>Ga0182008_10001288_pt1 | contig 17166 bp, 15 predicted proteins | sample Sormic07211129_1_FD_120482 | JGI IMG/M metagenome (GOLD analysis project Ga0182008, IMG submission 120482) | Rhizosphere microbial communities from Sorghum bicolor, Mead, Nebraska, USA - 072115-129_1 metaG | ecosystem: Host-associated > Plants > Roots > Rhizosphere | place: USA: Nebraska...
CCAACAACCAGATGGCCAACGCTGCGCGGATCAGCATCAGTGCTGGACCGCAGAGCGTCGACGATAGCGCCCTTTCTCAACAGAACGTGGCGTTGCTACCAAGCTCAGGAGCAACTGGGTCCCAAACCGGCAGTCGCCAGGTCGTTACCAGCGACCAGGCCTTCACCGGCAGCCGAGGGATTATCCAGGTGAACCAGAGTGCCGGGGTGGGGAACCGAATGGCTAACACCCTGAGCATCCGGGTCGCTGACTGACCCAAACGCAGTGCGATTAGAAAGTACCAACACTTAACCAACTAATAAGCACGGAGAAACACCATGAAACCTACAATGGCCTTAAAACCACTGGTTTTCGCTCTCGCAGCAGTGATGGCAATCGCAGCACAAGCAGGCGGTCGTGATGATCACGGTCATGGCAATGGTCACGGCAACGGGCACGGCAACAACGGACCTAGAGGCCCGTCTCTGGAACAAATTCTGCAGATCACCGCCGGTGCCGGGGCCACCGTCATGGATCAGCAAAGCAGCAGCGGCAACGAAGTACTGAACCAGGGCACCACCAACCGTGCCACTGTCGAAAACTCGGCTAATGGCTCCAACGGCAACGTGGGCCTCAACAACGCTGGTGGCGACGGCAACCAACAAGACAACGCCGCTGCACTGGCTACTGCTGACGAAAGCTTCATCTTCGGCACCGCAGTCGCCGCTTCCAGCGCTACTCAAGTGAACGGCGGCAACACCGTATCCAACTACTCCAGCACTGCTCGCGCAACCCTCGACAACGTGGGTAATGGCGGTTCCGGCAACATGGGTGTGAACAACGCTGCCGGCAACTTCAACCAACAGAAAAACAACCTGGCAATTGCCGTATCGGGCGGCCGTGTCGCACAAGCTGCTGCAGCGGCCAACCAAAGCTCCACCGGCCTGAGCGTTACCAACAATGCTGATCAGGCCTACTCCACCGACACGCTCACCGGGACCTTCAACGCTGCCGGGAAATTCGTCGCAGTCGGCAAGGCAAAAACCGAAGGCAACGGCGGCGGCCACGGTGGCCCACGTCATGGCGGCGGCCACGGTGGTGGCCACGGCGGCAACGGCGACACCACTTCCGACTTCGTAGCCGTAGGTGTATTCGGTCTGGCTGGCGTAACCACTCAACAAGTGATGACTCCAGACGGCTGGAAGAACCCTGTCACCAACAATGCCAGTGTCAGCAACGTAGGCAACAACTTCTCCGGCAACGCAGGGTTCAACAACGCTGCCGGTGTTGGCAACCAACAAAGCAACTCGCTGTCCATCGCTGCCGGCTGCAGAGCCTGCCTGTAATCGCGATAGCACTGAAAGCCCCGGCAACGGGGCTTTTTTCCTCAGTCCCAAGGCGTATCGACCATGCGTAAGACTGCCCTTATCGCCCTTCTCTGCCTGTCTGGCCTGACCGAGGCCGCACAGATGTCAGTGGCCGCCCTGCCTGGCGGCACACTCATCTACAAACAGGTGCAGAGTTTGCGTGAGCGCAAATTCAGCAACATTGTCGAACAGAAGACCGATTTCAGCTGCGGCGCCGCCGCGCTGGCAACGATCTTGCGCCAGGCCTATTGGCTCGACGTCGATGAAGAGCACGTCATCAAAGGCATGCTGGTCAATGCAGACCAGGACCTGGTTCGTACCCAGGGTTTTTCCATGCTCGACATGAAGCGCTACATAGAAAGCATCGGCATGCGCGCCAGGGGCTACAAGATCCCGCCGGAAAAGCTCGACGCAGTAACAATCCCGGTGGTGGTACTGACGGAAGTTCGCGGTTACAAGCACTTCGTGGTGTTGCAGCGTGCTGACAAAAACTGGGTCTACATCGCCGACCCGGTACTCGGTCAAAAACGCTACTCCCATGATGACTTTGTCAAAGGTTGGAACGGTATTGTCTTCGCTATTGTGGGTGCCGGTTACGAAAAAACAAATGTACTGCGCAGCCCACCGGAACCCCTGACAGCCAAGAACAAGCTGGATAACTTCAACCCGGTCAAAGATGCTGAATTGATGGATTTTGGTTTCATACAGAGCGACTTCTTTTAATCGCCAACAAGAAGATTTGGAGCAGGACGCTCCGGGAGCAGCACATGAAAACCTCTTATTGGGTGGCGGCTGCGTGTCTGGTAGCCAGCACCTCAGGTTTTGCCAATGGATTCAAACCCATCGAGATAAAAGATCAGGAGCTGGCCGAGCTGCGTGGTCGATATGTGATGCCGGGCAGGATCATCAGCTTCGGTGTGGTCATGAGCAGTACCTGGCGCAATGCCAGTGGCGATCTGATCGGGGCAACCACCTCAATGCAGATACAGGCCGCAACGGTAAAACCCGAGTTCTACGTTTCAACCTATAGCCAAAGCGGTAACGGTGGACCTGCCGAACAAGGCACCGGCAGTGTGATTGGAGGTGCAGGACTCAACAGCACTCAGGGTATCAACCAGAGTGTGCGCGCCGCAGGTGACGGCAACAGCGCTTACAACAACATCGCCATTGATGTGAAAGAAGCCAGCCATGCGCCGGCTTTGGTACCGGCCCAAGGGCAGGCACTGATGGCCGGCCATACCATCACCGGCAGCAGCGCCGCTGGCAGCATTGCGGTTTCTGCCAGCAATGGCGGCGTGCAAATGGCTATTCAGGCCAACAACAATCAAGGTTCGGCCATCCAGCAAGTCGCCCAGGGCGGCCTGCTGCAAAACACTCGATTGCTGGGCAACAGCAACATGGTCAGCAACCTCACTCAGCTCAACGTCGTTCTCAATAACAATGGCCCGACTGCAGGTGCTTTGGACTGCAACCTGAACCAACTCACTGCCCTTCGCTCCCTGGGATATTGAACTACGCTGAGTCTCGACCATTAGGCATTAAAGGGACGGCTTGATTCATGTATCGATCAGTATCACTGCGTGCAGTTGTATGTTTGAGCACTCTGTTCCCGGCGGTGATGGTGCAAGCAGCACCGAATGCGGAAGTAGAGCTTCTGAAACAGGAACTTATGGAGCTGAAGCAACGATACGAAGCACAACAAAAAGCCCTGGCGGTTCTCGAACAACGGGTCCGCCAGGTTGAGGAACAACCGGCAGCCCCTCCTCCGAAACGCCTGGCCAAATCGCCAGCAGACATGAAAGGCAACTCGCAAGTCGCGGTCGGCACCGGTGCTGCAGCGGCTTCGGGAGGCGCAGCCGGGGGCGGCAGTTCCTACGGGCAGTCGCTGGCAGACGATTCCCAACCGGCACAAAGCGTTTCCAACCTGTATGACGAGGCCAGCGGATTCTTCGGCGGCGGCAGGTTCAGCGTGGAAACCGGGCTGACCTATTCGCGGTACGACACTCGCCAGTTGATCCTTAACGGTTTCCTCGCACTGGATTCTATCTTTCTGGGCAACATCAACCTTGACCGGATCAAGGCCGATACCTGGACACTCGACCTGACCGGTCGCTACAACTTCGACAACCGCTGGCAATTCGACCTGAACGTGCCGGTGATCTATCGCGAATCCACTTACCAGTCGGGCGGAGGCAATGGTGGCTCCGCCGGTGTGACAACCGAAGAAACCGTAACCCGCGATCCGGAAATCGGTGACGTCAACTTCGGTATCGCCTACAAATTCCTCGACGAGTCGGTCAACACGCCCGATGCGGTGGTCACCTTGCGCGTCAAGGCTCCTACCGGCAAGGACCCGTTCGGCATCAAGCTGCGCCAGGTGGACGCCAACTCCAACCTGTTCGTACCTGACACTCTGCCGACCGGTAACGGCGTCTGGTCGATCACGCCAGGCATTTCCCTGGTCAAGACCTACGACCCGGCCGTGCTGTTCGGCAGCCTGTCATATACCCATAACTTCCAGGAGTCATTCGACGACATCAGTTCAACGGTCGGACAGGACAACCCGGGCAAAGTGGACATCGGCGACAGCTTCCAGCTCGGTGCCGGTATTGCATTCGCCCTCAACGAGAAGATGAGTATGTCGTTCTCGGTATCCGATGTGGTGCAACGCAAAAGCAAAATCAAACAGGATGGCGGTGATTGGGAGTCGGTGGTGTCCAGTGACGCCAATGCGGGCTACTTCAACATCGGCATGACCATTGCCGCCACCAACGCCCTGACCATCGTTCCCAACCTGTCCATCGGCATGACGGACGATGCCCCGGACTTCCAGTTCAGCCTGAAATTCCCGTACTACTTCTGATCCACAACATAAAGCCTGGCTGCGATCTCAATCACAGCCAGGCTTTTTTGTTGGCTGCCTAGCGAATTTGATGCTTGTGCAACAACCGATAGAACGTCGGCCGCGAAACGCCCAGCACCCGTGCAGCCACACTCAGGTTGTCGCTATGGCGATTCAACACATCGCACAGCGCCTGACGCTCGGCCCGAGTCTTGTAGTCCTCGAGCGTGCCCATTGGCGTGGCAATTGCCTGCTGGCTGATCAAGCCCAGATCCCGCGCTTCGATCTGCCGGCCTTCAGCCAGTACCAACCCACGGCGGACCCGGTTGGCCAGCTCACGGACATTGCCCGGCCAATCATGTTTACCCATGGCAATCAACGCGTCTTCACTGAAGCTGCGAGGACGGCGCCCGGTTTCATGGCTGTAGAAATGGGAAAAGTGGTTGGCCAGCATCGACAGATCGCCATGACGCTCACGCAGTGGAGCTGTCACGACTTGCAGGACATTCAACCGATAGTACAAGTCTTCACGAAAGCGCTTCTTTTCGATCGCTGCTTCAAGATCAACGTGGGTCGCCGCCAAAACCCGCACATCCACGGGAATAGGCTGACTGCCACCGACCCGTTCGATGTGTTTTTCCTGGAGGAACCGCAGCAGGTTGGCCTGCAGTTCCAAAGGCAAATCACCGATTTCATCGAGAAACAACGTGCCGCCATTGGCCGCTTCGATTCGTCCGACCTTGCGTTGATGGGCGCCGGTAAAGGCCCCCTTTTCGTGGCCGAACAGTTCCGACTGGATCAGATGCTCAGGAATTGCCCCGCAATTGATCGCGACAAAAGGCTTGCTGTGACGTTGGGATTGTCGATGCAGCGTGCGCGCGACCAATTCCTTGCCGGTACCGCTCTCGCCCCGGATCAGCACCGGCGACTCGGTGGGTGCCAGTTTGCTCAGCAGTTTGCGCAGCTCCCGTATCGGCTTGCTGTCGCCAAGCAATTCATGTTCAGGCTGATCGATGTGAACAGTGCCCTGACCGCGCAGGCGCGCCATGCCGAACGCGCGCCCGAGCGTGACCTGTACCCGGGATACATCGAACGGCAAGGTATGGAAATCGAAAAACCATTCACAGACAAAGTCGCCTACGTTCTGCAATCTCAGGACTTCCTGGTTGAGAACGGCAATCCACTCCGTACCGCTGCGGCTGATGAGTTCTTTGACGGCATCCGGTCGTTCGAGGTGAAAAGGCTGCAAGCGTAGCAGCCCCACGTCACACGTTCGGTCGATGGCGTTTTCCAGCGAACAGCTGTCTACATCCCAACCCACGGAGCGCAATCCCGGTAATAGACGATGACAGTCGTCACACGGGTCAACCACTAATAGACGTCGTAAGGCAGGCGCTTCACTCATGACTGTTCCTTGGCGCCAAATTTAAGAAATTTTATTAAAAACAGTCATTTGGCGGACCTGGCTGTAACATTAGCAAGAATTTGACGTGTGCTTGTACCGATTGACTATAGGGTTATTGCGTAATTAGTTATAAGCAGGTAGTTGGATAGTTACCTAACGAACTTCAATCTTTCATTAAGCTTTCAAATAGCCACTTTTGCGTGGGTCTTTCGAAAGAAAGTTGAAATTTCTTTTGTTTGGGTGTGACCTGAACCTTGGTTGCGGACATCAGTACAAGTAACCAGCCGATTGGTAAGCCCAACCTTCGGCACCTCATTTGATTGGGCAATACTGAGAGAACATTCCATGAACGCCCCGATCCGTATCAACGAAGCTCTTTTAATTGCCGACCGCGCTTTCAAGCCTTTTCAGTGCGTGGCCTGGGCGCCACAGGATGGTAACGGTGAACTCAGCCTGACGGTTATTGACCGGACCAATACCAGTATAGGTCGCAAGCTGATCCCCAGCAGTGCCTACACCGATCCGGCACAGCTCGAACGTTTGCTTGAACAGGCCCGTGCCGAGTTGAGCGAAGAAGGTTACACGCTCCAGTCATGGTCGATGCCGCATTGATCCTTGTGCGGATTACTCCATGAGTAATCCGCGCCCTCTTTGTCTTGATTAGTTGCCTGGTCAACCCCGGCATATCTGTATTTGCGACGTATTGCTATTTGAACTTCGCAACGCCTGGATTCTTTGCAGGCTTGCCTTTGGTTCGAAAAGACACTGTTGTGGCGCACTACGACCCTCCGTCTGTTAGTTCTGTCAGTTGTGCATCCAAGCATTCAAGGATTGAATGATCTCCTTATCAGGTCGCCTCCCCCAATCCGGATAAGGACGACTCGCAAGGAGATGCGTGCATGTCAACCAAGTCCGTTTTAGCCTTCCCTCTACCCGCCCATTCCTCGGGACAGCTCGACACACGTTTTGCCTCCCATGGCCAAGCGCAGGTGTATTTCGCCGACAGTCTTTCAAGCATGACCAACGGGGTCACGATCGATTCCAGCGGCCGGCTGTTGGTGGCGGCGAAAGTCGGCATGGCGGACGGCAGCCGTTTCGGTCTGGCGCGCTTGCTGGAAGATGGCTCGGCAGATTTGGGCTTCGGCAAACAAGGCAGCATCATCGGCCAGTTCGAACCGGGCTTCGATGCGATGGCCGGGAAGGTTCAGGTACTGCCGGATGGTCGCCTGCTGGTCATCGGCCTGCATTACGAGAATGCCCACCGCACGCTGCCGGCCCTGGCGATGTTCGACGCACAAGGCCGTCCCGTCCAGGAATTCGGTGACAACGGCCGTTGCGTCGTTCGATTGCCGGGCAATCTGTCCCATGGTGTGCGCGATGCCTGGCTGCCACCCGGCGTGCCCGGGGCCGAAGCTTGCGATATCAACGTCCAGGAGGATGGCCGGATTTTGCTGGTGGCCAATCACCATTTTGAGCTGGCAGACCACGCTGGCATTCTCATACGCCTCGACACCGATGGATCCCTGGACCCAACCTTCAATGGGCGAGGGTTCGTGATCGTCAGGCATTTGCTGATGAACACCTGGCTCAGTACGCTGAAACTGCAGAGTGATGGCCGAATCCTTGTCGGCGGCTCGATCAACTTCCCCGAGGAAGGTTTGCTGGCCCGTTATCACAGTGACGGCAGTCTTGATGAAAGTTTTGCCGTGGACGGTTTCATGAGCTTCAAGGCGCAGGGTCGCAGTGCCCAGATCAGCCACATCGTCCAGCATCAAAACGGTGACATTCACTGTTTTGGCAGCAGCCGCGATCCGATGCACTGTCTTGCCTTGAAAGTGCACAGTAATGGTCGTCCGGACATTCATTGCAACGGCGGCCTCCCGCAATTGCTGGAAATCGCTCGTGGAGGCAGTCAATGGACCGCCGCTCACCTGCAGCCTGATGGCCATGTGCTGACCGCCGGAGCCACCATCGGTGGTATCGAGGCCGATTTCCTGGTGGGCCGCTATCAACCTGACGGGCAGCTGGATTCGGACTTTGGCGACCGCACCGGATGGGTTCGCACGCGTCTGGGCCGCAGCCTCGACACGGCCACCTCTATCACCGTCCAGGACGATGGCAAGATCGTTGTCGGCGGCTATTCACTTGATGGCAACTATCGGGCAGTTGTCGCTCGCTATCTGGCCTAGTCAAAAGGTACTTTTCCTACACTTGATCTTCTTCTCCGCTTACGGCAACTTGCGCGCTTCTTTATACAAGGAGTAGCCGATGTCCGGTTCCATGGCCCAGGCGTTCGCGCATAACTTTCTCGGCAACTCACCCCGCTGGTACAAGGTTTGTATTATCGGTTTCCTGATACTCAACGCGTTGGTCTTTTGGACCGTAGGGCCGGTTGCCGCAGGATGGCTGTTGGTGCTGGAGTTCATCTTCACCCTCGCCATGGCGCTCAAGTGCTATCCATTGATGCCGGGTGGCTTGTTGTTGGTCGAAGCGCTGCTGCTGAAAATGACCACCCCTCAGGCACTTTACGACGAACTTCTGCACAACTTTCCGGTGATCCTGCTACTGATGTTTATGGTGGCGGGTATCTACTTCATGAAAGATCTGCTGCTGTTCCTGTTTTCACGCTTACTGCTCGGGGTTCGCTCCAAGGCAATGCTGGCGTTGATGTTTTGTTTCCTGTCTGCGTTCTTGTCGGCATTTCTCGATGCATTGACGGTGACCGCCGTGATCATCAGCGCCGCCGTGGGGTTCTATTCGGTGTATCACCGCGTGGCATCCGGCTCCGATCCGCGTCAGGACAGCGAGTACGGCGATGACCAGGAACTACCTGCACTTCATCATGGCGACCTGGAACAATTCCGCGCGTTCCTGCGCAGCCTGCTGATGCACGGCGCAGTGGGCACCGCGCTCGGCGGCGTTTGCACACTGGTGGGTGAGCCGCAAAACCTGTTGATCGGCCATGAAATGGGCTGGCACTTTTCCGAGTTCTTTCTGAAGATCGCGCCGGTCTCGTTGCCGGTGTTGGTGGCAGGCCTGGTGACCTGCGTAGTGTTGGAGAAGCTGAGCTGGTTCGGATACGGCACGTTGCTGCCGGACAACGTACGCGCGGTGCTGGCCAATTACGCTGATGAAGACAATGCCGAGCGTACTTCGCGTCAGCGCGCTGCATTGATCGTGCAAGGCGTGGCGGCCTTGATTCTGATTGTCGCGTTGGCATTCCATGTGGCGGAAGTCGGCCTGATCGGGCTGATGGTCATTGTGTTGATTACCGCGTTTACCGGTATTACTGACGAGCATCGGCTTGGCAGTGCGTTCAAGGACGCCATGCCGTTCACTGCACTCTTGGTGGTGTTCTTCGCTGTAGTGGCGGTGATTCACGATCAGCAGTTGTTCACGCCGCTGATCCAATGGGTGCTGGCCCTGCCCGCCGATCAACAACCGGGCATGCTGTTCATCGCCAATGGCTTGTTGTCTGCCATCAGTGACAACGTGTTTGTCGCGACCATTTACATCACCGAAGTGAAGCAGGCATTCATCTCCGGACACATGAGCCGCGAGCATTTCGAAACGCTGGCCATTGCGATCAACACCGGCACCAACCTGCCAAGCGTGGCAACACCCAATGGCCAGGCAGCGTTCCTGTTTCTCCTGACATCCGCTATTGCACCGCTGATTCGACTGTCCTATGGACGCATGGTCTGGATGGCCTTGCCCTATACCGTGGTAATGGGTGCGTTGGGTTGGTATGCCGTGAGCTACTGGCTGTAATCGCTCTATCCCTGCAGGGGCTGCCGAAGGCGGCGATTTCTTGATCTTGAACTTGAACTTGAAGAACAAAATCAAAAAATCGCAGCCTCAGGCACCTCCAGAGGGCGGTATCTGAGGCTCGAACCCCACGGGCAGCAGCAACGTGCCGTCCAGGTCATCGGGCAGAACGCGGGTCGCTCAGTCCAAACAATGCCAGACCCGACCATCACGGCTCAGCAGTTCTTCAGCGGACGGCGGACCGTCCTCGCCCGCCGCGTAGCCTTGCACCGTTGAATCCTGCTGCCAGGCATCGAGAAAGGGTTGCACTGCGCGCCAGCCATTCTCGATGTTGTCGGCACGCTGGAACAGCGTCTGATCGCCGGTCAGGCAATCGTAGATGAGCGTTTCGTAGCCGGTGGACGGCTGCATCTCGAAGAAATCCTTGTAGGCAAAACCCAGTTCGATGTTGTCCATCTTCAAGGCCTGCCCTGGCCGTTTAGCCAGCAAATCGAACCACATGCCTTCATTGGGCTGGATCTGGATCCGCAGATAGGTCGGGGCCAGTTCATCGACTGCGGTATCGCGGAATTGCGCGTAGGGCGCCGGTTTGAAGCAGATGACGATCTCGGTGTCACGCACACTCATGCGTTTGCCGGTGCGCAGGTAGAACGGCACGCCAACCCAGCGCCAGTTGTCGATCATGACTTTGAGGGCGACATAGGTTTCGGTATTGCTGTCGGGGGCCACCTTGTCCTCTTCGCGATACCCCGGCATGGGTTTGCCGTCGACTTCGCCAGCGGTGTACTGCCCGCGCACCGAGTTGGCCCGGGCCTCTTCGACCGACCAGGGGCGGATCGCACCAACGACCTTGGCTTTCTCACTGCGCACGGCGTCAGCGGCAAAAGCAGCCGGTGGCTCCATGGCAACCATCGCCAATAATTGGAACAAGTGATTGGGCACCATGTCGCGCAGGGCGCCGGTGTGTTCGTAGAAACTGCCACGGGTTTCCACGCCGACGGTTTCGGCGGCGGTGATTTGCACATGGTCGATGTAATGGTTGCTCCAGAACGCTTCGAACAGGCTGTTGGAAAAGCGGCTGACGAGAATGTTCTGTACGGTCTCTTTGCCCAGGTAGTGATCGATGCGGTAGATCTGCTTTTCCGACATGACCTTGAGCAAGCAAGCGTTCAACGCTTCGGCGGTGTGCAGGTCGGACCCGAAAGGCTTTTCGATCACCACCCTTCTGAACGCCTCGGGCGTTTCTTCCAGCAGACCGGAGGCGCCGAGGCGGCGAACGACCTCACTGAAGAAACGCGGCGCGGTAGCCAGGTAAAACACCGCGTTGCCAGTACCGCTGTCGGCAATTTTCGCCGCCAGCGCTTGATAGGTGCTGTCGTCCAGGAAGTCGCCCTGGACGTAGCTGATGTTTCTTGCGAGTTGAGCCCACAATTGCGGATCAAGAGACTGATCTCCCTTGCCGACCTTGGTGGCCACTTCGTTGCGAATGAAGTCTTCGAGTTTTTTCGCGAAGCCTTCATCGCTGATGGCGTTGTGGTCAACGCCAATGATCCGCAGTCCATCCCCGAGTAACCCGTCGCGCTTGAGGTTATACAGCGCCGGCATCAGCAGACGCTTGACCAGATCACCATGTGCGCCAAACAAAAACAGAGTGGTCGGTGGTGCGGGTTCAGTCTTGGATTTTCTGCGGATCGCATGGGTCATTTTTTCGCAGTCTCCACGTGGCCGCCGAAGCCGAAGCGCTGGGCCGAAAGGACTTTGTCGCCAAATGAGCCCTGCCCGCGTGAACGGTAACGAGAGAACAGCGAGTTCGACAGCACCGGCACCGGCACCGCTTGTTCCATGGCAGCTTCAATGGTCCATTGACCTTCGCCGCTGTCGGCTACGGAGCCGGAGAAACCATCGAGTTTCGGATCGCTGGCCAGCGCGTCGGCAGTCAGATCGAGCAACCATGAGGACACCACGCTGCCGCGACGCCAGACTTCGGCAATGTCGGCGACGTTCAGGTCGAAGCGCTGATCTTCGGGCAGTTTCTCGCTGTTCTTGGTCTTGAGGATGTCGAAGCCCTCGGCAAAGGCCTGCATCATTCCGTACTCGATGCCGTTGTGGATCATCTTGACGAAATGCCCGGCGCCAGCAGGGCCGGCGTGGATGTAACCGCGCTCGGCACGGTCGTCATCGGACTTGCGGTCTTTGGTGCGCGGGATATCGCCCATGCCCGGTGCCAGGCTTGCGAACAACGGGTCGAGGCGCTGAACGGTCTCGGTATCGCCGCCGATCATCATGCAGTAACCGCGCTCCAGGCCCCAGACGCCACCGGAAGTACCGACATCGACGTAGTGCAGACCTTTTTCGGCGAGGGTTTTCGCCCGGCGGATATCGTCCTTATAGAAGGTGTTGCCGCCATCGATAATAGTGTCGCCGGCTTCGAGCAAGGTGCTCAGGGTGTTGATGGTGTCTTCGGTCGGTGCGCCTGCCGGCAACATGACCCACACCGCTCGCGGCTTGCTCAGGCCAGCCACCAGGGCCGGCAGATCGGCTACGCCGGTGGCACCCTCTTCGGCCAGGGTTTCGACAAAAGCGGTATTGCGGTCGTACACAACGGTGGAATGTCCGTTGAGCATCAGGCGCCGCGAAATATTACCGCCCATGCGGCCCAGTCCAATAATCCCGAGTTGCATGTGCTGATGCTCCCTACTACAAATAAAAAGTGTGTCAAAGGTTATAGCCCAACGCGACTCATTCGGTTTAGTCCAGCGAGCAGGCGTGAAGTTTCCGGGCATTGTGCCCGATCCTGATTGATAACGTCGGGAATCGTGCCGAAGACACACCGACCATGAAAAATAAAAAAGTTCCCTTCGGGGGCAAAAGAAATCAAAATTGGCGCCGATAGTAGATCAGCCGCTGATTTCAGGCGGATCTACAGTTGAGACACGCCATTTGCGAGGTGAGCAATGGGCACAGTACACACCGCACTGCCAGCACAAACCCTTTACGTCACAATTCGTCGCGATGAATTGCGTCAGTTGAAAGATGAGCACGAGCAAATGAAGCAGGAGCTGGCGCACTTGCGCTTGCTGATCCAGGGTCAACAGCCGTTAGCGGTGACCCAGCGCGCCCCTCACGCCTGATCTCTCGCTTGAATCGGAAGCAGCACCGCCCTGCTTCCGACACGCCATAGCGCTTTGCCAGTCCTGGCAACTCACAAAGTTTTCACATCCGCTTGTTGATACTCCGGTTCATTGTGGCCGCTCGGTATGCGCGCGCCTCCCGTTCGTCGGCGACTTTGCAGTGGCTCGACGGTGGAAGTGAATAGAGATTGGAGCGGTGAATGTCTTGGTTTAAACGCAGCGAACAGTCTGCGAATGGTTTCGATTGGGCAGGCTTTCTCTGGCTCTTCCTGTTCTTCTGGTATTTTTCCGGCATCACCCAACTGCTGATTCAGTTGACCGGCACTTCCGGTTTTTCCGGCTTTCGCCAAGCCTTCGTGATGAGCGCCATCTGGCTCGCGCCGATGTTGCTGTTCCCGAAACAGACCCGCGTCATGGCCGCCGTGATCGGTGTTGTGCTGTGGGCCTGCTCCATGGCCAGCCTGGGTTACTTCTTTATCTATCAGCAGGAATTTTCACAGAGCGTCATCTTCATCATGTTCGAATCGAACGTGTCTGAAGCCGGCGAATACATGACGCAATACTTTGCCTGGTGGATGGTCCCGGCCTTCCTCGCCCATACCGCCTTCGGCTACTTCCTGTGGACGCGCTTGCGCCCGGTGTACCTGCCGCGCGGCAAGGCTTTGGTCGCAGCCACAGCGATCCTGGTGGCCGTTGTCGGTTATCCATTAGTCAAGCAAACCCTGCGCACCGGCAGTTTTGCCGCCGGCTTCGAAAAATTCGAAACCCGTATCGAACCGGCTGTGCCTTGGCAGATGGCTGTGGCCTACCACCGCTATCTGGACACACTGGCCGGCATGCAAGAAATGCTCAACAGCGCCAGCACGATTCCCCCCTTGCACAACTTCAAGGATTCGATGGCCAACCAGCCCTCCACCCTGGTGCTGGTAATCGGTGAGTCCACCAATCGGCAACGCATGAGCCTGTACGGCTACCCGCGCAAGACCACGCCGGAACTGGACAAGCTGAAGGATCAACTGGCGGTCTTCGATAACGTCATCACGCCACGCCCCTACACCATCGAAGCGTTGCAGCAGGTATTGACCTTCGCCGACGAAGACAACCCTGACCTGTACCTGAGCACGCCTTCGCTGGTCAGCATGATGAAACAGGCCGGTTACAAGACCTTCTGGATCACCAACCAGCAGACCATGACCAAGCGCAACACCATGCTCACGACGTTCTCCCAACAGGCCGACGAGCAGGTGTACCTGAACAACAACCGTAACCAGAACGCCGCCCAGTACGACGGCGACGTCATCGAGCCGTTCAACAAGGCCTTGGCTGACACAGCGCCGCGCAAGCTGATCGTCGTGCATTTGCTCGGCACGCACATGAGTTACCAGTACCGCTACCCTTCGACTTTCGACAAGTTCAAGGATCGCAATGGGGTTCCGGCCGGTGTCCGTGACGATCAGTTGCCGACGTACAACAGCTACGACAACGCGGTGCTGTACAACGACTTCGTGGTGTCGAGCCTGATCAAGGACTACGCCAGGACCGACCCGAACGGCTTTTTGCTGTACCTCTCCGATCACGGTGAAGACGTCTTCGACTCCCCGGGCCACAGCACGCTCGGGCGCAACGAAAGCAAACCGACAGCGCCGATGTACACCATCCCGTTCATGGCCTGGGCCTCGCCAAAATGGCGTGAAACCCATGACTGGAACTTTGCCGCTGATCTGGGGCGGCCGTACAGCAGCTCCCATCTGATCCACACCTGGGCAGACCTGGCGGGCCTGAGTTTCGATGAGCTCGATCGTAGCAAGAGCCTGGTCAGCGACAGCTTCAAACCTCGCCCCTTGATGATCGGCAACCCCTACGAGCGGCAACAGCGGGCGTTGATTGATTTCAGCCTGATCAAACCGAAAGCGCCGGTCGCGGCGGAAGTTGTCCTCAAATAGTCAGTTCATTGCAACACAAACCCGGTGGGAGCACGCTTGCTCCCACCGCAGATTCAAAGATGTGCAATAGCGTTCCCATTTAACGGAATCGGCGGATAATGAGCGTTCGACTTTGATTCATTGACTCATGGACGACAGGCATCCGACATCTTTAAGTGGGAGGCACACCATGAAACGCACCACACTCATTCTCGCCGCACTCATGACATTTGGCTCCACCAGCGCCTTTGCCGAAGGCGGCGCCGAACGCATGAGGTACTACTTCGAAACGCTGCGCTACAACCAGCAACTGGCACTGGGCAATATCACGCAAAGCCAGGCCAACGAGCTGCGGGTCCCGGACGACCAGACCGCACAAATGACTGAAACCTACAAACCGAAATGATTGACCTGGCTACTTGCTTGCAAGCGCGAGCCTGCTCGCGATGATCGCCGACGATGGCGCGTGAACTCTGATTCACCGCGGCGTATTCGCCTTCTTCGCGAGCAGGCCCCCTCCTACAGCGGCTTGATCCAGAACATCATGCGCCCGTGGGCGGGGTCGAACTCGCCTGGCGCAAAGCCGAACTTGCCGTAGGAGGCTTGCGCCACCGCATTGCCCTCCAGCACCTCCAGAGTGATTTTGCAGCAGCCACGCTGACGGGCGATTTCTTCGACCTTTTGCAGCATCCGCTGGCTCAAACCCAACCCGCGAAACTTCGGCACCACCGCCACATCGTGGACATTGACCAATGGCCGGCAGGCAAAAGTCGAAAAGCCTTCAAAGCAATTGATCAGCCCGGCTGGTTCGCCATTGACGAACGCCAATACACTGAACGCATGCGCGCGCTTGGCCAGCTCACCCGGTAAATGCTCCAGAACACTGGCGGCCAAGGCATGACCGCCGCCCATCGGGTCCTGGGCGTAGCTGTTCAGCACCAGCCCGATGGCTTCGGCATGCACCGGGTTGGTGTAGCTGGCTTGCAGTACAAGAATTTCTGCGGAATCCATTTCCATCCTCGATCGAAAAAAGGCCCCGGAACGCAGTTCGTCCTGGAAGGCCGGCGTGACGATATCGCGAGCAGCAAAAAATCGAAAGGTCCTAATGCCCCCAGATCAAGGCTTCGGTCCAGCCTAACTCGGCGAAATCCTGTGCTCGCAGGGACGATTCACCCGCGCAGAAAAACTCGTCCAGTTGCGGTGGTTTGACCCGCGTTCCACTGAGCATCGCGTGAACCTGGCCACGATGATGGATCTGATGCTCGAACAGATGTGACAACAGGCGTAAACGGCTGTCGTACTGCGGCGTATCGCGGGCAATGGTAACGATTTTGCCCAGATCGGCGTCACGCATTTGTTCGCAATAAGCGATCAGGCGTCGGTCAACATGTGCCTGTTCGCGCTTGAGATCCACAGCGCGGGTGAACGGCTCGTCCTCATTGAAAAACACTTGGCAATCGGGATGAGGCTCATCGCCGCGCAGCTCCCGCTCAAGGGCATCCACGTAAAACCAGTCGCAGGTCAGGATGTGATTCAGGGTCGCGCGGATACTGGGAAAGAAACTGACGCGGTGCGCCTGCAGCTCATCCTCGCTCAATTGGCACCAGGCCTTGGCCAGGCGATGATTGGCCCAGGCATTCTGGTAAGCCATGGTCAGCAAGTGATGCGAAAGAGGTTGATTCATGGTCATTCCTCCTGGGTTTCAAACCTCGGCGAAACGTTCCAGCTGCATTTCCTGCAGACGACTGAGCGTGCGGCGGAACGGGAATTCCAGATAACCCTCGGTGTATAGCGCATCCATCGGCACTTGTGCTTCGAGGTATAACGGCACTTTGCGGTCGTAGCACTCATCCACCAGGGCAATAAAACGTCGCACGCCGTCGTCGTGCACCGACAACTGCGGCAACTCCCGGTCGCCGGCTTCCACGCGCACGGGCGCGTCTTCGGTGCCCCGGGCAATGCGTCCGGCACGTTTTTGCGCGCTGAGGTTGGGCACGTCACTCAGCACAATAGCGCTGAAGGTGTCACACAAAGCCATGAAATCCATGGCGGCGAACGGCTGCTCACAGAGATCGGCGTAACGACACCAGAGCACGGATTGACTGGCTTGCACCACAGCCAGCGGTCGATAACCCACGTTGATCGGCGCGCTGGAAACCGTTTGCCCCACGGTCAGGACCTTGAACACATCCGCCAGCGGACTGGGCTGTCCGGGTTCGGCAACCCAGTAGCGTTGCAACCCCTGCCCCGGATGCAGACGATGATCCTCGCCGCCGTCGACTGCAATCACCTGCATATGCTGTTTGATCGCGGCAATGGCCGGCAAGAACCGGTCGCGGTTGAAGCCATCGGCATACAGTTGATCGGGTGGAAGGTTGGAGGTGCAGACCACCACCACGCCCTGTTCGAACATCACCTGGAACAGGCGCCCGAGAATGATTGCGTCACCAATGTCATTGACGAACAGCTCATCGAAGCACAGCACCCGCACTTCTTCGCTCAATTCACGCGCCAGCGCCTTCAGCGGGTCAGCGGTACCGGTCAATTGAAACGAGCGCTGGTGCACCCAGCCCATGAAATGGTGAAAGTGCTGCCGCCGGGCCGGCACCCGCAAGTGCTGGTAAAACTGATCCATCAACCAGGTCTTGCCGCGCCCGACCGGCCCCCACAGATAAACGCCCATGACGGGCGAGCGCCCTTCATGCAGCGCCTCATGGCACTTCTGCAAGGCCCAGACGGCATGTTCCTGGGC
>Ga0182008_10001296_pt1 | contig 17080 bp, 17 predicted proteins | sample Sormic07211129_1_FD_120482 | JGI IMG/M metagenome (GOLD analysis project Ga0182008, IMG submission 120482) | Rhizosphere microbial communities from Sorghum bicolor, Mead, Nebraska, USA - 072115-129_1 metaG | ecosystem: Host-associated > Plants > Roots > Rhizosphere | place: USA: Nebraska...
ACAAGCGGTGGGCGAACTTGATATCCATCGAGTGTTGAACCACTTCACGTTTCCCTTCGCCCGGCAAGCATAGCTGAACATCCACAGGCTCTGGCCTGCCCGGCATGAATCGTTTTATACGCAGCCTTTTGCGGACCGTCGCAGGGTTGCCAATACGCCATCTTTTGCAAAAACTTGCCAGAGGAATAATCGTGGATTCTCGATTGAACGCCTTTCTTGAGCGGGCCGACGCCGTACTTGCCCGCCTCGAACCCCTGTTGCCAGCGCCTCGCCAGCCTATCGACTGGACGCACTGCCTGGCCGCGCGCTGGCAGCGCGAAGGCCGCGCGGGGTTCCTGTTGCCGCTGGAGGTCAGCCTGGACATGCGTTTGTCCGACCTGATCGGCGTCGACAAGCAACGTGAGCAACTGGCCCGCAACACTCAGCAGTTTCTCGATGGCCTGCCCGCCAACCATGCGCTGTTGTGGGGTTCGCGCGGCACCGGCAAGTCGTCCATGGTGCGCGCCTTGCTGGCCCAGCATGCCGCGGCCGGTTTGCGCCTGATCGAAATCGAACGTGACCACCTGGCCGACCTGCCCCGCGTGGTCGAGCAACTGCTCAAGCTGCCGCAGCGCTTTATCCTGTTTTGTGATGATCTGTCGTTCGAGGCCGGTGAAAGCGACTACCGCGTGCTCAAGAGTGTGCTGGATGGCTCCCTGGAACAGGCGCCGGAAAATGTGCTGCTGTATGCCACCTCCAACCGCCGCCACCTGGTGCCGGAGAACCAGAGCGACAACGACAATTGGGCGCGGGTCGACGGCGAACTGCACCCCAGCGAAGCCGTGGAAGACAAGATTGCCTTGTCCGACCGGTTTGGCTTGTGGCTGTCGTTCTATCCGTTCACTCAGGAACACTTCCTGGACGTGGTGGAACACTGGATCGGCGAGCTGGCGGGCAAGGCCGGGTTGCAATGGCAGCGGGATGAAGCACTCGATATTCTCGCCGTGCGCTGGGCTACCGGGCGCGGCAACCGCAACGGACGTTGCGCGTATCAATTCGCCCGTTATTGGGTGGGCCTCAAATTGCTGGAGCGTCAATCATGATCGATTTGCAAAATGCCGGAACCGGCCTCGATGGCTACGGCATGCTTTGCGCGCAGCTGGAGTCGCTGTTGGCCGATGAACGCGACTTCATCGCCAACAGCGCCCAGTTCTCTGCGTTCCTGTTCCACCAACTGGACGATTTGAACTGGGCCGGCTTTTACCTGAACCGCGACGAAGAACTGGTGCTGGGCCCCTTCCAGGGGCAGATCGCCTGTGTGCGTATCCCGTTTGGCCGGGGGGTGTGCGGTGCGGCCGCCGCGTCGCGGCAAACCCAGCGCGTCGACGATGTGCATGCCTTCCCTGGGCATATTGCCTGTGACAGTGCTTCCAATAGCGAGCTGGTGGTGCCGCTGGTCAAGAACGGCCAGTTGATCGGCGTCCTCGACCTCGACAGCCCCAGGCTGGCCCGCTTTACCGAGCAGGACCAGCAGGGCATCGAGCAACTGGCGGCGATCTTTCTGCGCTTGACCGACTGCTGATTCGTTGGGAGCGTCCGCCCGTTAAGGGTTGTCCAACTCGTGGAGCTGCACCTGCAGCATTCTTTCCAGCTCCAGCATCAGCTTTTCCAGGGCTTTTGCGCCCGCGTCAACCAACGGCCGGTCATCGCCCCGGCCGCAGGCCTGTTCGAGGGCTTCGCACTGTGCCGCCAAGGCGCGGGCTTGGACAATGCGCGCGGCGCCCTTGATTTTGTGGGCCTGTTCGATGATGTCTTTGTAGGGGGCCTGCGCGCTCGTCAGGGCAAGCAGTTCCTGGCGATCCTGACGACTGCTGTTGAGCAGCTCTTCCAGCAGGCGGCGGCTCAGGAGCGGGTCGCCGCCGGTCAGGGCGTCGAAATTGCCCAAGTCGATGAGCTGCTCGGCATGACGGGGGCGGATCTTCGCCAGTTGCCGTTCCAGCGCCGTCAGGCTGATGGGCTTGAACAGGCAGTCGTTCATGCCGGCCTGGGCGCAGCGTTGCTTCTCTTCGGGCTGGGCGTTGGCGGTAAAGCCCAGTACCACGCAGGGAGGCAGTTGTTCGCGCTGCTCGTATTCGCGGATGGAACGACTGAGTTCATAACCATTCATGATGGGCATGTTGCAGTCGGCGATCACCAGGTCGAAATGCTCCTGGCGCCAGGCCTGGAAGCCGGCTGCGCCGTTCTGCGCAGCGCTGAACTGATGCCCCAGGTAGCCCAGTTGCTGGCACATCAACAGGCGGTTCGCCGGGTGATCGTCCACTACCAGCACATTGAGTACCGGCGCGGTCGAGGGCCTCTGTGGCTTGTGCTCTTCCACCGCCAGTTCCGGCTGCAGGCGCGTCATCTTCAGGTTTATATGCACCTGGGTGCCCACCATGGGCACACTGCTCAGGCTCAGTTGCCCACCCATCATGGCGCACAGGCTGCGGCAGATCACCAGCCCCAGGCCTGCGCCGCTCCTGGCCAGTTGCCCGGAGTTGTCCGCCTGGGCAAAGGGCTCGAAGAGGCGCAACTGATCTTCGCGACTGATTCCGATGCCGGTGTCTTCCACCACCAGTTTCATCTCGACCTGCTGTGCCAGGTCGGTCGGCAGTACCTCCACCTTGATCTTGACCTGGCCACGCTCGGTGAACTTGATTGCGTTGCTGATCAGGTTCGACAGCACCTGCTTGAAGCGCAGCGGGTCGATCAGCACTTCGGTGTTATCCAGGTCAGGCTTGAATTCCAGCAGCAGACTCAGGGTTTTCTGACGCGCCAGGCCATCGAAGACGCGCACCACCGACTCGATGACGTCCCGCAGGTTCACGCGCTCCGGGGCCAGGCTCAGGCGACCGGATTCAATTCGTGCAATGTCGAGAATATCGCCGATCAGTTCCAGCAGGTCCTTGGCCGAGTTATAGGCCACTTCGATGGCCGGGCGATCCAGGTGGCCCTGGTCCGCGCGCTTGAGCGTGAGCTCGAGCATGCCGATCACGGCGTTCATCGGGGTGCGGATTTCATGGCTCATGGTGGCCAGGAATGTGCTCTTGGCGCGGTTGGCTTCATCGGCGCGCTCCTTGGCGGCGCGCAGCTCATCGAATAATTGGCGTCGCTCGCTGATGTCGATCCAGCCGCCGATGATGCCCTGGACTTCGCCGTCGGAGTCGCGATAGGGCAGGATCCAGTGATAAATCGTGAGTTTTTTACCGCGGATGTGCAGGGTGCGATCCAGGATCAGCGGGTTGCCTTCGGCCACGACGCGCTGGTAGTCGGCATGGTATTGCGCCGCTTCCTGCGCAAGAGCGGTACTGATCTGCACCGCGCTCTTGCCGATCACGTCCTCGCGCTTGACGTCGAATACCTGCAGGTAGCTGTCGTTGCATGTCTGCAACAAGCCCTTGCGGTCACGTACGTAGATCGGATGCGGCGTTTCGTTAACCAGCGCGCGCATGAATTCGAACTGGTCATTAAGCGCACGCTCGGCCATTTTGCGATGCCTGATCTGGCGCCGCATGTAGGCGTTCCAGGTCAGCGAAATCAACAGCAGCAGGCCGGTGCCGATAATGATGCGGGCGATCAGTTCATGGTAGTTGCGCCAGTAGCTGTCGGACGCGGCGGTATAGCCTCGCCAGCGGCTGTTGATCACGCCCAGCTCATCAGGAGCGATGCTCAGCAGGGCCTTGTCGAGAATCGAACTGAGTTCGGTGGCGCCGCGTGAGGTCGCCAGGGCAAACGCTGCGGGCGTCGTGCCTATGCTGAAGCTGGTTTGAACCTTGTCCTGGAACATGGACGAGGAGAGGGAATAGTTGGCGACCACCAGCGTATTCACGGCGCCATCGACGTGTCCTTGAACCAGCAACTCAGTGGCCTTGAAGGTATCCCCGGTTTCAACCAATCGAATCTGCGGAAAGTGCTCGCGCAGGAATTTTATCGGCGGGCTGCCTTGGGTCACCGCCACCCGCTTGCCCGACATTTCCTCCAGTCCCATAGGGGCGTTCTCCTCCTTGCGCGTCAACATAACGTAGGAGTTTTCCAGATAGGGGCGGCTGAAGTTCAGTTGGTCCTCGCGTTCGGCGCTGGGGGCGATAGCGCCGATGATGTCGGCGTTACCGGATTCGACCTGCTCGATCATCTCGTTAACGTCACGCCCGCGCTGGACCTCGAAGCGCAGCCCGGTGCGCAGTCGAATCAGTTCCAGCAGGTCGGCGGTGATACCGCGAAAATTACCCTCGGCATCGAAGAATGTCAGGGGCGCGAAGGTTTCGTTCACGATCACCTTGACCACCGGGTTTTCCTGCAGCCAGCGTTCTTCGCGCGAGGTCAGTTGCAACTTCTTGTCGGTCAGCAGGATATCGCTGCCGGCGCTCCAGCGCTTGGCGATGGTTTCTCGTTCGCTGGTGGGCACCGCCATCAGCGCAGCGTCGACGATGCTCAGCAGAATGTGCTGGTGCTGGGCAATGGCAAAGCTGAAACCGTAGGCTTCGTGTTTGCCGAAATTGGCCATGTGGACGTTTTTCAGGTAGCCCTTGTTGATCATGTAATGGGTGGAGATAGTGTCGCCGAGGAACACGTCGGCCTGTTCGAATGCCACGGCATTCAAGGCGTTCTGGTAGGACGGGTAGGCGCGGATGATTGCGTTGGGATACAGCTTCTCGACTTCGCCCAGGGGGAGGTAGTGATACACCAGGGCCAGGCGCATTCCCGCCAGGCCGTCGCTGAGGCTGCGGGTTTCGCCCTCGCGGGTCACCAGTACGGGCTGATCCACGGCGTAGGGTTCCGACAGACTGAGATTGGGATTTGCAGCTTCGAAACCGTTGGAAGAGCCCAGGAGGTCGACGTCGCCGGTTTCAAGGGCGCGGATGGCCGCCTCTCGAGTGGGGTAGCGCACCACTTTGATCGGCAGGCCCAGTGCCTTGGCCAGCAGCCCGGCGTAATCGGCGGTGAGGCCTTCATAGTCGCGTCCGCTGGAGGTGAGATCAAAGGGCGGGTAGTCAGGGGCCGATGTGCCCAGCACCAGTTCGCGTTTGTTCTGCAGCCACTGGCGCTGGGCTTTGTCCAGGTGGGTTTCCAGTTGTACCGAGCCTGCACGACTCAGTAAGTTGAAGTATTCCGGGCCGGTTGGAGGGGCAGCAGGCACGGCAATGCTGAAGCACAGACCGGCACTCAATATAATCAGATAGTCCTTTATACGCCTGGGCATCCGTCTTCTCACACTAACGCGTTTCGTTTTGCCATCTCGATAAGTTCTACCAAGGACTTGGCTTGAAGTTTCTGCATCAGCCTTTTCTTATAAGTGCTTACTGTTTTATTGCTGAGAAACATGCCTTTGGCAATTTCCTTGTTGGTGCGGCCTTGTGCAAAAAGTTGCAATACCATCAGCTCCCGATCATTTACCGCTTTGAACAGTTCAAGTTCCTTGGATACTTCGGCATCCGCGCCATTGCCGTTCAAGGCCTGACTGGGGAAGTAGTTGTAGCCCGACAATACGGCGCGGATGGCACTGAGCAATTCGCTCAGGTCGCCTTCCTTGCAAACATACCCATCGGCGCCTGAGCGCATGCAGCGGGTAGCGAACAGTGTGGGCGACTGGGCCGTGAGCACCAGGGTCTTCATCGAGGTATTCATGGCGTTGAAGCGGCACAGCACTTCAAGGCCATCGAGCTTCGGAATGCTGATATCCAGGATGATAAGGTCCGGCAAGCATTCGCGGACCATTTGTATGGCATCGCATCCGTTGTCCGTTTCGCCCACTACTTTGTAGCCCTCATGTTCCAACAACATTCGGATGGCAAGCCTTATAACCGGATGGTCATCAATAATAAAAACTGTGTTCATGATTACATTTCCATGCAGGTGCAAATAAAGCGGGCACATTAGCTCAGAAGCGGAGCGAGGAGCATGAAGCCTGGGGTGGCTAGATATAAAACAGGAAAATTCCTACATTAAAAAAGGTAAAGGCCTACCGGTTGCTCAGGCTTGGTGAAGGGAGATAAGCGGATTTCGTAGATCGCCAGGCGAAATCTTGGCGCCAGGTGTTTCAAGGCTGCGCTGCGGAAAATTTTCCACGGGTTTATATGTTTTTAGTCCTACATTTATAACTTTGGCAGGGCCTTGATTAAATGTGTAAGTTCGTCCTTGTTCAATGGTTTTGGCAAGTAGCCCAGTAACGGCAGGCCGCGCTGTCGTGCCTGGTCGTACAACGTTGCCAGTTCTGTTGCGGGCAGTCCGCTGAGCAGGATCGCGGCGCCGATCAGGCGCTGCTGGCTGGCGATTTCAATCAGCTCGAGGCCCGGCAGGTCAGGCAGGCATTGGTCGCACAGCAAAATATCGAAGGGCTTTTCGGCCAGCGTCATCAAATGGATCGCCTGGGCGGCGTTTTCGGCCGGGGTCAGCCGTTCGAAGCCGAAACTGCGCAGCAAACACTGGGCGGCGATCAATTGAAAGGGATGGTCCTCCACCAACAGGATGCTAAGAGAGTGACTGGGCATAAAAAGTACACGATGAGTCGAGCGTCGAAGGGGGGCATGTAGGAACAGTTGGTAAACAATATGCCCGAAGCGTGAGCGATTATTCTTCGAGGGGCTGTGCGAATTCGATCAGGCCGCTCTGTTCCCGTCGTAGGCAGATTCTGGTCGGGGAGCAGGCGGCTTGGTGGGGCATGATTATTGAGGGCTCGAACGCCCGGTCATTTCTCGCGCCATCTCGGTGGCATAGCTGTCGGTCATGCCGGCGATAAAGTCGATCATGCGCAGGAACGAAGTGTGCAGCGACCACGCCGGATTCGGGGCGTTATTGCCCAGCAGGTCGAGAATGCGCCGGTTCTTGAACGACGGCGTGCGCCCGCCATGTTGCTCGAGTGCCGCGCCGCAGAACGCATTCAGGAGAATTTCCAGAGTGGTGTAGGCGCCGATCTCGTGCAATGTCTTGCGCTTGTCCTGGAAGATCTTCTTGCGCGCCATGTCTTTGGCATCCAGCACGCAGCGTTTGGCCGGACCGTGCATATGTTCGACCAGATCGCCGGGCAGGGTGCCGGCCAGCAACGCATCCTGCTGTTCGACAAATGCTCGCGCCGCGGCGTTGGTCAGGTGCTCGATGGCCTTGCCGCGCAGGATCGCCAGTTTGCGCCGGCGAGAGTCCAGCGGCCCCAATTGACGATAAGTCTGAGGCAGGTCGTCGCCCACCAGATCGAGCAGCAGCGACTCGACTTCGGCGTACTCCAGCAAATCCATTTCCAGGCCGTCTTCAAGGTCGATCAAGGCGTAGCAGATGTCGTCCGCAGCCTCCATCAGATAGACCAGCGGGTGACGCGCCCACCGTTGCTCTTCCAATTGCGGCAGGCCAAGTTTGTGGGCGATTTGCTCCAGAATCGGCAGTTCGCTCTGGTAGCAGCCGAACTTGTGTTTCTTGTAGCCCAGGGAATCGGCGTGGCGGGCGGTCCAGGGGTATTTGAGGTAAGTGCCCAAGGTGGCATATGTCAGGCGCGTGCCGCCGTCGAACTGGTGATATTCCAATTGAGTGAGCACGCGAAAGCCTTGGGCGTTGCCTTCGAAATTGAGGAAGTCATTGCGCTCGGCGCTGCTCATGTCATCCAGCCAGCCGCGTCCGGCGGCCTGCTGGAACCAGTGGCGAATCGCATCTTCGCCGGAATGCCCGAACGGCGGGTTGCCGATGTCATGGGCCAGGCAGGCCGACTGCACCACCATGCCCAGGTCGCTGGGGTCGCACCAGTCGGGCAGGGCGCTGCGCAAGGTTTCGCCGACGCGCATGCCCAGGGAGCGGCCGACGCAGCTGACTTCCAGTGAGTGCGTCAGCCGGGTGTGGATGTGATCGTTGCTCGATACGGGGTGTACTTGGGTCTTGCGGCCCAGGCGGCGAAACGCGCCGGAGAAAATAATGCGGTCGTGGTCTTTGTGAAACGGGCTGCGGCCCAACTCTTCCGGGCTGTGCAGTGGTTTTCCAAGACGTTCGCGGGTCAGCAGGGTAGGCCAATCCAAGGCGGGTACTCTCCGTGCGGTGAATGACCCCCCCAGCTTCCCGGTTCCTCTGTGGCGGGGCAAGCGAAAATCTACAGGCCGGCGGCGTCGATATCGATTAACAGCAAGCGCTGACCGTTATCGAAGAATTGTCCGGCGGTGAGGCAGTACTGGTTGGTGGTGGCATCGCGGTAGGTCGAAGACAGCGTCAGGCGGCGCTCCTCCCAGCCCTCGGCGAGCAAATGGTAAAAGTACGGGCGCCACGACCAGTTGTGGCCCAGGTAGCGGCTGTCGGCCTGCCAGGCGTCCTGGCGCCACTCGAAGTTGGGCGTCAGCTGGGTGCCATGAGGATCGCACTGATAAAAGCGCAGCAACCACGGGAACGCCGGCAATTGCGGTAATTGACTCAGCGGCGCCTCGGCCAGGGCCCAGTGCTGCAGAATATTCATCAACTCGGCCATTTGCTGGCGCAACTGCATGATGCGCGCGCGCTCGGCCAGTTTCTGCTTGACGTAGGCGCCGCGCAGTTGCGCAAAACGTGGCACGAAAGCGTCGGCGGCAAACCAGTCCAGCTGCGCCTGGGCGAACAGGTAACCCTGTACGTAACGGGCACCGCACTCCAGGGCAAAGCTCAACTGCGCTTCGGTCTCCACACCTTCGGCGATGATCCAGCAACCGGTCTTTTCCGCCATTTGCGCCAGTGCCCGTACCACCTCGCTGCTCGGTCCGCCGCGTGCGGCTTCCTGGAACAGGCGCATGTCCAGCTTGAGAATGTCCGGCTGCAACGCCAGTACCCGGTCGAGCTGGGAATAGCCGGCGCCGAAGTCATCGATGGCAATGCGCGCGCCCGCCTCGCGATAACGCGCCACCACCTCCGTCAGGCGCTGAATGTCGCCACCCAGTTCGGTGATCTCGAACACGATGCGTTGTGGGTCGACGCCGTGGCTGTGGATCTGTTTCAAGCTCGGCAGCGGCTGGCCGGCACGCAGGCGATTGATCCAGCGCGGCGAGATATTCAGGCTCAGGAACCAGTCCTCAGGCGCTTCATGCAGGCGGCTCAGGGCGTTGTCGCGCAGTTGTCGGTCAAGGCGCCGCAAGGCCACACCCGGCGTGCGCGGATCGGCGAACAGCGGGCCCACCGACTGCAGGCGACCATCCGCCAGGCGCAGGCGGCCGAGGGCTTCCACGCCGGCGATGCGGCCGGTGGCGGTGTCGATGAAAGGCTGGAAACAGGCGAGCGGTTGCCCGTCGATCACGGGGCCTCCTTAGAAGCGTCGGCGAAAAAAGGCCCGGCCCTCTAAAACGAGGGCCGGGCCGATTCTGTTAGCAAGAATGCAGCCAGCACGGGCGGGTGCGGCTCAGGGTTTGCGCGAGCGGCCCTGCATGGCCAATTTGATCAGAGGGATTAACCCGGCCCCCAATCGCACCAGGCGTGTCACGCTGCTGATACTGCCGCCCTTGGCGCCCTTGCCGGTGAAGAAACCCATCAGCGTCACCGCCGCCATGCCCCACAGCGGCGCGTGCTTGATGCCCAGGTTGTCCTGCCAGTTATGCCGCATGTCGCGCATCTTGTGCAGCGGCGCCAGGAGTTGATGGGACTCGTGGCGGATTTCCTGGCGGTGCATCTCCATGCGCAGGCGAATCAACGCCTTGCGCATTTCCCGCCGTGTGGTGGATTGCGGAACTTCAGTCAGGCTCATGGCAGCAGGCGCTCCCGGTCATTGGCCAACTCTTCGAGGGTGGCATGGAACGGCGTGGACTCATCGAACACCGCCGCTTTCAGGCGCACGCCACAGAAGGCTGCGGCCAGGCTGTAGAACACGCAGAGGCAGATGATACCGGTCAGACGATAGCCGGTGTCCCACACCAGAATCATCACCAGGGTCGACAACCCCACCAGCAGCAACAGCGCAAACACCAGGGCCAGGCCCGCAAACAACAGCAGGCTGACGGTGCGGGCTTTCTGCTCCTGCAACTCGATGCCGAACAGTTCGACGTGGCTGTGCAGCAAGCCCAGAACGGCCGCGCCCAGGCGTCGTGAGGTAGAACTTGCGCCCGTAGACGAGCCGTTTTCGCCGATAGACATAATTTAGCGCCTTGTAGCCAGCAGGCCGATCAGAAAGCCTACACCTGCAGCGATGCCGATCGACTGCCAGGGGTTGGCCTGTACGTAATCTTCAGTCGCCGTCACCGCCGCCTGGCCGCGCTCGCGTAGGGAGTCTTCGGTCAGTTGCAGGGTTTCGCGGGCCTTGAGCAGGCTCTCATGAATCTTGCTGCGCAGTTCATCGGCCTGGTCGCCGGCGAGGATTGCGGTGTCGTCCAGCAACTTCTCGGTGTCGCTGACCAGGGTTTGAAAATCCGCCATCAGTATTTCTTGAGCAGTCTTTGCAGTGGTTCTGGCCATGGGTATCTCCGTGATTGGCTGAGCGGTGCGTGTGGTTTCGAGTCACCGGCGTCGGTGAAGGTTCAGTGCAATTGTCTGGTACAGCTTTTGCTTTGCCTTGGTGCGCAGGCTCCGGGCCTGCGCTGAAGACGGGCGGGCGAGGCGCAAACCTCGAAAAACCTTACCCTAAAACACTCCAACTCGCGGAAAAACCCTGTCGGCAATGGCCTGCTGTGCTGTTCGCTGCGCTAAAGCGGTTCACGCTCCCTTCAGAGGGGTGGTGCCGGTGGTGCCAATTTAGTGCGCGAACCTCTGGCTTGAACCGCTTTGGTGCTTTTTGCCCTGACTACAGGCCTGCCAATTTCCATGGACAATCTGCAACGTGCGGTGGACACCCTGGTCCATAGCTCCAACACCCTGTTTATCCTGATCGGCGCGGTCATGGTCCTGGCCATGCACGCCGGCTTCGCATTTCTGGAAGTCGGTACGGTGCGGCAGAAAAACCAGGTCAACGCGCTGTCGAAAATCCTCAGCGATTTCGCCATCTCGACCCTGGCGTATTTCTTTATAGGCTATTGGATCTCCTACGGTGTGAGCTTCCTGCAACCGGCGGCGGTGATCAGTGCCGATCATGGCTACGGCCTGGTGAAGTTCTTTTTTCTGCTGACGTTTGCCGCGGCGATTCCGGCGATCATCTCCGGGGGCATTGCCGAGCGGGCCAGGTTCGCGCCGCAGTTGTGCGCCACCGCGTTGATCGTGGCTTTTATCTATCCGTTTTTCGAGGGGCTTGTCTGGAACGGCAATTTCGGCCTGCAGGCCTGGTTGCTGGCCTCTTTCGGTGCCAGTTTCCACGACTTCGCCGGCTCGGTGGTGGTGCACGCCACGGGCGGCTGGCTGGCGCTTGCGGCGGTGTTGCTGCTGGGGCCGCGCAACGGTCGCTACCGCGAGGGGCGGCTGGTGGCGTTCGCGCCGTCGAGCATTCCGTTCCTGGCATTGGGTTCGTGGATCCTGATCGTCGGCTGGTTCGGCTTCAACGTGATGAGCGCCCAGACCCTGGACGGCGTCAGCGGCCTGGTGGCGGTCAACTCGCTGATGGCTATGGTGGGCGGCACCGTCGCCGCGCTGGTGATCGGTCGCAACGACCCCGGTTTTCTGCATAACGGGCCACTGGCCGGTTTGGTGGCGATCTGCGCCGGTTCCGACCTGATGCACCCGGTAGGCGCATTGGTCACCGGCGTGGTGGCCGGTGGTTTGTTCGTGTGGTGCTTTATCGCCGCCCAGGATCGCTGGAAGATCGACGATGTGCTGGGTGTGTGGCCGCTGCACGGCCTTTGCGGCGTGTGGGGCGGCATTGCCTGCGGGCTCTTTGGTCAGACGGTTCTTGGCGGATTGGGCGGCGTGAGCCTGATCAGCCAGTTGATCGGCACCGCCCTCGGTGTGGCCGTGGCGTTCGGCGGCGGGCTAGTGGTGTATGGCACGATCAAGCGCGTGCACGGGTTGCGGCTGAGCCAGGAGCAGGAGTACTACGGCGCGGACTTGTCGATCCACAAGATCGGCGCGGTCAGTCAGGATTGATCGGCGCCTCGTCGTTGTCGCTGGGCGGCGCGTGAAAACCGTGCAGCAGGCGATAGCGGTTCTGCCGGACTTCGTCGACCCGCGCCTGCACTTGTTGGTCCGGCAGGCCCAGCAGGAGCAAGGCGTGGGCGGCCAGCATCAGGCTCGACTCCAATAGCTCGGGCACCACTTCAGTGGCGCCCGCGGCCTTCAGTTCGGCCCACTGGCTATCGTCGCGGGTGCGCACCAGGATCGGCACCTGGGCGTTGATGCGGCGCGCCTCTTTGAGTACTACCAGCGCGACATCACTGTTATCCACGGCTATCACCACCAATCGCGCGCGCTCCACGCCCACGGCGCTGAGCAGGGCACCGCGCCGGCAGTCGCCGTAGTGCACGCTGCTGTCTTCGGTCGCCACTTCCTGCACCCGTTCCGGGTCGTCATCCAGCGCGATGAATGCCTGTTGCTCGCGCCGCAGAAAGCGCCCGATGGATTGGCCGACACGGCCGTAACCGCAGATCACGGCATGGTTGCGCAACTGCGCATTGAGCGCGGTGATGGTCTCCAGTTGCACCTGTTGATTGGGTTTGCGGTGCAGGCGCAGGGCTATCGCCGGGGCGGCGCGCAACAGCAAAGGGGTCAGGAGCATCGAGCAGAATGTCGCGGCGAGCAGCAGGCCGTTGAATTGCTGCGGGATCAATTGGCTCTGTTGCATCTGCGCCATCAGGGCGAAGCAGAATTCACCGCCCTGGGCCAGGGCCAGGCCGCTGCGCCAGGCGGTTTCCACATCGCTGCCGCGCAGTTTGACCAGCACGGCCACCACACAGCCCTTGATCAGCATCAGCGTGAGGGTCATGCCGAGGATCAGCAGGCTGTGGCTGACGAACAGCTGCAGGTCGATGAGCATGCCGATGCTGACAAAAAACAAGCCCAGCAGGATGTCGCGAAACGGCCGAATATCCGCTTCGATCTGATGGCGGTAATGGCTTTCGCCCAACAGCATCCCGGCCAGGAACGCACCGAGGGCAGGGGAGAGGCCGAGCAGGTGAGTCAGCCAGGCGGTCAGCAGCACGATCACCAAGGCCAGCAATACGAACAGCTCCGCCGAGTGCGACGCGGCCACTTCATGGAACAGACGCGGCAGCAGCCAACGGCTGGCGAGCAGCAGGCCGAAGAACAACACCACGGTCTTGCCCAGGGTCAACGGCAACGCCACGTACCAGGCCTGGTCACTGCTGCCGGCGAACACCGGCACCAGGGTCAGCAGCAGTACCGCGACCACGTCCTGAAACAGCAGCACACCAATTGCATTCTGGCCATGACTGCTGAAAATTTCGCCAAGGCTGCTCAGCTCCTTACTGACAATGGCCGTGGACGACAGCGCCAGCCCCGCGCCGAGCAACAGCGCAATGCCCGGCGCTACCCCCAGCGCCATCAAGGTCGCCCCCAGCAGCACGCCGCAACCCAGTACCTGCAGGCTGCCCAGGCCGAACACTACATGGCGAAGAGCAAGCATTTTGGTCAGGGAAAATTCCAGGCCCAGGGAAAACAGCAGAAACACCACGCCCAGCTCAGCGAGGTCCGGCAGCTCTTCGCTGTCGGCGACCCAATCGAGCGCGGTGGGCCCCACGGCCAGGCCCACGCACAGATAGCCCAGCACGGGCGGCAGCTGCAGCCGGCGAAACAGGGCAATCACCACCAGGGATGACGCCAGAATGATCAGCAGGTTGGCGAACACAAACCTCTCCGTTGCAGGGTAAGCGGACAAAAAGCCGCGAGAATGGCTGAATCAGTTATAGGCCATGGTGACGTGGGTCAGCTTTTTAATGATGTGCAGCGTTTTTTTTTGGTGAGCGGGCTCATCACAAACGCTCGCTCACCGCCAACAATGCGCAACTCGCCACCGTCGGCAGGCGGGCTTAGAATGACCCACCTTATTCTGATCAGGCCTTCCGTCATGCGTCCTGAATGCCAGCTGTTCGGCACCCTGGGTTGCCACCTGTGTGAGATTGCCGAAGCCGAAATCATGCCGCTCGTCGAACATGGGTTGCAGGTTGAATTGGTGGATATCACCGATCCCGATGACCTCACCGAGGTCTACGGCCTGCGGATTCCGGTGCTTCGACGGGTGGATACGGGGGCGGAGCTGGACTGGCCCTTCGACACCGAACAGGTGGTCGCCTTCCTTCTCTGACGTCAGGCGATGGCGAGTTTCCAAATATTAAGTTACTGTATGTTTGTACAGCGATTGAATAGAGGGAACGCCCGTGGTGAATGTTGAACAACTGAAAAGCAGCGTCAATCGCATGTCCGCCGACATCGTGCGTGATGCGGTGAACGAGCTGCGCCTGGACGGCCTGGTCACGGAAGGCAAGACGCCGTTCAACAAAGTGCATTTCAATACCTGCTTTGCCGAAATCGAAGCGTTGTTCCAGCGCGCCGGCTATCACAAGCAATTGGATGTGGTGGGTTATCAGGGCCTGCTCTACGCACTCTACGATCCGGGGCGCTGGGAGGCGGTGGACGTCCTGCGTTGGCTCAAGGAATTCACCGAGGCCGCCAGCGCCTCGCCGATCCTGCGCGCCGAATTGGCCAAGGCCTGAGATCCGCCCTAGGCTCGATCCCGCTCCATGCGGGATAATGCCCGCCGGTTTTCCCAGGCTTCGAGCGTCGTCATGTCCACTTCCGGTTTTTCCGCGTCCCAGCACCAGGCCAGCACCTTGTATCTGCCACCCGGCCCTTGGGCCACGGTGCTTGACTGCCTGTGCGCGCACTTCCCCGCGATCAGCCGCGACCACTGGCTGGACCGCATCGCTCGCGGTCGCGTGCTGGACATCGATGGCAGCCCCATCGACCAGGGCCTGCCCTACAAGGAAGGCTTGTGCATCTACTACTTCCGCGAGGTGCCGAATGAAAAGGTCATCCCTGTGGAGGAAACCATTCTGTATGCCGACGAGCACTTGGTGGTGGCCGACAAACCGCATTTCCTGCCCGTGACTCCGGCCGGTGAATACGTCGAACAAACGCTGCTGCGCCGTCTGATTCGTCGCCTGGATAACCCGTCGCTGGTGCCCCTGCACCGCATCGACCGGCACACGGCGGGGCTGGTGCTGTTTTCGGCCAATCCCCACAGCCGCGCGGCGTATCAGCAGCTGTTTCCTACGCGCAGGATCGATAAGTTTTACGAAGCCATCGCGCCCGCGCTGCCGGATCTCACCTTTCCCTTGGTGCACAAAAGTCGTTTGGTGGACGGTGAACCGTTCTTTCGCATGCAGGAAGGTCCCGGTGTCAACAACACCGAAACCGCGGTGGAGGTTCGTGAAAAAAACGGCGAGCTATGGCGTTACGGCCTGTTCCCGGTCACCGGCAAGAAGCACCAGTTGCGCGTGCACATGACCGCGCTGGGGGCGAGTATCTGCAATGACCCGTTCTACCCCGACGTGCTCAAGGACGCCGTGGACGACTACGCCAACCCACTTAAACTGCTGGCCCAGGGTGTGCGTTTTGTCGACCCGGTTACCGGCCAGACGCGCGACTTTCGCAGCCGCATCACCCTCGATTGGTGAGCGCCGGAAACGACAAGGCCCGCGCGAGGCGGGCCTTGTGGGCAAACGTTTAAGACTTACAGGTCTTTAACGGTGCGAACCTGGTCTTTATTGATACGGGTGTGCTTGCCGTCCAGCTGTTCGAATTCGTAGAAGCCCGAATCTTCATCGTATTTCGGGGTGTCGACGGCCTGGATTTCACGACCGTCATTCAGGGTGATCACGGTAGGCGAGGCGCAACCGGCGAGGGTAGCGAGGCCCAGTGCGAGCATGAAAGCGGCGATGGTCCGTTGAGTCATGGGTGTGTCTCCGAGAGAATTCTTTGAAATTGCTGACCTTGTGACGCGTAAGGCGTCGCCAAAGTTCCTTGTACGAAAGTTCATTCTGACACGTCAGACTTCTGGTGCAACAGTTCGGGTGTGTTCAAGTTGGCCAGGCGTGGATCATTGGCCGGGCATTCCAGGCCCACGCCGCCCAGCTGCAGCAGAATTCTGCGCGGGCTGCGCTCGCCGGCCTGCCAGGCCTGTTCTACCGCGTTCTTGAGGTGGGTCGGGATGATGCAGATCAACGGCTCCCAGAATTCCCCATGGCGCACCATCACCGGCGACTGCGGGGTGCGTCGTGCCGTGTCACGCAGATCGGTCAGCAGGCGCGCGTCGAGGTGCGGCACATCGCAGGGCAACACCAGCAGGTGCCCGTGGCGCGCAGCGGCGAGCCCGGCGCGGATACCGGCGAGCGGGCCGGGGAAGTCCGCGCTGTCGTCGTTCACCAGTCGATCGGCATAGGCCGCATAACGGTCCTGGTTGCGATTGCAGGAGATGATCAAGTCATCGGTCAGCCCGCGCACCAGCCCGTGCACATGCGCGATCAGCGGCTGGCCGCGCCAGGTCAGCAGGCCTTTGTCCTGGCCGCCCATGCGCTGGCCGCGGCCACCGGCCAACAACAGAATCGAACAGGGCAATGGGCAGCAATCAAGGGACATGGTGGTTCCACAGCGGCAGGCAAAGGAGGGCCTGTGATATAACACTGGGCTGTTTCTTCGACAACCGGACCGTGCCATGAAAGCCAAGGTTGATGCGCCTTTTGTACCCCTGAATATCGCTGTATTGACCGTCAGCGACACCCGCACCCTGGACACCGATACCTCGGGCCAGGTCTTCGTCGACCGCCTGACCGCCGCCGGCCATCGCCTGGCCGAGCGTGTGCTGCTCAAGGACGACCTTTACAAGATCCGCGCCCAGGTTGCCCACTGGATCGCCGAAGACGTGGTGCAAGTGGTGTTGATCACCGGCGGCACCGGCTTTACCGGCCGCGACAGCACGCCAGAAGCGGTGAGCTGCCTGCTGGACAAGCAGGTCGACGGGTTCGGTGAACTGTTCCGCCAGATATCCGTGGCCGATATCGGTACTTCTACCGTGCAGTCCCGCGCCCTGGCTGGCCTGGCCAACGGCACCCTGGTGTGCTGCCTGCCGGGCTCCACCAACGCGGTGCGCACCGGGTGGGACGGCATCCTCGGCGAGCAGTTGGACAACCGTCATCGCCCGTGCAATTTCGTTGCGCATCTCAAGCAGGCTGAACCTTGTGAATCCCGTGGGTAAGCCCGGCAA
>Ga0182008_10001297_pt1 | contig 17062 bp, 15 predicted proteins | sample Sormic07211129_1_FD_120482 | JGI IMG/M metagenome (GOLD analysis project Ga0182008, IMG submission 120482) | Rhizosphere microbial communities from Sorghum bicolor, Mead, Nebraska, USA - 072115-129_1 metaG | ecosystem: Host-associated > Plants > Roots > Rhizosphere | place: USA: Nebraska...
GCTGCGGCTACGGCGGTTCGTGCTTCCCCAAGGACATGCGCGCCCTGATCCACAGCGCCAGGCAAGCCAACTGCTCCAGCGACCTGCTGGAAGCGGTAGAAGCCATCAACCAGCGCCAGAAGAGCAAGTTGTTCGAACGGATCAATGCGTTCTTCAAGGGCGACCTGCGCGGCAAGACCTTTGCCCTGTGGGGCCTGGCGTTCAAGCCCAACACCGACGACATGCGCGATGCCCCCAGCCGCGTGCTGATGGAAGCGTTGTGGGCCGCCGGCGCCAACGTGCGCGCATTCGACCCGGAAGCCATGCAGGAAACCCAACGCATCTATGGCGATGACCCACGGCTGATGCTCATGGGCACCCCGGAATCCACACTGGGCGGTGCCGATGCGCTGATCGTCTGCACCGAATGGCAGCAATTCAAGGCGCCGGACTTCGACCTGATCCACCAGCGCCTGAAAACCCCGGTGATCTTCGACGGCCGCAACCTCTACGACGGCGAGCGCCTGGCACGCAAAGGCTTCCAGTACTACCCGATCGGCCGCGGTGATTCCTGCCAGTTGCCGATTCCCCAGCAACAGTGGCTGCCACAGGTTGTGGAAGCCTGAGACGTGAACAAAGCTCAACCGTCCCCGCTGAATGCAACAATCCGCCGCCAGTCCCTTGGTCTGGGATTGCTGGCGTTGTTGCTGTTTATCGCCGGCAACTGGCACCAGGCAATCATCGGTTTCGACTCGCGCTTTGTGTTGTTTGCCCAGGAAATGCTGCGTCATGGCCCCAGCGTCTTCCCCACCACCTATGGGCAGCCTTATGCGGATTACCTGGCCACCTCGACACTGTTGACCTGGCTGGTTTCACTGCCCCTGGGCCAGGTCACCAGCCTCACGGCCTGGTTGCCCACGGCGATCGCCTCGGCGTTTATCGTCACCTTGGTGTATCGCCTGACGGCGCCCTACTCCCAGCGCTGGGGGCTGCTGAGCATTGCGCTCCTGTTGTTGAGCAGCAACTTCATCAGCGAAACCCGTGCGGTGTCCATCGACCAAATGCTGGCTGCCATCGCCCTGGCGGTGTTTTACCTGGGTTACGCCCATGATCACTTCGGGTCCGCTAAACGCCTGCATTGGCTGTACCTGCTGCTGATCCTGGGCTTTGCCGTGCGTGGGCCGATTGGCCTGGTGATTCCTACGGGCGTGCTCTGCAGCTACTACCTCATCAACCGGCAATGGCGCCAGTTGTTCAGTTTCGGCTTGCTGGCGCTGGCATTGCTGGTGGCATGCGTGGGCCTGTTGCTGCTGATGGCCAAGTCGAGCGGTGGCGAAAGCTTCATGCAGGACGTGATCCGCATGCAGTTCCTCGGCCGCATGGATGGCAGCGAAGGTTCGAGCGGCATGCTGTACTACTTCACCAGTTCGCTGGGCAATTACGCCTTGGCGTATCCGATGGCGCTGCTGGTACTGCTGGCCATGGTGCTCAGCGGGCGCCGCGCGCCGGGACCGGCATTGCAGTTGGTGTGGTATTGCGCCGCCGCCGGCTTGCTGGTGATGGTCGGCCTGTCGATTCCCCAGGCGAAAAAAGCACGTTACGTGCTGCCGATGTTGCCCATGGCGGCGATCATTGCGGCATACCCGTTCCAGGTCGCACACGGACGGCTCTTCGCCGGGCTGCGTGGGCTGATGCTGGGGATCTGGACGTTGTTGCCGACGCTGTTGATCGTCGGCCTGCTGTTGGCACGATCGCGCTACCCTGAGCAGTTGAGCCATCTCGGCTGGGTGTTGGGCGTGCTGGGCGGCCTGCAGGTGCTGGCCTTGGTGACACTCTTCAAGAGCCGCCTGCGTCCGGTCGGGCCGGCCTTTGCCGCGGTGCTGGCAGTGTGGGCCTCCTATATCCTGGTGGTCGAGCCGCTGGAGCGCAGTATCTACGACACCCGCACCTTTACCTTACGGGTTCATGAGCAGGTGATGCAGCAACGCGCGCCGGTGGTGCTGCATGGCTTGGGCAAAGACGCCAAGGCCATCAAGTACATGGTCAACCTCGATTGCGACCAAGTGCCGTTGTTCACTCAGCAAGCCGCCGACCTCAAGCCACTCCAAGGACCCGCCTGGCTGGTGATGAGCCAAGTGGATTACGAAGGCTTGCAAGACCCGCGCTTTCGTTCCATCACGCCGACCCTGACCGGCGAATTCGACCGCAACCCTTACGTGCTGCTGTACCTGGCCAAACCTGTGCAACCTTGAGTCTGCGCCGGCGCTGCCGGCGCGGAAAATTCCCACGCAGCTTTACGTAATAACTGGTGCCGTTTCTCTTTCCTGCGTCCAAAACCCGACGGTAAACTCGCTTGCCGGGTGCGGTATTCATGTACCGCCACAGGTCATGGGTGACCACAAGGACGAGAGGACAACGCCGTGCCAGATGATGCTTCGCTTGATAACCCAGCCTTGACCAGCACCGAAGTGCATGTCGGCTATATTCCCCTGCCACCGCTGGACCGGCTGATGGGGCTGCGCGACGCGTTGGTGGCGTTGAAAGGCCCGCTGGCCAGTGAACCCGGTTTGCAGGAGAACCTGCGCAAGCGTTTTTTCGATGAAGAGTCCAGTAATCGAGTGCTGGGTAAAGTCTGCTGCTCGATAGTAGTCTGACCGTATTCCAATTCATTATTTTTGCATTCAACCCTCATTAATATGCATTGGCGCCTCTGTTCCACGCGCGGCACACTGCATGGGTTCCTTCCCCCAAATGTTGGAACTTTCAAAGGGCTTTTCCGGGCAACCAGACAAGCCTTTTTTTTGCCCGCTGTTTATGGACTGCCTCCCAATGCTCGCTCGCTGGTTCCCCGCTGCTATCAATACCCGCCCCACCGAATGGAGCCGTGCCGCGATCGGCATGGCCCTTGGCACCTTGTTCAGCGTCTGGTTGTGCTCCCAGGTGTTTGGCATGGATGTCGCGTTGCACCTGCTTGGCCCGCTGGGTGCGTCGGCCGTCCTGTTGTTCGCCGTGTCATCGGGTGCCTTGGCGCAACCTTGGTCGATTATCGGCAGCTACCTGTGCGCAGGCGTGATTGCCTTGCTGGTCACCCGTGTCCTCGGCCCGTCCCTGGGCGGCGCCTGCCTGGCGGCCGGCATGACCGTAATACTGATGTGCTGGTTGCGCTGCCTGCACCCGCCCGCCGGTGGCCTGGCCATGACGCTGGTCCTGGCAGACCCGGCGTCCGCCGCCCTGGGCTGGTATGAGCTGGGTGCGGTATTGCTCGGCGCCGGTGCACTGCTGGCCTGCGCACTGGCGTATAACAACGCCACGCGCACGCGTTATCCCAAATGCGCGGTGGAAGCACCGGCACCGCTACCGTTCACCCCCAGGGCCGACCGAGACCCTGGTATTACCGCCGCTGATTTGACACTGGCGCTGGCGCAAATGGAGCAGTTCTACGATGTGGAACCCAGCGAACTGGAACAACTCATCCACGCGGCGCAAACCCACGCCAGGCGCCGTAGCATCGGCGAAACACTGGCCAGCCGGTTACCCTGAGCCGGTCGTGCGCTTGCTGCATAAATGCAAAAACGACCTGCAGGATTGAAGGTTGTACTAGGCAAATTTGCACTGGTACGATCATGAGAAGGTTCATCCGTGAACATCTTGATAAAGAACAATAAAAGCAGGGAGTTATCGATGACTGCTCAGGTTTCATCCGAAGCAAGCCACGCCCAGATACTTCAGGACGAAGTCCTCGCCGAGGTCCGCAACCACATCGGCCACCTCACCCTCAATCGCCCCGCCGGCTTGAATGCCATTACCCTGGACATGGTGCGCAGCCTCACGTCCCAGTTGCAGGCATGGGCTGATGATCCGCAGGTGTATGCCGTGGTCCTGCGCGGTGCCGGTGAAAAAGCCTTTTGTGCAGGTGGCGATATCCGTTCTCTGTACGACAGCTTCAAGAACGGCGACACCCTGCACCAAGACTTCTTCGTCGAGGAATATGCTCTGGATCTGGCCATCCACCACTACCGCAAGCCAGTCGTGGCACTGATGGACGGGTTTGTCCTGGGCGGCGGCATGGGCCTGGTGCAGGGCGCTGATTTGCGCGTAGTCACCGAGCGCAGCCGACTGGCGATGCCGGAAGTGGCCATCGGTTATTTCCCTGACGTGGGTGGCAGCTACTTTCTGCCGCGCATCCCCGGCGAATTGGGAGTCTACCTGGGCGTGACCGGGGTACAGATCCGCGCGGCCGACGCGCTGTATTGCGGATTGGCTGATTGGTACCTGGAAAGCCACAAGCTCGCCGACCTTGACCAGAAGCTAGACCGCCTGCAATGGCACGACTCGCCGCTCAAAGACCTGCAGGGCGTGCTCGCCAAACTGGCCGTGCAGCAATTGCCCGATCCGCCGTTGGCCGCTCTGCGCCCCGCCATCGACCACTTTTTCGCGCTGCCGGATGTGCCGAGCATCGTTGAACAATTGCAGCAAGTCACCGTGGCCGACAGCCATGAATGGGCGTTAAGCACCGCTAACCTGATGCTGACCCGCTCCCCCCTGGCCATGGCTGTTACGTTGGAGATGTTGCGCCGCGGCCGGCGCCTGCCCCTGGAAGACTGTTTTGCCTTGGAGCTGCACCTGGACCGCCAATGGTTCGAGCGCGGCGACCTGATCGAAGGCGTGCGCGCCCTGATCATCGACAAAGACAAAAGCCCGCACTGGAACCCGCCCACCCTGCACGGGCTGGCCCTCAGCCACGTTGAGAGCTTCTTTCATCACTTCGAGAAGGTTGCGAAATAAGCCATGCAAGACATTGAATACACTGAAGAACAAGTAATGATCCGCGACATGGCGCGTGACTTCGCCCGGGGTGAAATCGCACCGCACGCCCAAGCCTGGGAGAAAGCCGGCTGGATCGACGACGCCCTGGTGGCAAAGATGGGCGAACTGGGCCTGCTGGGCATGGTGGTGCCGGAAGAATGGGGCGGCACCTATGTCGATTACGTCGCCTATGCCCTCGCCGTCGAGGAGATTTCCGCGGGTGACGGTGCCACTGGCGCACTGATGAGTATCCATAATTCAGTGGGTTGCGGGCCGATTCTCAAGTACGGCACAGATGAACAAAAACAGACCTGGCTGGGCGACCTCGCCAGCGGCCAGGCGATTGGCTGCTTCTGCCTGACCGAACCCCAGGCCGGTTCCGAAGCACACAACCTGCGTACCCGTGCCGAACTGCGCGACGGCCAGTGGGTAATCATCGGGGCCAAGCAGTTCGTCAGTAATGGTAAACGCGCCAAACTGGCGATTGTATTTGCGGTGACTGATCCCGACCTGGGCAAGAAAGGCATCTCGGCGTTCCTGGTGCCCACCGCAACCCCGGGATTCGTGGTGGATCGTACCGAACACAAGATGGGCATCCGTGCGTCCGATACCTGCGCCGTGACCCTGAACCAGTGCAGCGTGCCCGAGGCCAACCTGCTGGGTGAGCGTGGCAAAGGCCTGGCCATCGCGCTGTCCAACCTGGAGGGTGGTCGCATCGGTATCGCCGCCCAGGCATTGGGCATCGCCCGCGCGGCATTTGACGCAGCGTTGGCCTATGCCCGTGATCGGGTGCAGTTTAACAAGGCAATCATCGAGCACCAGAGCGTGGCCAATTTGCTGGCCGACATGCAAACCCAGCTTAACGCCGCACGCTTGCTGATCCTGCACGCCGCACGGCTGCGCAGTGCCGGAAAACCCTGCTTGTCGGAAGCGTCCCAGGCCAAGCTGTTTGCCTCGGAAATGGCCGAGAAGGTTTGCTCATCGGCGATGCAGATTCACGGTGGGTACGGATACCTGGAGGATTATCCGGTGGAGCGTTACTACCGGGATGCGCGGATCACGCAGATTTACGAAGGAACCAGTGAGATTCAGCGGATGGTGATTGCCAGGGAGCTGAAGAACTATCAGCTCTAGCAACGTGGGAGGGGCAAGCCCCCTCCCACCTTTGATACTCAGTCTTTGACACCGGGTTATTTGTCCTTGAACTCCGGCGCGCGCTTGGCCACGAATGCCGCCATGCCTTCCTTCTGATCCTGCGTGGCGAACGCCGCATGGAACACCCGGCGCTCAAAGCGCACGCCTTCCGACAAGCTCACTTCGAATGCTCGGTTCACGCTTTCCTTGACCATCATGCTGATCGGCACCGACTTGCCGGCAACCAGCGTCGCGACTTTCAGCGCTTCTTCCAGCAGTTCATCGGCGGGTACGATACGCGCGACGATCCCGCAGCGCTCCGCTTCCACCGCATCGATAAAGCGCCCGGTCAGGCACATTTCCATGGCCTTGGCCTTGCCCACCGCACGGGTCAGGCGCTGGGTGCCGCCCATGCCCGGCAGTACGCCGAGGTTGATTTCCGGCTGGCCGAACTTGGCGCCGTCACCGGCCAGGATGAAGTCGCACATCAACGCCAGTTCGCAACCGCCGCCCAGGGCGAAGCCGTTGACGGCGGCGATGATCGGCTTGCGGCGGTTGGCCACGCGGTCGCTGTCGCTGAACAGATCGTCGAGGTAGATCTGCGGGTAGGTCAGCTCGGCCATTTCCTTGATGTCGGCACCGGCGGCGAAGGCTTTTTTCGAGCCGGTCAACACGATGCAGCCGATTTCCGGGTTGGCCTCCAGGCCGTCCAGCGCCTGGTTCAACTCGCTGACCAGTTGCGCGTTCAGGGCGTTCAAGGCTTGCGGGCGATTGAGGGTAATCAGCCCGACGCGGCCCTGGACTTCGAGCAAAATGGTTTCGTAACTCATGTATCGGTTCCTTAGAGATTGCGTGAGATGACCATGCGCTGGATATCGCTGGTGCCTTCGTAGATCTGGCAGACCCGCACGTCGCGGTAGATCCGCTCCAGAGGGAAGTCGCTCAGGTAACCGTAACCGCCCAGGGTTTGCAAGGCGGCCGAACAGACTTTCTCGGCCATTTCCGACGCAAACAGCTTGGCCATCGAGGCTTCCACCAGTGCCGGCTTGCCGCTGTCGCGCAGTGCAGCGGCGTAATGCACCATTTGCCGGGCAACCGCGATTTGCGTGGCCATGTCCGCCAGACGGAAAGCAACGGCCTGGTGCTCGATGATGGGTTTGCCGAAGCTTTCGCGCTCGCGGGCGTAGTCGCGGGCTGCTTCAAAGGCGGCGCGGGCCATGCCCACCGATTGCGAGGCAATGCCTACGCGCCCACCTTCCAGGTTGGCCAGGGCAATCCTGTAGCCTTCGCCCTCCTCCCCCAGACGGTTGGCGACAGGAACCTTCACGTCCTCAAACAGGATCTGGCAGGTATCGGAGGCATGCTGGCCCAGTTTGTCCTCAACCCGCGCCACGCTGTAGCCCGGCGAGTCGGTTGGCACGATAAACGCGCTGATCCCGCGCTTGCCCGCCGCCGGGTCGGTCACGGCAAACACAATCACCACGCCGGCGTTCTGCCCGGAGGTGATGAACTGTTTGCAGCCATTGAGCACGTAATGGTCGCCTTCAAGGCGTGCGCGGGTCTTCAGGCTACTGGCATCAGAGCCGGCCTGGGGCTCGGTCAATGCAAACGCGCCGAGCATGGCGCCACTGGCCAGGGGCTTGAGGAATTGCTTTTTCTGCTGGTCGTTACCGAACTTGAGAATCGGCACGCAGCCCACCGAGTTGTGCACGCTCATGATGGTCGAGCAGGCCCCGTCACCGGCGGCAATTTCTTCCAGCGCCATGGCGTAGGCCAGGTAACCGGTGTCGCAACCGCCCCACTGTTCCGGCACCAGCATGCCGAAAAAGCCCAGCTCGGCCATTTCACCAATGGCTTGCGTGGGGAACCGGTGCTCGCGGTCCCACTCGGCGGCAAAGGGTTTCAGGCGTTCCTGGGCAAATTGCCGGGCGGCGTCGCTGATTTGCAGTTGTTCTTCATTGGGCAGCATGGTGGTTCCTTAGTACAGGCATTCGACAGCCATGGCCGTGGCTTCACCGCCGCCGATGCAGATGGCGGCGACGCCACGCTTGAGGCCTTTCTGGCGCAGGGCCGAAAGCAAGGTCACCAGGATCCGTGCACCGGAGGCACCGATCGGATGGCCCAGGGCGCAGGCACCGCCATGCACATTCACCTTGGCATGGGGGATCTCCAGCTTGCTCATGGTCACCAGGCTGACCACGGCAAAGGCTTCGTTGATTTCGAACAGATCGACCTCACCCAGGCTCCAGCCGGTCTTGCTCATCAGTTTGCGGATCGCTCCCACCGGCGCCACCGGGAACAACCCCGGCTCGTCGGCGAACGCCGCATGCCCATGGATCACCGCCAAAGGCTTGAGGCCACGTTTCTGTGCATCGGACTGGCGCATCAGCAACAAGGCCGCCGCACCGTCGGAAATCGAGCTGGAGTTGGCGGCCGTCACGGTGCCGCCTTCACGGAAGGCCGGTTTCAGGCTGGTGATCTTGTCCAGCTTGGCCTTGGGCGGCTGTTCGTCATGCAGGATGGTTTTCTGTTCTTTGCCCACGGTGACCTGCACCGGGACGATTTCTGCGGCAAAGCTGCCATGGGTAATAGCTTCTTGCGCCCGGGTCAGCGAAGCGATGGCGAACGCATCCTGGGCCTCGCGGGTAAAACCGTTGTGCAGGGCGCAGTCTTCGGCAAAGGTGCCCATCAGGCGGCCCTTGTCGTAGGCGTCTTCGAGGCCGTCGAGGAACATGTGATCGAGCACCTTGCCGTGGCCCATGCGGTAGCCGCTGCGCGCACGGTCCAGCAGGTACGGCGCGTTGGACATGCTTTCCATGCCACCGGCAATCACCACGTCGACGCTGCCGGCCAGCAGTGAATCATGGGCCAGGATCGCGGCCTCCATGCCCGAACCGCACATCTTGTTGAGGGTGGTGCAGCGCGTGCCCTTGTCCAGCCCGGCGCCCAGCGCAGCCTGACGTGCCGGTGCCTGGCCGAGGCCTGCGGGCAATACGCAGCCGAACAGTACTTCATCCACGGCGTCGGGGGCGACACCGGCACGCTCGACGGCGGCGCGAATCGCAGCGGAACCCAACTGCGGCGCGGTCAGGCCCTTGAGGTCGCCCTGGAACCCACCCATGGGCGTGCGCACAGCGCTGACGACAACGATAGGATCGGTCATGGGAATTGCTCCTTATTTGGCCGCCATGCGCAAGGCACCGTCGAGACGGATCACCTCGCCATTGAGCATGCTGTTTTCAATGATGTGCCGCACCAGCGCGGCGTATTCGGCGGGCTTGCCCAGGCGCGGCGGGAATGGCACGCCAGCGGCCAGGGAGTCGCGCACTTCCGGCGTCATGCCGGCCATCATCGGGGTCTCAAAGATGCCGGGGGCGATGGTCATCACGCGAATACCAAAGCGCGCCAGCTCACGTGCCGCAGGCAGCGTAAGGCTGGCAATGGCGCCCTTGGACGCGGCATACGCCGCCTGGCCGATCTGCCCGTCAAACGCCGCTACCGAAGCGGTATTGATGATCACGCCGCGTTCGCCATCGGCATTTGCCTCGGTTTCGGCGATGGCGGCGGCGGCCAGGCGCAGCAGGTTGAAGCTACCGATCAGGTTGACGTTGATCACCTGGGCAAAGCTCGCCAGCCCATGGGGGCCGTTCTTGCCGAGGATTTTCTCGCCACGCACCACACCGGCGCAGTTCACCAGCCCATGCAAACCGCCAAACGCCGCAAGCGTCGCCCGCACCGCCGCTTCGGCAGCCGCTTCCTGGCTGATATCCGCCACGCAGCTGCGTGCGTTGTCGCCAAGCTGCCTGGCCTTGGCTGCCACGGCGTCGGCATTCAGGTCCACCAGCATGACCTTGGCGCCAGCGCCAATCAGCATCTCGGCAGTCGCCGCGCCCAAGCCCGATGCGCCCCCGCTGACCAGGAAGCTCTTGTTCTCAATCTGCATTGTTGTTTCCTTGAACGGTCCGAATCGTCGAAATAGTCGCGCCAGAGCCGCCCGCCGACAATGGTCAAAGCCTTCAACCTGCCTGACTGTTTTGGCCAGTCATCGACCCCACCGATCATCCGGTCGGCCCAAGCGATTGGACGCTTGCGACGCTTGCTTCTAACCTGATGGCTTGCGCCACCTGAAGAAGCCCATCTCTGCATGATAGTCCGCCCCAAACCCAACCTCCTCGGCATCCTGTTCTCGCTCAAGGGTTCGATTGCCAAGCGCATCGCCCTGCGCAGCCTGCTGGTCACGCTGCTGGCCTCGGTGATCGTGCTGGTGGAAACCCTGCACCCGGCCTACTTCTCCAAGGTCAATGCCACGCCGTTCACCCTGCTCGGGCTGTCGTTGTCGATTTTCATGAGTTTTCGCAACAACGCCTGCTATGACCGCTGGTGGGAAGGCCGCAAGCAATTGGGGCAGATGATCATCGATGTGCGTTCGCTGATCCGCGAAACCCAGGTGCTCACAGATCCGGCTGAGCGTGCTGGCCTGCTGCGCAGCCTGTGCGGCTTCGCCCACGGCCTGGTTGCACGGTTGCGCCATGAGGATGAAGCCCGGGCCATCAAGCCGTGGGGGACGGTCCAGGCCAATCACCCCAACCTCCCCGACAGCCTGCTGCAACAGCTGGGCGCCCGGTTTTCAGTGCTGGCCGAGCAAGGTGTGATCAGCGAGTGGCGCTACACACAATGGGAAACCCGACTGGTGAGCCTCAGCCAGGTGCAGGCGTCCTGCGAGCGCATCAAGAGCACGCCGCTGCCCTTCCCCTACACCCTGCTGCTGCATCGCACCATTTACCTGTTCTGCATTTTGCTGCCGTTTGCCATGGCCGAGCCGCTGGGATGGTTGACGCCAGTGTTCACCGCGATTGTCAGCTACACCTTCTTCGGCCTCGATGAAATCGGCGATGACCTGGAGGACCCGTTCGGTTTTGACGAGAACGACCTGCCCTGCAATGCCCTCCTGCGCACCCTGGAACGCGAAGTGTTGGCCGCCCTCGGTGAAACCGACCTGCCGCCACCCCTGGAGCCGGTGGACTACGTACTCACCTGACGCGGGTTTGACACCCGTCGTGGTCTGACCGAAGCTGACGGCTTTGCTGCCCTCGCTTTCGGACGCCTGCATGTCAAAGTCACGCCGTTATTCCATCGTCGGCCTGTGCGCCCTGCTGTTGATTGTGCTGATCACCTGGTATTTCTCTCGCGCCACCCCGGCAGTCGTGCCCCCCGCGATTGCCCACGGTTATTCAAAAGCCTTGAAACAGGCGCGCAACGGTGAGCCCGGTGCGGCGCGTGTGTTGTACCAGCAACTGGGTCGACCGGATCTGTCGCCCGAGCGCCGCGCCGCGTTGCACGCCGAACTGCCCAACTACCCCAGTCCCCAGGCGCTGAAACTGGCGGACAAAGACCTGGCCAGTGACTCACCGCTGGTACGCGAGGCTGCCATCCACAGCATTGTCGGCCTGGTGCCCACCGGCCAGCGCACGCTGCTGCTCGGCCCGGTGCTGGATGATCCCGAGCAAGAGGTACGGTTTGCCGCCGCCAATGCCTTGCTTGGCCTGTCTCCCGATACTCTGGGCCTGTACTTCGGGCCGTTGCAGCAGGTGCTGGATGAGTTTGTGAAAAAGCTCAAGGCCCAGCCCGAAACCGCCGAAGGCTGGATTCAACTGGCGCGCCTGTACATTCACAGCGCCCTGCTGCCGGACGCACAAAACGCGCTTGAGCAGGCCATGCGCCTGCAACCGGATAACCTGCAAGCCGTGGTCGCGCAGATCGAGCTGCTGGACAAGCAAGGCAAGACCGAGGAGTCCCGCCAATTGTTGGCACGCCAGCTGGCCGCGCATCCGGAGTCGGCCTACCTGCAACATGCGCTGGGCATGTGGCTGCTGCACCATGGTGAACGCCCCTACGCCCTGCTCGGCCTGTCCAAGGCGGTGGAGCTGGAGCCGGACAATCAGGATTACCGCTACGACCTCGCGACGACGTTGCATGCGCAAGAGGAATTGGAGGCTGCGCAGCGCCAACTCGAAGAGATCATCCAACGCCACCCGGCCAATCGCAAAGCCCGGGTATTGCTGGTCAATTATTGGAAAGAAAGCGGCCAGTTGCAGAACGTCCAGGTCCTGCTCGCCCAGCTCGAGCAACAGAATCCGGACGATCCTGCATTGCAGCAAGGCCTGTAGGCCGGACTGGAATTTGTTGAACCGCCACAAATTGCTACGGTCAAGAGAACATGGCGCGTCCATTTGGGCGCGCATCCTCTACTCGTATGTGACCTGAGGGCACTTCTTGTCTACATCCCAAGCGCAATTACCCGAAGAGAAAGCGGCCACTGGCATTGACGGTCTTGATGACATTCTTGCCGGGGGGCTCTCGCGCAGTCACCTGTTCCTGCTGGAAGGTGAACCCGGCACCGGTAAAACCACGGTCGCCCTGCATTTCCTGCAGTCCGGGGCCAGAGACGGCGAGCGATCGCTGTACATCACCCTGTCGGAAACCGAGCGTGAGTTGCGCCAAGGCGCCAAGTCCCATGGCTGGGACCTGGATGACAATATCCATATCTTCGAACTGACGCCGCCGGAAAGCCTGCTCAACGCCGACCACCAGCAGAGCCTGCTGTACTCCTCCGACCTGGAACTGGGCGAGGCCACGCGCCAGATCTTTGAAGTGGTGGAAAAGGTCAAGCCAAAGCGTGTGGTCATCGACAGTCTTTCGGAGATCCGCCTGCTCGCACAAAGCTCCCTGCGCTACCGTCGGCAGATCCTCGCGATCAAGCACTATTTCGTGCGTTACGACACCACAGTGCTGTTGCTGGACGACCTGACCACCGAATCCCTCGATAAAACCGTGCACAGCGTGGCGCATGGCGTGATCCGCCTGGAAGAGCTGACCCCCAACTACGGTGCCGAGCGCCGTCGCGTGCGGGTGGTCAAGTACCGGGGCCAGAAATACCGGGGCGGCTTTCACGACTTCACCATCATGGGCGACGGCGTCCATGTATTCCCGCGCCTGGTGGCGGCCGAACATCGTGGCGGCTACAAGCGCGAGACCTTGAGCAGCGGCATCGCCGCGCTGGATGCGTTGATGGGCGGCGGTGTCGAGACCGGGTCCAGCAGCCTGATCCTCGGCCCGGCCGGTACCGGCAAGTCGTTGATCTCGATGATCTTTGCCGCAGCCGCCGTGGCGCGGGGCGAGAAAGCCGCGCTGTTTATCTTCGATGAAGAACTGGGGCTGCTGTTCGAACGCATGAGAAACATGGGGATCGACCTCGCCGCCCTGCAGGCGACCGGTAACCTGCTGATCGAACAGGTGGATGCGGCCGAATTGTCCCCGGGCGAGTTTTCCCACCGGGTGCGCCGCTGTGTCGATGAGCGCGGCATCAAGACGGTGGTGATCGACAGCATCAACGGCTACCAGGCGGCCATGCCCGAAGAAAATGCGCTGATCCTGCATATGCACGAGTTGCTGCTCTACCTCAACCGCCGCGGCGCAGCGACGTTCATGACCGTCGCCCAACACGGGCTGGTCGGCGACATGCAGGCGCCTGTGGACATCACCTATCTGGCCGATACGGTCATTCTGCTGCGCTACTTCGAAGCATTGGGCAAGGTGCGCCGCGCCATCTCGATCATCAAGAAGCGCACCGGCAGCCATGAAGCCACTATTCGTGAGTACCGGATTGGCGCCCAGGGGATGACGGTTGGCGAACCGCTGGATAATTTCCAGGGGGTCCTGCGCGGTATTCCGACCTACATGGGCGCCGGCTCCCCGCTGCTCAAGGATGAGGGGGTGTGACGGGCCTCATTCCGGTCTCCGAGCGTGCAATCGTATTGGCGCCAATGGGACGCGATGGCTCGCTGGCGCTGATGATGCTCAATGAAGCCGGGTACGCCGGCATCGTCGCCAGCAACCTTGGGGCATTGTGCGAGGCCCTGCAGGAGGGCGCCGGGCTGCTGATCATCGCCGCCGAAGCCCTGCGTGGGGTGGATCTTGACCCGCTGTTGACCTACCTGCACCAGCAGCCGGCATGGTCGGACTTGCCCATTGTGTTGATGACCCACCACGGCGGGACCGAACAGAATGGCTCATCCCACCTGAGCGGCCTGCTGGGCAATGTGACCTTCCTGGAGCGCCCCTTCCACCCGGTAACGCTGATCAGCCTGGTGAGCACCGCCTTGCGCGGTCGCCGCCGGCAATACGAAGCCCGCGACCGCCTTATCGACCTCAGCGAAAGTGAGCTGCGCCTGCAACGCACGCTTGAAACCCTTGAACAGCAAGTCGAGGAACGTACCGCCCAACTGCGCAGCAATGAAGAGGCACTGCGCCAATCACAAAAAATGGAAGCCGTCGGCCAATTGACCGGTGGTATCGCCCATGACTTCAACAATATGCTCACCGGCATCATCGGCAGCCTGGAGCTGCTGCGAAGGCGTGTGTCCCGAGGCAAGTTGGACGATCTCGACAGCCTGATCGACCTGGGGGTGACCTCGGCCAACCGTGCCGCCGGCCTCACCCACCGCCTGCTGGCGTTCTCGCGCCGTCAATCCCTTGATTCCAAACCGGTGCAGATCAACCGCCTGGTTACCTCCATGGGGGAGCTGCTGCAACGCAGCATCAACGAAAGTATTCGCTTGGATATGCGTCTGGCGACTGATCTATGGACGGCCGAGGCCGATCCCAACCAATTGGAAAGCGCCCTGCTCAACCTGGTCATCAATGCCCGCGACGCCATGCCCGGTGGCGGCAGCCTGTCCGTGGAGACCACCAACCGGCATCTCGACAGCGTGTTCACCGCCGCCTACGGCACCTTGAAGCCCGGTGACTACGTTGAGTTGAGCGTCAGCGACACCGGCTGTGGCATTCCGGAAAGTGTGATGGGCCGCGTGTTCGACCCGTTTTTCACCACCAAGCCCATCGGCCAGGGCACCGGCCTTGGGCTCTCGATGATCTATGGCTTCGCCCGCCAGTCCCATGGCCATGTGACCATCCATAGTGAAGTGGGAAAAGGCACCACGGTGAGCCTGTTTCTGCCACGGTTTATCGGTGAAGTTGTCGCCGATGCCGTGGTGGATCCGGCGTTGTTGCCGTTCGCCAATGCCGGTGAAACCGTGCTGATTGTCGAAGACGACCCGGCCGTACGGGTGCTGGTCAGCGCGGTTCTGAAGGAGCTGGGATACGGGTTTGTGGAAGCTGTCGACGCCAACTCCGCCGTGCCCATTATCGAGTCGGAACAGCGTATAGATTTGATGATCAGCGACGTTGGCCTGCCCGGTATGAATGGTCGTCAATTGGCGGAAATCGGCCGACAGATACGCCCGCAACTCAAGGTTCTGTTCATTACGGGGTATGCCGAGCATGCAGCCGTGCGGGGTGGGTTCCTCGACCCGGGCATGCAACTGATCACCAAACCGTTCACGTTTGATCTGTTGACGGCAAAAGTCCGAGAAATGATCAGGGATTAGGGCTGCATGCGAGCAGCCCTATTGCGCTTCAGGCCAGCAAGCGCTGGATATGTTCCTGCAGGGTATCCAGATCAAACGGCTTGGCCAGGATCGGCGCGTTGCGTGTGATCGGGCTGTTGCAGTCGAGGATTTCCTGCGGATAACCGCTGATAAAGATGACTTTCAGCTCCGGCCTCAGCAGCAGCGCAGGCTCGGCGATCTGCACACCGGAGATACCCCCCGGCAAACGGTAATCCGTGACCATCAGGTCCAGGTGCGGCTTGGTCGCGAGAATTTCGAAAGCCTGCTCCCCGTCGATCGCCTTCAACACCCGATAGCCCAGGCCGGCCAGGTATTCACCCAACACAAACATAATGGATTCGTCGTCCTCGACGATCAGAACGACATCTTGTGCATCTTCACTCATGGGAAGCCTTTGTCCGGTCAATAGCTGCAATTACGACCATGGGGTCACGCAGAGGTTGCGTCGAGGTGACGATTGAATTCAAGCCGTCGCCTGCAAGGGCAGGCACACCCTGAACAAGGCGCCCTCGCCTATCCGGCTCTCGACTTCGATGGTGCCGCCATGGGCTGCAACGATCTGCTCGGAAATGAACAGCCCCAGGCCCAGGCCGGCCGCAACCTGGCTGGCCGATACCCGTTCGAACTGCTGGAAGATACGCTTCTGGTTGTCTTCACTGATACCAATGCCGTGATCGCGCACTTCTACGCGGGCTTCGTCATGCTCGCTGTACACGCGCACTTCTATCGGACTCTTGGCCCCGTAGCGCAAGGCGTTGGTCAACAGGTTGGTGACCACTTGCTCAATGCGGAACTCATCCCAGTGACCCTCCACGGAGCCTTCGGCAGTCAGGGTCATGGATGAATCCGCCGCCGCGACCTGGGGCGCGAAGTTCTCCACCAGACTGCTGACAAGCTGTGTGAGGTCAAACCGCGCCGGGCGTATCGACAGTTTGCCGGTGCGGATGCGCGACACGTCGAGCATGTCTTCAATCAGGCGGATCAGGCTCTGGATCTGCCGTTCGTCACGGTCGACCATCGCGTGCATCTTATCCAGGGTGAACGCGGCGGCGTTGTCGCGGGCCAGGTGCATCTTGCGCAACTGGGTTTCGAGGATCAGCCCGTTGAGCGGCGTACGCACTTCGTGGGCGACGATCGACATGAAGTCATCACGCATGCGCACCGCCTGCTCCAGCTCGGCCTGGGTGGCCTGAAGACGTGTCAGCAGCAGTTCCTGCTCGCGACGGCTGCGCTCCAGGGCTTCGACCTGTAGCTTCATGGCCTTGCTCTGGCGGTACAGGTCGACGAACACGTTGACCTTGCTCTTCACCGCATGGATATCCAGCGGCTTGTGCAGGAAGTCCACGGCGCCGCTTTCGTAGCCCTTGAAGGCGTAATTGAGTTCGCGGCCGGCGGCGCTGACGAACACAATCGGGATGTTTTTGGTTTTTTCCGTGCCCCGCATCAATTCAGCCAGCTCGAAGCCGTTCATGCCGGGCATCTGTACATCGAGAATCGCCATGGCGAATTCGTGCTGCAACAGCAGCGACAAGGCTTCGTCGGCGGACAAGGCCTTGTAGACCATGCGGTCTTCGCGCTTGATCAGCGCTTCGAGCGCCAGCAGGTTCTCCGGCAGATCGTCGACGATCAGCAGTTTGGCTTGGATGTTACTTAGCATGCTATTCGTTCCAGCTCGA
>Ga0182008_10001302_pt1 | contig 17040 bp, 13 predicted proteins | sample Sormic07211129_1_FD_120482 | JGI IMG/M metagenome (GOLD analysis project Ga0182008, IMG submission 120482) | Rhizosphere microbial communities from Sorghum bicolor, Mead, Nebraska, USA - 072115-129_1 metaG | ecosystem: Host-associated > Plants > Roots > Rhizosphere | place: USA: Nebraska...
CCGAGTGCTGCGGCGACGAAACCGACGCGCTGGGAGCGATCCTCCCGACCGCGCACGGGCTTGCTTCTTTTCAGCATTTATTGACCTGCGGGCCACCGGCACTTGTTGTCGATGCTGGCCCGATTACCCGGCTAAAGGTGAACTCGATCATGACCAAAGCGTTCGATATCCCGGCTTCACAGACCTTCGGGCAGCCTGGCCCAAACCCGGCCGGCGCGCCCACCGGAAAACCCCTGAGACAGACCTTGCGTCCCTGGCTGATGGTGGGTGTTCCACTCCTGTTCGCGGCGCTGGGCTATGCCCACCATGTGTCGGGCCAGGCCTATGTATCGACCGACAACGCTTACGCCCGCGTGGCCAAGGCATCGATCAATGCGCGGATCTCCGGGCAAGTGGTCGAGATTGCCGTCGAGGACAATCAGCAGGTCAGCAAGGGCCAGGTGCTGTTCCGGATCGATCCGAAACCCTTCCAGATCGCCGTCGACCGTGCGCAAGCGCAACTGAGCGTGGCGCGGCTGCGGATCGACGGACTCAAGGCCAGCTATCGCCAGCAGCAGGCGGAACTGCAATCGGCGAAAGAGTCGGCTGACTTCGACCAGAAGGACTTTGCCCGCAAGAAAGCACTGGTCGCGACCGAGTTCGTTTCGAAGTCGATCTACGAACGGGCCGACACCGACGTGAAGGTGGCGCGCCAACGGATCGCGTCCATCGAGCAACAGATCGCCAGCACCGTGGTGGCCCTGAACGGCAATCCGAACATCGAGGCCGATAGCCACCCGACGGTGCGCGAGGCCCGGGCGCAGCTCGACGAGGCGCAGTTGTACCTCTCGTACACCACGGTATACGCGCCACAGGACGGCATCGTGGCCAAGGTCGACGACCTGCAGGTGGGCAACTACCTGAACAACGGCGCGCCGGCCTTTGCCTTGCTGTCCGGGCACGAGATCTGGATCGAGGCCAACTTCCGCGAGACCGACGTGACCCACATGCGCCCTGGCCAGCAAGCCACCATCCGCATCGATACCTACCCGGATCGCGTGTTCAAGGCCCACGTCACCAGCATGAGCCCGGGGGCCGGTTCGGATTTCGCCCTGCTGCCGCCGGAGAACGCGACCGGCAACTGGGTCAAGGTGACGCAGCGGGTGCCGGTACGGCTTGAACTCGACGAAGTGGACCCGGCGCTGCCGCTGTTCTCCGGGACCAGCGCCACGGTAAAGATCGACACCCGGTTTCGCAGCCCTTGGTGGCATCCGCTCAAGGCGTTGCTGACTGCAGGTAACTTCTGATGAACGCCCAATCGATAGTAAACCCCGGCGGGGAGGGTGCGCGCTCGCTCAGGTTCGCTGCTTTGCTGGCGACCTATATGCAGTCGGCCAACCTGCCATTGCCGAACGCGGTACTCAGGTTGATTCAGGGCAGCCTGTCGATGACCGACGATCAGGCGGGCTGGATTTTCACCTCGTACCTGGCCGCGAGTGCGATCAGCATGCCGCTGGCCCAGTGGCTGGCCGCACGCTTTGGCTTGAAGTGGGTGTATCAGTGGGCGCTGGCGTTGTTTGTCCTGGGCTTGCTGCTCGCCACGGTGGCGACGACGCCGTTGGAATTCGTCGGCGCGCGCATCGTTCAAGGCATTGCCAGTGGCGTGCTGGCGCCGCTGTCGATGGCGATCGCCCTGGAAACCTTGCCGCCGGAAAAACGTGCGAAGTTCGGCGTGAGCTGGACCGCCATCGTGCTGTTCGGCATCGTCAGCGGCCCGAGTATCGGTGGCTGGATCGCCGAACATTTCGGCTGGCGCCCGATGTTCTACCTCAGCGTGCCACTGTCGCTGTTTATCTTCCTGGTGGCGGCGCTGTTGTTGACCGAAAAGAAAGCCGAAAAACCTCCGGCGTTCGATTTCTTCGGTTTCGGCACCTTCACCCTCAGCCTGATCAGCCTGCAGATGCTGCTCGACCGGGGTGAACGACTGGACTGGTTCGCCTCGCCCGAGATCTGGCTGGAAGCCGTGGCGTCGGCGCTGGGGTTCTACCTGTTCGTGGTGCACGTGCTGACCTCGAACGTGCACTTCCTCAACAAGCGCCTGCTCAAGGACCGCAACTTCGTGCTGTCGACGGTGATCTTTTTCGCCCTCGGTTTCGTGCTGTTGTCGACCATGGCCCTGACCTCGCCGATGCTCGACGAGATTCTCGGCTACCCGCCGGACACCACGGGCGCCTTGACGATCCCTCGTGGCGTGGGCCTGGTCGGTGCCTTCCTGCTGATGGGGCGGCTGCCAGCGCGCTTCGACCGTCGCCTCTTCGTCGCGGCCGGTATCGCCATCGTGATCTATGCCAACTGGCTGATGCTCGGCTATTCGCCGCTGATGGACGAGTGGCCCGTGGCGGTCGCCGGCGCGATCCAGGGCGCGGGCCTGGGCATCCTGATGCCGGCGGTGAGCAATGTCGCGTTCAGTACCCTCGACCCCGCGCTGCGGGCCGAAGGCACCGGCCTGTTCAATCTGGCCCGGGTCTACGGCAGCACGCTGGGGGTGGCGATCGTGCAGCTGTTTTTCTTCAACAACACCCAAGCCATGCACATGGCGCTGGTCAGCAACCTCACGCCGTACCGCGTCGCCACGCAATCGCTGGCCTCGGCGCCGTTGCAGGTGCTGGAGGGGCTCAACGAAATGATCACCGGCCAGGCCGCGTTCATCGCCGTGGTCGACCAGTTCAAGATCCTGATGGTGGTGATGCTGGTGGTGAGCCCGCTGGTGTTGTTTCTTCGCAAGCCTGTTGCGGCCAATTAGTTTTCGTGGAGTTCGCCAAATGAAATCCTGTGCGCTGGTCATCACCCGATACTTACTGCAAACGAAGATCGCGGCGCTGTCGCTGCTTTTCTTGCTGACGGCTTGCACCGTTGGCCCCGACTATCAAACACCGCCGGCGAGTACATCGCAGCACTACGACACACAGGCCGAGCAGCGTCTTGCCCAGAGTGCCGACCCGCGCATCGACCCACGCATTGACTTAGGCAGGAAGCTCAGTGGCGACTGGTGGTCTGCCTTTCGCTCGCGCAAACTCGACCAGGTGGTGCGTCGTGCCATCGACGGCAACCTGGACCTGGTGGCCGCCGACGCGACGATCCGCCAGGCCGCCTCATCTGTCGTGGCGGCGCAGGGTGCGCTGTATCCGCAGGTCGATTTCGCTGCCGTGGCCGGTCGTCAGCGGCTGCACAACGCCAGGGAGCCCTCGATCGCCAACTTCTATGCGATTGGCCCGCGGGTGGGGTTCGACCTTGATGTGTTCGGCGGCAACCAGCGTCTGGTTGAGCAGCAGCAGGCGTTTGCCGAACTGCAAAAACACCGCTACGAAGCGGCGTACCTGACATTGACCGGCAACGTTGCCAGCCAGGCCTTGCTGTTGGCCTCGGCCAACGCGCAGATGCAAGCCGTGGAAAAACTGCTCGCCAACGATGCGAAAAACCTGGAGCTGGTGCGCATGGCGCACCTCAACGGCAGCACCACGCAGATCGATGTGTCGCTGGCCGAGACCCGGCTCGCCCAGGATCGCACGCTGTTGCCGCCCCTCGCTCAGCAGCGCGATGCGGCCCGCCATGCACTGTCGATCCTGACGGGGAAGGGGCCGGCGGACTGGATCGCTCCCGACTTCGACTTGAGTGAGTTCGCCCTGCCGTCGAACCTGCCGGTGAGCCTGCCTTCGGAAATGGCCCACGACCGCCCGGATGTGCTGCAGGCCGAGGCGCAACTGCACATGGCCAGCGCGGCGGTGGGCGTGGCGACGGCGAACCGCTATCCCCATGTCACGTTGTCGGCGTCCCTGGCGCAGGCGGCCTCGGGCAACGGCGGCGCGGCACTCTGGGGTTTCGCTGCCGGGCTGGCCGGGCCGATCTTCGATGGCGGCACGCTCAAGGCACAGCAGCAGGCCGCCGTCGACGGCTACAAGGCGACGCTCGCCGGATACCAACAGACGGTCATCAACTCGTTCGGGCAGGTCGCCGACACCTTGCAGGCGATCAACCATGACGCCGAAGAACACCTGGCCCAGACCGACGCCTTGCGCGCGGCCGAAAACAGTTTGCAGTTGAACCAGCAGGCCTTTGTGCAAGGCGAGAACAGCATCCTCCAGGTCCTGGAAGCGGAGCGTGCCTATGAGCAGGCACTGCTGGGACAGATCCGCGTGAATACCGCGCAGTACCTCGACACCGTGCAGCTGTTTGTTGCCCTGGGCGGTAACGCTGTCGGCACCTTCGAACAACGCGTTGCCTCGGGCGACGGGCAGACACCTTCGTATCACTAATGGCTGCGGCCTGGAGTAGACACATGACCTATGAAGCCTTTCACGACGGACTGCGCGATACCCGGTTTGCGCTCAACCATGGAGCGGTCGAGATGCCGGCGGTTGGATTCGGGACCTTGTTCCGCGATCTCGCCACGACCACTGATGCGGTGAAGGAAGCGCTGGCCGCCGGTTTCCGCCATTTCGATTGCGCCGAGCGTTATCGCAACGAAGCCCAGGTCGGTGTGGCGCTGACGCAGGTGCTGGCCGCCGGCAACGTCCGCCGCGAAGACCTGTTCATCACCACCAAGCTGTGGAACACCAACCACCGTCCTGAGCGCGTCGAGCCCGCGTTCGCCGCCAGTTGCCAACGCCTGCAAGTGGACTACATCGACTGCTACCTGATCCACACGCCGTTTGCCTTTCAACCCGGCGACAACCAGGACCCGAGGGACGCGCTGGGCAACGTCATCTACGACACCGGCGTGACGCTGATCGAAACCTGGCGGGCGCTCGAGCGCCTGGTGGATGAGGGGCGGGCGAGGTCCATCGGTGTGTCGGATATCACGCTGGACGCGCTGAAGGCGCTGGTCGCCGTCGCCCGGATAAAACCCGCCGTGGTGCAGGTCGAGTCCCACCCTTATTTGCCGGAGTGGGAACTGCTTGAGTTCTGCAAGGCGCACGGGATTATCGTGCTGGCGTTTGCGCCATTGGGGCATGGCATGCAGCCCAATGTGCTGGCAGACCCGGTGCTCATCGGCATCGCCCGGCGTGTGCAGAAAACCCCGGCCCAGGTCGCGCTGGCCTGGTCGGTGCAACGCGGAGTGGCGTTCCTGACCACCTCGGCAACGCCGAGCCATATCCGGGAAAACATCGATATCTCGACCTTGCCGCTCAGGGCCATGATCGAGATTCAACAAGACATCACAACCCGTATACGCTTCAACTCGGTGGTTGAAACCGGTGTTCCCGGATTCATTGCGCGCAAGCCGTAGTGCCTGAGATCAGGGCGGTGCGTCACAGGACCGTCCTGTTTGCCTATCCCTTGAGGTGAAACCGATGGATGTTTTCCAGACCCTGCGCTGTTTCGCGGCGGTGGCCCAGAGCGGCAGCTTCACCGCGGCGGCCGCGATGCTGGACACCACCACGACCAACGTATCAAAAGCCGTTTCCAGCCTCGAGGCCAGGCTGCAAACGCGCTTGATCAACCGCACCACCCGGCGCCTGGCATTGACCGAAGCCGGTGTGCGCTATTTGCAGCGCTGCGAGCGGATCCTGGAGGACCTGCGTGAGGCCGATGCAGAGGCGGGCACGGCCCAGGTCATGCCTGCAGGCCGACTGAAAATCCACGCCATGTCCGCCATCGGCAACCACTACGTGATCGGCGCCATCGCCCGCTACCGGCAAACCTGGCCTTCGGTGCTGTTTGACCTGACCGTGACCAATCGCCTGCCGGATTTGCTCGAAGAGGGCTATGACATGTCGATCGTGCTGGCGCGGGACCTGCCCGATTCCGGCTTCGTCGCCCAGCGGCTGGGCACCACCTACAGCATTCTCTGCGCCTCGCCCGAGTACCTGAACCAGCGCGGGACTCCCCAATCGCCGGGTGAACTCGCCGGCCATGATTGCCTGCGAATCGTCAACACGGTCATGCCGGCCGAGAACTGGGTATTTGAAGGCCCGCTGGGGACAGAGACATTCAGCACGCCGGTGTCGCCCTTTCACGTCAACACGGCTGACGCCATGACCTTCGCGATCAAGAACGGGATGGGGATTGGCATTCAACCGATTGCATCGGCCGTCGAGGGCCTGCGGGCGGGGACGTTGGTGCGCGTATTGCCGGCGTATCGGCTTGAAGAGTTGAACCTGTTTGCGATCTACCCTTCACGCAAGTTCGTGGATGCAAAAATAAAAACCTGGGTGGAATTTCTCAAGCATTCCATACCGGGGTTGCTGGCGGCTGATGAAAAAATTGTCGGTGCGTCGGTGTAGCTGGCGCTGTACGAATGGAGTGTCGACCCTCCATCGTCCATACAGTGCTCACCCGTTCGAGCAGCCGGTGCCCATCACTTGATATTCGACAGTACGGCGTTGGCCCCGGGAATCTTCATAGGTCATGCGCGCCGGCACTGGTCCGCATTCATTGGCGATTTCCGATACTTCGATGACGCGTTTGATATCGAGCCGGGTGCCGTAGGTGTAGGTTTCAATGGGTGGTTGGTTAGCTGCAGCAGTCGAATGGCTGTCGTCTGCCAAGGCCTGGGTGCCGGCGCTGCCGAGCGCAAGCAAGAGTGCGATGTTCAGCAGTTTCATGATCTTTACCTCGTGGTTTAAGCGTTATCCCGGGGATTATTCACTTGGGTGAAGTCGATGTTAGGCGTTTGGCGGGGGCGCAAAAATCGGTCGGCGGGATAAACACTGTTGCCGGATTGATCATGAATCCGCCAGTTATGTCAGGGAGGGAAAGGCGACGGTTATCAAGCATCACTTAAGTTCAGCCCTCCCATTGCAGTAGGCACCCTCGGTGAATTCAGGGCGATGAGATCGGCCGTCGACGAGAACTGGGACAATTGATGTTTATGGTGCCTAGCGATTGCAATCGCTCAAGCGCCATCGGTTTTCTCGCGCACCGAGTTTACCCAGAAGTTTATCGAGAGAGACGGAGTCAACGACCTTACCTGGTGAAACCAGCCTTCAGGTAAAAAAAGCAAATCGCCGGGCTTCAGATGCACTGAAAAAAAGCTCACATGTTTTGCTGCCGGAAACTCCTCAAAATTTGGATTTGATGGGTCGAAGTCGCAACCTTCCAGGCCGCCGTGTGGCGAAGTCGACCAACTACCCAATGAAATGCGGTGGTGAGGCGCAGCCAGCAACATAGACTTTTCTCCCCAGACTTGAGCGAAAAGGTTGTCTGAGTCATCTCGATGAAGGGGAGTCAATGTACCTTTCGGGCCCAGCCAGAGTCGTGGCGGAATGTACAAAGACCTTTTGAAGTAATCCGGGAACCTGATGAGTGGAAGTAGTTGTTTCGGAAGCAGATTATTGCCCATGTAGGCTGGCGGCTCGGCGACAATGTGGCAGGGCGCTTCGTCCATGGTGGCAATAAAATCCAACATTGCAGTAGTCCGAAAATCACGCTCTGATGAGAAGGCTTTGTGGGCATACTCGCCATGGCGGGTGATGCCCTGCAAGTTGGCAAACTGCTCAAGGACGGTATCTCTGGGCATGCTGAACAACGGCCAATCGTCAAGGGCTTGAGTGAACACCAGCGGGATGCCTCTGGTCCGGTATCGAAGGTTGAACTCGTTCAATGAAACCTGGTTTTTTGGCCGACGATCAATACGGCCATTCAGGTTCACGCTCGCCGAAAGCTGTTCACTGAAGCGTGGTAGTGCGGGATAACGTCGGTTCATCTCGACCTCCATTTTGGCGGCAGCAGGATGCAGACTTTCGTTGACAAGTGAAGGGAGTAGCGTGGCCAAGCCGATGTTTCCGGTTATTTTCAATTGGCCTTGAGCGTAGAGTTCTTCGATGTTGGCAACGCCTTGAACAATAGCGAGGAAAACAGGCTCGTTGAGTTCAATTGTCACATCTGCCTTAGGATGCACTCCCTGCTGTGCGAGGTCCGAAGTTGGCACACATACCCAAAAACGTTTCTGATCCGAAAAAACGAACTGAAAAGTGCCTGCAACACCAACAGATTTGGCACTGGCGAACAATGCAGATAGTGCGGATTGAATGTGCATGGTTTAGCTCCTTGCTTTTTGGTGTGGTGATGAGGCTTGAATTAGTCTGCAAATGCAGTTCGATGTGCGGCAGCACCTTCATTAATTTCAGACGAGCGTGCTAGCGCACCATCAAATGAGATCAGTCGATCGGTTGTAGCCTTCCAATCTGCAAGTCGATGATAAGCGTTGATAAACCAGCTCAAATTTTCACAAAGGTTTCCAAAGGCCGAATTTATCTGCATGACGTCACCAAACTTGATGCTGCCCGCAAAAAAACGAGGAACAGCCAGCAAGCTGCTGAAAATCAGCGAAAGTTGACTGTAACTTTCGGTGAATAACGACAGTCGCATTTTTACTCGAATAGTACGGCGCATATTGGCCAGGCTGATATCAAGCTTTTCGCTGATACTCTCTTTCTCATAGTTACGCCCAGTGTCGGTAGAGTGCGCCTTGGAATCGTTTCGAAATCGGATGAGAAAGTACCGAAGGTCGGCCTCTGATCGTTGTTGGTTGTTACTCAGGGAGACTAACTTAAAACCGATTTTCTGGCTGATGTACGTACCCAGCAACGCATAAAGGATAGCTGCCCAGAACATATAAAGTGGAACGGTAATTCCCCAGAGCGACGCGTCGCCTGAGATGCCGATCAGTACCACGCTGAAGGATACTACACTGGCCAAGGTGTAAATTAGGCCACAGGCCAAGTCTATGGTTTCGAATGTGAATTTGTTGATATCTTCAGCGATACGTTGATCCGGGTTGTCGACACAGTGTTCAATCTGGTCGGGCCTGGTCGATTTGACTATCCAGGCAGAGAGGTAGTGGTTGGTCAACCAACGTCGCCATTTGAGCGCAAATATATCCACCAAGTAGGTAATTAGTACTGATCGCACCACCGAAAACGAGACGATAGCGAGAAACACAACCACTAGACTGTAAAATTTATGGGCGTCAAGCTCTTGAATGGCATTGTAAAAATGTTTGTACCATTCATTGATGGCCAAGGCGGTCAAGACGGCAAGTAGCGAAAGAACTATCAAGGCAATAAGCGCACACCAGGCAAAAACTTTATCCTCGCTTTTCCAATACAATGAAAGTACCTGATATGTATTCTTTAGGAACGGATGTTTGCTGAAGGTGATGTTGTCCTTCTTTTTAAGATTGCATTCCATCGGAGTACCTTGGTGGTGTATGGATTTTTGTGTGTTTATTCTTGTAGTGTGCTGTTTTATGGTTGCGCTAGATTAGAGCGTCCAGAAGCCTAATCGCCCTAGGCTTGCTGCAAGTTTGAGGCGAGCTAACTGCCAACTGTTCAACGTATTAATATGTTGTTGTTCCGCCGCTGCATAGGCGGTTAATGCATTCAGAAGCTCGATCATGTTACCGACCCCTGAACGATAGCGTCCTTGCATAACTTGCAGTGCTTGACTTGACTGCTCCACCCATTCAGCAGTTTTTTCCAATGAGTGCGTTTCGGTTTTCAACGATTGGTAGTTGGTCCATAGCTCCATCGAAATACGCTGTTCAATATCCGAAAGTTCTGCCTTGCTGGTCTCAAATTTTGCTTGAGCCCCTCGTATCTGATAGGTGCGCTCGAAACCTTCGAACAGGGGAATGTTCAATTGCAGTCCAACGCTATTTTCACGTAGGTGACTATCGCCATTGAGCGCGATTGATTGGTTTGTCTGTACATCGGAGATACTTGCAATAAACGACAGGGTAGGGCGGCCAGAGGCTTTGCTTTCGTCGATAGCAGCCTTTGCCGCATCCAGTTTGGCCTTTGCGGCAATTAATGAAGGATGATCCTGGCGTGCCTGTTCAAGCAGTTCATCAACGTTTTTGACGAAATGAGTATCCGGACGTCGACTCAGGCTTCCCGCCAACTCCAGAGGTGTTTGCGGAGGTAACCCCATACGCATCGCGATCAGGCCTTTTGCACTGCGCAAGGCGCCATTGCCGCGAACTTCGTTCAGCCTCGCCTGGGAGTAGGCTGTTTGCGCTTGCAGGCGGTCGGAGAGCGCTGCGGCACCCGCTTCATACTTGGCGCTTGCGGCCTTCAGGTTTTCGGCTGCCAATGTTGCCACTTGGGTTGCGGCAACCTGGCTACGTTGTGCGGCGAGGGTGTCATAGTACAGCTGGGCTGCCAGCACGAAAGCCTCCTGCAGCTGGCTATCCTGATTGGCGTTTGCTGCAACTAGAAGATGACGTGCATTACGCAGGGCTGATTCGCGGCGACCGAAGTCAAACAGCACCCAACTCAGGGTCAGGCGATTATCGAGTTGACGCTGATGACCACGACTGGAGTAATCCCCACGTTGTTCATACGTGGTGTCGTTACGTCCACTGGTCACGCTAGAACTGCCGCTGAGCCTTGGGAGATACGCCGATTGTTTAACACCGACCAAGGCTGCCTGGACCTTGGCGCTGGCCCAGGCCTGTCGCGTTTCTGGGTCGTGACAAAGCACCCGCTCTATCATTTCGTTCAGCGTCAGCGTCAGCAGCGCAGGAACAGGACCGACTTCACACAACCAGGTTGAGTTGTTGATGTCTTTGATCGCAGTGCGGGAGACATCACGCTCGGTAGCAAATACATCCATTGCCATAGCCGATTGGAACCCGGCGCAAAGACTGGCCAGAAGGGAGTAGATGACAATTGCTTTCATCACAGTGTGACAGCGCCAGCAGTCTGGAACATGGTGGACGGGGTTGGCTGGTCCAGGACAATCCGGCCAGCTTCCAGTATCACCACACGATCTGCCGAGGCGATCGTCTCCGAGCGATGGGCGACAATGATGCGCGTCACCTCAAGTGCACGAACAGCGTCATTTACCTGCTGCTCGCATTTCAAATCCAGATGACTGGTTGCCTCGTCAAGAATCAGAATGTCTGGTTTCTTGTAGAGCGCCCTGGCTAGCAGCACACGCTGTTTCTGCCCGCCGGACAAAACCGTTCCCATGTCGCCAACCAGGGTGTTGTAGCCCATTGGCATGGACAGAATGTCAGCATGTATTGATGCCTTGCGTGCACATTCCATAGCCCAGTCCAGATCAGGGCTTGGCTCGAAGAATGCGATGTTATCTACCAGTGAACCCGCAAACAGACAATCATCCTGCATGACGGTGCCGATCTTGCTCCGAAAGTTCTCCGCTCCCAGGTGGTGAAGTTCATTGCCGGCGATTCGTATATGGCCATGAGTGGGCTTGCAAATACCCAGCAGCAGGTTGATCAGTGTGCTCTTTCCGCTGCCCGAAGCTCCGGTGATTGCAACCGACTCCCCCTGTACAATGTGCAAATTGATGCCATCCAGTACGAATGGCTCCTGATCGGAATAGCGGTACTTCACTCCTGTGAAGTCGATATCTACTTGGCACGAAGGCCAAGTCGCGGAATTGTGCGTGCCGCGGTTGTCTTCTGGTGGATGCAGGACGATGTCGGCCAGGCGTTCGCCTTGCAAACGCAGCATGTGCAGCTCAAATAAATGATCGATCAGATTGGCTACGCGGCTTACGAATTGGGATTTGTAAGCAACAAACGCCATCAGTACACCGACACTGAATTGGTTGTTCATCACCATGGACGCACCGAGTCCAAGCGCCAGTAGATTTTCCAGTCCGAATATCAAACCGTTGAGCTGGGTGTAGATCAGTTGCAGCTTCTGGGTTCGTAACCCCGCGTTGATCTGCTCTACGAGCAATCCAAGCCAGGTGGAGCGTCGCTCGCTCTGGCGTTGGAACAGCTTTATTGTGCGCATGCCGCGCACGGTTTCGAGAAAGTGGCTTTCCTGTCGAGCAGCGTGAATGATTTGTTCCTCGTTTGCCCGGCGTAAAGGGCGGTACCAAGCCCAGCGAACCAACGTGTACGAAGTCATGGCAAATACCGCAATGACTGTGAGCAACGGGCTGTAGGTAATCATGAGGACGAGTGTCGCGATGGTCATCAGACCATCCAGTAGCGTAGAAAAGAAGGCGGCTGTCAGTGTCCCCTGTATCTCGCCGATAGCACCGAACCGCGAAACGATATCGCCCAGGTGGCGCTTTTCAAAGTACTGGATCGGCAGGCGGAGCAGGTGACTGTAAACGTTCGCCCGCCATTGCACGCTCAGCAGGGTGCTCATGTGCATCATCACCCAAGCCCGTGTAGCACTCACCAGTTGCTGCATCAAAAGTAACAGCCCAAAGCCGATGATCAATGTTGTTAGCAGATCACGGTCTTGAGTGACCAATACGTTGTCGAGAGTCCACTGCAGCAAGAACGGACTGACAAGCGTGAACACTTCCAGGGCCAGGGCTAGTAGCAGAACTTGCGAAAGGGCGCGATAAAGACCGCTCACCCGTCCCAGCATACTCATCAATTTGATCTGTGGCTTGGCTTCCTGCTTTTCAAAGTCACTGTGAGGCCACACTTCAAGAGCGACACCGGTAAACGACTTGCTAGCCTCGTCCAGGCTTAACTGGCGGATACCATGTGCCGGGTCATGCAAGGTAAGGCACCGGCCGTCTGCGACCTTAAGAACGACGAAATGGTTGAAATCCCAATGTAATACACAAGGCAACGTGAGCTTGCTCAGGTCCTCCAGCTCAACCCTCATCGCCCGGGTGCCGAACTTCAGTTGATCGGCTGTCTGTGTCAGTTGTTTGAGCGTAACTCCCTTGAGTGACACGCTGAACTGGCGGCGTAATTCCATTAGCGTCGTGTGATGACCATGGTAGCCCGCAATCATCGCCAAACAGGCCAAGCCACATTCTGTAGCTTCCGTTTGTAGAATCAGGGGCAGCCGTCGGCCAATACGTAGCGTGATTGCGTCGAGATAGTTCATGCACTCATTCCTAGAGTTTGCCCGTCAGGCTGTAGAGCGGCTCAAGTACCCACTCATAGAGGTGGCGGGTCTCCAGCAGGATGTCAGCCTCAACCAACATGCCGGTTTTCAGCGGCCTCGGATTACCGTAGGCCAGTACTGATTGCGCCTCGATATCAACGCGAATGCGGTAGATCTGTTCGCCGTCCAGACCCAGCCCCGGCATAGTTCCCGTTACGCTCGCCAGTTCGGTCGCCGAGAGGGTGGTTTTGGAGATGGATTTCACACTGCCGCGGTGCTGGCCGAACTTCTGATACGGATAAGCCTGGTAACGGACCATTACCGGATCGCCGGCCTGGATGAAACCGATGGCTTTGCTCGGTGCATATAGCTCTACTTGTAGGCGAGAATCTGCTGGCACTATGCTCATTAATGGCTGTGAGCTATCCACGGTTTGGCCCGGCTCAACAAGAATGGAAGTTGCCATGCCGTCTTGGGGGGCTGTCAGGATCAGCGTGCGCTTGGCTTCGCTCTCGATAAACTCCTGCTGGATGCTGGACAATGAACGCCGGATGCTGGCCAGCTGATTTTCGTGCAGTGCCGGGAGTCCCGAAAATTCGTGCTGACGCTCGACCAATTGCTGTGTCAATGCGGTAGCTTCGCGAGTCAACCTCTGAAGGGTCTGGCGTTGGCTCAAAAGTTCAGCCTGGCGTTGCTGAAGCTGATCCATGGATATGTAACCTTTGTCCATCAGTCCTTGATATCGACTGGCCGCATTGGTTGCCAGTTCTACAAGCTTTTCCTGGCTAGCCCTTTGTTGTGCCAGCGTCTTCAGTTCCTGTCGCAAACTTTGCAGTTTGCTTTGCAGGCTTTGACGTTCCTCGACTTGAAGTTGTGTTTGTTTTTTCAACTCTTCGTTTAAGGATTGGCGTTGTTGCGCGAGTTGATCACTTACTTCTGCCTGTACCGGTTCGGAATCTTCTGCGAAGCGCTCACTGGATAGGCGAAACAATCGAGCGCCTTGCTTGACTAACTGCCCCTCATCGACAAAACGCTCAAGCACCAAGCCATATTGTGGCGAGTGTATTTTCAGCTGTCCGGAGGTTGGCACGAGCTGGCCTGCCACAGTGCTGCGTTTGGTATAGCTGCCGCAGATAAAGAAAGTCACCACCATGGCGGCAAACAATGTGGCTATCAGCGTAAGTGCTGTGAAGGAAACGGGTCGGACAAGCACGATTTCACCGAGCCAGTTAGCTTGTTGTGAGGCCAGTGCTTCGAGTCGAAACAACGGTGTCTTTAGTGTCACACATTCATCCTTAATTTTTTGTTAGATATCAGGCTGCCCAAGCCGCTCCCTCTCGGCTTGACCAACCTACATTTGAATAGCCAATTGCTTCGCAAACAGTTACAAAATTACGGTAAATTTTAATTTTTTCTTTGGTCTCGTTCGTAGCTATTTAACATCAAGATAACTATAGGTGTGGTGTGCCAGCTCATGAATCTTGAAATTACAAGACTTGATCTGTACGAATTTGCACGGAGTACCCAATGGAGATAACAAAAAGAGCACGTGATGCGCTTGCTGGTCAATGGTCTTGCTAATAAATAAATCGATCAGCTACTGGGGGGGTAGTAACTACCCTATCAGGGATCACATTTCTTCAATATTTAAAAACGTAATGCTGCAAGTCGTACTGGGCTCGCGGTAATAGCCGCAGAAATGAAAAATAGCTTTCACTCTCCGAAATTTGCTGTTTTTGCTTTTGCACGGTGGTGCATTTGTAGTCATCCCTACAGATGCAGGGGGATTTTGGTAGCTGGCAGGGGGTAGCAATGCTCTATTGTGTTTTTAAGTCTGTCGGGCGTACTCGCACCGAGCTAAGTTACGTCCAGTAGAATCCGGAGTTGTCTAGCTGGAAAGCTAGATAATTTTTGAGAGGAAAAGATTACCCCTGAAAATCACCTTGTTTCCAAGCGTTGGCGGCAACTATTTTAGTCTTATAAATTCCCTTCTGCTACTATGGCTAGAATCAAGTTTTTAAATATCTTGTTGTATGTTAGGTGTTGGTTGTCAGGGTTGATAACCTAAAAAAATCGTCAATTTCGGAGCGAAGTAAATTGTAATGCAAATGATAAATGTGTTGATGAGCATATGAAGGTATTCGCTTCGAATGTTGTCGCCGAATTTCGCATTCATAAGTAATGTGCAGCCCTTTGCTGCGAGCCCCAGGAATAAAGCCATTGCGAGAGAAATAATGATTAGCATGATATCACCTGTGTCCAGAAAACGTCCAAAGTGGCATTGAATTTTAGTTGTAATAGTACAATACTTATTAATAAGTATTGTACTAGAGTCAAGCCGTTACGCTGTGCGTGATACTTTATATTCTAGGCACCTAGTCGGTCCACGTTTCCTGTTATGACGCCGCCTCCGAAGCCACCAATTAAAGCCTTGCCTATGCCTACCGGTCCAGTAATTGCCCCGGCCAATGCCCCCACCCCTACAGCGGCTAGGAATCCATTTGTTTGGAACGTGCCCCCACCAAGGCGACTGCCAATATATCCCGCAGCACCCGCCAAACCTCCTATTGCGGCACCTGGAGGACCGACAGCACCGCCAACAACTTCGGCTTCTTCCAACGTAATTTCACGCATTTTGATTTCTCCAACAGTTAGTGGGATCGAACGGTTACGCTCGCGCATTTTCACAGAGATGCTCTATGCTTGAGTTTCTTTAAATTGAATTTTTGATATAAGTAATCTAGAGAGAGTGGCGTCCTATTTTTTTTACTGAATAATCGTCATCTCTGCGAACCCAAAATACTTTATCAATGTAGGCGTCGCGAAAAATAGATTTAATTTTTTTTATGGATTCCATGACTCCGCCACAAGGGAGGCAAAAATCAATAATCCATGTTCGTCCACCTTCATTCCACTCGGAAGGATGAAGCAAAAAATGCGGATCCGTCAAAAGACGTTCCTCGGTATCCGGCGCCAAGTGTGCCCAGATTACAAACCCTATGGGTGCTGACGTTCGATCGAATAGAAAAATTATTTGTTGGTGGGCGATTGCAGGGGTCAGCCAAAAGTTTAGTGTGCGCATATGGAAGTTCGAAGAGCGCTTGCATCTGAACATGATCATGCTCGCGTAACCCAGTGCAGCTGCGTTGTCCTTGAGGTTGGTATCTCGACATACGGTAAATAGTTCAAATTTATTTTTCATTCAGGCTGCTCCAGATTCCATGGTAGAAACACAGTGCTCTTCTGACTTCAATCTCTTGCTTGCCAAGTTCAACAAGTGCAGTTGTCGACAGGGTGTAATTTTCTGTGTCCTGTAGCGTAAATAACCCGGATCTAGGGTCAAACCAGATGGAGAGTGCATGGCTTAACCAAAATGGGGTGCGTGATGCATGTTCGTTAGCAAGGTTAAGCCTCGCAGCTAATACAGACTCGCTCATCAGTTTTTGATATACCGACTCTCTATTTGTTTGTACGTCGCCTCTGATGCACCCAATGTTTTCCTCAATATTGTGCAATACGCGATGGCTGCGGTTCAGTCGGGTAACATTGATGGCCATACAACAAGTGAAATTATGCAAATCAATGTGTTGTTCGCTGGCAGCTTGGACAGCGAGATCGAAAAATTGGCTGTAGCTTGAAAGCAATTGACCGATCCTTGCTACGCCGATGCTTAGCCATGCCAAGTTGATGGGCGACGCCGGTGAAGTCTTGCTGGAGAGCAGCGTGGAATATAGGCGCGCCGTCCAGCGTTCATAACCGTCCCAGTCCCCTCCAAGCGTGAGGGCGCTGACTGTAAAATCATCAAGTTCCAATAAATTTTCCAAGCAACTGGAAAAGGCAGCAAACTCCGCAGTGTGTGCCAGCCGCCGCACTAGCCAGAGCGGAAATCCCGTCTGTACGGCCCGATACAGGCTCAACTGAGTGTTGTATGTCCGGATGAAGTGTGCAGTTGTCGTTTCAGAGAGGTGCAAGGATTGCTCAAAACTAATGACAGCATATTTGCTTAAGTAGTAACACAGGCTCTGTAAGCTTTGGATTGAAGGCAAGTATTCTGTATTGAAACGGTCAACGTCCGTTCGATCGCCGTTGATGAAACTAGTGAAAAGGCGAGCTTCGCTCAGGTCCAGCCAAGCCCCATCAAGTGAAAGGTTCGATGCGCTCACATTGTAATGAATAATGTGTTTAGCCCGTGCTGCTGCGAATTGTTCTGCATATCGACCTGCCA
>Ga0182008_10001304_pt1 | contig 17033 bp, 16 predicted proteins | sample Sormic07211129_1_FD_120482 | JGI IMG/M metagenome (GOLD analysis project Ga0182008, IMG submission 120482) | Rhizosphere microbial communities from Sorghum bicolor, Mead, Nebraska, USA - 072115-129_1 metaG | ecosystem: Host-associated > Plants > Roots > Rhizosphere | place: USA: Nebraska...
CACAGGGGAGTCCACCATGTTGCGCCAGCGTATTTCCGCCGGTTTCACCTTGATCGAGCTGATGATCGTCGTGGCGATCATCGCGATCCTTGCCGCCATCGCCATCCCGGCGTATCAGGATTACTTGGTTCGGACGCAAGTTACCGAGGGCATGAGCCTGGCCGACGGGGCCAAGTCCGCGGTGTGGGATTTCGTCTCCAACACCGGGCGATTCCCACCTAACAATCAGTCGGCGGGCCTAGCCAAAAATACATCGATTGAAGGCAGTTACGTATCCAGCGTGGACGTGACGGGGGGCGCCGTCAAGGTGCTCTACCAGGGGACCAAAGCCAACGGCCACATCAGCGGCGGCAGCATATACCTGCTGCTCTCGCCCATCACTCATGCCGGCAGCATCGCCTGGACGTGCACCGCCAGTACGCTGGATCCGAAGTACCTGCCCACTTCCTGCCGCAAGTAGCCATAGGCTCGCATCGCCATAACGCACACACAAACTGACCACCAGCGTCACTTCTGGCCCGTTCGGGACACGTCGGGCGACGCAGTACATGAGTCACAATTTTTGAATCCACAGGGCATCATCGGCACTGCTTGCGGGCTTTCGTGACGACGGGCACAATCCAAAGGCCTACGGTTGTGAGGGAATACACCTGCGGCAAACGTGGCATATAAGCTGCTTGACTTTGCCGCGAGCTTCCTGGTCGTTCCGACCATGCGTATGGGGTCCGATCCCGCCTAGGGGGATACGGGACTGGGGCTCAGGGGGCATCACACGGTTAGCTAACCAAACAGAGGAACCACCATGAAGAAGAACATGCAGAAAGGCTTCACCCTGATCGAACTGATGATCGTGGTTGCGATCATCGCGATCCTCGCCGCCATTGCCATTCCGGCATATCAGGATTACCTGATCCGCACCCAGGTCTCGGAGGGGGCAGTGCTGGCTGACGGCGCCAAGACTGCAGTTGCCGAGTTCTACTCCAATACCGGTACACTCACCAACGCAAAGAATGCAAGCATCGGCTTGGCTACCCCGCATAGCATCACAGGCAGCTACGTGGGTAGTGTGACGGCCGAAGCGGGCCTCATCACCGTCAAGTACGGCACCGATGGTGGCGCGGCTGGAACTGGCGCCAAGGCAAATACCAAGATCGTGGGCGACACGCTCCTGCTTTCGCCGGTAACCAACTCGGGCAGCATTTCCTGGATTTGCAAGTCCAGCACTGTAGATAGTAAGTATCTGCCGACATCTTGCCGTTAAGTAGTCTTCGGCAAGGTCAACATCAGGAAGGGCCGCCATGCGCGGCCCTTTCTTTATTCAGAGTGGCCAAATGCGTGATCGTTTTCCTGTAATACAACTGCTCGCACTGCCAGCACTCATGTTGCTGGCGCTTGCGGTCTATTGGCCAGGTCTGCATGGCAACTTTCTGTTTGACGATTTCGCCAATTTGCCTGCCTTGGGTGCCGGTGGCCCCGTCGACAACTGGGCGACGTTCTGGCGCTTCATCACCTCCGGCACTGCAGATCCCACTGGTCGCCCTCTGACGCTGCTGACGTTCCTCCTCGACGCACGTGACTGGCCGGCGGATCCGTATCGATTCAAGTTAACCAACTTACTTCTGCATCTGCTCAATGGCGGACTGCTGTATGCATTGCTTGTCAAGCTAGGCCAGCTGTTGGCCGTCGAGATGCGCCATGGTCAAACAGCAGCTCTCGTAAGCACTGCGCTCTGGCTGCTGCACCCACTGCTGGTATCCACCACGCTCTATATTGTGCAGCGCGAGGCAATGCTGCCCGCCACATGCATCCTGGCTGGTTTACTGACTTGGTTGCATGGGCGCAGTCAACTTGCCAACGGGAATAGCGCCGGAGGGCTGATCTGGAGTGCCACAGGTCTGGGTGGTTTTACTTTGCTTGGCGCGATGGCCAAAGCCAATGGCGCCTTGCTGCCGCTGTTCGCCTTGCTGATCGAGATCATCTTGCTAGCTCCGCGGCAGACCATACCCGTTGCTAAAGCAAGACATGCCCATCGCATGGTCATGCTCACCTTCGTGGCCATCCCCACGCTGGCCATATGCGCTTACCTGTTTTGGATTGGCGCACACGGCGTCTTCGTCGGCGGCAACGCTGGTGGCCGTCCCTGGACTTATGCGCAGCGGCTGTTGACCGAGCCGCGCGTGCTGATGGATTACCTTTCATTGCTGTGGCTGCCGCGGCCGTTTTCCAGCGGGCTGTTCAACGATCAGTACGCCGCATCGATCTCCCTGTTGCACCCTGCCACCACCATCGCTGCCCTGCTTGCCGTATTTGCCTTGATCGGCAGCGCATGGAGACTGCGTAAACGTTATCCGGCTTTCGCATTGGCCGTGCTGTTTTATTTTGCCGGGCAGTTACTTGAGTCCACCTCGATTCCCCTGGAACTGTATTTCGAGCACCGCAATTATGTGCCGGCGCTGTTGATGTTCTGGCCGCTGGGGCTTTGGTTGGCAGATACCGGCCCCCAGCCGATGCTTAGACGCGGGCTGATGATCGTGCTGCCGCTCGGCCTGGCGTTGATGACCCATGCGCGTGCTGAAGTGTGGGGGAATGTGCATACACAGGCGCTGCTCTGGGCACAGATGAATCCAGATTCCGCTCGGGCGCAAACGAATGCGGCCCAGATCGAGATGCAGGCAGGGCATCCACAAGACGCCATTCGTCGGCTGGAGAGATTGCTTGTCACTCAGCCCGGCCAGACACAACTCGCCTTCAACCTGGTCGGCGCACGCTGCCTGACCGGTGGAGTCAACCCTGATGACATCGTCGCGGCGCGCAAGGCCATGCAGGGGAGCACGAACACGGGGACGCTGTTCGCCCACTGGTTCGACCGCACTCTGCCCGTCGCCATGTCTGGAAGTTGCCCTGGGCTGACACCGGCAGTCCTGCTCGACTTAATCAATACCGCCTTGTCGAATCCGAAGCTGGCTGCAGCAGGACCACAGCAGGACCTCACTTACCTGCGTGGCCGTATCACCTTGGCACAGCATCAGCCTGACGATGCCTATGCGGACTTCATTCAGGCACTCGACCTGCAGGTACGTCCTGGCATGGCCCTGGAAGCCGCGGCTACGCTGGGCGCTGCGGGTTATCCGACACTGGGCCTGCATCTACTCGACCATTATCAGCAGGTGCAGGATAAGGCCATGCCCCCGGGCATCGGCATGCCGATACTGCATGCATGGGTACTGGCGCGCCAGAACTACTGGCCACATGAACTGGCTCACCTGCGACAGCAGCTCACCATCGACGCCGGGGCCAGCAACGTCAATACTACACAATCAAAATCAGACGCGAGTGCGGCTCACTAATGCATCCAACATCGACACGTTCGCCGTTGTCCCTGTGGATTCTGGCCGCGGCTCTGGCCATCACGGCGATCGTGTACTGGCCCGGGTTGCAGGGCGGCTTTCTGTTCGACGACTACCCCAACATCGTCGACAACCAAGGTGTGCAACCACATGACGCCAGCCTGCCCTCACTGGTACGTGCGGCACTTGCCTCTCCCGCGAGCGAATTCAAGCGACCGCTGGCTTCGTTGAGTTTTGCCGCCAATTATCTCGCTACCGGAATTGATCCTTACTGGATGAAACTGACCAATCTGGTCCTTCATCTGTTGAACGGTCTGCTAGTATTCTTGTTGACCAAGTTGCTGTTCCAGTCGGTCTCCACGGAAGATCAGCCTCGCTACTCAGACGTTGCTGCCACGCTGGTCGCCGCCGGCTGGATGCTGCTGCCGATCAACCTCACCGCCGTGCTGTACGTGGTGCAGCGCATGGAGAGCATCGCGAACTTGTTCGTGCTGCTTGGCCTGATCGGCTACGTCACCGGGCGCCGCTGCATGCTTGCCCCAGCTGTCACGCCCCCCCCTGTCAGCAGAGGAGGGGTAGGGAGAAGTCACTTCTCATCTGACACCCGCGGCCTCACCCTCTGTCTCATCAGCATTACCGTCCCCACTGCCATCGGCATCCTGGCCAAGGAAACTGCCGTGATGCTGCCGCTGTATGCGTTGTTGATCGAATGGACGCTATTTCGCTTTTACAAACCGCAGGAACCCATCGTGTTGCTTCAGGAAGGCAGCGCAATGACTTGGCGCCGCGATTTCCGCGTCATCTGCCTGTTTCTATTGGTTCTGGTCACACCCATGGTCATCGGACTGGCGTGGCTGCTCCCTGGCATCCTGCGACCAGAAACCTGGGCCGCGCGTGACTTCACTCTGAGTACTCGCCTGCTCAGCGAAGCAAGAATTGTGGTCGACTACGTCACATGGACCCTACTGCCGACACCTGACGCGTTGTCGTTCTACCACGATGATTTCCAGATCTCGACCGGGCTGCTGACGCCGTGGACCACCCTTGTCAGCATCGCGACTCTTGCCGCCTTGGTCGCGATGGCACTATGGCTACGTTCACATCGCCCGTTGGTCGCGCTGGGCATCGCTTTGTTCTTGGGCTGCCAATTGCTTACCGGCACCATTCTGCCGCTGGAGCTGATCTACGAGCATCGCAATTACTTCGCCAGCTTCGGCCTATTGTTGGCGATCACACCACTGCTCGCTGTTCCGCGCGGCCAGCCATTCGCGCTGTCCCGTCATGTGCTGCTTGCCGGGCTCCTGCTGTGCTGGGCCGCGCTCACTGCCATGACGGCTTACGCCTGGGGCAATCCCTTGCGACTTGCCGAGGATCTGGCTTCACGTGCGCCGCAATCACCGCGAGCCCAATACGAACTGGGCCGCACCTACATTATCTACTCGCACTATGAGCCCACTTCGCCCTTCACATCGCTTGCCTACGCTCCACTGGAGAAGGCCGCCGCACTACCCGATTCCTCGATCCTGCCGGAACAGGCGCTGATCTTCATGAATGCGCGCATGCACCTGCCGCTGAAGGATGTTTGGTGGGACAGCCTGACTATGAAATTAAAAGCACACAAACCCGGCGTACAAGATGAAAGCTCGTTGGGCGCGTTAACTCAATGTGCGCGTGAGCACAGTTGCAGTCTTCCAACCGATCGCATGATGCAAGCTTTCATGGCAGCACTGTCGCATCCCAACCCCAGCGCCCGGCTACTCGCCACTTATGGCGACTACGCCTGGAATGTGCTGGACGACCATGCCCTCGGCGAGCGAATGACTGTAGATGCCGTCAAGGCAAGCCCGAATGAGCCTGCCTATCAGATCACTCTGGTCCGCATGCTGGTAGCACAGGGCCGCATCGCCGAAGCCGATAAGGTCCTCCAAAAACTGGGAGCGCTTAATATTGGAGGCCGCTTGAATGACAGTTTGAACGAACTGCATGCCTTGCAGGGCCTGCAGATCGACGCAGCAGTCAAGCCTGATTGATACACGCGAATCAACGACTGTTGATTGCGTTACCTTTGAAATAGACATCAATTTTAACCATTGAAGAGCTCGCATCGGTGCCGATAAAAATCATCCGCAGCAAAGCTGATCTGGCAGTCAACGGTGCACCGCCAGCGTTCGATAAACCTCTGCACGTTGGGCGCCCAAACATCGGTGACCGCGAAGCATTCCTTCAGCGTGTCAACCAGATTCTCGACAACCAGTGGCTGACCAACAACGGGCCTATGGTGCAGGAGTTCGAGCAGCGCATCGCGACGCACCTTGGTGTCAAGCACTGCGTGGCGATGTGCAACGGAACCATCGCGTTGGAGATCGCCATCCGCGCGTTGAAGCTGGAAGGCGAAGTAATCGTGCCGTCATGGACGTTCGTGGCAACCGCCCACGCGCTGTATTGGCAAGGCATCACACCGGTCTTTGCCGACATCGACCCGGTGACGCACAATCTTGACCCCGATGCCGTACGCCGCATGATCACGCCGCGCACCACCGGCATAATCGGCGTCCACCTGTGGGGCCGTGCTGCGCCTATCGACGAGCTGCAATCCATCGCCGACGAGCACGACCTGAAGCTGATGTTTGATGCAGCACATGCGTTCGGCAGCACGTACAAAGGCCAAACCATCGGCCGCTTTGGCGCGTGCGAAGTATTCAGCTTCCACGCCACCAAGTCATTCAACACCTTCGAAGGCGGAGCGGTCACCACCAACGACGACGAGCTGGCCGAAGCCATGCGCCTGATGCGCAACTTTGGCTTCCACGGCTACGACAATGTCATCCACCCCGGCACCAACGGTAAGATGATCGAGGTCTGCGCAGCAATGGGGTTAACCAATCTGGATACACTGGATGATGTGTTCGCAGTCAACCGAAGAAATCATGCTGAATACGCTAAAGCACTCGCCAATGTTCCTGGTATCTCGCTGCTTACCTACAATCCAGCGGAGCGCAACAGTCATCATTATGTCGTGATCGAAGTCAGTGACGATTGTGTCGCGACGAGGGACGATATCCTTTTTGCGTTGCAGGCCGAGAACGTGCTGGCGCGAAAATATTTCTGGCCAGGCGCGCATCGCATGAAGCCGTATCGCGACCTGTATCCTCACGCCGGATTGATGTTGAACTACACTCATGCCGTAGCGGAGAAAGTGATTGTGCTGCCGACGGGCATGTCGCTCTCTGAACACGCAGTTTCAAGCATTTCCAACATTATTGCGATCAGGTCGAATTCACGGGGTTGAAACCATGGGTATTGAAGATTTTATCGAGAAGTTCGCATTCGCTATCGAAATGGAGCCGGCTGCACTCGCTGCCGATACCGACTTTAAGGCGCTCGAAAACTGGGATTCGCTCAACACACTGTCCATTATCGCGATGGCCGACGCGGACTACGATGTGGCCATCAGCGGCGATGACATCCTGAACAGCCGCACGATCAGCGACCTGATGAAGACCATCCAGGAACGCAAGGCATGAATGCGATCGCGGGCATCGCCATGCGTGGTGTGGCCGCTGCCGTGCCGACAAAGATCGCCCGGACTAGCGAATACGAAGTGTTGTCGCCTGAAGAACGTCAGCGTTTGCAGAAGGCGACGGGCATTGGCGCGCACCGCATGTCGCCACCGGACCAATGCACATCCGATCTATGCCAGGCGGCCGCCGAACACCTACTTGAGCACCTTGGGTGGGCGCGTGACAGCGTTGGCGCGTTGATCCTGCTGACGCAGACGCCCGACCAGCCCATTCCTGCCACCAGCATCGTGTTGCAGGACAAGCTAGGTCTTTCCACAAAATGTATCGCCTTCGACATCAACCTCGGCTGCTCGGCCTATCCCTACGGTCTCGCCACTGTCGCTTCGTTGATGCTGACTCTCAATATCCCGCGCGCATTGATGCTCATGGGCGACATTAGCCGTGTCTGCGAATATAAGGACAGGACCGCTTGGCCACTGTTCGGCGATGCCGGCAGCGCGACAGCCCTGGAACTTGATCCGGTCGCGCCGCCGATCCATCTCGACCTGATGTCCGATGGCGCTGGTCGCAATGTCATCATCATTCCAGGTGGAGGACTCGCCTCACGCCTGCCGCCTGGCGACGAACCCATCCAAGCCGTGCCCGGCAACGATGGCGTGCCACGCAGGCCTGGTAACTTGCTGCTCCGCGGCGCCGACATCTTCAGTTTCGCCATCACGAAGGTGCCATCAAGCATCGAACGTACGCTCGCTGCGGCCGGCAAAACTTCGGCCGAGGTGGACTTTCTGGTATTGCACCAGGCCAATAAGATGATCAACGACACCATCGCGAAGAAAGCCCGCTTCGGTGCCGATGTGTCACTGTCGACGTTAGCCGACTATGGCAACACGAGCTCTGCCTCCATTCCACTCACGCTGTGCGCCCACGCGTCGCACTTCGACCGCGACCGCCTCATCGCGGCTTGCGGCTTCGGTGTAGGCTTGTCCTGGGGCACTGCCTTGCTCACCGTACCAGCAGGCTCGGTCCTGCCGGTGATCGAATCCGATCATGTCTATTGAGCCCAGCGACTACACGCGCCAAGACGTCTTCGACGCCGAACTTGCACATCTGTACGCAGCGCGTATGTATGTGGGCTCGGTGCATGACTTTCTCGAGGTCGATGCCTACCTCGCACTGAGCCTTGGCGACACCGCTTTCACACTGCGTCGCACGACGGAAGGGCTGCGCGCATTCAACAACGTGTGCCTGCACCGCTGTGCGTTAATCGACCCAGACGGCGCCGGCCAGCGCCCGTTCCGCTGCCGCTACCACGCCTGGGCTTACGCATCGGACGGCGCTCTGCGCTCTGCGCCGCTCGTTGACGAGGCCGCCATCGGCCGGCGCCAGCTAGAGCGATACCCTGTGGAAGTAGCCGGGGATCACGTATTCGTCGGGTTGTCAGGTGCAGCACCAGACATCGACAAGGTGCCGTATGCACTGGAACAAATTGGTGTGCCAAGCGAGAATCCGCTCCCCTTCCATCGCGGCGAACTTCTACAGAATTGCAATTGGAAGCTCTTGGTGGAAAACAACATCGAAAGCTACCACTTGAGCTTCGTTCATCCTCAGTCGTTCATTCCAGCGGGTTTTGTCTCGAAATCCGACTACGAATGGAAGCAGGATACCTACACCTGCTGGTCCTCGTGTGTGCCAACAGCATCGACCACCAAGTTGCCATTGCTCAAACGCATTGCGCGCGATGCCACGCACGATTTTCGCCATGTCTATATCTTCCCCAACCTGTTCCTGACCACTACTAACCAAATGGTCGGCTTCCGCAGTTACATGATTCCGCTTGGTCCAGCTCACACGCTGTTCAAATGGGAGTTGTTCGAGCTACCCACGCTACTTGCATTGGCCGCACCGTTGCGCGAGCAGATACGAGCGGAGGCAATCCGCTTCACCATCACTTCGCTGCAGGAGGACAAACCGTTGGTGGAGGCGTGCCAGCGCGGCCTCGCTAGTCGGCACGCAGCGCTACAGCTACAGCCGCTAGAAGCCCGAATCCGTCGTTTCCACGACTATTACCGTGAGCAAATGGATCATGCTGCAAGATAAGAACATCCTCGTCACCGGGGCGACTTCAGGTATCGGCTACGCCGCGGCTTGCGACCTGCTTGACGCTGGTGTCAATGTCGTCGCCGTCGGACGCAACGTCGAGCGTCTGGCCAAGCTAGCCCAGCACCATCCCTCACAGGTGCAGACCATCGCTTTCGACCTGACCCGCTTCGCCGACTACCGCACGACTTTCGCAGGACTGCCCGCGCTCGACGGCGTGGTCTGCTCTGCCGGCGTCGCCGATAGCAATCCGTTGCGCTTTTTCTCACTTGAAAAATATCAGCGCCTCATCGACATCAATCAGACCGCGCCGATTGCACTAGTAGCCGAGCTCGCGCGCGCGGGCAAGCTGCGGAGCGGTGCGTCAATCGTGTTGCTTGCGTCCATCCTTGGCCCCAAGATAGGACGTCCGGGTGCAACCGCTTACGCGAGCAGCAAGGCAGCGCTCACCGGCTTCGCCAAGGTGGCCGCGCTCGAACTTGCGAACAAGCTCGTGCGCATCAACTGCCTTCTGCCCGGGATGGTCGATACCGAACTCGCCGATGGCCAGACCGAAGTTTCACAAGAAGCTCGCCAGGCAGACATGCAGCGCTATCCGCTTGGCAAGCGCTATGCTCAAGTCGGCGAGGTTACGGCCGCTATCCGCTTCTTGCTCTCGACGGAGTCATCCTTCATGACCGGCCAAGAGCTGATCATCGATGGCGGTTTCTGCTCCCAATGAGCAACACCCAGAAATTGATCCTAGCTGGCTACGGTGGCTTCGGTCGCGAGGTCGCTGCGTGGATTTGCGCCTCGAACATGCCTTACGAAGTAATCGGCCACATCGATAACGAAAAAGCCGGCGAACCATCGGTACTCGGGCGCATAGTCGATCACACACCACGCAGCGATGTCGCCTACGTCACCTGCTTCGGTGACGGCTACGCGCGTCACAAGGTCCGCTGCGACCTCGAAGCACGTGGCGCATACATGGGCACTATCGTATCGCCTAACGCAATCTACGCCACATCGCTCATGACCGCTAAGAACAGCGTGTTCCTTGGGTTCTGTAGTATCTCCAACGACGTCACGCTCGGTGACGACGTACTAGTGCAGAGCATGGCTTGTATCGGCCATGACGTGAGGATCGGTGACGGCGTCACCGTCAGTGCGCACGCCTTCGTCGGCGGTTTCGCCACACTAGGACGACTTTGCACACTTCATCCACACAGCGTAGTACTTCCGCACGTGAATATTGGTGAAGGCGCCATTGTTGGCGCAGGCGCCGTAGTAATCAGGGACGTCGCTCCATATACCACGGTCTTCGGTTCGCCCGCTAAGGTCATCGCCTATGGCAAACCGCATGACTGATATCTACCTCAACTTGATTGAATCCGCACTCGGTTCAAGAACCGAACTCAATGATCCTGAAGTTCTTGGACAGGCTGCCGCGGATTGCGAGCGCATTGTCAAGAAGACTGGTGTGTATAGTCGCCCGATTGTTGCAGACGGCGAATACACCAGCGACTTGGCATTATGTGCCACGGAAAAACTTCTCCAGAAAAATGGTGCCGATGCGACCGCGTTCGACGCGTTAGTCGTATGTACGCAAACTCCTGATCACCTCATCCCCGGCGTCTCATCGCGAGTACATGGCCAGCTGGGCTTCGCAAAAAATTGCTACACGACGGACATTAATCAAGGCTGCTCGGGGTTTATTTACGGGGCCCATCTCATTAGCGCGATGATTCGAGGCGGCGCCTTCCAGCAAGCGATTCTGGTGAATGCCGATTGCTATACACGTCTGATCCGGCCAGACGACCTGACGACCAGAGTTCTATTCGGCGATGCAGCCACGGCGGCATCGTTCTCAACCAAGCGCGCCGGCTTTCGACTGCTGTATTCCCGATGCTATGCAGATGGCACCGGCTATGAGGATTTCATTGCCTGCGGCTCAGCCATTCAGCCAGATAAAGGCGCCGAAGCGGGTATTCACATGAACGGCCCGGGCATCCTTTCTTTCGCGTTGCGGGTGGTGCCTGAGGCTATAAACGAGGCCCTCGAGAGCAACGATCTGAAGTCAAACAACATCCGCATGTTCGCTTTCCACCAAGCCAATAGCTTCGTAATAGGAAAACTTGCTTACAAGATGAAGCTACGTGACGAACAAGTTCCACAAAACTGCGCCAAACTGGGAAACACGGTATCTGCATCTATACCGCTGTTGCTGTTGGATCAACACGATACCTTGAACAGCGGTGATCTTGTCTTGGCAGCCGGCTTCGGTGTTGGTCTATCTTGGGGAGTAGCGCTGTTTGAGTATGTGGGAAACGACTGATTTCATGCCTCATCGCGCTTACAAACATGCCGACTCTTGAAAGACGCGCGGCGAGCGCCGCATGGTGGAGTGCACTGGAGATTATGGCGCGCTATGGCGTGCAGTTTCTCGTCATGGTGGTCCTAGCACGCCTGCTAACACCGGACGACTTTGGCCTGATCGCCATGCTGTTGGTCTTTACCAGCATCGGGACACTGCTGGTGGACTCAGGCTTTGGAGCCGCATTGGTTCAACGTCAACACACCACGGCCGACGACGAAACCACTGTATTCATCTTCACAGTCTGCGTCGGCATCGCCACAGCGGGCATCTTGTTGCTCACCGCCCCGGCCATAGCAGCCTTCTTCAACCAGCCGAAACTGGTTGATCTGACGCGGGTCATGGCGATGGTATTGCCGCTTGGCGCATTTGCAGCGGTACCCGATGCGTTGTTGACGATGAAGCTCGACTTCAAGGCGCGCGCCCGGGCGGAAGTGGTCGCATCGCTGTGCTCCGGCGCCGTTGCGGTGATACTGGCTCTGCGAGGGTTCGGTGTATGGAGCCTGGCTTGGCAGGGTATCGTTTCGATCGGCGTGCGCGGGCTTCTTTTATGGTTGTATTCGGGTTGGCGGCCACGCGGCCGCTATCGCGGTGCATCCTTCCGCAGCCTGTTTGGCTTCGGGGGATACATGCTGATGTCAGGGCTACTGAACACGGTCGCCGTGCGGCTCCAATCGTTGATGATTGGCAAGCTGTTTGATTCCCGTGCACTTGGCTTCTACACGCTTGCTCAAAGCACACAGTCAGCACCCGCCTCGTTCATGGGTCAGGTACTCAACCGTGTCGGGTTACCTGTATTTTCAACGATTGCTCACGACCGAGAGAAGCTGGTCGCCGCGTTGAGGTCATCCTTGCGCATGGCCATGTTCTTATTCGTGCCATGCATGGTCGGTATCGCCGTGGTTGCTCGGCCCCTGGTCGAGCTGCTGTATGGAGCGCGTTGGACTATGGCCGCCCCCATCCTCAGCGTCCTTGCCCTAGGCGCGGCGCTATGGCCGGTGCACGTGTTGAATCTGGCTGCGATTAGCGCGCAAGGTCGATCGGATCTGTTCTTCCGATTGGAAGTTATCAAGCAGATAGCCGGCATTGGGTTAGTACTGGCTTTCGCACATTGGGGGCCGCTTGCGATCGCATGGTCCACACTCTTGGCCGGTCTGTTTTCGGCCGGACTCAACACATATTACTCCAAGCATCTGCTCGGCTACGGCTGGTTCGCCCAGCTTGCGGACCAGTGGCCTACGCTGGCGCAGTCAGCAATTGCAGCCGCTTTGGGTTGGGCCGTACTCCATTGGAATAGGCCCGGTCCCATCGCGATGCTGGCCGCTATCATGGTCAGCGCGGCGACGTATCTTCTGTTGGCCACCTTCACCAAGAGCGCGGCTTTGCGCGAGCTGCTGTCAGTGGTTCGCACGTTATGCGCTAAACAACATGGCAATCATGCCGCGCAAAAGTTCGATTCTACAAAATGAGCGCAACTGAAAAATTCATCATCTACGCGCCCCGATACCGTGACGAGTCAGGTGGCGCCATCGTCTTGCACAAGCTTTGCGATACGCTGAACAAACTGGGGTACGTGGCAAAACTTTGGCCACTCTGGAAACCGCGTTTGTCCGTACATACGCCACTTGACTCAGCCCCTTCCGCCGTCGCGTATCTCGGAAGTCGACTCTATCGCGGCAAGTACGCTATAAACAAACGTTATGACACCCCCATAGCCAAAGCATCAGACATTGAAGACAGCGTCGTCGTTTATCCAGAAATTGTAAGTGGCAACCCATTAGGCGCAAAACGCTATGTGCGGTGGTTTTTACACAAACCAGGCTTTCACGAGGGCCAATTTAAATATAAACATAATGATCTGTGCTTCTCATACCAGGACGCGTTCAATAACCTCAGCAGCGGCATCAAATATGGCGGCACTCTTATTGTATCCGAAGCATTTCTTGACATATACAAGTTAACTAATGTGAAAGACAGAACAAAAAGCTGCCACATGATACGAAAGGGGAAAAATCGGCTCGATTTGCCCGACTTAAGCCACCAATGGGTCGTTGATGGTCACACTCATCAGGAGCTCTCCAAAATTTTCAACGAATGTAAAATATGCTACTTTTATGACCTCTATACAACGTATGCCGCGTACGCAGCAGTATGCGGATGCATCCCAGTTATAGTCCCGCTCGCCGGCATCACCAAAGATCAGTGGATACCTGAGGAGCATCATCGCTTCGGTCTGGCATATGGAATCGACGAGATTCCTCACGCAATTGCTACCCGTGGACTGATGCTCGATAGTTTACGTGCGATAAACCAAAAGAACATTGAATCGGTCAAACATTTTGTCTCAACCGTGCGTGAGCATTTTAATTGGTGAAAGAGAGCAGCCTGCTGCCATTGCAGTCGGACAAATTGCAGAACAGGTAGCGCGTTAACTCGCAAAAACCGCCACGCTTATTGAGTAAAGAAGCCAATGCCCGGCAGGTATTACTCACTATTCAAATTTTCATCTTCATACTGTACGCATCGCGCACACCGGTCACCATGTTGCGCACGTGAGACCCTCGCCGAGTGTCGAAAAATAAGTAGACCAACATCGTAAGCAATAGCTTAACTACTGCCCAGAACTTCCAGACGTGTGGCACGTAAGATCGGCGAAGCAAGCAACATGCATTTCGAAACAGGTAGTAATGCCGCTGTGGTGAGCGCTGCGGCCACACGTGCCAGCCAAACCACCAGAAACGCATCCCTCGCTCACCCATACTATGACTGAACGTTGCTTCGGGAATACCGAAAAGTTCAAAGCCCGCTGCCAGAACCTTGAACGCCCACTCGGTATCCACGTGATCTATAAAAAACCCTTCATCCAGACCGCCAAGGGTTTGATACAGCGACATGTGCATCAGCGTGCCGCTGCCATTAAGATTCGCACACCTCACTGGCGCTGTACTCCCAGCGCATGGAAATATACGTACCCAGCGCCAGCCACGAATAGAATGAAACCCATGGCGCAACCCGGTAGTAGCGTCTATCAACTGTGGCCCAACGCAACCTACTCGAAACCCTTGATCTTCGAGCCGTAGAAAAGCCGACATCAAATTTTCAATTGCCCCTACTTGCGGCTGGCTATCCTGATCCATCAGTAACAAGAAATCGTGTGATGCAAGTTGTTCGCTCGCTTGACAAGCTCCTCTGTTTGTAGCGGCCGCTAGACCCAAATTTTCGTTATTTTCGATTAGAAACGTATTCGGCCGCGCTGCGACAAGACGTTTGATCTCCATCACCTCTTGCGCGTCTGAGGCATTGTCCACAATGAATGAGGTAGCACCGGATGGGAGCACCGCGAGCTGCTGCTCCAACTTCCACAGGTCCGGATGAAACGTCACTGTTACGACAGCTAAGCGTGCCTCAGCGCGCACCACAGACGGTAAGTTTCTCTGCTGGATATCAGCACTAAAGGTCATAGCCGTGGTTTACGAGCGCCTGACGGCATCCGCCAAAAGCGGTAGATCAAGGTCGGAATGATTCGGCGCAATGGCCTGAATACACCATCGGGAATATGACGCAAGATTTGAACAGTCCTAGTTTGTGACCGCTCAATCTCGAATGTCGCGCGCAGTGCGCTAATGCAAAGGTTGCGATACTGAAAGCCGGCATCGACCAGCAGGTGCTCCAACTGTTGCATCTGCAGTGGCTCACAGTCATAAACTTTGCCCTTGCCCATTGCACGAAGATATGGCGTGCGCCATACGCGAGGCAACCAACTCAGAAAGACCAATTTGTAGTGCGGCTCGACCAACATCCATCGATTGGGCACAGCAAGATAGCCCACGCCATCGGAACGCAGCACTCGATACAATTCCGTCAGATGCGCACGCTGCGCTTGTTCATCGCCAACATGCTCGATAACGTGATTGGTCAGCACGACATCGAAAGATTGATCCGCGAATGGCAGTTGTGTGTCGCATACCTGACGATAACGATATCCCTCGGTGACCAAGCGATTGTCGTGAACATCCACCGCATCCACTTCGCAGCGCAACTGCGGGTGCGTCCCGAAGTAATGAGCGATGCCACCCGAACCGGTGCCGACTTCGAGCATGCGCAGCGGCTGCGGACGGATAGCAAGATCCAGCAGTCGCTCAATTTTTAGGCCCTTGAAGCGGCGCGATGGCAGATCAAGCACGGCATGGGGTTGCCGTGCCGTCGACATGTTGCCTTGGTCACCGTCATGATTGCTCGATCGGATATCAGACATCCGATGCCCCCAGCAGGCTGCGCAGGCGTTGGCCGAAGATCGGCCATGTCCGGCCGACGGCGAATTCACGACAGGTAGCAGCAATCGAGCCATCGCGCCTCTGTGCTAGCTGGCGAACTAGCGCGGTGCCCAGGCCATCATAATTTCCCGACTCGATCAGAGTGCCGGTCTGTCCCTCTTGTACGGCGTCCGGCACACCGCCCACTGCAAAGGCAACAGTGGGCAGACCATGAGCTGCCGCTTCCAGAGCCACCATGCCAAAACCTTCCACGTCGCCAGGTAATTCAAGCACGGGGAAAATGTGGATATCGGCGGCCTGATAGGCCGCATCGAGGGTTGCATCGTCGCAACGCCCAAAAAAATACAAGTTCTGCTCAACGCCGGCATTGCGGGCTGCAGCGAGGACGCGTTCGCGTTCCGAACCCGTCCGCGTCTGCAAGGCGTCACTGGCTTCATCGCCGATGACAAGCAACAACACCTCCCGGTAATGGGAAACAACAGCCGGCAACGTTTTCGCCACAAACTCGACCAACCCTTTGCGCTGGGTCAGTCGTCCCACCGAAAGCAGTAGCGGCCGTTGCCCGAAACCGTGACGTTCGCGAAAATTGCGCCCTGCCCCAGCATCTAGTGTGGGTAGATCGGTCCCCGGATTTAGCACCTGCAACCTGTCGAGTCGCACACCGTGACTTTGTGCCAACCGTGCAGTGTTGGCGCTGTTCACCAAGGCGAGGTCGCAGCGCCGGATGAAAGGCAACCATAACCACTGGTACACGCGATTGGGCGTTACGATGTCGAGCCCGTGGAGATAGACGGCCGCCTTGCCACCGGTACATTTCGCCGCCAACCAGACGACCGGCGCGGTGAGCCCACTACCAGCGATGACCCATTCTGGCTTGCGCCGCCACGCCAAGCGAACTGCGTGCCACAGGGTTGCGGCTAGAAACGCCGGCAGCGGTTTTACCCTGCTTTGACTCACTTCTGTTTCCGGCGACACGTATTCAGCGCATCCAGTCGGCCCACATAACGCAGTGCGCCAGGTTGGATACAAGGCAATAAGCAGGTGCCGGTTAACCTTCTCCATGCCACCAAGCAGCGGCGGAAAATTACGCGTCACCAGCAGCGCTAGTGGTCTTGAATGACTTGTGTCAGGCATCACGTCGATACATTAAGCCAGTGATCTGCTCGGACACCAGCCCAATTAGGAACACGATCACCGACGCACTCCACAACAGCGTGCTCATGTTGGTAAGACGACCTTCCTGCATGAAAGTCCAGGCGTAGTTGGCGCAACCGAGCAGGAAGAACACCACGCTCGCCGGCACGAACAGCTTCAGCGGCGAGTACAACGTGGCGATCTTGAAGATGATCAGCAGGAAGCGCAGGCCGTCGCGCAGGGGCCTGATGTGGCTTTTGCCGACGCGCTGGGCGGCCTTGATCGGGACGTAGGCAACCGGGTA
>Ga0182008_10001306_pt1 | contig 17018 bp, 14 predicted proteins | sample Sormic07211129_1_FD_120482 | JGI IMG/M metagenome (GOLD analysis project Ga0182008, IMG submission 120482) | Rhizosphere microbial communities from Sorghum bicolor, Mead, Nebraska, USA - 072115-129_1 metaG | ecosystem: Host-associated > Plants > Roots > Rhizosphere | place: USA: Nebraska...
CTTCGGCGCGCCGGCCGCGCCCGAGGCCTCGCTGCTCGCCGGACGGATCGCCCTGGGCCTGGGGTGGAACGAGGACGCGGAACGGCATCTGGCCGTCGCCGCCCGCAGCAGGCGCAGCGGGCCGCCGCTGGCGCGGATGACCGGTTGGGCCGCGCAGGCCCTGCGGGCCCGGGCCGCCGGCTCCGGGCGGGGCGTCCTGGAGGCCTGCCGGCGGGGGCTGGACGTCCTCGACGACCACCGGATGACGCTGGGCGCCTCGGAGCTGCGGGCCCGGGCCACCGCGCAGGGCGCCGAACTGGCCGCGCTGGCCCAGCAGGCCAGCCTGGACTCCCGCGCACCGCGCAGACTGCTGGTCTGGAGCGAGCGCTGGCGGGCCACCGCCCTGTCGGCGCCGCCGACCCGGCCGCCCGCCGACCCGGCCCTCCTCGGGCATCTCACCGCCTTCCGGGACATCGCCGCCCGCGCGGAGGAGGCGCGCGGCGACGGCCGGCCCATACCGGCTCTGGAGCGTGAACAGCGGCGCCTGGAGCGGGAGATCCGCTCCCGGACCCTGCACATGCGCGGCGGGGCGACCGGCGCCGGGGACCGGTTCGACGTGGGCAGGCTGCTCGAACGGCTCGGTGAGACACGGCTGGTGGAGCTGGCCGTGCTCGACGGGCGGGTACAGGTGCTGCTGTGCGGTGAGGGGCGGGTGCGGCGGTTCGCGGCGGGACGGCTCGCCGACGCCGAGACCGAGGCCGAGCACGTCCAGGCGGGGCTGCGGCGGCTCGCCCACCCCGGGGCGGAGGCCCGGCTGCCGCTGGTCGAGGAGATGGGGCGGCGGCTGGAGGAGATCCTGCTCGGACCGGCCGCCGCGCAGCTGGGCTCCGGGCCGGTCGTCGTCGTACCGCCGGGCCGGCTGCACCGCGTGCCGTGGGCGCTGCTGCCGTCGCTGCGGGAGCGGGTGCTCAGCGTGTCGCCGTCGGCGAGCAGCTGGCTGCGGGCGCGGGAGACCGGGCCGCCGCCGCTCGGCCGGCATGTGCTGGTCCGCGGCCCCGGCCTCGCGACCGGCGGGGCGGAGGTGCCCGAACTCGCCGACCGGTACGGCAGGCCCACCCTGCTGGAACACGACGACGCGCGCGTGCCGCGGGTGCTGGAGGAGATCGACGGCGCCACGCTGGCGCACATCGCCGCGCACGGCACCTTCCGTGCCGACAGCCCCCTGTTCTCGTCGCTGCGGATGGCCGACGGCCCGCTCATCGTCCATGACTTCGAGCGCCTGGCCCGCAGCCCGTACCGGATCATCCTCTCCAGCTGCGACACGGCTCGCTTCGCCTCGGTCGGCGCCGACGAACTGCTCGGCCTGGTCACCGCGCTGCTGCCGCTGGGCACGGCGGGGGTGGTGGCGAGCAGCGCGCCGGTCAACGACCACGCGGTGGTGCCGTTGATGCTGGCGCTGCACAAGGGGCTCAGCGTGGGTCTGTCCCTGGCGGAGGCGCTGCGCGACGCACGGGCCGCCCTGCCCGGGGACGCGCCGCACCAGGCGACCGGGTGGGCGTTCACGGCGTTCGGGCCGGCCTGAACACCCCTTTTCCGGGGCATGAGTCGGCGGCCTGACCCCTCCCCCGAATACTGGGGGTCAGACCGCCGGTCCTCGGGAGTGGCTCAGGCCGACCGCGTGTGCGGCAGTTCCACGAGCCACGGCAGCGCCGCCCGGTCACTCGCACCGAGGCGGGTGTAGGCGCTGTAGAGGTGGTTGCCCACGGTGCGGATGGACAGCGTGAGCTGCTCCGCGATCTGGCGGTTGCTCAGGCCCGCGGCCGCGAGGGTGACGATCTGCCGCTGGCGGGCGGTGAGTTCACCGAGGACCAGGCCGGACAGGGCCGGGGTGCGGGCACCCTGGCAGCGACGGGCGAGCGCGACGGCACGCGTGCGTGCGGTGCGCGCGGCGCTCGGGTCGCGGTGCGCCCGTACGGCCTGTGCGTGCGCCTCGGCGGCGAACAGCAGGAAGCCGCGCTCCTCCAGCGCCTCGGCCGCACGGACCAGAGCGGGGCCGTCGGCACGCGCGAGCGCGTCCGCGTGCAGAGCGAACACACTGCCGGCCGGGAGGCGTTCGGCGACCTTGTCCGGGGCGCCGAGGCGTACGGCGTCGTAGAGGGCGTAGACGGACTCGGCCGCCGCCTCGGTCTCCGCCTGCGGCACATGGTCGCCGCCGTACCGCTGCACCATGCCGTCGGTGGCGTCGCCGATCGCGGACAGCGCGGCGTCGACGTCACCGCGGGCCGCGGCGAGCCAGGCGACCCGCTCCGCGAGGTCGGGCAGCCCCTGCACGGCCCGCTCGGCGGCCCGCACCTCCCCCGACTGCGCGGCGGCCCGGGCGAGTTCGGTGCGGCAGGACGCGTCCCCCGGCGCGTGCCGCAGTCCCTCCCTCGCCCAGGCCGCCGCCTCCCGCAGCTCCCCCCGAAGCCGCGAGAAGCGGGCGCGCACAGCCGCGTACGCGGCCGGGACGTGCGCGCCCTCCCGCGCCAGCCACTCCCCCACGGGTGTCGGCAGCGGGCGTACGTCGAACTGTCCGATCCGTGCGTCGAGTACGGCCGTCTCGGCGGCCAGTGCCTGCCCGCACTGCTCGGGGGTGCGGGCCAGCCGCCTCGCCCGGAGCCGGCCGGCCGCGGCCCGCAGCACCGGGCCGTGCAGCGGGTGGGCGAGACGGACGGCGCCCTGCTCGTCGATGGCGATAAGACCGTCGGCCTCCAGGGCTTCGAGGGTCCCCAGGTCGAGCTCGTCCATGGTGAGGTGCAGCGGTTCCGAGAAGGCGAGGCGTTCCAGGGTCGCGCGCTCCTGCCGGGAGGGACGGTCCAGGACCTCGGCGGTGCGTTCGCGGATCGGTGTCGTCATCGGGACCGGGCCCCGCCATGTCCAGGCGTCGGTGTCCCCCACGCGCGTGTGCCGTCCGCTCTCGCGCACCGCGTCCACCAGATCGCGCAGCAGCCGTAGATCGCCCTGGGCGAGGTGGAGCAGGCGGCCCAGGGTGAGCGGCTCCAGGCGCGCGCCGACGCCGACGGTCAGGAGCAGCTCCATGTCCACTCGGGACAGGGGCTCCAGGGCGAGGCGGGGCAGCAGTTCCCCGGTCCACAGGCGGGAGATCGGGCCGGGGTGGGCGGCGCAGTCGGCCGCGACGACGATCAGGCGGGTGCGGCCGTGCACGGCGAGCTGGTGGACGAGGGCGGCCGAGGCGTCGTCGAGCAGGTGCGCGTCGTCGACCAGCAGCAGCCGGACCCCGGACAGGAGTTGGACCGCGCCGTGCAGGGAGACCGACTCGGGCAGCAGGTGTGCGAACGCGGCGAACGGGATGTGCCGCATCTCGGGGGTACCGGCCGCGCGGACGCGGTCGCCGCCCCGGACGGCCTCGGTCACCAGCCGGGTCTTGCCGCAGCCCACCGGGCCGGTGACCACGATGCCGTGGTGCCCGGCGGTGAGGGAGCGGCGGATCAGCTCCAGTTCGTCCTCACGTCCGGTGAACTGCCAGGGCAGCTCAAGGGTCTTCGCATCCCGTTCGAAAGTCGTCACGTGAGTATGAGCGCGAGTACTCACTCCTGATACAGGGTGACTTGAGTAGCCCTCGACTCAGGCGCCTGTGACCCCGCCCACGGCAGGCTGTGGGCATGACCGGACGCTACTGCAGCCTCGCGCGGCAGTCGGCCCCCGCCTTCGCGCCGGGGCTGACCGCGGAGCGGCGCGGTGCGCTCGTCTCGGGCAACCGGATGTGGGTCAACGGCACGGTCCTGCACTACTACTTCTTCGACGGCGACGCCGACGGGTCGGTCATCCCCGTACCGGGGACCGGGTCGGTGCGGCGGGTGTCGTGGGGCGGTGGCCACGAGCAGCGTGACCTGGTGCGCGACTGCTTCCGGGCGTGGCAGGACCTGGGCATCGGTGTGTCCTTCGTCGAGGTCGGCGACCGCTCGGAGGCCGAACTGCGGATCGGTTTCCAGCGGGGCGACGGCTCCTGGTCGGCGGTGGGCCGGGACGCGCTGCCGGCCGGTCAGCACGACCGCACGATGAACTTCGGCTGGGACCTCGCGGCTCCCGCCGACCGCGCGACGGCGCTGCACGAGATCGGGCACGCGCTCGGGATGCTGCACGAGCACCAGAGCCCGTTCGCGGGCCTGGCCTGGGACGACGAGGCGGTCTACGCCGATCTGGCGGGCCCGCCGAACTTCTGGGGCCGGGACACCACGTACGTCAACATCCTGCGCAAGCTGGACCCGGCCGAGGTCAACGGCTCGCTGTGGGACCCGCAGTCGATCATGGAGTACCCGTTCCCGGGCGGGCTGATCCTGGAGCCGGAGCAGTTCCGCGGCGGCCTCGACCCGCCGGGCACGCTCTCCACGGTCGACAAGGAGTTCGTACTGCGCTGGTATCCGCCGGCCGACCGCTCGCGACCGCCGGAGCTGGTGCCCTTCCGGTCCGTTCCGCTCGGGCTCGGCCCGGGCGAGCAGGCCGACTTCACCGTCGAGCCGGCGGAGACCCGGGAGTACACGGTGGGCACGTTCGGCGCGAGCGACGCCGTGGTCGTGGTCTTCGAGGAGCGGGACGGGGAGCCCCGCTATCTCGCCGGCCGGGACGACGGCGGCACGGACCACAACGCCACCATCCGGGCCCGGCTGGTCAAGGGCCGGCGCTACTACGTCCGAGTCCGTCTGTACTCCGCGTGGGGTCCGGGGGAGACAGCGGTCATGTGCTGGTGACGGTACGGACCGCCCACGCGGTTGCTGGACCCACTGTCCGGCGCCGGGGGAAGGGCGCGGCACATCGCCTTCGGGGGAGGGAGATGTGCCGCGCCCCACTTTTCGGCATCCCATGGGTGTCCGTGGATCACGGCCCAGTTCACGAGGCCCCCTCTCTGCCCGTGCCGGTGGTTGTCACTCCGATGAGCCCCTGTGCCGTCCCTGCAGGCGCGTCTCACGTGCTCGTGCGAGGAGTGCCGCGGCAGCGGGGTTCGTGGCGTTCGGGCGGAGTGCGGCGGTCAGGGTGCGCAGGCGGCCGTCGGCGCGCGCACTGCGGATGTCCGGAAGGATGTCGAGGAAGTCGTGCCAGGTGTGGCATGCCTGTTCCAGGTGGCCGGACGCCAGCTGGGTCTCGGCCAGTTCGGCGAGGCCGAGGGCGCGGGAGCGGCGTTCGTCGGAGGGGCGATGGCGCAGCGAGAGGGCGAGGGCGCGGGCGGCCGTACGGTGCTCTCCCTGGCTCTTGGCCACGACCGCCCGCTGGAGTGCGAGTGAGCCGGCGTGGAAGGCGCCGACGGCGGAGGCGCCGTCTGCCGACTTCTCCAGGCACCGCTCGGCCGCCCGGAGGTGGCGGGCGTGGCGGCGGTCGCCCCGGCCTGCCTGAGTTACGGCCAACTGGCCGAGAAGGAAGGCTTGTTGATGTGGCGGTGCCTGACGCGTGCCGGTCCGCACGGCGCGTTCGGCGAGCTGTTCCGCCTCCGCGAGGTGCCCCAGTTCGTGGGCCTGCACGCTGAGTCCGCGCAGGGCGACCGCCTCGCCGATGGTGTCGCCGGCCTCGCGGGCGAGTTCGAGGCTCGTGAGGTAGAGACGCTGCGCCGCGGCGTGGTGGTTCATGTCGAAGTGAGCGAAGGCGCAGAGGTAGGTGAGCTGTGCGGCGACCGTGAACAGGTCGCGCCGGACGGCGGGTTTCATGTCGCTTCTGAGCCAGGGAAGCAGGGTGGTGGACAGGTACTGACGCAGGGGTTCGCGCACCGATCCGGCTCCGAAGACGACGTCACTGCGGGAGAACACGGTGAGCAGCTCCCGGGCGGAGGCGACATGCGCCGGACTGACGGACGCCGGTGGAGCGGACGCGGCGGCCTCGCCTTCTCCGGCCCTCACCGGACCGGACGGAATCGCCAGTGCCGCCAGCGAGTAGGCGCCGACCAGGGCGAGGCTTCGGCGGTCGGTGTCACACAGTATCCGGTCGAGGCGTTCCACGACGCTCCCTTCACCGGGCGGCGTTCCGGCGCCGTGTCCCGGCTGCCTGGTGTCGGACAGTCCAGTGTCCTGTAATCGGACCGGTCTGCCGAGACGTCGGGACAGAGCTTCCGCGACGAGGTCGGGCACGGGCGGGCGGGGGCGGCTGCCGGCCAGCCAGTGGGCGACCGTGGTGCGGTCGTAGTGCAGCAGGGTGCCGCGCTCGGCGCCGAGTGCGTTGACCTGGCGCGCGAGTTGGGCCCCGCTCCACTCGGCCTCGGCCAGGAGGAGTCGCAGGGCCTGGTTCGGCGTACGGGGCGTTCGCACACCCCTCTCCTTGTCCCGCTCATCCGTTCATCAGTACTGGCGTTCAACGTCCGCATGTGTTCAACACGCTTGCCTCCCGCATAGGCGGCACAAGCGCTTTCGATCAGGCAGGCTCAGGGTGCGGCCCTGCTCGGAGCGGCACACAGTGCGCACCGCAGGCGCATCCGGATCTGCCGTACGCCCCTTGTGCACCGTCGAGTTGTCCGAACGGAAGGACGAGATGCGCACCAGACCATCGCGTACACCGGAGCCCCCGCCCATCTGGCGGCGCTCGGTCCACCTCTTCCCCGGCCAGGGAGACTTCTCCGTCGGCTCCCTGATCCGCGCCGCCCAGGCCGGCAGCATGGGCGCGGCCGTCCGTGAGGTCTTCGAGCAGATCGACGAGGTGGCGGTCGAGCGCGGTCTACGGCCCCTGGGTCCCTGGCTCCTGGGCCGGCAGCCGCCCAGCGGGCGCGAGTTGGCGCAGGCGGCCACGGGCACTTCTCAACTGGCCCTGTTCGGCGCCTCGATGGCGGTGCACCAGGCGCTGAGCGCGTCCTACGGGGTGCCGTCGGCGGTCGTGGGGGTGAGTTTCGGGGAGATCGCCGCGCTGACCGCCGCCGGAGTCCTCACCGTCCGTGACGGCGCGCGGGCGGCCCAGGACCTCGCCGTCGTGCTGGCCTCCTGTCCCGGCGGGCTGACCCTGCTCGGCTGCGCGGAGCAGTCGGCGCGCCGGCTGCTGGAAGGGGCCGGGGCGCCGGACGCGGTGGTGGCGGTGGTCAACGACGACCGCTGCGTGGTGATCGCGGGCCCCGTGCCGGCGCTGACCCGGGTCGAGAAGGTGGCCGGCGACGCGGGGGTGAGCACTGTGCGGCTGCGGCTGCCGTTCTCCTCCCACCATCCGGCGCTGGCCGACCAGTGCGAGGCGTTCGCCACGTCGGTCCGCGCCTATCCTCTGGCCCCGGCGCGTCTGCCCGTCTACTCGGCCGTGGCCGGACGCCGCTACCGCCCCGACGACGACCTGCCCCAGCGTCTGGCCGACTGCCTGGTACGGCCGGCCGTGGTGCCCACCGTGCTGCGCCAGGCGGCCGTGCACGGGCCGGACGTCTTCTTCGAAGCGGGCACGGGCGACGCACTGGCGGCAAGCGCCCGCCGGATCCTCTCCGCGAGCCCCGCACCGCCCGTCCATGCCCCGCTGGCCGAACCCGACTTCCCCTGGTGAGACCCCCTTCCGGTCCTGGAGGACCAGTGACGCCCCTTGCCTCCCTGCCGACGGCCACCCGGGACGAGATACAGCGACTCGTCCACGGCCCCTGCGACCCTGCCTTCCTCTCCGAGCTGCACCAGGCCCTCGCCGCCGACGACATCCCGGCCGGCAGCGCGGGCAGGCAACTGCTGCAGCGTCTGGGCCTGTTGGGCGACACCTTGCCGCACGACCTCTTCGACGACCCGGCGCGGCTGGCCGCCGTCCACGCCTGGGCGGCGGTCGCCGACCCCTCCCTGTGCCTGGCGGCACTCGTCCACCACCTGCTCTGCCTGGGATCCATCGTCCAGCTCGGCGACGGATCCGACGGATCCGACGACATGGTGTCCCGCATCAAGGCCCTGCGGTCGGGCCGGGCCAAGGGCGTCTACCTGATCACCGAGGCCGGCGGGGCCAACAGCCACCTCGCGACCCGGACGCGAGCGGAACTCGACCCGGAGACCGGCGAGTTCGTCCTGCACACCCCGGACGCGCGGGCTGCCAAGTTCGGCAGCGCCGGCACCCTGGACGTACCGCAGACCGCGGTGGTACTCGCAAGGCTGGTCACCGAGGGCACCGACCGCGGGGTCTTCGCGTTCGTGGTCGACCTCACCGACGACGAGGGGCTGCTGCCGGGCGTCGAGGTCTCCTCGCCCATCGGCCTGGGCGCGCTGCCCCTCGACTACGTCCAGGTCCGGTTTCACCACGTCCGGCTGCCGCACGCGCGATGGCTCGCCGACGGCGCCGGCATCGCACCCGACGGTACCTTCCACGACCCGGCCGGATCGGTGGAGCGGCGCCTGCAACGCACCCTGCGCGTGGGCCAGGGGCTGTGGGCGACCCTGCCCGCGGTCGCCGCCGCCACCAGCCGCCAGTCCGCCGTACAGGCCTGCACCTACGCACAAGGCCGCAGCACCCAGGGAAAACTGGCCCCCGGCGTGCCGCTGCTCACCTACCGGACCCAGCAGCGCGCCGTGCTGGGGGCCATGGCCGACGCGTTCGCCCTGACCTGCGCCGCTCACGGCGCGCGCGTCCTGTGGGAGGAGTCCGGCGCGACCCCCGCGGACCGAAGCGGTGCGGAGATGGGCTTCAGTCCGTGGACCGCCGTCCACCAGCCACTGGCCGCCTACAAGGCCGCGGCGGTCCGCCTGGCCGCCCGCGTCAGTGCCGAATGCCAGCGCCGCTGCGGCTTCTCCGGACACCTGGACGCAAACCGGCTGGCCGCCTACCACGGCTTCCACCATGCCTTCGACGCGGCCGGCGGGGACAGCCAGCTCATCCTCTACGACATCGGACGCGCCCTCGTCGAGGCCGGAGCGCCCGGACCGGCAGCGGACCCCCCGCCGCCGGCCGGCACACCGCCCACGTCCGCCCACTGGTGGCCGGCGGTCGCACGACGCCACCAGCACGACCTGACCCGGTACCTCACCGAGCGGTCGCAGGCCACGGACCCCGGCGCCCCCTTCGAGCGGTGGAACCCGCTGCTGGAGGATGCCGGTCTCCTCGGCGAGATCTATGCGAACGCGCTCGTGGCCGAAGATGTCACCCGCACGCTCTCCGGGATCCGGGACCGTGAACTGGCCGGCGCTCTGCGGGCGTTGGCGGCCTTGCACGGCGTCACGGCGGCCCGCCGCTGGTCCGGCTCCCTGCTCGCTCTGGAAACGCTGCGTCCGGCGGACATCCGGGCGCTGTCCGGTGCCGTCGACGAACTGTGCGACGAGATCCTTCCCCGTCTGCCGCTGCTGACCGAGGCGTTCGCCCACCCCGAGGACATCGCGCCGACGGCCTGCGACCCCGCCCTGCCGGCCACGCTCACCTGGACACGAGGAGACACGGCATGACGAGCCAGGGCCGCATCGGGGTCCTCGGTATGGGCACCCACCTGCCGCCCACCGTGCGCACCAACGCCGAGGTGGCGCGCGGCGCCGGCGTGACGGCCGAGTGGATCAGCGAGCGCACCGGAGTCCTCAAACGCCACGTGGCCGGCCCCGACGAGGCCGCATCGGACCTGGCCGCGCCCGCGGTCCGGGCGGCGGCCGCTGCCGCCGGCGTCGATGTGGCCGACATCGGTCTGCTGGTCTGCGGGACCTCCACCCCCGACGAACTGGGGCCCTCGACCGCCTGCCGCATCCAGACGATGGTGGGCGCCACCCACGCGGTCGCCCTCGACGTGAGCGCCGCCTGCTCCGGGTGGCTGTTCGCGGCCAAGGTGGCGCACGACTGGCTGCGGGGCACCGACGAGATCCGGTACGCGGCGGTGGTGGGCGTCGAGGCGTACTCGAAGTTCCTCGACGCGGCCGACCGGGGGACCGCGGTCCTGTTCGCCGACGGGGCCGCCGCCGCCATCCTGGGGCCGGTACCGGACAGCCAGGGCTTCACGCACTTCAGCCTCGGCTCCGACGGCACCCTCGCCGACCGTGTCCTGATCCCGGCCGGCGGCAGCCGCCGCCCGGCGAGCGCAGCCACCCTCACCGACAGCGGTCACCGCATCCACATGGACGGCCGCACCATCGGCCGGTTCATCACCGACGTCTTCCCCCGCCTCATCACCGACGCCCTCGACCGTGGCGGGCTGGGCCTCCAGGACATCGACTGCGTCGTCGTCCACCAGCCCAATCCCGTCCTGCTCCGGCGCGTCGGCGCCGACCTCGGCATCCCCGCCGACCGCCTGGTGGTCGTCGGCGACGAGGTAGGCAACATCGGCGCCGCCAGCGCGCCCTACGCACTCGCCAGCGCCGCCGGACACCGCCTGCGGCCCGGCGACCGCGTCCTGCTGGCCGTCTTCGGCGCCGGCATGACCTGGGGCAGCGCACTGCTCACCTGGAGCGGAGCTCCCGCCCTCGCCTCGACACCCACCTCCGCACGTCCTGAGTCAGAAGGAGTGCTCCGATGAACGCCCTGGACCTGTTCCGTCTGGACGGCGCCCGCGCGCTGGTGACCGGCGCGTCCCGTGGCATCGGCAAGGCCGTCGCCGAGGCCCTGGCCGACGCGGGCTGCGACCTGGCGGTCACCGCCCGTACCCTGCCCGCGCTCGACCACACCCTCGAAGCCGCGGAGGAACGGGGCCGCAAGGCGGTGGCCCTCGACGGGGACCTCGCCCTACCGGGCGCGGCCACCGACCTCGTCGACCGCGCGGCCGCCGCACTCGGCGGCCTCGATGTCATCGTCCACAACGCGGGGACCCTGCCCATGACCGAGGACGGCAGCCCCCGCATGGCACCACTCCAGGACGCCCGCCAGCAGGACTGGGACACCGTCGTCAGCGTCAACCTCAACGCCACCGCCGCCCTGTGCCGGGCCGCCCACCCGTACCTGGCGGACTCCAGCCGCGCCAGCCTGATCCTGATGTCCTCCGTCGCCGGGCTCGTCGGCACCCCCATGATGGAGGCGTACGCCGCCACCAAGGCCGCGCAGCTCTCCCTCACCCGCAGCCTCGCGGTCGGCTGGGCCCGTCAGGGCATCCGGGTCAACGCCCTGTGCCCCGGCTGGACCCGCACCGACATGACCGCGTTCGCCAGCGAGACGGGCCCGCTGTCCGACTGGCTCACCAGCCACGTCCCGATGGGACGCTGGGCCACCGCGGACGAGGTCGTCGGCGCCACGCTCTTCCTCGCCTCCCCGGCCGCGTCGTTCGTCACCGGACACACGCTGGTCGTCGACGGCGGACTCGCCGTACCGGACGGCGGGCTGGCCGGCCATCCCAAGCCCGCCTCCCCCTTCGCAGCGGCATGAACACCCCTGTGTCCCCCGGCAGTTCCACCGCGGTGATCGCGGGGATCGGCGCCTGCCTGCCGCCACGCGTCGTCGACAACGACACGGTCATCGCGCGCGGCGCCCTGCGCACCGACGACACCTGGATCCGCGACCGCACCGGTATCGCCCGCCGCCGCCACGCCGAGCCCGGCACCAGCACCGGCGACCTCGCCGTCGGCGCGGGACGGGCCGCGCTCGCCTCCGCCGGGGGCCCGAGCCCCGACATGCTGCTGCTCGCCACCACCACCCCCGACCACCCCTGCCCCGCCACCGCTCCCACCGTGGCCCACCGGCTGGGCCTGGGCACCATCCCCGCCTTCGACCTGGCGGCCGTCTGCTCGGGCTTCCTGTACGCGCTGGTCACGGCGACCGCGCTCATCCGCAGCGGTGCCTGCACCACCGCCCTGGTGATCGGGGCCGACACCTACACCACCATCGTCGACCCCACCGACCGCGAGACCGCGCCGATCTTCGGCGACGGCGCCGGAGCGGTCCTGCTGCGCCCCGGCACCCCGGACGAACCGGGGGCCGTGATCGCCACCGACCTCGGCGCCGACGGCAGCGGCAGCGACCTCATCACCGTCCCGCACGGCGGCTCCCGCCACCCCCAGCACCTGCCGCCCGCCGACCCGGCCGCACGCCACTTCCGCATGCAGGGCCGCACGGTCTACGCCCACGCCGTACGCCACATGACGCGATCTGCCAACTCGGCCCTCCGACAAGCCCGTTGGAGCACGGACACGGTACGGGCCTTCATCGGCCACCAGGCCAACCAGCGCATCCTGGACTCCGTCGCGGACCGCCTGGGCATCGAGCCCGCCCACCGGTTCGGCAACATCCGCGACCTCGGCAACACCGCGGCCGCCTCCGTCCCCCTGGTCCTGGCCGACCGGGCCGTCCACCAGGCCGTCACCCCCGGCGAACGCTCCCTGCTGACCGCCTTCGGCGGCGGCCTGACCTGGGCCTCCGTCGCCCTGCACTGGCCCAGCGCCGTCCCCCGCACCGAAGCACCGCCCACCGACCTGGACACCACCCCCCTCAGCACCCCCGACCTCTCAAGGAGCCACCCGTGGACCGCGTCTACGACCACCTCGTGACCCTCCTCAGCGACAAGTTCGAAGTCGACCCCGAGCGCATCACCCCGGACACCACCCTCGACACCCTGGAACTGGACTCCCTCGCCGTCGTCGAGCTCTACGTCACCCTCCAGGAGCAGTGGCAGATCCCGCTCGACGACTCCACCGCCTCCGGCGAGCTCACCGTCGCCGACGTGGCCCGCACGGTGACCACGCTCCTGGACGCGGGCGAACCCGCCCCCGGACAGGCCGTGCAGTGAACGACGAGGTGGCCGTCACCGGCATCGGCCTCGTGACCCCCGGCGGCATCGGCGTGAAGAGCACGTGGGAAACGGTGTGCGCGGCCAGACCCACCGCGCACACCGATCCCCTGCTGAGCGACATGCCGGTGACCATGTCCTGCCGCGTACCGGCCCTCCCCGCGGGCCGGGGCCGGCTGTGGCGCTTCGACCGCGGCACGCGGTTCCTGCTGACCGCGGCCAGGGAAGCCCTCGACTCCGCAGGTCTGGACCCGGCCGAGTGGGACCCCGCCCGCGTCGCCGTGGTCGTCGGCACCGCGGCCGGCGGCATCGACACCCTCGAAGCCCAGCACCACAAGTTCCTCACCACCGGCCCCACCTCGCTGTCCCCCCTCACCATGCCCGCCTTCCTCCCCAACATGACGGCCGGCCACCTCGCCCTCGACCTCGGGATCACCGGCCCCTCCCTGCAGACCTCCACTGCCTGCGCCTCCGGGGCCACCGCCCTCATCACCGCCTGCCTGCTCCTGAAAGCCGGGGCCTGCGACATCGCTCTCGCCGGCGGCACCGACGCCATGGTCACCCCCCTGTGCAGCGCCGCCTTCGCCAAAATGGGCGCGCTGTCGAAGCGCAGCCACGACGCCTCCCGTGCCTCACGCCCCTTCGACAAGGACCGCGACGGCTTCGTCCTCGGCGAGGGAGCCGGTGTCCTCGTCCTCGAACGCGGAAGCCACGCCGCCGCCCGCGCCGCCCACACCCTGGCCCGCCTCGCCGGCCACGGCACCACCAGCGACGCCCACCATCCGACGGCCCCCCACCCTGAGGGGGCGGGTCTGCGGGCGGCGACCCGCGCCGCCCTCGCCCACGTGGGCGCCGCCCCCGAGGATGTCGACCACATCAACGCCCACGGCACCAGCACCCCGCTCAACGACAGCGTGGAAGCCACGGTGATCCGCGGCCTCTACCCCCGCCGGCCTCCCTCCGTCACCTCCGCAAAAGGCGCCCTGGGCCACACCATGGGAGCCGCCGGCGCCATCGAGGCCGCCCTCACCGTCCTGACCATCGCCCACGCCACCACACCGCCTACCGCCAACTTCAGCGCCCCCGACGCCACCACCGACGGCATCGACCTCATCACCACGGCCGCCCGTCCTCACCCCGTCCGCCTCGCCCTGAGTCACTCCCTGGGCTTCGGAGGCCACAACACGGTCCTCGCCTTCACCGCCCCGTGACGACGTTCCCTCCAGGGGCGCTGCGCTGCGCCTGCGCAGGGCCTCGTGCCGATGACGGACGAGGCGCAGGTCACTCCCCGGCTGTCCGAGAGCGGTGGACGTGCCGGAGGCCGAGCAGCTCGGCGACGGCCTCCAGCCAGCGGGCGGCCTGCTCGTCGCCGTCGACCCCGTCGGCGGTGGTGGCCGCGGACTCCAGCCACGTACGCACCATGGACGCCGCATCGTCGCCCGGCACCGGCTCGCGCAGCCCGGCCGCATAGCGGACACCCCCGCTGCGTACCACCTTGGCGAGGAAGGCCACCGCCCGCGGTTGGATGCCGAGCCGGTCCAGCAGGACGGCGGCGCCCACCGCGCCGTCGCCGAACAGGGCGGTGCGGTGCGGTCCGGCGAAGGAGAGGCCGTACCGCAGCATCGCCGGGATGTCCGACTGCGCCAGCTCGTCGTCGGTCCGGCCGGGGGGCGGGGTCTGCGACGCGGAGGTCATGACTTCCTCACGGTGACGGTGAAGGTGTGGACGGTGGCCCGGTACTTCTTCTGGGGGGTGGGGCTGCCGCTGGGGACGGGGGACGCAGTGACGGGACCGCCGGTATCGCCGCCGCCGGCGCAGGCGCCGGGCGGGCACTGGATGAGCCGGATCTTGGTCGTGCCCGGACCGACGGCCTTGAAGCCGAAGGAGTCCGTTCCGCTCCCGCTGCCGACGGCGTCGTCGTCGGCCTTGGTCTCCTCCTGTCGGCCCGTCTTCCGGACGACGTCGGGGTCGGGCTCCGGCGATGTCAGATACCACCACTCCCCCATCGCGGTGTCGACCGGAACGGACAGCCTGAACTCCTCCCCCGTATCCACCTGTATGTGCTTCTCACCCAGCTCGTAGGTGTCCGGCCCGGTGCTGCCGCAGCCCGCGAGCAGGGGCATCAGCAGGGCGGGAAGGGCGAGTCGGCGCAGGGCGCTGGTCATGACGCTCACTTATCGGTCGGCGGGCAGGTGGACGGCGTACGCGTCGGGCATGCGGGAGTCGGAGGCCTTGTCCATGTGGCCGTTGACGAAGTCGTCCTCGCTCACCCAGGTCGTCCGGCCCCACGGGTTGTAGATCTCCAGCATGTCGCCCTCCTGGCCGATCACCATCATCTGGTGTCCGACCCGGCTGCCGTCCTTCTCGTGCCCCTCCACTTCGAAGGGGACGGGTTTTCCGTCGGCGACGGACTTCTCGATGTCCGGCAGTACGTCACGCCGCTCGTCCGCACCGCGAACCTGCTCGTACTCGTACTTGCTGCCGGTGTGCGGGCTGATCTCGTCGTCGGCGATCTCGTTCTGCCCGTCGCTGTCCATTCCATCCGGAACGTCGGACCACCAGTGCAGGTAGTCGCCGTCGCCTTCCTCGTGCAGGCGCAGCTGTTCGTCATGGAGACGGTGACGGAAGGCGTCGGGGTCGTTCTCCTGCCCGGACGGTCCGCCGGTCAACTCCAGTGCGTAGAGGGGATCGACCATGGCGCGGGCGGTCACGGTGCTGGACGGCACACAGGTGTTGCCCTCCTGGGACCACTTCTCGTCGCCGAACCACTGGTAGTCGGTGTTGCGGTTCGACCCGTCCGGATTGAGCCCCTCGTCCACCTTGCTGTCACCGGCCGTGACGATCGGGCTGAGGTGCTGCTGAAGCCAGTACGGGTCCTTGCCGTGGATCTTGTCGCGGAACTGGCCGACCTCGTCCACGTCGTAGCCCGCGGCCAACGCCTTGACCAGATACGCCCGCTCCTGCGGTGTCTTGGCATCCGCGAGCATCTGCTCGAAGCGGGCCTGGTCCCGCGCGTTCATCTTCTCCATGAAACGGCCGGAACGTTCGAGGTCACCGGCGGTGAGGAGTTCGTTCTCCTCCTGCGGGCCCCCGAACACGCCGACGTCGGCGAGGACGAGGCGGTCGGCGGCGGAGATGTTGTCGGTGTGCATGTGCCCGGCACGAGCCTCGGCCGCGTACTTGTTCAGCTCCCGTGCCGCCGCCCGCGCCGCGTCGTCCGCCTCCTGCGCGGCGGCGTAAAGGAAGTTGGCGCCGGTTCCCGCGATGTCCTGGGCCCGCTTGCGGTCGGCTTCCTCGTCGTCCGTCTCCACCATGTCGTCGAAGAAACCGTCATCGCCGCCGAGCATCGTGCGGGCCTTGCGAAGCTGCTCGCGGCCGTTGCCGTCCTTGGACTGGGCGGAGGTGAGCGCGTCAGAGAGGTCGTGGAGGGCCTTGGCCGCCTTACGGAACGCCTCGGCCATCTGCTCGGCGGAACGGCCGGCCGCCGCCACCACCTCGGCCGCCTTGGCGCCGGTGCTGCCCACCCACACCGATGGCAGCCCTGCCGAGGCGACCTTCTCGACCCGGTGCTGTACGTCCGCGGCGTTGTCGGCCTGGCTCTTGTAGCGCTGGGCGATGGCGTCCAGGGTGCTCGGGGAGCCGACCGGCGCGGAGACACCGAGGAGGTTGCCGATGGCCTCCAGGACCTCGTTCTTGCTGTCGGCCGTCGCCAGGTCTCCCGTGTAACGGTCGATCTTTTCCTTGCGGCCGGTGGTGGATTCGCCTGCGTCAGCCATGTGGTGAGAGCCCCGCTGTCCTTGCTCGTCCTTGCCCAGGAGTCAGGTGTCAGGTGTGGTGTCAGGTGTCAGGTGGAAGCACACACGTCGGCCGGGTACGCGAAGCCGCCGGCATGTCGACCTGTGTTGCGTATGCCGCTGTGTCGATCTGTACGACGTGTGCCGGTCAGTCAGTCGAAGTCGGCAAGGCTCGGCGGACGAGCGCCCGGGGTCGGGGCCGTGGTCGTCCCCGGATGGGCCGCGGCGGGTGCGGGCATGGTCGTCAGGCCGTTGTTCGCGCCCGCGGAGTGCAGGGCGAGGATGGTGTCGTGGTCGGCGCCCTGGTAATTCCGTTGGGAGATGCCGACCTTGTCCGCGAGTTCGTGCAGCGCGGCTTCCAGCGTCTTCGCCTCGGCCTGCCATGCGGCGGCGAAGTTGTCGTACGCGGGGCCGGAGTCGGAGCCGCCGAGAGCGTCCGGTGTGTAGCACATGTGGTCTTCCACGGCCTTGCGTATGGCGCCGACGTCGTTGCCTGCCCGGTCGAGCTTGCCGCCCTCGCCGTCCATGCCGCTCGCGTCGATCCCGTAACCGCCCGAGCCCGCACCGGACATGCTCCCCGCCCCCTGACTGAACGGCCCAACACCCCCGTGCGTCCAGGCCTTCTGACCAGGGATGCTACCTGA
>Ga0182008_10001308_pt1 | contig 17016 bp, 16 predicted proteins | sample Sormic07211129_1_FD_120482 | JGI IMG/M metagenome (GOLD analysis project Ga0182008, IMG submission 120482) | Rhizosphere microbial communities from Sorghum bicolor, Mead, Nebraska, USA - 072115-129_1 metaG | ecosystem: Host-associated > Plants > Roots > Rhizosphere | place: USA: Nebraska...
CCGCGGGAGCGGAGTCGAAGGCACGGCGCAGTGGATCGAGCCAGTCGGCAAGGGCGGGCCGGTCGGCGGGCGTCCGGCTCAGGCCCCGCTGGGCCAGCTCGCCCACGTCCCTGTCCATCCGCTGCAGCGCGGCCGGGTCTTCCCCATGCTGCTCGTGCAGGAAGAGGCGCACCGCGAGCAGCGCGAACTTGTAGCGGTCGCCCTGCGGTGTCTCCGCGGGCTCCCCGCCGGGCAGATGCCACCCGGGGGTCTGCACGGGCTTGAGGACCCAGTCGCCGCCGAGCCCCATGGCGTCGCAGTCGATGAGGAAGCAGCCGGGCCGCGGCCCGGACAGCGAGAACAGCAGGTTCTTCGGGGAGAGGTCGCCTGCCACCACGCCGAGTCCGTGCAGCCACTCCAGCAGGTCGGCGAGGGCGAGCAGCAGGCCGAAGAGCTGACGAGGCGTCACGGCTCCGACCATCGTGTTCACATAGCCCAGCGGGTTGAGCAGGAACTCGAATCCCGCCGCCTTCCGCTCGCCCGAGGGCACGGTGATGAAGAACTCGTCCGGGATCTGCCGCATCAGAAAGCCACGGACCTGCGAGCCCTCGGTCACCAGCGCGGCGGGCCAGGCGGTGTTCCGGGCCAGCCGCTCCCCGACCACGGCCGGCCTGCCGGGCAGGAAGGCGACCATCCGCTCAAGAGCATCGGTCCGCAACTCCCGCTGCCTTTCCGCCTTGTACTCCTTGTACGCCACCGGCCAGGTCCCGTTGATCAGCCGTTTCTCGACCTCCCACACCTTGCCCTGGCCACCGTCGCCCAGGGACCTGCCCAGCACGAGATCCGAACGGGCGATCCGCACCGCCCCGGAGCCGGTCACCGGATGCCGCCGGGGAGCCGGTGGCGGGGCCAGACGGCGAGCAGGGTCCGGTCGTCGTCGAACGTCTCGCGGGAGAAGTCCAGCAGGTGGGCCAGGGTGCGGGGCTCGACCGGAGGCACCGCCAGCTCCGAGCCGAACAGGTCGCCCACCATGCCGGTGCCGTCACCGAGCGGGACGCCGAAACCGTCGGTGCCGACCAGCAGGACGCCGTCCGGGGGCAGCGTGTAGTTCATCGGGCGGGCCTGCGCCGACAGCCGCGGCAGCGCGACCACCGCGGTACTGGAGATCTCCTCCGCGCCGGATTCCCCGCCGCTCAGCAGCTGGTTGAACCGGCCCTGCTGCAGACACCACGCCGTGGAGTCCCCGGCCCGTACCAGCGTGACGTCCATGGAACCGTCCCGGTTGGGCGCGACCGTGCCCGCCACCAGAGTCGTCGCCAGGGTCCTGACCGCCTCGGCCTTGTCCTGCTCGTCGGGCTCCCGGCCGCGGGCCACCCGCATCAGCAGCTGATATCTGGCCGCCTGCAGCACCCGGGTCCAGTCCGGGCCGGACCGGTCCTGGCCGAGCTGGGCCAACAGGTCGTTGACGGCCGTACGGCAGACCAGCGCGGCGCCCACGTGCGACTGCGGGGCCGACGAGACGCCGTCGGCCACGGCGAAGACGACCGTGGCGGTCGGTTCGTGCCAGGCGGCGACCACGTCGTCCTGCCGCGGCCGCCCGTCGAAACGGTGCTGGTCACCGCGTACGGAGGCCAGCCGTACGGTCAGGTGCGGGGTCGACCACCCGTCGAAGATGGTGTCGGGCCGGTACGGGTCGGCCGGCGGCGGCTTCGGCTCCACGTGCGCAGCGGCCCTGCCCAGCACGATCCTCCGCCACCGGCTGGTCACCCGCCGGGAGTCCGACGCGGGCGGACCGGACCCGGGCTGCGGCGAACCCGGCGGCAGGTCCGGCCGCGGCGCCGCATGCCGCGGCGCAGTGCCGGCCGGTTCCGGCGGCGCCGTGTGCCGCCGTGCCGCGGAAGGCGCAGCGGCCCCGGCCTGTCCCGGCACACCACTGTACGGATCACGCGCACCTTGCCGCCCGATGTCGTACACCTGCCCGGCGCCTTCCACACGGGGCGGCCCCGGTCGCTGGGTGGTGTCGTCCGGTGGGCGGTGGCCTGCGTCGGCCCAGGCGCTCTCCGGCCATGCGCCGGAGGCGGCCGGGCCGTTCAGGTCCGGGCCGTCGTACGCGGGTACGGCGTAGTGCGGAACCCGATACTCGGGCACGGTGTATCCGGGGACGGTGGGCGCGGGCGCCGCGGAGCCGGGCGGCTGGGCGGTCGGCCTCGGCTCACGCTGCCCCGGGTCGAGGGGCGGCTGTGGCGGGGCCGGGGAGGCCTCGGGATCCGCCGCTTCCGGCGCGTCCGTCCGCTCATCTGCCCTGCCCCTGAGCCGTTTCAACAGCGATCGCCTGTCCTTGTCCACTGTCAGACCTCGTCGATCGCGAGCTTGAAGCCCTCCGGCTTCTCCACCGCCAGCTCGGCCGGCTGCCCCGCGGCCAGGGCGTTGGCCGACTCGACCACGCTCTTGGTGAGCGCGGTGAAGAACTTGGCTATGGCCTCGCCGAGTTGGGCGCCGGGAATCGACACGAACGCGAACCGCTGGTCGGTCGCCACGGCCAGGATCGTCTCGGCGCGGGCCCCGCCGATCCCGAAGGCTATGACGTTCGGCGCCGCGCCGGTCACCGAGCGGTCGGTGAGCCGGGCGTGCGTCTGCCGCCACTCCTCGCCGCAGGTCGGCTGGCCGTCGCTGAGGAAGAAGACGGCGGGGCGCAGCACCTTGTACCCCTGGGACTTCAGCGTCCGCACATCCTGCGGGATGCGCTCAAGGAGCGCCCCGAACGCCGCGTCGTAGTTGGTTCCGCCGCCCGCCGACAGCCGCGGCAGCTCGTTCTCACCTCTCAGATCGGCCAGGATCAGCCGTTCCGTGACACCGTTGGCGAAGCCGAGCACGGAGAAGCGCACCTTGGCGGCCGCCATCGGCTCCCCCAGCAGCGCCACGTGCAGCGACTTCATCCCTTCGTTCAGGTCACCGACGGAGCCCGACATCGAGCCCGACTCGTCGGCGAGGATGTACACCGGCAGCAACTGCCCAAGCGTCTCGGCCATCCCAGTTCTCCCCTTTGCTGTTCAGCCGCTCTACTGCTCTTTCTCCACGGGCCTGAGGCCCTGCGGGCACTGGAGCCGCAGCTCCATCTGCCCGGCGATCGCACTCCGGCCGAGATGCAGCAGCGTCTCCTGCAGCAGGACGGAGAACTGCACCGCCGACTGCGCCGGATCCGCGCCCTCGACGGCGACGACCCCCAGCTCGGGCCGTGAGGCGATCCGCTGCACCACACGCTCCCGGCCGGCTCCGATGCCGCACGCGACGATGTGCGGAAAGTACTTGTGCGCCATCAACTCGGCGTGCGCCGCGGGCCATTCGGCGTCGTCCTCGGCCTGGCCGACGGCGAGGAAGAAGACGACGGGCCGCAGCACCCGCGGCACCTGCTCCTTCAGCCGTTCCGTCTCCAGCTGCACCAGGTCCAGGAGCCGCCGCAGCACGGGCCGGTAGCGGCAGCCGGGCGCGGTGCTCAGCCCCGGGACGCCGGTACGCCAGGAGACCTCGGTGAGCGGCAGCACCACATCGGCGCCGTCGGCGTAGGTGATCACCGAGAGCCGGACGGCGGCGGCCACATCGGGGCTGTTGGCCAGCAGCGTCTGCACCGAACGCAGCGCGTTGCCCAGGTCGGTGACGCAGCCCGCCGCGGCCGGCGAGGTGTCCAGCACGATGTACACCGGGATCAGTCCGCTCGGCGGCGCGGCGGCGGGCGCCGGGGTGCTCCCGCCCCACTGCACGGGCCCGCCGATCTGCGCCGAAGCGGGCGCCGACGCCGAGTAGTCCGGGCCGCGGGGCGCCGCACCGGAGGTGAAGGAAGCGGGCTGCCCGGCGTCGGGCCGCTCCAGCACACCCGCGACCCCGGTGCCCGGCGCGCTCGGGCCGAGCACGCCCTGCCGCAGCCCGGGCAGGTCGACCTCGCGCACGACGCCCTGGTCGATGAGATACCTGACCATCTCGGCGTGCCGCTGGTCCCGGATCTCGTGCTGGGTGGCCTCGGCCTCCCGGATCTTCGCCAGGATCTCCAGGGCGGGCACGGTCTCTTCGGGGTGCCGGACCAGGTGCTCCCGGATCAGGCTCTCGAAGTCGAGCTGCGTGCCCGCCAGCACGGCACGCTCCTCCGCCTGCCGACGTCTGCGGCCGGCCGCCCTGATGTCCTCGATGTCCTCGTCGGAGTACGTCTCGCTGCGCCGCGCCTCGTGGACATGCACGCCGAGCTTGGCGCGCCGCCGCGCCTCCTCCAGTTCCTGGATGTGCCGGGCGGCGGCCGCGTCGGGCTCCATCTGCACCTTGCAGTAGTAGATGGTGATGCCCTCGGGGAGCCGGATCTCACGGCCCAGCTCCTGGTTGACGGCCAGTTGTGCCGACATGGCCTCGGTGATGGCGAACTGCGCGGCCTGCAGCCGGATCCGGTCGGTCAGGTAGCCGTAGACGACCGTCAGCGCGTCCCGTACGTTCCTGGCCACCACCAGCGCCGGGTCGTGCACCCGGAAGCCGATGTCGATCGTGGCCTGGAATCGGTGTCCGCCGTCCTTGCAGGTCAGCGGGGTTTTGGTGACCGATGCCTGGCGCCGGTGGTCGCTGAGGTCGACGACGTAGCAGGGCCGGTTCTTGCCGAACCAGCGCTGCCCGAAGGTGCGGACGGTCTCGACCTCGAAGGGCCCGCCCTCCACCGGGTAGACGATCGCCACCGAGGGCGGCAGGTCGGGCAGTTCGCCCACCCGGCTGCGGGCGATCACCCGCTCGTTGAGTATCAGGGAGAGGGGCATCCTCACACTCCTTCCAGGTCGAGCTGTGTGCGCACCATGGCCGCGGTCAGGGGCAGCCCGACGATGCGGTCCCGGTGGGTCCAGTCGTCGGCGCAGCCGCGCAGGATCCGGCCCGAGCGCCGGTCGCCGTGGGCGATGGCGCCGACCAGGAGCCGTAACATCTCGCGCAGTTCGGAGTCCCGTTCGGCGAGCTTCGCCCAGTCACCGAGGACCTGTTCCGCCTCGTCGTGGAAGAAGGACTCGTTCAGCGCGGTACGCCACAACAGGACGAAGGAGTCCCTCAGTTCGGGCCGCCGGTGGGCCAGGTACAGCAGGGTGGGCCACTCGGGCACGGCGGCCCCGGGCTCCACGTCCTTGGTCTCCACGACGACCTGCGCGGCGACGATCAGGAACGCGAGCACCGCCGCCCGGCCGGGGCGGTGCTCGACGGCCCGGCTCCGCAGCATGGCCAGCACGGAACCGGCCGCGTCCAGGTCGGCGGCGACCAGGTCGGCCAGCGCCAGGCCGACGGCCACGGCCACCGTCACGCTGTCCACCGCGAACAGCCGGGCGAGTTCCTCGACGGGGCTGCCGGAGACGGCACTCAGACCGTGCACCCGGGCCGCGGCCGCCCTCACCTGGGGTCGTTCGTCGGCGTACCAGCCGCTCACGAGCGTGGTCGCCTGCTCCTTCACCCAGGGGTTCTGGCAGGCCACGGAGAGCGCGTAGGCGACGGCGGTGCGGCGCAGCGCGCTGTCGCTGCGCGCCCAGGGGCCGAGGACCCGGCGTTCGATGTGCCGGTAGGCCTCGGCGGCCAGCACGCCGAGCCCGGAGGCCGCCGCGTAGACGCGCACCTGCTCGGCCGGGTGGACCACCAACTCGTCGAGCCAGGCGAGGAGTTCGCTCTGGATCTCGTACTGGGTCCAGGCGTGCAGGATGATCCGGCGGGCGTAGCCGGGGTCCTTGTACTCGAGGATCCTTCCGGGCTCGCCGCCCGGCTTGTCCAGCTCCTGGGCGCGCAGCCGCAGCAACTGCCGCCGCCGCGGCGTCTCGAACAGGTCCATGGCCGGGGCGATGCGCCCGTCGGCTCCGGGCGCCCGAAGGTAGGGGCCGTCGTCCTCGAGCCGGTCCCGTAAGGAGCGGGCGGCCTCGGCGACGTCCTCCTGCGGCAGCCCGTTGAGTACGGCGAGGGCGAGCGCGAAGCTGCGGGCGCCGGCGTCCGGCAGGCTCTCGGCCCAGATCTCGAAGTCCTCCGCCTCCAGCCGGGCCCGGTGTTCGCGCAGCCGGTCCAGGTCGAGGCTGCCGTGCAGGTCGTACTGCTCGCTGAGCGCGGCGGCCAGGTCCCCGGCCTGCCGGCAGGCGGGCAGGCCGCCCACCAGCTCGGTGATCACCTCGCACACGTCCTCGCGGGCCAGGAGCCGGTCGGCGTCACGCTCCCCGAGCCGCCACCGCAGATGCGCGCGGACGACCTCCAGGGGCTGCGGGGCGTCCGTCAGATCCCTGACACCGGCGAGCAGTTCGCCGTCGGCGAGCTCACCTGCCGCCACGGTGACGACCATCCAGGCATCCGCCTGGGACAGCGCCCCCTGCACCTTCTCGTACGTCTCCCGGCCGAGGTTGCCGATGTCGTCGGGCCGCTCCAGCAGGAACCCGGCGCCGGGCTCGATGACCCCGCTGTCGTTCTCCAGCTGTTCGGCGAGCGAGGCGAAGTCGACGTCGCTGTCCAGGTGGTACAGCGCGCCCCGGCAGGCCCCGAGCAGCAGCCGTGCCGCCATCGCGGACTTGCCGTACCCGGCCGCCGAGCGCAGGATCAGCAGCCGCTGCCGGGCGAGCGCGTCACGGGCGTCGGGCAGGTCGGCGGGCGGGCAGTAGGCGAACCGGACCCGTTCGGCGATGAGCGGGGACAGCACGCGCAGCCTGCGTCTGCGCCCGCCCAGCAGGACGACGTACTTGTCGCCGCCGACCATGTCGCCCTCGACGTTGGCGACGGCGTTCTGCAGCAGCCCGCGGCGCTGCGAGCCCTGCCCGAGCTGGCCGGTCGCCTCGTACGACTCGGCGCCCGGCCCGGACTGCGGGGCGTCCTGCCTGCCGTCGCCGTCGTCGCCTCCCGTCGCCGACGCCGCCTGGGCCGTACCGTCCTGCTTGTCCTTGGCCGGTTCCTGGCCGGGGCCCGGGGCGGACGGTTTGGGCGCACTGCCCGCGCCGCCCGCCGCGGGTCCCCCCGACCCGGCCGCCGGCCGGCTCCCCCCTGGATCACCGGCGGCCGGGGCTCCTCCCGCCGCGGCCGCCGTCACAGCCGCACGTTCCCGGTGTTGTGGACGGTCACGTTCTTGTCCCCGGCGACCATGTCGCCCTGCACGGTGTCGGCGTGCTGCGTGACGTGCGGCCGCCCGTCGCGGCGCGCTTCGGCGGTGTCCGGTGCGGGCCGCCCGTCGTGCGGGGCGCCGCCGGAAGCCTTTGCCGGCAGTCCCGGAGGGGCGGGGTATCCGGGGACGGTGATCCAGATGCTGATCGTCTCGCCGTGCTTGGTGGCGAAGTCGCAGGGCAGATAGGCCGCGGGGTCGATACCGCGGTGACCGTGTCTGATCACGGCGCGGTGGATCTCGTCCGACACGGCGAACACCGTCCGCGCCGAAGGGGCGGCCACCAGGACGTCCCTCAGGGGCTGTGCGTCCACGATCCGGCAGGCCGTGTTGACCGCGTCCCCCGACCAACCCTCGGCGTCCCGCTCCGCCAGGCCCTGGTGCAGCGCCAGGCGCAGCCGCAGCGCGTGGTCCTCATTCGCGCCCTCCGCGTACTCGCCCAGTCCCTCGTCCAGCTCGCGCAGGAAGGGCCCGGCGATCAGCACGGGCGAGACGGTCGACCTGACCAGCATGAGCACACCGTCACCGCGGTCCTCGGAGACGACGTCCGCCGCCGCGAGGCCGGCTCGCTCCATCGCATCGCGCAGAACGTGGTACATCGCGGCCCGAACGCGTCGCTGCACGGGATCACGGCGTGAACTGAAGTTCTCGATGTCCAGCACCACGATCCAGTGATGCGCAGCCTCTCCCGCCATGGCGGACCTCCCCCGTGCTCTCCGCGTAGGTGCTGCCGACTGCTCGGCTCCACCAGTAGACGGCATCCGGAGAGACGCGGTCCACGCCATTTGACGTACTCGCGCAATTGGCCGGAAACGGTCTGCGACAAGAGTTCGGGCAGGCGGCAGGGGGAGAGCGGGTCCGGCCGCGGGAGCTACCGGCCGTAGACGACGGTCACCGGCGCACGGTCCGACCACCGCTCGTCATGTGTGGCCGCACGCTCGACGCAACCCATGACGGCCTCGGCGGCCAGCCCGGACGTGGAGACGTGGTAGTCGATGCGCCGGCCCGTGTCGTTGCCGAAGGGCCGCCCCCGGTACGACCACCACGAGTACGGCCCCTCGGCATCCGGATGCAGGGCGCGCACCACGTCGACGTACCCCCCGTCCGCCGGATCGAGGACCCGCCCCAGCCACTCCCGCTCCTCGGGCAGGAAGCCGGAGTTCTTGGTGTTGGCCCGCCAGTTCTTGAGGTCGGCCTGCTGATGCGCGATGTTCCAGTCGCCGCAGACGACCACTTCTCGTCCGCCGGCGGCGGCGCGCTCCCGCAGTGCCTTCGATTGAGCGAGCGCACCCGAAGGCGCGTGACAACGACGTGAGGGCCTCTCCGCGTTGCTCGGTTGGATTCTCACCCCGAGTTGCTGAGAGACCCTGTCTTCAGGCATGTCCAGCGGGAAGATCACTCGGCGACAAGACCGGGGCGATCAGCACGCACTGCGCTCACCTGCACGTCTGAGCGGGTCCTGCTGGTGTGTCAGAGCTGGTAGAAATCGGTGTAGTGGTTGGGGGAGTACCAGACGGTTCCGGTGTTGGAGTCGACGACGATGCGATAGGCGTCCCGGTGGGCGCCGCAGGCGCGGGGGTAGACGTCGTACTCGTAGAAGGTGTCGCCGGAAGGCAGTTCCCCGTTGTTGTTGTAGAACTCGCCGCCGGCGTAGCTGCACTGGCCGTCCGGCCAGTCGACCCAGCCCCGGGTGGTGGGGTAGCCGAGGTCGTACCAGGTCGAGTTGGCCGAGGCTGCGGCGGAGCATCCGGCGAGGTTGCAGGAGCTGTGGACCGCCGCGTTCGCGGCCGGGCTGTAGATCGCGGACATGCTGAGCACGGACGCGATGGCGGCGAGTAGCACCGCGAATCGCCTGGCCCAGGACAGCTGGGGGCGTCGCAGAGTCAGCAAGGAATCCTCCAGGTGGTCTGTGGGGGGAAGTTCACGCCGTACAGAATGACGCGCGTAGACATGCCCCTGTCAACATGAAGGGGAGGAAGTTTCCCGGGAGTTCACAGAGGCAACTCATGGGCGCACTGATCGCCCCACTGCCACCGAGCGCCCCCTGGACCCCGTAGCGCGGTTACAGGGACTGCCGCCAAGCGCGCCCCCGGAAGGCGAGTCGGTACCAGAACCTGGCGGCGTCGGCGCTCACAGGGCTGATCCCGGCCAACTGCCGGCCCGTTGGCGAGAACCGGTGCCCTTCTGCCGGCGTCGTAGGGCAGGGGTGCCGACGGCCTGAACTGTGGGGGTACGACATGAGCAGCGAGCTCTACTTCAGCAACAACTACCGGGACCTGTGTGAGCGCAACGGCACCGGTGCCGGTTTCCAGTTCGAGTTCTCCTGCTCGCGCTGCTACGACACCTGGCGTTCGCCGTTCGAGCCGTACGCCGGTGAGCGGGCCGCCACCTGGCTCGGCAAGGGCGTCGACATGGCCTGGAGTCTGCTCGGCAGCGCGGGCAGGGGGGTCTCCTCCGCGGCCGACGGGCTCGCGGGGGCCGGCTGGGGCCAGGCCCGCGACCACGCCTTCCAGCGGGCGATCAACAACGCGCAGGGACATTTCAACCGCTGTGCGCGCTGCACCGACTACGTCTGCGGACGCTGCTGGAACGCCGCGCAGGGCCTGTGCCTGCACTGCGCGCCGGACACCGCGGCCGAGGCCATGGCGGCCCAGCAGCGCGGCCTCAACGACATGGCCTCCCAGCGGGCGTACGCCGTGGGACAGCAGGCCGGGCAGGCCTACGACCCCACCACGCCCCGGCAGTTGGTCTGCCCCCGGTGCCGGACCGAGACCCATGGGGCCGCCTACTGCTCCGGCTGCGGCCATCATCTGGCCCAGTCCGCCCACTGCGCCTCCTGCTCCGCCGCGCTGCCGGACGGCGCGGCGTTCTGCCCGGACTGCGGCACGCGGCGGTGACACGGCGCGAACGCCCGCACGCGAGGGCGCGGGAAGGCCGTGCGGCGCCGCACGGCCCCCGCGAGGCATCCTCCGGTCAGACGTCCTCCGGTCAGGCGTTCTCGGGGAGCGTGTACTCGCCGTAGTCCGGGCGTCCGGCCAGGTCGTACGTCTGGATGGAGACCCCGCCGGAGGTGACACGGCCGTCCGTGTGCCGGAACTTCGTCGGCCGCGCGCCCTCCTTGAACAGGCGCAGGCCGGAGCCGAGCACCACCGGGAACGTCGCCAGGTGGAGCGTGTCCACGAGGTCGAGTGCCAGCAGGGACTGGACCAGGGCGCCGCTGCCGTGCACCTGGAGCTCGCCGTCCGTGCGCTCCTTGAGGGCGGTGACCTCCTTGGCGAGGTCGCCGCCGAGCACACTGGTGTGCGCCCACCCGGGGTCGGTCAGGGTCGCCGAGGCGACGAACTTCGGCAGGGTGTTGAGCCGGGCCGCGATGAGGTTGTCGGGGTCGGTCACCTTCGGCCAGTACGAGGAGAAGATGTCGTACGTGCGGCGGCCGAGGAGGAACGCGGCGGGGCGTTCGAAGACCTCGGTGACGAACCGGCCGAAGTCGTCGTCGCCGTAGACGAAGCTCCAGCCGCCGTGCTCGAAGCCGCCGCGGGTGTCCTCCTGGGGACCGCCGGGTGCCTGGTAGACGCCGTCGAGTGTGACGAAGATCGTGGAGACGAGCTTGCCCATGGCAGGTGCCTGCTTCCTGGTGCGGGGTCTGTTGTCATCACCTCAGACCCCGCCCGCACCCGCAACTCATCGGTCGTCCGTACGGCACCTCAGCCGGCGTGTGTGGAGAAGAGGCCGCCGGTCGGACCCTGCTTGTCGCCGCCCTGGGCCTTCTTGAGGGCGTTGGCCAGGCTCTCGATGGTGAGGGACTGCAGAATCACCCGGCCGTTGCCCTCCAGGGTGGCCAGGGAGAGGCCCTCGCCGCCGAAGACGGCGTTCATCATGCCCTGGCGGTTCAGGCCGCCGATGCGCTGGACGCCGTACTGGATGCCCTCCTCGAAGGCGACCACACAGCCCGTGTCGACCTCGATGCGGCCGCCGAAGTCGGCCGGGTTGAGGTCGATGAAGTTGCCGGCGCCCGCGATGATCACCGTGCCGTGCCCGGTGAACTTCTCGAGGATGAAGCCCTCGCCGCCGCTCATGCCGGTACGGCCGCCCTGGAAGGCGATGCCGAAGTCGACGGTGGACTCGGCGGCGACGAAGGCGTCCTTCTCGGCGAACCACGCGCGCGTGCCGTCGAGTTCCAGGGCGCGCATCTCACCGGGAAGCACGCCCGCGAAGCCGACGGTGCCCTCGCCGCTCTGGGAGGTGAAGTACTGGAAGGCCAGCGACTCACCCGCGAGCATGCGCTGGCCGACCTGCATGGCGGTGCCCATGGCCTGGCGCAGCATGCCGCCCATGCCACCGCCACCGCCCTGCTGCTGGCCTCCGCCGTTGTTGCTGGACGGGCCGGAGAGGCGGGTCTCCATGGACACGTTCACCGTCTTGAACAGGAACTTCCCGGCTTCGCAGTACACGGTCTGGCCGGGGCGCAGGTTGACGACCGCCATCTGCATGGCGTTGCCGACGATCTCTTGCTGAAGGGTCACGTGGACAGAACGCGGGAGCCGGAGGAAAGAGTTCCAGCGGAGCGAAGACGTTTCAGCCGCCCAGTTCCTGGTGGCGGGCCGCCAGTGCCGCCGCGCCCTGCTCGGTCAGGGAGCCGAACAGGCGCAGGCGGGAGATGCCGCCGTCGGGGAAGATGTCCACACGCGCGTGGGTACCGATCGCCGGGGCCGGCAGGACGAAGCGGTGGTTGGTGTCGGGCTGGAGGCGGGTGCGCGGGAGGATCTCGGTCCACTCGCCGCTGTCGCCGTCCTTGACGGACACCGAGGCCCAGCCCGCGCTGTTGCCCTTCAGATACGCCGTGTCGATCTCGATGGCGCGGATCTGCGACTGGGCCGCCAGCCGGTAGCGGATCCAGTCGTTGCCCTGGTCGCGGCGGCGCCGCGTCTCCCAGCCGTCGTCCATCTTGCGCGAGCGGCCCGGCTGGATGGTGTTGGTCGCCGGGGAGTAGAAGAGGTTGGAGGCGTCCTCGGCCCGGCCGCCGTTCTCCAGGGCGACGACGTCGAAGGTGTCGAGGGTCCGCAGCCAGCCCGGGTCGGGGACCACCTCGCCGTAAACCCGCAGGCGGGCGATGCCGCCGTCGGGGTGCTGGTTGACCCGCAGGTGGGTGAAGCGCTGCTCGACGGAGATGGAGAAACCATTCGCCGCGTGGCCGCCGACCGGGGTGCGCGGCACGAGGGCCGTCCACTTCACGTCGTCGCCGAGGAGTTCCTCGGGGGACGGGGAGCCGGGTACGGAGGTGCCCTCGACGGACACGGCCTGCGGGTAGTTGCCCCGGAAGTGGGCCGTGTCGACCACGATCCCCCGGACGACACCGGGCGCGCCCAGACGGACCAGCGCCCAGTCGTGGTCCTCGGCCGTCGGCCACGGGTGCTGCGCCGAGACACCGCGCCGGCGCCGGGTCTCCCAGCCGTCCATGATCTTGCCCTTGTGCCCGAAGTGCTCGGGGTCGAATTCGGCCCGCTCGGGCACCAGGAGGTTCTCGCGCTGGGCGAAGAACTCGTCGTTGGCGGCGATGACACCGGCGCCGAGCCGCCGGTCGGCGAGGTTGGCGTACTGGGTGAAGGGGAAGTCGGCGGTGCGGTAGTCGGCGTACGGGTCGCCGCCTCCGTAGGGGTTCGCGTCGCCGGTGAAACTGGGAATCGCCGTCACGGGATGGATGCCTTTCGGGAGTCGGCCGCTGCGGGTGCGGGGAACGGGATCAGTGGTCGCGGGTGAGGAGTCGCCCCTTCGGCTCGGTGAACTCGCCGTCCGCCACGATGCGTCGACCGCGCAGCCAGGTCGACTTCACCACGCCGTACAGGGTCTTGCCTGCGTAGGCCGTGACACGGTTGCGGTGCTGCAGGGCGGCCGGGTCCACGGTGAACGTCTCGTCGGGCGCGAGGACCGCGAAGTCGGCGTCGCGGCCGGGCTCGATGGCGCCCTTGCGGTCCAGGCCCACGAGCTGCGAGGTGCGCGCGGACATCCAGCGGACCACGTCCTCCAGACCGTGGCCGCGCCTGCGTGCCTCGGTCCAGACGGCGGCGAGGCTCAGCTGCAGGCCCGAGATACCGCCCCAGGCGGTCGCGAAGTCGTCGGTCTTCAGGTCGGCCGTGGACGGTGAGTGGTCGGTGACCACGCAGTCGATCGTGCCGTCGGCCAGCGCCTGCCACAGCAGGTCCTGGTTGGCGGACTCGCGGATCGGCGGGCAGCACTTGAACTCGCTCGCGCCGTCCGGGACTTCCTCGGCGGTGAGGGTGAGGTAGTGCGGGCAGGTCTCGACGGTGATGCGGACGCCCTCGGCCTTGGCCGCGGCGATCAGCGGCAGCGCGTCGGACGACGACAGGTGCAGCACGTGCACGCGCGCGTCGAGTCGTCCGGCCTGGGCGATCAGCTGGGCGATCGCGGTGTCCTCGGCGTCGCGCGGGCGGGAGGCGAGGAAGTCGGCGTATCTGGGGCCGCCCTGCTGCGGGGCCGCGTCCAGGTGGTGCGGGTCCTCGGCGTGCACGATCAGCAGCCCGCCGAAGGAGGCGATCTCGGCCAGGGACTGGGCCAGCCGATCCTGGTCGAGGTGCGGGAACTCGTCGACCCCGGACGGGGACAGGAACGCCTTGAAGCCGAAGACACCGGCCTCGTGCAGCGGCCGCAGGTCCTTGACGTTGTCGGGCAGCGCTCCGCCCCAGAAGCCGACGTCGATGTGCGCCTTGTCGGCGGCGACGTCCCGCTTGATACGGAGGTGGTCGACCGTCGTGGTCGGCGGAAGGGAGTTCAGGGGCATGTCGACGAGGGTGGTGATGCCGCCGGCCGCCGCCGCGCGCGTGGCGGTCCAGAAGCCCTCCCACTCCGTGCGGCCCGGATCGTTGACATGCACGTGGGTGTCGACCAGGCCGGGCAGCACGACATGGTCGCCCACGTCCTCCAGCCGGGCCCCTTCCGGGACGGGAGCGTCGTAGGGCAGTACGGCCGTGATCCGCCCGTCCGCGACCGCGACCGAGGCGGCGCGCGTCCCTTCGGGTGTGATGACGCGTGTCGAGCGCAGCACCAGTTCTCCGTCGGACACCCGAACCCCTCTCTGCCGCCGCCGTTACGTCGGGGAAACGCCCTTAACTTCCACGTAACGGAATTCAACTTTCTGTTGAAGGAGTCTTCACTCCCGCCCTCGCGCCGTCAAGGGCACACTTGTCCAGAGTGCTCCCGACGCCTCCACTCTGGACGTTTCCACAAAGCGGAATTACACTTCCAACAAGCAGAACGTAGCTACGCACAAGCGGGCAGTCAACCGACTGCCGGGTAGGCTTCTGCCCTTCCTGCCAGCCCCGAAAGGAACGCGCCGTGCCGACGTCCAGCGCCAGCACCACCGACTCCGCCAAGTCCGCCAGTGGCGGGGTCCAGTCCCTCGAGCGCGCCTTCGATCTGCTGGAGCGGATGGCGGACGCGGGCGGCGAGGTCGGCCTCAGCGAGCTCTCCGCGAGCAGCGGACTTCCGCTGCCCACCATCCACCGCCTCATGCGCACCCTCGTGGCCTGCGGATACGTCCGTCAGCAGCCCAACCGCCGGTACGCCCTCGGCCCCCGTCTGATCCGCCTCGGCGAGTCGGCGTCCCGGCTGCTCGGCACCTGGGCCCGCCCCTACCTCGCCCGCCTCGTCGAGGAGACCGGCGAGACCGCGAACATGGCACTGCTGGACGGCGACGAGATCGTCTACGTCGCCCAGGTGCCGTCCAAGCACTCGATGCGGATGTTCACCGAGGTCGGCCGCCGGGTCCTGCCGCACTCCACGGGCGTGGGCAAGGCCCTGCTGGCGGACGTCCCCGACGACGAGGTGCGCGCCCTCCTGTCCCGCACGGGCATGCCGGCCGCGACGGAGAAGACGATCACCACGGCGGAGGGCTTCCTGGCCGCCCTGGAGGACGTGCGCCGCGCCGGGTACGCCGTGGACGACAACGAGCAGGAGATAGGAGTCCGCTGCCTCGCGGTCTCGGTCCCGGGCTCCCCCACCGCCGCGGCGATCTCGATCTCCGGTCCGGCGGGGCGGGTCACGGAGACGGCGACGGACAGGATCGTGCCGGTGCTGCAGCAGGTGGCCCGCGAACTGTCCCAGGCGCTGGCCACCCAGCCCCCGGCATGACGCAACTGCGGCGCCGGCCCGGCCGGTACACCGAGCGGCACGGTTCGCAGGACGTCGTGTTCGAGCCGGACGGACGGTGATCCGTACGACGATCAGGGGCGTGCGCTTCGAGGGCTCCGACATGGACGAGCTGGGCGCCCTGGACGCCCCGGACGGACAGCGGCCCGAGGCCGCCTTCACCTTCGATCACGGAGCGCTGTGTTCCTGTGCGCCCGAGTGGGTCATGGCGCTGCCCGTGGAGCAGGACGGCGGCGCCTGGTCCGACTACAGCCCCGCGGGCGCCCCCTTGACGGGTGGGCTCGCGTGCTTCCGTGACGCCAAGGACCGCTACCGGCAGGTGGACGGCAAGCACGGACCGCACGGCATCCTCGCGATCCGGGACGAGCTCACCGAGTTCGTCCCGGAGACCTGGCTGTGCGAGCGGTTCGAGCACCGCGGGCCCGGCGCGGGCCACCGGGGCTCCTTCCCGCTCCAGTTCCCTCTCTAGCCGCGGGGCTCCCCGAACAGCTCCACCGCGTTGCGTACGTCCGTCAGCCCCCGGGACAGGGCGCTCACCGACCCGATCGCCCCCGCTATCAGCAGCAGCGACCGCCGCAGGCGAGGGATCTCGGGGGCGCCGTAGAGCGTCATCGCGGCCAGTGCGGCGAGTTCGTCCTCCGCGATGGCACGGTCGGGGAACTCCGCCGGATGCACGGCGAGTTCACGGCGCAGCCGGGACACCGCGGTCCGCAGTTCCGCCACTCTCGGATCCTCGTCGCTGCCGGTCACTGGCCTCTGCCCCAAGCTCCGCAACACAGCTCTCCCCCTCGCACGTCGTCGTGCGCCGTCATGTGGTGATCCCGCCCGACGCCCCCGTGGCGTTGGTCGGGCGCCCGGGGACGCGGGTCAGTAAACGCCACCGGATGCCCGGTGCGCCACCGTGCGGACCGAAATTCAGCCCCTGGAAACCGGGCACTCGCCTGGATGTCAGGTATGCAGGACCCATGACGGACAACGAACAGCAGGTGGCCGGGCTCGTCCTCGCCGCGGGAGGCGGGCGACGGCTCGGCGGGCGGCCCAAGGCACTGCTCCGGCACCGTGGACGACCGCTCGTCGAACACGCGGCCGGAGTGCTGCGCGCGGCGGGCTGCACCCGCGTCCATGTGGTCCTGGGGGCGCGGGCCGACGCCGTACGGGAACAGGCGGAACTCGGCTGGTGCGTGGTCGTCGACAACCCCGAGTGGGAGGAGGGCATGGGGAGTTCGCTGCGGGCCGGGCTGGACTCGCTCGCCGGGTCGGGGGCCGGGGCGGCGCTGGTCTCGCTCGTCGACCAGCCGGGGATCGGGGTGGAGGCGGTGGAGCGGGTGGTGCGGGAGTACCGGGGGGAGGCGTCCCTCGTCTCCGCCGCCTACGACGGCGTGCGCGGCCATCCCGTCCTCTTCGGTGCCGCGCACTGGGCGGGCATCGCCGAGAGCGCGAGCGGGGATCGCGGGGCCCGCGCCTACCTGAGGGCGCACGAGCCGTCGATCACGCTCGTCGAGTGCGGGGACGTGGCCGAGCCCTACGACATCGACACCGAGGCCGATCTGGGCCGCCTTGGGTGAACCACGAGTGAGCGGGGTGGCACCGAGCGCCACCATCCCTCGACCCGGAGAATCTCGATATCAACAAACCATTGAACTTCCACAATGAGGAAACTAGTATCCACTGTTCAGAAGCGCCCTTCCGTTGCCAGGGCGTCGCTCGCCGTACCTCGCTCGCCTGGCACCCGGTGCCACCGCTGA
>Ga0182008_10001309_pt1 | contig 17012 bp, 15 predicted proteins | sample Sormic07211129_1_FD_120482 | JGI IMG/M metagenome (GOLD analysis project Ga0182008, IMG submission 120482) | Rhizosphere microbial communities from Sorghum bicolor, Mead, Nebraska, USA - 072115-129_1 metaG | ecosystem: Host-associated > Plants > Roots > Rhizosphere | place: USA: Nebraska...
CATGTACCCGAAGAACGACCTGAGCTACGCCGGCAACTTCCTGCACATGATGTTCGCCACGCCGTGCGAGGAGTACAAGGTGAACCCGGTGCTCGAGCGCGCGCTCGACCGGATCTTCATCCTGCACGCCGACCACGAACAGAACGCCTCGACCTCGACCGTGCGCCTGTGCGGCTCGTCGGGCACCAACCCCTTCGCGGCCATCGCGGCCGGCGTGGCCTGCCTCTGGGGCCCGGCCCACGGCGGCGCCAACGAAGCGGCGCTCAACATGCTCTACGACATCCAGAAGGCTGGCGGCGTGGAGAAGATCGGCGACTTCATCAAGCAGGTCAAGGACAAGAACTCCAATGTCAAGCTGATGGGCTTCGGTCATCGGGTCTACAAGAACTACGATCCGCGCGCCAAGCTGATGCAGGAAACCTGCAAGGAAGTGCTGGCCGAGCTGGGCCTGGAAAACGACCCGCTGTTCAAGCTGGCCATGGCGCTCGAGAAGATCGCGCTGGAAGACGAATACTTCGTGTCGCGTAAGCTCTACCCGAACGTGGACTTCTACTCCGGCATCGTGCAACGCGCCATCGGCATCCCGGTGCCGCTGTTCACCGCGGTGTTCGCGCTGGCCCGCACGGTCGGCTGGATCGCCCAGCTCAACGAGATGATCGGCGACCCCGAGTACAAGATCGGCCGTCCGCGCCAGCTGTTCGAAGGCTCGGTCCAACGCGACGTGAAGCCCATCGCCCAACGCTGAGCCTGCGCTCGCGCCCTTGAAAAAGCTGCCTGCGGGCAGCTTTTTTGCGTGTTGGCTTACATGAAATTCTCCAGCGATTGTTAACTTTGGCTTCGGAGGGTGACTCCACATTCGATCCCGTCAACAACTGCTTTCAACACTCCAAGGAGTTCTGTCATGAAGAAACTAGCCGCATTGATCGCCGTCACGTTCGCATTCGCCGTGCCTCTGGCCGGCTGCAACACCGTCAAGGGCGCAGGCCAGGACATCCAGAAGGGTGGCGACAAGCTCGAGGACGCAGCGAAGAAGCGCCAGTAAGCCGACCCTTCGGCGAGCGATGGAAGCGGGCCCTGGGCCCGCTTTTTTGTGTCCGGGCTCATCGCAGCCAGGCAACCTGGTCATCGCGGATCACGATGGCGGCAAAATATCCTCTATAGGACAATAGCCCTCCCACCATCTTCTCGCACGATGCCCCTGCCGTGACCGCGACCGAACGCAGCTTTGCCCGCCGCATCGACCTCACTTCGCTCCAGCTCTTCGTGGCGGTGTGCGAGCTGGGCAGCATCGGCCGCGCGGCGGAGCGCGAGTTCATCGCGGCCTCGGCCATCAGCAAGCGCCTGTCGGACCTTGAATCGGCGCTGGGCACGCCGCTGCTCTACCGCCACACGCGCGGCGTCGACCTGACGCCCGCGGGCGAGAGCCTGCTGCACCATGCCCGCTCGGTGCTCTACAGCCTCGAGAAGATGCAGGGCGAGCTCAGCGAATACGCCGACGGCGTGCGCGGCCATGTGCGGGTGCACGCCAACATCTCCGCCATCGTGCAGTTCCTGCCCGAGGACCTGGGTGCCTTCCGCCGCAACCATGAGGAGATCAAGATCGACCTCGAGGAGCACCTGAGCGCCGAGGTCCAGCGCGCGGTGCACGAAGGCGCGGCCGACCTGGGCATCTGCTACTTGTCCGACGGCGCGAGCGAACTCCAGAGCCTGTCGTACCGCCACGACCGCCTGGTGCTGATCGTGCCGCTGGGCCATGCGCTGGCCGAACGGGCCGAACTCGCCTTTGCCGATTCGCTGGAATACGACCACGTCGGCCTGCACACCAACAGCTCGATCTACGTCGCGACCCGCCAGGCCGCGCTGGACGCGGGCCGCAGCATCAAGCTGCGCATCCACGTGACCGGCCTCGATGCGATGTGCCGCATGATCGAGAACGGCCTGGGCATCGGCGTGATGCCCGGCCATGCCTTCGAGCTCATGCGCGGCGGCATCGGGCGCCGGCTCACCAGCATCGCGCTGAGCGACCCCTGGGCGCGGCGCGAGATCCGGCTGGTGGCGCGCGACTTCTCCACCCTGCCGGTGGCCGCGCGCTCGCTGGTCGCGCACCTGCAGGCCTCGGGCGCCGCCAACGAAGGCCTCGCGCTCGCGGCCTGACACCGCAGCGACGCCAAGACAACGAATCACCCACGAAAGAAGACGACCATGGCACGCACGCTCTACGACAAGATCTGGGACGAACACGTCGTCCACACCGAGGACGACGGCACCGCGATCCTCTACATCGACCGCCACCTGGTGCACGAAGTGACCAGCCCGCAGGCCTTCGAGGGCCTGCGCGAAGCCGGTCGCAAGCTGTGGCGCATCAGCTCGGTCGTGGCCACCGCCGACCACAACACGCCCACCACCGGCTGGGAGCGCGGCTACGAAGGCATCGCCGACCCGACCAGCAAGGAACAGGTCACCACGCTGGACCACAACATCGCCGAGTTCGGCGCGGCCGCCTTCTTCCCCTTCCTGAGCAAGCGCCAGGGCATCGTGCACGTGATCGGCCCGGAAAGCGGCGCGACGCTGCCGGGCATGACCGTGGTCTGCGGCGACTCGCACACTTCCACCCACGGCGCCTTCGGCGCACTGGCGCACGGCATCGGCACCAGCGAGGTCGAGCACGTGATGGCCACGCAGACGCTGCTGGGCAAGAAGGCCAAGAACATGCTGGTGAAGGTCGAGGGCAAGCTGCCGCTGGGCTGCACCGCCAAGGACATCGTGCTGGCCATCATCGGCAAGATCGGCACCGCCGGCGGCACCGGCTACACGATCGAGTTCGCGGGCTCGGCCATCCGCGACCTGAGCATGGAAGGCCGGATGACGGTCTGCAACATGGCCATCGAGGCCGGCGCGCGCGCCGGGCTGGTGGCGGTCGACGAGAAGACCATCGCCTACGTCAAGGGCCGCCCGCTCGCGCCCACGGGCGTGGAATGGGAGCATGCGGTGAGCTACTGGCGCACGCTGCAGTCCGACCCGGGCGCGAAGTTCGACGCCGTGGTCGAACTCGACGCCGCGACCATCCCGCCGCAGGTGACCTGGGGCACCTCGCCCGAGATGGTGGTCGAGATCACCGGCCGCGTGCCCGATCCCGACAAGGAAAAGGACGCCAACAAGCGCGGCGCGATCGAGCGCGCACTGGTCTACATGGGCCTGGAGCCCAACAAGGCCATGAACGACATCTTCATCGACAAGGTGTTCATCGGCTCGTGCACCAACAGCCGCATCGAGGACATGCGCGAGGCGGCGGCCGTGGTGAAGAAGCTGGGCCAGAAGGTCGCGAAGAACGTCAAGCTCGCGATGGTCGTGCCCGGCTCGGGCGTGGTGAAGGAACAGGCCGAGCGCGAAGGCCTGGACCTGATCTTCAAGGCCGCGGGCTTCGAATGGCGCGAGCCCGGCTGCTCGATGTGCCTGGCGATGAACGCCGACCGGCTCGAGCCCGGCGAGCGCTGCGCATCGACGTCCAACCGCAACTTCGAAGGCCGCCAGGGCGCCGGTGGCCGCACCCACCTGGTGAGCCCGGCCATGGCCGCGGCCGCCGCGGTGCACGGGCACTTCGTCGACGTGCGCACCTTCGCCTGAATTCAACTACAAACTTCCGGCCGCAGAGGATGCAAAGACTTCGCCCAAGACGCCAAAAAGACGAAGAGAACTTCGAGAGTTTTCTCCTTCTGCGTTCTCAGCGAAACCTTCGCGACCTCTGCGTCCGGTATCCGAATTGGAGCCCCCCATGCAGAAATTCACCGTGCACCAAGGCCTCGTGGCCCCGATGGACCGCGAGAACGTCGACACCGACGCGATCATTCCCAAGCAGTTCCTCAAATCGATCCGCAAGACCGGCTTCGGCGTGAACCTGTTCGACGAATGGCGCTACCTCGACGCCGGCTTCCCCGGCCAGGACCCGGCCAGCCGCAAGCCCAATCCCGACTTCGTGCTCAACCAGCCGCGCTACGCAGGCGCCTCGGTGCTGCTGGCGCGCAAGAACTTCGGCTGCGGTTCGTCGCGCGAACACGCGCCCTGGGCGCTCGACCAGTACGGCTTCCGCGCCATCATCGCGCCCAGCTACGCCGACATCTTCTTCAACAACAGCTTCAAGAACGGCCTGCTGCCGATCGTGCTGCCCGAAGCCCAGGTGGCGCAGCTGTTCGACGAGGTCTTCGCCTTCCCCGGCTACCAGTTGACCATCGACCTGGAACGCCAGGTGGTGGTCAAGCCCGACGGCCAGGAGTTCGCCTTCGACGTGCAGGCCTTCCGCAAGTACTGCCTGGTCAACGGCCTGGACGACATCGGCCTCACGCTGCGCCACAAGGACAAGATCAAGGCCTTCGAGGCCGAACGCCTGGCGCAGAAGCCCTGGCTCGCGCACACCATGCTCCCCAACGCCTGAGCATCGCCCTCTTCATCTCTCCATCCAGAAGCAACAATCCATGAAAATCGCAGTTCTCCCAGGTGACGGCATCGGCACCGAAATCGTGGCGGAAGCCGTCAAGGTGCTCCACGCGCTCGACCTGAAGTTCGAGCTGGAAACGGCCCTCGTCGGCGGCGCCGCCTACGACGCGCACGGCCATCCGCTGCCCGACGCCACGCTCAAGCTCGCGAAGGAATCCGACGCGGTGCTGTTCGGCGCCGTGGGCGACTGGAAGTACGACACGCTCGAGCGCCAGTTCCGCCCCGAGCAGGCGATCCTGGGCCTGCGCAAGAACCTCGGCCTGTTCGCCAACTTCCGCCCGGCCATCTGCTACGAGCAGCTGGTCGATGCCTCCAGCCTCAAGCCCGAGCTGATCGCGGGCCTGGACATCCTGATCATCCGCGAGCTGACCGGCGACATCTACTTCGGCCAGCCGCGCGGCCGCCGCACCGCCGTCGACGGCCACTTCCCGGGCGCCGACGAAGCCTTCGACACGATGCGCTACTCGCGCCCCGAGGTCGAGCGCATCGCGCGCGTCGCCTTCGAGGCCGCGCGCAAGCGCAGCAAGCGCGTCACCAGCGTCGACAAGGCCAACGTGCTCGAGACCTTCCAGTTCTGGAAGGACATCGTCACGGAAGTGGGCAAGGAGTACCCGGACGTCGAGCTCGACCACATGTACGTCGACAACGCGGCCATGCAGCTGGTCAAGGCGCCGAAGAAGTTCGACGTGGTGGTCACCGGCAACATGTTCGGCGACATCCTGTCGGACGAAGCGGCCATGCTCACTGGCTCGATCGGCATGCTGCCCTCGGCCTCGCTCAACGCGAGCAGCCAGGGCCTGTACGAACCCAGCCACGGCAGCGCACCCGACATCGCGGGCAAGGGCGTGGCCAACCCGCTGGCGACCATCCTGAGCGCCGCGATGATGCTGCGCTACTCGCTGAACCAGGAAGAAGCGGCCCAGCGCATCGAGACGGCCGTGAAGAAGGTGCTGGCCCAGGGCCTGCGCACGCCCGACATCCACAGCGCCGGCACCACCAAGGTGGGCACGGTGGAAATGGGCAACGCGGTACTGAAGGCGCTGTAAGCCGCCGCGCGCCCTGCCGCGCGCCCCGCGGGCGCGTCGGCAGGGCCGCGTTCAGCCCGGAATCTCGGGCTCGACCAACTGGGCGAGCTGCGCCAGCGACTCCTGCCAGCCCAGGTAGCACATCTCCACCGGGATCACTTCCGGAATCCCTTCCTGCACGACGTGCAGTTCGGTGCCGCACAGCACGGCCTTGAGCGCCACCGTCACCTGCAGCTCGCCCGGCAGGTTCGGATCGTCGAAGCGGTCGGTGTAGCGCAGGCGTTCATTGGGCACCAGTTCCAGGTACTCGCCGCCGAAGCCGTGCGCATTGCCGGTGGAGAAGTTCTGGAAGGACATCTTGAAGCGGCCGCCCACCTTCGGCTCGAACTGGTGGACCTTGCAGACGAAGCCATAGGGCGGCAGCCACTTGGCCATGGCGTCGGCGTCGAGGAAGGCGCGGTAGACCTTCTCGGGCTTGGCTTTGAGGATGCGGTGCAGTCGGACGGTACCGGTGGGCATGGGCAGGTCTCCTGGCGGGATCGGGATGGGTGGCCATTCATACACCATCCGACGCACATCCGCTACAATGCCCGCCATGTTTGCCGCCCGTCCGTTCACCCCGAACCCAGCATCCGCCGCCCCGGTCGATGTGGCCGTGCGCGCAATCATCATCAAAACCACGACCATTAAGGGCTGATCCAGCCTGGTTCGTCGTGCGCCCTCCCCCGGCCCTGACGAGCCGGGCCCCTCAGCCGTTGCTGACCGCGGGAATCTTTACTTTTTGAAGGGCGTTGACATGAGCAAGTTGGTGGGCCTCGTCGGCTGGCGCGGCATGGTGGGTTCGGTCCTGATGGACCGCATGGTGGCAGAGAAGGACTTCGACCTAATCGAGCCGGTCTTCTTCTCGACGTCCAACACCGGCGGCAAGGCCCCGGCAATGGCCAAGAACGAAACCACGCTCCAGGACGCGCACGACATCGACGCGCTGAAGAAGTGCGACATCGTGATCACCTGCCAGGGCGGCGACTACACCAGCGAGGTCTTCCCCAAGCTGCGCGCGGCCGGCTGGAACGGCCACTGGATCGACGCGGCCTCGACGCTGCGCATGAACGACGACGCGATCATCGTGCTGGACCCGGTCAACCTGCCCGTGATCCAGAACGCGCTCGCCAAGGGCGGCAAGAACTGGATCGGCGGCAACTGCACCGTGAGCTGCATGCTGATGGGCGTGGGCGCGCTGTACAAGGCCGGCCTGGTCGAGTGGATGACCAGCATGACCTACCAGGCGGCCTCGGGCGGCGGCGCGCAGCACATGCGCGAACTGCTGACCCAGTTCGGCACGCTCAACGCCGAAGTGCGCTCGCTGCTCGACGACCCCAAGTCGGCCATCCTCGAGATCGACCGCAAGGTGCTGCACAAGCAGCAGAACCTGTCGGCCGCCGAGACCGCCAACTTCGGCGCCCCGCTGGGCGGCTCGCTGATCCCCTGGATCGACAAGGACCTCGGCATCGGCAAGCGCCAGGACGACGCCGAGTGGGGCGTGTCCAAGGAAGAGTGGAAGGGCGGTGCCGAGACCAACAAGATCCTCGGCCAGGGCGCGGGCTTCGGCACCGCGGCCACGCCGGTCGACGGCTTCTGCGTGCGCATCGGCGCCATGCGCTGCCACAGCCAGGCCCTGACCTTCAAGCTCAAGAAGGACGTGCCGCTGGCCGACATCGAAGCGATGATCGCCAACGACAACGCCTGGGCCAAGGTGGTGCCGAACACCCGCGAAGCGACCGTCAAGGACCTGACGCCCGTGGCCGTGACCGGCACCATGGACATCCCGGTGGGCCGCATCCGCAAGCTGGCGATGGGCCCCGAGTACGTCGGCGCCTTCACCATCGGCGACCAGCTGCTGTGGGGCGCCGCGGAGCCCCTGCGCCGCATGCTGCGGATCCTGCTGGAGGCATGATGCCGATGCGGGCCGTCCGGCCCGCATCGGGGTGCGTTGCTTCATCGCAACGACTCGGCGGCACCGAAGTTGGTACGCACTGGGTCGAACAGGCCTGTCGCCTTGTCAGTGCCTGATGATGGTGTTAACGTCCCCTTACACTTTCGGGCCGCGGTGCCCGCCTTAGCATGACAAGACTTCCGTTGCCTGCGGCCCGCGTTCTGGCCATCCGCCCGCCCCGGATGCTTCCGGGCCGGGCGCCGTTGTCCGCGCTCGGCGCGGCGATCGCACTGGCGCTGGGCGGCGTGGCATTCGATGCGGAGGCCTTGTCGCTGGGCCGGATCACGGTGCAGTCGGCGCTGGGCGAACCGCTGCGCGCGGAAATCGACGTCACCGAGATCAGCGCCGCCGAGGCAGAGGGGCTGCGGGTCAACGTCGGATCGCCGGAGACCTTCCGCACCGCCGGCGTGCCCTACAACAGCGCGCTGTCGGACGTGCGCAGCACACTGCAGCGGCGTGCCGACGGCCGCTACGTGGTGCGCCTGAGCAGCACCCGCTCGGTCTCCGACCCCTTCATCGATCTGGTGATCGAAGCCAACTGGGGCTCGGGCCGGATCACGCGCGACTACACCGTACTGCTGGACCCGCCCAGCAGCCGCCCGTCCACCGCCGCGGCCGCCATCGCGCCGACGCCGGCCCAGATCACACCGCCCGCCGCGGCGCCGCTCCCCGTCGCGCCGCGCCCGCGCCCGGCCACCGCGGCCGTGGCCGTCCCCCCGCCCCCGGCGCCCGCGCCGGCCGAGCCCGCCGCACGCGCTGCCGCGGCCGCGGCCACGGGCGGCGGTGGCCAGGTCACGGTGCGCACCGGCGACACCGCCAGCAAGATCGCCGGCGCCTACAAGCCGGCCGAGGTCTCGCTCGACCAGATGCTCGTGGCCCTGCTGCGCGCCAACCCCAACGCCTTCATCAACGGCAACGTGAACCGCGTGCGCGCGGGCGCGGTGCTCGATCTGCCGAGTGCCGCGCAGGCCACGGCGACGCCCGCGGCCGAGGCACGCCGCACCGTGATCGCCCAGAGCCGCGACTTCGGCGACTACCGGCGTCGGCTGGCCGACAACGCACCGGGCACCCAGGTCGCGAGCGCCGATCGGCAGGCCACGGGCAAGCTGCAGGCCAACGTCCAGGACCGCAACGCCATCGCGGCGTCGCCCGACAAGCTGACCATCGCGCAGGCCCGCGCCGCCGACGACAAGCTGGCCCAGGCGCGCCAGGCGCAGGAAAGCAACGCCCGCCTGGCGGAGCTCTCCAAGAACATCAGCGAGTTGAACAAGCTGCAGAACGGCGGCGCGACGACGCCCGCACCGGCCGGCACGGCGGCGCCCGCCGGCGCACCCGCGGCCGCGACCGCGACAAGCCCCGCCGCGACGCCCGCGCCCCCGACGGCAGCCGCTGCCACGCCGGCAGCAGGCGCATCCGGCACCCTGCCCGCGGTCGTGGCACCCGCCGCGCTGGCGGCCGCCACGGCGGCGCCCACCGCGCCGGCGACACCGCCCGCGGCCGGCGCCTCCGCCGCGAGCCCGCAGACGCCCGCGGCCGCCGCGGCGCCCGCCGCCGAGCCCCATTTCCTCGACGATCTGCTGAGCAACCCGCTGATGCTGGGCGGCGGCGCGCTGATCCTGCTGCTGCTGGCCTTCCTGGCCTACCGCCTGACCCAGAGCCGGCGCCGCGACGCCGGCGAGAGCGTGTTCCTGGAAAGCCGGCTGCCCAAGGACTCCTTCTTCGCGGCCAGCGGCGGCGAATCGGTGGACACCAAGAACCGCAATTCGGTCGTGTCCTCGCTGTCGTACTCGCCCAGCCAGCTCGACACCGGCGACGTCGACCCGGTGGCCGAGGCCGACGTCTACCTGGCCTACGGCCGCGACCTGCAGGCCGAGGAGATCCTGCGCGAGGCGCTGCGGATCAACCCGGAGCGCGTGGCCATCCATCTCAAGCTGCTCGAGATCCACGCCAAGCGCCGCGACCTGCGCGCCTACGAAGCACTGGCCGCCGATGTCCACAAGCTCACTGGCGGCACCGGCAGCGACTGGAACCGCGTGGTCGACATGGGCAAGGAATTGGACCCGGGCAACCCGCTCTATGAAGCGGGCGTGCGCCCGGTGGCCGAAGCCGCCCTGCCGGTGGCCGCGGTCGCCGTGGCCGCCGCCGCCCTGACGCCGCCCCCGCCACCGCCCCCCGTGGCGGTGCCGCCGCCGCCGGCCTTCGTCTCCTCGGTCGCGCCGCTGGATTTCGACCTCGACCTCCAGACGCCCGACGCCTACCCGACGACCATGACGGCGCCGATCACCGAGCAGCCGGCGATCCAGGCCAACCTGCCCCACCCGACCAGTCCCGCGCCGACGCGCTTCGGCCGGACCCCGCAGGAGGCACCGCCGGCGCTGCCCGCCGAGCACGACGCATCGAACGACTTCGACACCGACTTCAACACCGCCCCCGGCGCCCTGGAGACACCCGGCCTGTCGCTGTCGCTGCCGGTCGACGAGCACACCCGCCCCGCGCCCCTGCGCGCCGAACCCAAGGACGACTCGGGCTTCATCGAGTTCGACATGAGCGCGCTGTCGGGCCTGAACGGCCGCGATTCGGGCCCCACGGAACCGGGCCGCCTCGAAGCGCTGGACGAGGGCGCCGACAACCCGCACGCCATCAAGCTGTCGCTGGCGCGCGAGCTGCAGGCCCTGGGCGACACCGAAGGCGCGCGCTCGCTGGTCGAGGAAGTCGAGGCCGAAAGCGTCGGCGACCTGAAGACCCAGGCGAGGCAGCTGCTCGCCGAGTGGGCTTGAACACGCGCGCCGCACCGACCGCGGCCCGCCGACTCCCGTGAGGCTGGCCCTCGGCGTCCGCTACAACGGCCAGGCCTACCAGGGCTGGCAGAGCCAGCTCTCGGGCCGGACCGTGCAGGACAAGCTCGAAGCCGCGCTGGCGCGCTTCGCCGCCCGGCCCATCTCGACGCTCTGCGCGGGCCGCACCGACACCGGCGTGCATGGCCTGAACCAGGTGGTGCACTTCGACACCGACATCGAACGCACGCCCTTTTCCTGGGTGCGCGGCACCAACCGCTACCTGCCGCCGGACATCGCGCTCCAGTGGGCCCACCCGGTGCCCGACGCCTTCCACTGCCGCGCCAGCGCGCTGGCGCGCCGCTACCGCTACGTGCTGTCGCAGTCGCCGGTGCGCCCCAGCCTCGATGCCGGCCGCGTCGGCTGGTCGATGTACCCGCTGGACGGCGACGCGATGCGTGCCGCGGCCGCGCTGCTGATCGGCCAGCACGACTTCAGCTCCTTCCGCGCCTCGGCCTGCCAGGCGCGTTCGCCGGTCAAGACACTGCGCCGCATCGCCATCACGCAGCACGACGCCTCGCCCGACGGCGAGCGCTGCCACTGGCACTTCGAGTTCGAGGCCGACGCCTTCCTGCACCACATGATCCGCAACCTCATGGGCTGCCTGGTGCGCGTCGGCCGGGGCGACGCGCGGCCCGAATGGATCGCCGAGGTGCTGGCCGCGCGCAGCCGCAAGGTCGCCGCGCCCACCTTCTCCGCCGACGGCCTCTACTTCGTCGGCCCGCTCTACGACGCGGCCTGGGGACTCCCGCCGGAGTCGACCTGGCAGGCCGAGGGCGCTGCGTATGATGCTTCGCCATGACTTCCGCCTCGCGCATCCGCATCAAGGTCTGCGGCCTCACCCGTGAACAGGATCTCGACGCGGCCGTGGATGCCGGCGTCGACGCCGTCGGCTTCGTGCTCTACCCGGCCAGCCCGCGCGCCGTGAGCGCCGAGCGCGCCGCCGAACTCGCGTCGCGGCTGCCGCCCTTCGTCACGCCGGTGCTGCTGTTCGTCAACGAGACGCCGGAAAACACCGTGGCGGCGCTGGCCCGCGTGCCGGGCGCGATGGCCCAGTTCCATGGCGACGAGTCGCCCGCGCAGTGCCTGGCCGCCAGCGGCCGGGGCGCCCATCGCTTCCTGCGCGCGGCCCGTATTCCGCTGGGTTTGGCAGGGGCAGGCTTCGACCTCGTAAAATACGCTTCCGATTTCTCCCACGCCCAGGCCATCCTGCTCGACGCCCATGTCGACGGTTATGGCGGTGGCGGCAAGGCATTCGATTGGTCACTTCTTCCACCCGCCGTCGACGCTCACCTCGTCTTGAGTGGTGGACTCACACCTGCAAACGTGGCCGATGGCATTCGCCAGCTCCGGCCGCGCTGCCTGTCGCTGGCCGTTGACGTGAGTTCCGGCGTCGAGATGTCCAAGGGCATCAAGGACGCCGCCAAGATTCGCGATTTCGTCGCGGCCGTCAGGGCCGCCGAGCTCGCATCCTCCTGACCGCCGCACCGTCTCGTTTCCGACGGGCGCGGCCCATCGAATCGAGACCTATGACCTACCAGCAACCCGATGCCAGCGGCCATTTCGGCCCCTACGGCGGCAGCTTCGCGAGCGAGACGCTCACCCATGCCATCGCCGAACTGCGCGATGCCTACGCCAAGTTCAAGGACGACCCGGACTTCCTGGCCGAATTCCACTACGAGCTCAAGCACTTCGTGGGCCGGCCCTCGCCGATCTACCACGCGGCGCGCACCAGCCGGGAGGTCGGCGGCGCGCAGATCTACCTCAAGCGCGAGGACCTGAACCACACCGGCGCCCACAAGATCAACAACGTGATCGGCCAGGCGATGCTGGCGCGCCGCATGGGCAAGCCGCGCGTGATCGCCGAGACCGGCGCCGGCCAGCACGGCGTGGCCACCGCCACCATCTGCGCGCGCTACGGCCTCGAATGCGTGGTCTACATGGGCAGCCAGGACGTGCAGCGCCAGAGCCCCAACGTCTACCGCATGAACCTGCTGGGCGCCACGGTGGTGCCGGTGGAATCGGGCAGCAAGACGCTCAAGGACGCGCTCAACGAGGCGATGCGCGACTGGGTCACGAACGTGGAGAACACCTTCTACATCATCGGCACCGTGGCCGGCCCGCACCCCTACCCGACCATGGTGCGCGACTTCCAGAGCGTGATCGGCACCGAATGCATCGAACAGATGCCCTCGATGCTGACGGCCCAGGGCCTGCTGGGCGACGGCCGCCAGCCCGACGCGGTGGTCGCCTGCGTGGGCGGCGGCAGCAACGCGATGGGCATCTTCCACCCCTACATCCCCTTCGCCGGCACCCGCCTGATCGGCGTCGAGGCCGCGGGCGAAGGCCTGGACAGCGGCAAGCATTCGGCCTCGATCCTGCGCGGCAGTTCGGGCGTGCTGCACGGCAACCGCACCTACCTGCTGCAGAACGAGGACGGCCAGGTGACCGAGACCCACAGCATCAGCGCCGGCCTCGACTACCCGGGCGTCGGCCCCGAGCACGCCTACCTGGCGGACATCGGCCGCGCCGAATACGTGGGCATCACCGACACCGAGGCGCTCGAAGCCTTCCACTACCTGTGCCGGACGGAGGGCATCATTCCCGCGCTCGAATCCAGCCACGCCGTGGCCCACGCGATGAAGCTCGCCAAGACCATGCGCACCGACCAGTCGATCCTGGTGAACCTCTCGGGCCGTGGCGACAAGGACATCGGCACCGTGGCCGACCTCTCGGGCGTCGATTTCTATGACCGGCCCTCGATGCGCGGCCTGAGCGTGAAGGGAGGCAAGGCATGAGCCGCATCGCTGCCGCCTTCGAGGCCCTGCAAAAGGACGGGCGCCGCGCGCTCGTGCCCTACGTCACCGCCGGCTTCCCCTACGCCGACATCACGCCCGAACTCATGCACGGCATGGTCGAGGCCGGTGCCGACGTGATCGAGCTGGGCGTGCCGTTTTCCGACCCGATGGCCGACGGCCCGGTGATCCAGAAGGCCGGCGAGGCCGCGCTGGCGCTGGGCGTGGGCACGAAGCAGGTGCTGGCCATGGTCGCGGCCTTCCGTGAGACCAACGACCACACGCCGGTCGTGCTGATGGGCTACGCCAACCCGGTCGAGCGCTACAACGGCGTGCACGGCGCGGGCAGCTTCATCCGCGACGCGGCCGCGGCCGGCGTCGACGGCCTGCTGGTGGTCGACTACCCGCCCGAGGAGTGCGAGGACTTCGCGGCCGAGCTGCGCGCGGCCGGCATCGACCTGATCTTCCTGCTGGCCCCCACCAGCACCGACGAGCGCATGGCGCAGGTCGGGCGCATCGCGACCGGCTATGTCTACTACGTGTCGCTCAAGGGCGTGACCGGCGCCGGCCACCTCGACACCGAGGCGGTCGGCCGCATGGTTCCGCGCATCCGCCAGCATGTGAGCGTGCCGGTGGGCGTGGGCTTCGGCATCCGCGACGCGGCCACGGCGCAGGCGGTCGGCTCGGCCGCCGACGCGGTGGTGATCGGCACCCGGATCATCCAGCTGATCGACGGCCAGCCGCGCGAGAAGGTGGTGCCGGCGGTGCGCGAATTCCTGGCCGGCATCCGCGAGGCACTGGACGCCCTGCCCGCGGCTACCCCCAAGAACGCGGCTGGCAGATAATTGCCCGTTGCCTGACCCCAGCCCCTCTTTCACATGGTGGGAGAGGGGAGCAGATCGTCGCGCGGGCCCGCCCACGCGAAAACATAGGATTGCCCATGAGCTGGCTTGAAAAACTGCTACCCCCGAAGATCGCCCAGACCGACCCCAGCGAACGCCGCCAGATGCCCGAAGGCCTCTGGATCAAGTGCCCGAGCTGCGAGACCGTGCTCTACAAGACCGACCTCGAGCACAACCAGAACGTCTGCCCGAGCTGCAGCCACCACCACCGCATCGGCGCACGGGCACGGCTCGACGCCTTCCTCGACCCCGAAGGCCGCTACGAACTGGGCCAGGAAGTGCTGCCGGTCGACGCGCTCAAGTTCAAGGACAGCCGCAAGTACCCTGAGCGGCTCAAGGAAGCGCTGGAGAACACCGGCGAGACCGACGCGCTGATCGTCATGGGCGGCTCGGTCCACAGCATCAACGTGGTCGTGGCCTGCTTCGAATTCGAGTTCATGGGCGGCAGCATGGGCAGCGTGGTGGGCGAGCGCTTCGTGCGCGGCGTCGAGACCGCGATCGAGCAGAAGGTGCCCTTCATCTGCTTCACCGCCACCGGCGGCGCGCGCATGCAGGAAGGCCTGCTGTCGCTGATGCAGATGGCCAAGACCAATTCCGCCCTCACGCACCTGGCGAAGAAGGGCCTGCCCTACATCAGCGTGCTGACCGACCCGACCATGGGCGGCGTGAGCGCCGGCTTCGCCTTCGTGGGCGACGTGGTGATCGCCGAGCCCAAGGCGCTGATCGGCTTCGCCGGCCCGCGCGTGATCGAATCCACCGTGCGCGTGACGCTGCCCGAAGGCTTCCAGCGCGCCGAGTTCCTGCAGACCAAGGGCGCGATCGACTTCATCAGCGACCGGCGCGAGCTGCGCAAGACGATTGCCAGCACCTTGGCGATGCTGCTGCGCCAGCCCGCCGACGCGATTCTTTGACCCCCCCGAGGGCTTCGCGCACTGCGTGTCGCTTTGCCTTCCCCCCAGGGGGGCGACACCAGCGGGCCGGCAAAGCCGGTTCCGCGGTAGTACTTGGCTCTCCCCCGAGCCTCGCGCACTGCGTGTCGCCTCACCTTCCCCCTCTCTGGGGGCGACACCGGCGGCCCGGCAAAGCCGGTTCCGCGGTGTCCCTGGCATCGATGCCGGACTGAGCCCTAGGTTCAGATCATGAACACCCGCGCCATCAGGTTGCCCAGCACGATGGCCACGACCTGCAGCAGCACGATGGCGGCCAGGGGCGAGAGGTCGATGCCGCCGACCAGCGGAATGATGCGGCGCAGCGGGCGCACGATGGGCTCGGCCAGGCGCGACACCAGGTCGAGCAGCATGGCCGAGGCGCCGGGCACCCACGACAGCACGGCGTAGACCAGCAGCAGGGCCGTCAGGCCCGAGACCACCAGCTGCAGCAGGCCGATCAGCGAGACCAGCGGCAGGATCGCGATGCGGCCGAACTGGCCGACCAGCAGCAACAGCAGCAGGAACTTCACCAGCACCAGCAGCCAGGCCGCCACGGCGCTGGCCAGGTCCCAGCGCTTGACCGAGGGCACGATGCGCCGCAGCGGCATCACGATCCAGTCGCTCACCGCGAACACGAAGCGGCCCAGCGGGTTGCCGAAGGGCACGCGGTGGTACTGCATGTACAGCCGCAGCAGGCAGGCGCCGCCCAGCAGGCCCACGATCACATCGAGCAGGAAAGAGGGGATCTGGTAGAGCATGGCGCGTGCGGCGTGAAGGGACAGGGATGATAGTCATGCCCGCCGCCGGCCAGGCGCTTCGACGCAGGAGTGCAAGGGTCTCTGACACGCGCCTGCGCATCTGCTACGGTGTGCCTTGCGCGAACTTGTCCTGCCGACACCATGCCGCCCTCCGCCCCGCTTCCTTCGCCGCTGCCGCTGTTCCCGCTGGGATCGGTGCTGTTTCCCGGCGGCTACCTGCCGCTGCGCATCTTCGAGGTGCGCTACCTGGACCTGATCGGCAAATGCCACAAACAGGGCCTGCCCTTCGGCGTGGTGAGCCTGACGGCCGGCGCCGAGGTGCGCGCGGCCGGCGCGGGCGTCGAACGTTTCTCCACCGTCGGCACGCTGGCCACCATCCGCAGCCTGCACAGCCCGCAGCCCGGCCTGTTCGAGATCGAATGCCTGGGCACGCAGCGCTTCGAGGTTCGCAGCAGCGAACTGCAGAAGCACGGCCTCTGGACCGCCGAGGTCGACGCGATGCCCGACGACGTCGCGCTCGGCATCCCGAGCGACCTGCAGCATGCGGCCGACGCGCTGCGCCGGCTGGTCGACACGCTCGAGCAGCGGCGCATCGCCGCGCAGGACGAAGACCTGCGCCTGCCGATCGCCGCGCCCTACCGCTTCGACGACTGCGGCTGGGTCGCCAACCGCTGGTCGGAGCTGCTGCCCATGCAGAACACGCTCAAGCAGCGGCTGATGGAGCTCGACAGCCCGCTGATGCGGCTGGAACTGGTGAGCGACCTGCTGGCGCGGCACAACATCGCCGGCTGATCGCACCGGCGCCCGCCAGGGGACGGCGGGCTAAAATCACGGGCTTCGCGCGGCACCGCTCGTGCCCTCCAGACCCTTGTCCATGACCGAACCTACGACCTCCCCCGCTCCCGCAATCGACGAAAACCAATTGATGGCCGAGCGGCGCGAGAAACTCAAGGCGCTGCGCGCCGGCCAGGGCGTCGCCTTCCCCAACGACTTCAAGCCTGTGCACCGCGCCGTGGGCCTGGCCGCCTCGCACGGCGAAGCCACGGCCGAGTCGCTCGAAGCCCAGCCCGTGACGGTCAGCGTCGCCGGCCGCATGATGCTCAAACGCGTGATGGGCAAGGCCAGCTTCGCCTCGGTGCAGGACGCCACCGGCCGCATCCAGCTCTACGTGACGCGCGACGCGCTGGGCGAAGAGGTCTACGCCGACTTCAAGCGCTGGGACCTGGGCGACATCGTCGGCGCCGAAGGCACGCTGATGAAGACCAAGACCGGCGAGCTGTCGGTC
>Ga0182008_10001310_pt1 | contig 17009 bp, 15 predicted proteins | sample Sormic07211129_1_FD_120482 | JGI IMG/M metagenome (GOLD analysis project Ga0182008, IMG submission 120482) | Rhizosphere microbial communities from Sorghum bicolor, Mead, Nebraska, USA - 072115-129_1 metaG | ecosystem: Host-associated > Plants > Roots > Rhizosphere | place: USA: Nebraska...
GCCGACACCGCCTCCGTCACCTCGAGGATGCGGTCGGCGAGCGTCGACTTGCCGTGGTCGATGTGCGCGATGATCGAGAAGTTGCGGATCTTGCCCTGGTCCATGGCCAACGAGCGATGGTAGTCCGAGGCTCCCCGGTTCACCCGAAATGGGGGACGCCGGTCGCCGGCACCGGGCAGATTCGGCTCAAGCTCTCCCGGCCGACTTCCGATTCGTCGTCTGATGGTTCTGGCGCTCCCGCTCGTTGCCGGGCTCCTGATCGCGCCGCTGCTCGGCGGCAGCTGGTCGAGGGTGGCCGACGTCCGCCTGCGGCTCGTGACCGCGTTCTACGTGGCGATCACCCTCCAGGTCGTCGCGTTCCCGGCCTCGGCGCTGCCGTGGCATACGTCCGACCGCGCCGCCGTGATCCTCTGGCTCTGCTCGTATGCGGTCTTCGCCCTCGCGGCCGGCGCCAACCTCCGCGTTCCCGGCATGGCGCTCGTCGTCGCCGGGATGGGCACGAATCTCGTCGCGATCCTGTCGAACGGCGGCCACATGCCGGCGCTGCCGTCGGCGCTCCGGGCGGCCGGGCTCCACTTCGAGACGAGCCGCAACAGCGCGATGGCCGCGTCGCCCCACTTCTCGTGGTTCGTCGACCGCTGGGCACTCCCGTCGTGGGTTCCGCTCGGCAATGTCTTCTCGGTCGGTGACGTCCTGATCGCCGCCGGCGGCTTCGTCTTCGTCCTCGTCGCGACCGGCGCAGTGCGGCTCGGGCGTCGGCGGGGTGCAGCGGGTCAGATGCGGTGGGAGACGCTCGACGACGGGGACATCGTCTGGCTCCGGTTCGAGGTGAACGGTGTCCACCACCGGACGCCGCTCGGCATCCGCCGCACGGTCGGCACGCTGACGGCCGGCTGAGCGCCCCCTCGAACGAGCGATGGACGGGCGTCGGCGCGACGCCGATTTCGTCACCACGCAGGCCGTTCGGGGTCGGCTGCGTCAACTGCGGCGAAAGGACCCTTTTCGGATGTCACAGGCGGCTCCCTCTCTCGACGCGGCGACCATCCTCGTCGCCCAGCCCGAACCCCTGCGGGACTATTTCCTCCGCCTCGGCGCCGAGGCCTCGATCGCCGACCCGTCGTCGGTGCGCGTCGAGCTCGCCGTCGCCGAAGGCGAGGACACGATCGCCGACCACCTCCAGCGCTGGGTCGAGGTCAACGGCGTCGACGCGCGCATCGCGAGCGACGAGCCCGTCGCCGCACCCCAGCCGCAGCCGATGCCGGTTCGCGCGGAGACGTTCTTCCTCGAGCGCCCGCGGCTCGGCGACCTGCTCCTGAAGAAGGGCCTGATCACGCAGGAGCAGCTCGAGGCTGCGCTGAGCGAGAGCCGGGAGAGCGGCGACCTGCTCGGCCGCGTGATGATCCGCCGGCAGTTCATCTTCGAGGACGAGCTCGCGCGCACGCTCGCCGACCAGCTCGCCCTGCCGTACGTGAATCTTCGCGTCGCCGGCTTCGACCGCGCGGCCGCGGCGATGATCCCGAGCGGCGAGGGCATGCGCATCGCGGCGGTGCCGATCGGCGTCTTCGGCGGCCGCATCCGCGTCGCGTTCGCAGACCCGTCGGACGAGACGGCGCAGGCGGTCGCGCGGAAATTCGTCGGCGACTTCTCCCTCGCGGTCTCGGAGCTGTCGGAGATCGAACTCGCCTGGCGCTCGGTCGACCCGACGGTCTCGCTCGCTCGCACGGCCTAGCGCTCCCCAGCGTTCGCCGCCCCGGTCGTCGAGGTTGCGCCGAGCGGCGCAGCTGGTGCTTCGTCGAGAGCAACGCGACGCGCGCCGGCTCGTCGCGTCGTTCGAGACCTCGTGCGCGCCGTCCGGCCCGGCCGGAAAGCACACGATGTCGCCGGGCCCCGAGCGTCCGCTCGCCCCCGGCCGTCCGTACGTCGGCGTCCCGCCGAGGACGATCGTTCGCCCAGCTCACCGTGGACGAGGTCGACGATCTCCATGCCGTGAGGCGACGTAGACGACGATCCGCTCGTCCGCGCCCGGCTTGCGCTCGACGAGCTCGAAACCGCTCCGCTCGAGCAGCGGCACGAGCTCGACCTGCGTCCACGCTCGCATCGTCAGCGAGTGCTCTTCGCGCCGACCGTCGGCCGTCTCGGCACGCAGCGTCATGTGGACGCAGCGATCGACGTCGTCGACCGCGTCGATCCGGCTGCTCAGGCGGATGTCGCCGTGGCTCGGCTCGCTCCAGTCGCGCACGCGGTAGCGCGACCACGGCGACTCCTCGTTGTCGAGCACGAGCGTCCCGCCCGGCAGCAATGCGTCGTGGAGGCGCCCGACGGCCTGCTCGTCCTGCTCGCGCGTGCTGCCGAGCCCGAAGACGCCGCAGACGACGATCGTCGCGTAGCGGCGCGGCGGCGCGAGCTCGTGGAGCCGCGCGACCCACAGCGTCGCGTCGGGCGCGCGACGGCGGGCGCGCTCGACCATGTCCGCCGAGGCGTCGCACCCGTCGACGTCGTAGCCGAGGTCGCGCAGCGGCGCGAGCAGCCGGCCGGCGCCGCAGCCGGCGTCGAGGATCGGATCCTGGAGATAGGGCCGGTAGAGCTCGACTTCCGGCGCGTCGAGGTTGACCGTCGCCCAGTAGTCGGCGACGAGACCGTGGTGCCATGTCTGCGGTGCGTGCAAGGCCCCTCCTTCCTGTCTATCGGCGAAGCCGTCGCGTCAAGGACGTGAGCGCCTGCAGCTCCCCGACCTGCAGCAGGCGGCACGCGATGAGATACGCCGCCGTCGCGGCCGCGAGCGGAACGCCGACGGAGACGACCTGCGCCGGGAACGACCGTCCGAGCGCGTCGTCGAGCGCATGCCAGAGGATGCGGGCAATGCCCCCGGCGACGGCGGCGGCGACGGCGATCCGCACGGTGGACGAGACGAGCGCACCGCCGTCGATCCGGCCCAGGCGACGACGGAGGAGGACGAGCAGCGCCCAGGTCCCGGCGACGTTGCAGATCGCGGTGCTCAGCGCGATCCCCCACACGCCGACGCGGTAGAGGGCGATGTCGAGCAGCGCGTTGAGGAAGAGGTTCCCGAGCGCGATCGTCGTGGGGATCCAGTTCGACTGGAGGCTGAAGAACGCTCGGTTGAGCAGGAGCATCTCGCCGTTGAACAACAGCCCCGCGCTGAACGCCGCGAGCGCGCCCGCGACGACCGGCGTGTCGTGCGGATGCCAGTGCCCGTGCTGGTAGAGAATCCGGATGATCGGCTCGGCGAGCACCGCGCTCACGGCCGCCGTGGGGATGAGCAGGAACGCGATCTGCCGCAACCCCGAGCTGACCGTCGCGCGGAAGCCGCTCATGTCGTTGCGCGCGGCGAAGCGCGAGAGCGTCGGGAAGAGCACCGTGGCGATCGCCACCGAGAACATCCCCTGCGGGAGCATGTAGACGAGGAACGCCTTCTGGATCGCCGTCGGCGCGAGGTTCGCGTCGATCAGCCGCGACGCGAAGAACGTGTCGATCACCGCGTTGACGTTGATCAGGCCGAGCCCGAGGGTGACCGGCACCATCAGCTTGAAGACGCGAGCGACCGCAGGATCGCGCCAGTCGACCACGAGCTGGAGACGGCCGTCGCGGCCGCGCAGCCACGGCATCGGCAGGAACACCTGCACGAACGTCGCGACCAGGATCGCCCCCGCGTAGACGTAGAGCTTCGAATCCTCCCCGTGCGCCTGCGGGACGCCGATCGCGAGCCCGAGGATGATCGCGAGGTTCCAGAACACCGGCGAGATCGCCGGCACGGTGAAATGGTCGTAGCTGTTGAGGATCCCGACGACGATCCCGGAGACGCCGAGCAGCGCGACGATCGGGAACAGCACGCGCGACAGCCCGACGGCGAGCGAGCGGTCGTCGCCCGGGTTGCCGAACACCCCGATCACGTGCGGCGCGACGAGGACGAAGAGCGCGGTGAGCGCGGTGAGGCCGAGGAGCATCAGCCAGAAGAGCGTCGAGGCGACACGCCACGCCCGCTTTCGCTCGCCCTTCTCGAGCAGCTCGCTGAAGACCGGGACGAACGCGGACGACAGGGCCGCGTCGGCGACGAGTGCGCGCACGAGATTGGGGATCTGGAACGCGACGGTGAAGGCGTTGATCTTCCCACTCGCGCCGAAGTAGCTCGCCGCGACGACCTCCCGCACGAGACCGAGCACCCGCGAGAGCGCCGTGGCGAGGCCGAAGATCGCGGTCGAGACGGCGAGGCCCGAACCGCGCTCGGGGGGCTCGGCCGGCGGGACGATCACGGTTTCCTGGGTCGCGAACTGATCTTCCTCGAGCGCCTCGCGCCGGATGATCATCGTCGGCGCCTCGGACCCCTCCGGCAGCGGCCACGCCTCGAAGTAGCTCGGCTTCCCTCGCTCTCGTCGTCGCCGGTCGCGCTCGAGCCTGCGCAGCTCTCGCTCGCGGTCGGCGTCGTCCACGCGGTGAGCCTACTGAGCGCGCCGGTCCTTGCCCGTCCGCCGTTCGCCGCTCGAACGCCGGTCGGTTCCGCTCCGCCGCTCGCCCTCGGGCGGCGGACCGTCGTCGCGCGTGCGGCGGTCGTCGCCTCGGCGCTCCTCCCCGGATCGCCGGTCCTTCCCCGACCGCTTCTCCGTCATAGTGCGATTTTTCACGAACAGGAGCGTTTTTCCTGCCGCGTGCTACCATCCGCGCGCCCGCAGAACGCGGGCGTTTCTTCGCCCGATGCCGAACATCAAGCAACAGGAGAAGCGCGTTCGCCAGGCCGCCCGCCAGCGGACGGAGAACCTGCGCTGGCGGTCGACGGCGAAGACGCTCATGCGCCGCCTCCGCGAGTCCGCCGACGGCGGCGACACCGCAGCGGTCGGCGAACGGCACCGCGAGCTCGTCAGCTGGCTCGACAAGGCAGCAGCGCGCGGCGCCCTGCACCGGAACACCGCCGCCCGCCGCAAGGCGCAGGCTGCCCGGGTCGTCGCCGGCGACCGCGACGCCTGAACGCTACTCGAGGTACCGCTCCAGCACCGCGCAGAGCGCGACCAGATGGATTAGCACCGACTGCCGGTCGCGGCGCTCCGTCCCGTCGCCGCCGTGCGATGCCGCGTAGGCGTCGACGGCGAGGCCGTGCACCGCCGGATAGCGCCACTGCTCGAGCTCGCGCGCCTGCATCGCGCCGAAACCAGCCCAGCACCCCGGGCTCGCGACCATGGACGGATGCGTCGGGCCGTCGCTCTCGGCGACGTCGGCGCCGCAGCTCGGACAGCGCACGCTACGCGCGTCGCGTGATGTCGACGAGCGCGCGCTCGAGCTCGAGGTCGGCCGGGAGCTTCGAGCCGCCCTTCGCGGCGGCGTCGAGCTCGGAGAGCCGGACGATCGCGCCGGCGAGCTCGTCGGCCGAGAAGTTCCCGGCCTGCGAGAACGCCTTCTCGGCGACGAACGGGTGGATCTTCAGCGTTGAGGCGGCGTCGCGCGGGCGGACACCCTCCTCCGCGAGCTTCTGGGCGCGGCGGACGCGGCCGACATGTCCGACCATCGACCCGACGATGCGCATCAGCTCACCGGAGCGCGCACGGTGCGACCGCTCCATCAACTCCTCGGTGCTGCGAAGCGTCGACGCGACATCGCGTCTCCCCCACGCGTCGGTCACGGCGAAGATCGCCGTCTCGGCGCGGCCGGCGGCGAGCTGCTCGACGTCGCGCCGCGTGACGACGTGCTCGGCCCCCGCCCACGTCGAGAGCTTGTCGACTTCGCTCGCGAGCTCGTCCAGGTCGTCGCCGACGACCTCGACGAGCGCGCGGCAGGCCTCGGGCTCGGCGCGCGCGCCGAAGCGCGCGAACTGCTCCGCCACCCATTCGGGCAGCTTCTTCTTCGGCACCTCGTACGCGAGCACCTGGCCGGCCTTCGCAACCGCCTTCGCGAGCGGCGAGTCCGACTTGATCTCCTCGGCGACGAGTGCGAGCACGGTCTCCGGCGAGGGCGCTGCGAGATACCCCGCGAGCTCCTTCACCTCGGCCGCCTTCCACTTGTCGACCTCGTCCACGATCACGAGGCGCCCGTCGCCGCCGCCGAACAGGCCGAGCGCGTTGCACGACGCGATCACATCGGCGGCGCCGAGCTCGCGCGCGCTCAGGTGCTCGGTCGAGTCGTCGCCGAACCGGTCACGCAGCCGGCGAACCGCGCGCGCGATCTTCGGCCGGTCGCTGCCCGTCAGCAGGTAGACCGGCTTCAGCTCGCTCGCCACGCGACCAAGCATAGGCGGCGGCCAGGAGCGCAACCGCGGCGAGCGCGGCCGCGCCTGCGCCGCTCTTCACCTGCGCGCCCGGCAGCCCGCCGAAGAGGCGGGCGCAGCCGGCGAGGTAGGCCGCGAGGACGCCGTTCGCCTGGGCGAGCACCGGCCCGAGCGCCGGCAGCGCAGCCGCGAGGAGTGCGAGCGCGAGCATCGGGGCGACGACCGGCGCCGCCGCCACGTTCGCCGGAATCGCGACGAGCGGGATCTGCCGGAAGTGCAGCCACGAGATCGGCGCCGTCGCGAGCCCGCACGCCGCCGAGAGCGCAACCGGCTCGCGCGTGTGGGGCGGCAGCGGGTACCCCTCGAGAAAGCGCCTGATCGGCGGCGCGAGCCGGAAGATCGCGAGGAGGGCGGCGAACGAGAGCTGGAAGCCCGGATCGAGCAGCGTGTAGGGATTCCACGCGAGCAGTGCGGCCGCGGCGAGCAGAAGCGCGTGCCAGCGGTCGCGCTCACGGCCCGAGAGCCACGCGAGGCATCCGAGCGCACCCGCGATGCCTGCGCGCAGCACCGACGGCTGTGGTCCGACCGCCAGCACGTAGCCGCCGATCGCGAGCAGCGCGAGCGACTCCGCGACGAGCCGCGACAGCCCGAGCGCGAGCGCGAGCACCGACGTGCCGCCGCCGACGACGAGGACGTTGCCGCCGCTCACGGCGAGCAGGTGGTACAAGCCCGAGGCCCGGAACCGGTCGCGGAGCTCTTGCGAGAGCCCTTCGTCCTCGCCGAGCACGACGCCTTCGAGGACCGCGCGACGTTCTCCCGCGAGCCCGGGAACGGCGCTCCGCGCGAGCCACGCGTGCAGGCGGTCCGCGAGCGAGCGTCGAGTGCCGACGACGCGGAACGCACTCGCGCGCAGCACGACGTGGACGCCGTGCAGCCGGAGCCAGCCGCGTTCGAACTCGCTCGGAGCCCGCAGGACGCCGAGCACCTGCAGGCGGGTCCCCTGCGGCGGCGCCCGCCCCACCGGCAGCTCGAGCAGCACCGGCTCGCGCATCCGCAATTCGCCCCAACGCAGCGCGAGTGCGCGCGCGCGTACGGCATAGCGCGTCGTCCGGGCCCGCTCCTGCGTCTCGACCATCGCACGCTCGGCCGTGCCGATCCGCGAAGCAAGCACGCTGCGGTCGAGGGCATGCAGCCGCTCCGTTCCCCAGAGCCAGCCTCCGACCGCGATCAGCAGTGCAAGTGCGAGCGGCGGGCGGAGCACGAGCGCACACGCCGCGACTGCGACGGCCGGCACGAGCGCCGCGCGGACGGCGACCGACGCGGCGAGCCCGGCCGACGCCGCGAGCGGGACGAGATAGGCGAGCCGAAGCGTCACGGCGGCACGACGAGCCCCTTCAGCTCCGCGAGCTTCGACGGGCCGATCCCGGAGACGCCGTCGAGCTCGGCGAGCGAGCGGAAGGCGCCGTGCTCCTGCCGGTACGCGACGATCTTCGCCGCAGTCGACGGGCCGATCCCGGGCAGCGCGTCGAGCTGCTCCACGTCGGCGCTGTTCAGGTCGACAGGCGCGTTCGCGGCGCCGACGGCGGTGCCCCGAGCGCCGGCTCCGCGCGCGGGGATGACGATCTGCTCGCCGTCGGCGAGCGGTGCCGCGAGGTTGACCGCTGCGAGGTCGGCATGCGCAGTGACGCCGCCGGCGGCGGCGACGGCGGCGGCGACGCGTGTTCCGGCGGGCAGGCGATGCAGGCCCGGCCGCCGCACGGCTCCGGCCACGTCGACGACGAGCAGCCGGGCGGCAACGTGCGCCGGCCGGGCGACGCGCAGCGGAGGGCTGTCTGCGCGCGGCGCGCCGCGGTGCAGGAGCCGCGGCGCGCCGAGGACGAGCAGGCCCGCGAGCACGAGCGCGATCGCCAGTCCGCGCCGTTGCGAGGGCGTCAACGAGCCGAGCAGGTCCATGCCGGAACGGTTGCTGCTCGACCGTCACGGGACCGTGTCGACTCGCGCGCACCTCTGTGACGTCGGAGGGGCCCGTCGCCCGGGCCCCTCCGACGCTCGGCGCGGTGCGCGAGCTACGAGCTACGCACTGCAGCTCGACGGCTGCGTGCCGGGCTTGTTCGGCATGACGCCCTTGGGCACGCCGAGGTACATCGCGTACAGCGTGACCGCCGTGTGCGTGTCGTTTCGCGCGAGGTGGATGTGGTTCGCCGGCTCGATGAACGACTGCCCCTTCGAGACCTTGAACGGCGCGCAGTTCGCGACCGACGGATCGAAGACGGTCAGCGTGCCCTTCGTGATGACGACGGCGACCGGCGAGCCGTGGGTGTGCCAGCCGAAGTTGCCGCCGGGCTGAATGGTGATCGTGTCGAGCACCACGGCGCCCGGCTTCACCGCGAGCGTCATCGTCGTCTTGATCGTCCCGACGGCGCGGGCCTGGGCGAAGATCGGCGGCTTCGCGGCGAACGCGGCCGCTGCCGCGACGAGCGCGGCGACCGCGCCTGCGACGGCGAGCGTGACCTTCATGGCGGAACCTCCTTCGAGTTGTGTCGTGCACCGCTCCTTCGATGCCCGACGTTAGGAGGCCGCCCCTTTGCTCGAACTTAGCGCCGGCTTAACAGCCGGATGAGCGGTGCAAAGTGCTGCGACGCGGGTCTCGCCGCACTCCCGCAGGATCCGCTCGGCGCGGACGATGCACGACTGTGCCTCCGCGCTGCGGCCGACGTTGTGGAGGGCGTCACCGGCGGCATAGAGGCCCCAACCGGGGAACGCGCCCAGCAGGCCTCGCTCCCAAACTCCGGCGCCGGCGGCGAAGAGCTCCGCGGAGCGCTCGAGCTCGCCCGCCGCTTCCACCGCAATGCCCCACATGAGCAGCGACGCACCCACCGCCGGCGCATCGTCGGCGGTGCGGAAGCGGTCGTGCGTGCGTGCGAAGGCGGCTTCGGCGCCGGCGAGATCGCCCGCGAGCGCACGCGAGAGCGCAGCCGCGTTCTCCGTCATGCCGACCGCACGTCGGTCGCCGTACGCGCGCCGCAGCCTCACGGCCTCGTCCAGGAGCGCGAGCGCACGATCCGGTTCGCCGAACGACCGCGCGCAGTTGCCGAGCGCCGCGAGCACCCGGGCCTCCCCCTCGGTGTCCTCGAGTCGCCGACTCCGCTCGAGCGCCTCGTCGAGCACCTCCTCGGCCTCGTCGCGCCGTCCCTCCGTCCGCGCGAGCGCCGCGAGATTGCAGAGCACCTGTGCGACGGCGCGGTCGCGGTCGTAGCGGTGGAAGTGGAAGATGGTCTCCTCGTGGACCGGGCGCAGCCGCGCGCCCGGGCCGACCGGCAGGAGGATGAGGCCGATGCTGACGCCCTCGAGAAACGGCGGCCACCCGTCGGGCACGCGCGCAAGCACGTCGAGCGCGGCCGTGAGGCGGTCACGGGCGTCGGCGAGCTCGCCGCGGTAGTACGGAGGCAGAGACGACACCGTCAAGGCGGACGCTCGCGCAGGATCCTCGCCGGCGAGCTCGATCGCCTCGTCGCAGGCGCGGCTGCAGGCGTCGAAAGTCCCGGCGGAGGTCTGGAGAAGCGCGAACTGCTGCAGCGCGTCCGCGGCGAGCGTCGGGCGAATGCCACGGGCAAGAGCGACTCCTTCGGCCGCATGCGCGATCGAGTCGCGATGCCGGCCGCAGCGCTGGAGCAGCGCCGCAGCGGCGAAGAGCGTCCTGACGCGGAGCTCGGTCGACTCCGGTGCACCGTCGAGCACGGCGCGCAGCCGCCGCGAGCCCTCGGTGAAGTAGCTCCGGTCGAGCCAGAAGCGCCAAATCGCCGCACCGAGCTCGAGCGCGCCTTGGGGGTCATGGCGCAGACCGGAGTCGAGCGCGGCGCGGATGTTGTCGTGGTCGAGCTCGAGCTCTGCGAGCGGCGGCGGGTCGGCCGCGAGCGCGAGTGCCCACGCCCGTAAGCGGCCCTCGACCGCTTCACGCTCACCGGCCTCGGCGAGGCGTTCCGCGGCAAACTGCCGCACGGTGTCGAGGAGCCGGTAGCGGGCGCGCTGCGCGTCCTCGACGACCGCCAGGGACTTCTCCACGATGCGCAGGAGCAGCGTGACGACGTCGCGCTGGGGCACGGCGCCGCCCGCGCAGACCTCGATCGCCGCGTCGAGCGAGAATGACCCGGCGAAGACGGCGAGCCGCCGGAAGAGCACGCGCTCCTCGCCGTCGAGCAGCTCGTGGCTCCAGCTGATAGTCGCGCGCAGCGTCTGCTGTCGCGAGAGCGCGGTCCGCCGACCGCCGGAGAGGATGTCGAGGCTCTGGTCGAGCCGCGCCTCGATCTGCGCCGGAGAGAACGCGCTCACGCGGGCGGCGGCCATCTCGAGTGCGAGCGGCATCCCCTCGAGCCGTGCACAGAGCCGCTCGATCTCTTCGCGGTCCGAGCCGGTGAACGACGGATCGGCGTCCTGTGCGCGGGAGATGAAGAGCTCGACGGCTTCCTCCAGCGTCAGGCCCGGGACCGGCCACGTGCGCTCGCCGCTGCACCGGAGGCGCTCGCGGCTCGTCGCGAGGATGCGCAACTGCAGGCACCGCGCGAGGAGGAGCTCGGCGAGCGACGCGCACGCGTCGACCACATGCTCGCACGTGTCGAGCACGAGGAGGACGTCTTGCGCCGCAACCTGGTCGGCGACCGCCTCCGCCGCGCTGCGCTGCGACGGGACGACGAGGCCGCAGGCCGTGGCCGTCGCGTCGCCGACGAGGTCCGGATCGGCGATCGCTCCGAGCTCGACGAAGACGACGCCGTCGGCGGCGTCGGCGCGGGCGGCGGACGCCACCGCCAGCCGCGTCTTGCCGCTCCCGCCCGGCCCCGTGAGCGTCAGCAACCGCGACTGCGCGAGCTCGTCGGCGATCACCGCCAGCTCCCGCTCGCGGCCGACGAAGCTCGTCAGCTCGCTCGGCAGGCCGCGGGGCGGACGCGAGTCGCCGTGCGAAGACGTGAGCAAGCTCCGGTACAGCGACCGGGTCTCCTCCGCCGGGTCGGCTGCGAGTGCCCGGCGAAGTGCGCCGCGCAGGCGTTGATATTGCGCGAGCGCGTCCTGGCGCCGGCCGAGCGTGTCGTACGCGAGCATCAGCGCGCGGTGCGCCGGCTCGTGCAGCGGGTCGACACGGAGCGCCCGCTGCAGCGTCGCGAGTGCGTCCTGCGGCGGCTGCCGCTCCGCGAGCTCGAGGCAGACCGCGCTGTGCAGGTCGGTCAGCTCCGCCCGGCGGGCCTCGGCCCAGCTCTCGTAGCGGTCCTCCGGCAGCAGCTCGCCGCGGAAGAGCGCGAGCGCCTCCTCCAGGCGGCCGCCGCGCGCCGCCGCCTCGAAGCCGTCGACGTCGACGTCGGCGTCGTCGGCGAGCGCGAGCATCCCGCCGTCGAGCGTGACCGACTCCGCGCCGAGCACACGGCGCGCGGCGTGCAGCGCCTGGTGCAGGTTGTTCTGCGCAGCGGCGGCGTCGGACTCCGGCCACAGCAGCTCCGCCACCACCTCGCGATGCAGGCGACGGGACGGGGCGAGGGCGAGCACCTTGACGAGCGTCCGCGCCTTCCGCAGGCGCCACGCGCGCTCGTCGACCTCGACGCCGCCGACGGTGGCGCCGAAGCCGCCGAGCAGACGAACCTCCATGCCGAAAGCTTGTCAGCCCACGACGAAATTCACGAGCTTGCGCGGCACGACGATCGTCTTCCGCACCTGAGCGCCGTCGATGTGAGCCTGCACCTTCGGCGACGCGGACGCCAGTGCGACGAGCTCGTCCTCCGGCGTCGAGGCGACGACCTCGAAGCGGTCGCGCACCCTCCCGTTCACCTGGACGACGAGCTCGAACGTGTCGCGCTCCAGCTGCACCTCGTCGGCGACCGGCCACGGCGACTCCCAGAGCCGCTCGTGGCCGAGTGCTTCCCACAGCTCCTCCGCCAGGTGCGGCGCCCACGGCTGGATCAGCGAGACCGCCGTCTCCGCCGCGAAGCGGGCTGCGGGATCCTCGACGCCGGCGCGCGACAGCTCGTTCAGCAGCTCGATGACCGCCGAGATCGCCGTGTGGAACGACTGGCGCCGGCCGAGGTCGTCCGTCACCTTCGCGATCGTCTCGTGCGCCTTTCGCGACAATGCGTTTGCGGGCGCGGCGTCGCGCGCCGCCGATTCCGCCGCCTCCGACACGATCCGGTAGAGCCGCCGCGTGAATCGCACGATCCCCTCGAGCCCGGTCTCGGTCCAGTCCATGTCCTCGTTCGCCGGGCCGATGAAGAGGATGTAGAGGCGCAGCGCGTCGGCGCCGTGCTCGTCGAGCACCTCGTCGGGGCCGATGACGTTGCCCTTCGACTTCGACATCTTCGTGCCGCCGAGGTTCACCCAGCCGTTCGCGAAGAACGCGGCGAACGGCTCACGGAAGCCGATCAGCCCGAGGTCGTTCAGCGCCTTGATGAAGAAGCGCGCATAGATCATGTGCATCGTCGCGTGGTCGACGCCGCCGATGTACTGGTCGACGGGATTCCAGTAGTCCGCGAGGTCGCGCCGCCACGGCGCGTCGGTGTTCTTCGGATCGGTGAAGCGCAGGAAGTACCAGGACGAGTCGACGAAGGTGTCCATCGTCTCGACCTCGCGCCGGCCCGGCCCGCCGCACGACGGGCACGTCGTCGCGACCCAATCCTCGGCACCTGCGAGCGGCGCGATTCCCCGCGGCTTGTAGTCCTCGATGTACGGCAGCAGGACCGGCAGGTCCTCGTACGGCACGGGGACGGTGCCGCAGGCGTCGCAGTAGACGATCGGGATCGGCGAGCCCCAGTAGCGCTGCCGGGACCAGCCCCAGTCGCGCAGCCGGTAGGAGATCGCGGGCTTGCCGAGGCCGCGCTCCTCGAGCCATGCGACGATCGCGCCCTTTCCCTCCTCCGCCGGCAGCCCGGTGAACTGCGCGGAGTCGATCATCGTGCCGTCCTCGTCGATCACCGGGACGATCGGCAGGTCGAAGGTCTCTGCGAACTGCGCGTCGCGCTCGTCGTGCGCCGGGACGGCCATGATCGCGCCGGTGCCGTAGTCCATCAGCACGTAGTCGGCGACCCAGATCGGGATGCGCGCGTCGTTGGCCGGGTTCGTCGCGAAGAAGCCGGTGAAGACGCCCGTCTTCTCCGTCGCCGCCGCGCGCTCCTCGCCTCGCTTCGCGGACGCGTACTTGACGTAGGTGGCGAGCTCGTCGGCGTGCGGCGAGCGTTCGATCAGCCGCTCGACCAGCGGGTGCTCGGGCGCGAGCACGGCGAACGTGCCGCCGAACAGCGTGTCCGCGCGCGTCGTGAAGACGGGAACGTCCTCGTCGAGCTCCTCGACGTGGAACACGATCTCGGCGCCCTCCGAGCGGCCGATCCAGTTCCGCTGCGCCGCCTTGATCCGCTCGGGCCACTCGAGGTTGTCGAGCTCGTCGAGCATCTCCTGCGCGTACGCGGTCGTGCGGAAGAACCACTGCTCGAGGTTCTTCGCCTCGACCTCCGCGCCGCAGTACTCGCAGCGGCCGTCGTGCACCTGCTCGTTGGCGAGGACGACCTGGTCGACCGGGCACCACTTGACCGGCGCGCCCTTGCGGTACGCGTAGCCGGCCTCGAGCAGCTTCAGGAACAGCCACTGGTCCCAGACGTAGTACGTCGGCTCGTGCGCGGACGTCAACCGCGACCAGTCGAATGCCCACCCCATCCGGCGCATCGACTGCGTGATGTTCGCGATGTTCTGCTCGGTGATGTCGCGCGGATGCCCGCCCGCCTTGAACGCGGCGTTCTCCGCCGGCAGCCCGAACGAGTCGAAGCCGATCGGGTGCAGCACCTCCTTGCCCAGCCGCTTGTTGAACCGCGTCAGGACGTCGCCGATCGTGTAGACGAGCACGTGGCCCATGTGCAGCGTCCCCGACGGGTACGGCCACATCGCCACGACGTAGCTCTTCTCCTTCGTCGGGTCGGGCTCGCCGACGAGCGCGGCCCCCGCGTCGTCCCAGACGCGCTGCCACTTCCTCTCGACCTCGTGTGCGTCGTAGTCGGCCATAGAAACGAAAAGACCTCCCGAGGGAGGCCGTTGGAAGCCGTCGCGGCGCCGCCGCGGGTGGCTTCCTCTAGTTGCTAAGCAGCTCCTTCATCGTCGTCTTGATACTAGCGGAGGTGCTGGAGCTTTTCCCACTTTCCGCTCGCGTCGACGACGGCGAGCTCTCGCTCGGCGGCTGTCGGGCCTCGGAGCTCGCGGCCCGGCACGGGACGCCGCTCCTCGTCTACTGCGAGGAGACGATCCGCGCCCAGGCGCGCGCCTACGCCGAGGCGGCACCCGGCGCCCTGATCGTCTACGGGACGAAGGCGTTCGCGAACGTCGCGCTCCTCCGCGTGCTCGCCGAGGAGGGCATCGGCGCGGACGTCTCGACGCTCGGCGAGCTCGCCTTCGCGCAGGCCGCGGGGATCGCGGGCGACCGGATCCTCTTCCACGGCAACAACAAGTCGGACGAGGAGCTCCGCGCCGCCGCGGACGCCGGCGCGACGGTCGTGCTCGACGCGCCGGACGAGCCCGAGCGGGCCGCCGCTGCAGGCGTGCACCGCGTGCTCGTGCGCCTGACGCCCGGCGTCGATGCTCACACCCATCGGGCGATCCGCACGGCGCACGACGAGTCGAAGTTCGGGATGGCGCCGGAGCGGGCGCTCGCGGTGATCTCCGATGCGCGCGAACACGGCCTCGACGTCGTCGGCGTGCATTTCCACGTCGGCTCCCAGCTCGCGCGCATCGACGAGAGCCTGCTCGCCGTCCAGCGTCTGCTCGAGTTCGTCGCGCGCGCGGGCGAGGAGCTCGGCTGGCGGCCGGCGCTCCTCGACATCGGCGGCGGGCTCGGCATCCGCTACACCCACGAGGAGCAGCTGCCCGACGTGCGCGAGTTCGTCGCGCCGCTCGTCGCAGCGCTTCCCGAGGACGTGCAGGTCGTCCTCGAGCCGGGCCGCTCGCTCGTCGGCCGCGCCGGCGTCACGCTCTACCGCGTCGGCGCGATCAAGGAGAGCGGCGGCGTCACGTACGTCGCGATCGACGGCGGCATGTCGGACAACCCGCGCCCGCAGCTGTACGACGCGCGCTACGAGGCGTTGCTCGCCAACCGCGCGGACGAGCTCGCGGACGGGGTCTACCGCATCGCGGGAAAGCACTGCGAGTCCGGCGACGTGCTCATCCAGGCGGCCGAGCTGCCGCGGCCGCGCCGCAGCGACCTGCTCGCGGTGCCGGGGACGGGCGCGTACACGCTCGCCATGGGCTCGAACTACAACGGCGTCCCCCGCCCGCCTGCCGTGCTCGTGCGCGCCGGCTCGCAGCGGCTGATCAGGAAACGCGAAGAACTGCGTGACCTGCTCCGTCACGAAGCCGATACCCTGGACTCGTGAGCGCACGCCTCGCAGCGGTCCCCGGCGTGATCCTCGTCGCCCTCGCGGCGGCGATGTGGGGCACCGACCCGATCATTCGCAAGCCGATGTCGACGTCGACGAGCGCCACGACGATCGTCTTCGGCGAGCACGTCGTGCTCGTGCTGCTGACGCTGCCGCTCCTCCTGCCGGCTCTGCGCGCGGTCGTCCGGGCGGGGTGGCGCGACGTCGTGTGCGTAATCGTCATCGGCGCCGGCGCGTCGGCCGTCGCGACGATCCTCTTCACCGAGGCGCTCTTCCACGGCGACTTCGTCACGCCGGTCGTGATCCAGAAGATCCAGCCGCTCGTGGCGGTCGCCGGGGCCGCCGTGCTGCTCGGCGAACGGGCACGGCCGCGGTTCGCCTGGTTCATCCTCCCCGCGCTGATCGGGTTCTGGCTCGTCAACCAGCCGCATCCGCTCGAACCGACGGCGCAAGGCCTCGTGCCGATCGTCGAGGCGACCGCCGCCGCGGTGATGTGGGCGCTCGGCACCGTGCTCGGCCGCTACGTCAGCCGTGACCTCGAGTTCCAGCACATCGTCGCCCTCCGCTTCTTCTTCGGCCTGATCGCCAGCGCGATCGCGCTGCCCGTGATGGGCGCCAAGGCGTACGCGGGCGCGCACGACTCGCTCTGGATCGCCTACCTCGCTGTCGTGACCGGTCTGCTCGCGCTCTCGCTCTACTACGTCGCGCTCCAGCGCACGCCGGCGATGCTCTCCTCGATCGCCGAGCTGACCTACCCGGCGATCGCGGTCATCGCGGGCATCTACGCCTACAACTCGCACCTGCGCTGGACGCAGTGGATCGGCGTGATCGTGATCATCGGGGCGGTCACCCTCCTCCCGTTCCAGCGGAGGCGTTCCGTGGTCGCCGTACCTGCTATGGCTACGGCATGAGCACGTACGAAGACGACGAGCCTGACTTCGGCGAAGACGACGGCGAGCTCGATCTGAGTGGCTTCGACAGCGACGACGACGAGCCGCTGAGCCTCGACGACGACTTCGACGAAGAGGAATAACCGACGATTAGGTAGCTCGGATCCGAGGGCGGTACGCTCCGCCCATGGATCTCAGAGACACCCCAGAAGAGGCGCAATTTCGCGCGGGGCTGCGCGCGTGGCTCGAGGCGAACCTGCCGGAGGACAAGCGGGGGAGTCGAGGCGGCGCGCAGCGGTTCGACGACCCGTTCATGCGGGGTTGGAGCCGCAAGCTCTACGAGGCCGGCTACGCGGGCCTGACCTGGCCGAAGGAGTTCGGCGGCGCGGGCGCGCCGTACAGCTTCCAGGCGATCTTCTACGAGGAGATGGCGGCCGCGCAGGCGCCGCCGCATATCGGCGTGATCGGGCTCGGCATGGCCGGGCCGACGATCATCGCGCACGGCACCGACGAGCAGAAGGC
>Ga0182008_10001311_pt1 | contig 17003 bp, 6 predicted proteins | sample Sormic07211129_1_FD_120482 | JGI IMG/M metagenome (GOLD analysis project Ga0182008, IMG submission 120482) | Rhizosphere microbial communities from Sorghum bicolor, Mead, Nebraska, USA - 072115-129_1 metaG | ecosystem: Host-associated > Plants > Roots > Rhizosphere | place: USA: Nebraska...
GCCGAGCAGCAAAGCGCCGTGGCCGAAGAGATCAGCCGCAGCATCATCAACGTGCGCGACGTGTCCGAACAGACCGCTGCCGCCAGCGATGAAACGGCCAAGTCCAGCGTTGAGCTGGCACGGCTTGGCAATCAGTTGCAGGAAATGGTCAGCCACTTCCGCGTCTGACCTGCTCCCCCTCCGCGGGACTCAGCCCCTTTCCTGCAACGGGTGTGGGGCTGACTGTCGGCATTCGCCCGACGAAAAATCCGAACAACGGATTGCTTTTTCATACGGCCCTATCCCCAGTTGCCCTACCGCCATTCCTGATCCATTCCTGTACGTTTTCTTCTGCCCAAGAACATTCCGTTCGAACAGGAGAATGACAACACATGGACGTAAGCAACGACTCGCTACTACACAGGCTGGTTGACCCTCCTGGCAACGACGACGAAACCAAAACCAACTTCAAGACAGCCATGCAACGCATGGGTTTTGACTCGGTGTTCGACATCGTGCGCATGACCCAAGAGCAGTTCACTCTTGAACTCGCCGAGCATACCGACGCAGACGCCGGGCAGGCGTATGCCAACGCGCAGAGCTATGCCCGACAGATCAGCCGCCTGTATCAAGAACATCAGCTGTCGTCCGGCGATGCCGATCGACGCGTTCGGCGCAGTCCAAGCTCCTCGCCCGCCACCTATCAAAAGTTATTCGACGAGAATTGGGAGCAGTTTTGCGAAGACGGTGATATCGCTGCAATCGACTCGCCAGTGGCGTATCTGCGAGCGCTGTATCTGTTTGCCGGACAACTGGAAAAATCGTCTGCTCAGGCCGACAAAATCACTCTGGAAAAACGCCGTCCCGACCTCAAGGAGCTGATGCTGGATCACCAGAGTGCCTTTGCTCCACGGCCGATGCTGAGCATCGTCAATGACACCTTGAGCAGTCATATCCAACGACACCTGAAAGAAACCGGCAACACGAAGACCATTCACGAGGTACTGGCTAGCGAGCGCTACCCGCTCTCTCTGCCCTACGACCTTCATCACCAACAATGCTTGCTTGGGCTGGGCGTAGAAAAACCCGCGCTGGGTGAATTGAATTATCGGATCAGTCTGAAACTGCCGTTTTCGCTCGAACACTCGAAATACGGAAGCATTTCAACGCCCCCTTCCGAGGCTCAGAAACTGCTGTCCGGCCTGAGCCCGGAGCAACAGCAGATACTGATAGAACCACCCGACCCTGATGTAGAGGTGAAGGCTTACGGGACTAAAGACTCCGATCCAAGGCATAGCGTTGAGCGCTTCAAGGAGCGCACCGGGCTGACGATGGAGCAGATTGATCAGCTGCTGGCCCAAGGTAAGCACCGTCCGAAAGACTCACCTCACAGTCCTGTACCCCATCGTCGCTTTTATGGGTGCAAATATGTCAATGCGGCGTCGATGAAAAACAAAATCATCGTTGATAAGACGACACCCCCGACTTTTGAATTTTATCCCGTGGAGAATTTCGATGCCCTGCTACGGATGGTCCGACTGCAGCGCTGGACAGGTATCCCTGTTGCCGAACTCGACACACTGATCGTCAACGCCATGCGCTCGGACGGCACTGCATCACCCTGGCTCAACACCAACACCGTCCGCGTCCTGGGGGTCTATCGATACCTGAATCAGCGTTACGGCATCGCGCCCGAGGAGTTTGCTTCACTCGTGCACGACATGCCGACTTCCGCTTGCGGTGATCGTGTTCCGTTGTTCGATCAGGTGTTCAATCGCACTCAATTGCTCGCCAGCCCTTTGCTGGAAAACAAAGGGCAGGTCATTGATATCGAGGGTTCGACATCGCAGCCGACCCTCAACTATCTGAGCGCAGGATTGGGCTTGCCCGTCACGCAAGACTCGCTGTTACTACTCGCGAAACAGACCAAGGAATACCGTACTTCGCTCAAACATGATTTACCCACAGTGTCTTCGCTCTATCGCCAGGCCCGTATCGCAAGGATATTTGGTCTGTCGCCCCTCGAGTGCACGGAACTGGCGCGAATGCTGGGAGGTGATGACTTCTGCGGACTGTTGGTGACCGGTGCGCTACGTAAACCGGATGAAGAGAAAGCCGACATTCTCGACGTGCTGATGGCCATGGATTGGGCTGTTGACTGGCTCAAGCAAAGCCATCGCGATGTGTCGCAATGGTGTCACCTGTTCGATGTCGCCAGGAACGACTTGCCGCTGAACCCGAATCTGGAGAAACGGCTAGAGGCATTTCGAGCAGACAACCATCCTTCCTATGACCAACAACTGCGCCTGGTGGAAAGTCTGCTGCACGATATCGTCGACTTGTCCTCGGATTACGTTCCCTGTGTGATGAAGATGGCAGGCACCTCCGTAACGAGTGTCTTCGCGGACATCAAAGACTTCATCCGAGGAAAAATGCCCACATCGTTGGCAAAGGTCCTTCGCGCTGCCGAAGCCTGTCTGGGACTGCATCTGAGCGGCAGCACGTTACAGATGTTGATGGAAAATCCGGCGTGGTTAGCCTCGGACAGCCCCGGGACTCTGACGCCCCAAACGCTCTATTTGCTCGAACGCTTCAGTCATTTAGCCCGTCAGCAGACGAACTCGGAAGAGAGCCTCCTGCACTATCTGCATTTAGCCAACACGCACTCACCTGAAGATCAGAGCATCAGCAATACAGCGAACCCATTGCTGGCGAACCTGCTGAACTGGACAACCGATGAAGTGAATGGCTTGACGAAGCCGTTTCCACAGAAGTACGCGCAATCAATGGAGGCAGTGGATTGGATCATGCGCTGCCAAGCGTGCAGCAAGACCACAGGGCTGTCGGCAAGCCTCCTGCTCAAAGCTACAGCCCTTACGGCCAACAGCCCAACTTCCGACTGGAAAACCGTTGGTGAAGCCGTGATCGCTGCCCGCCATTGACCCGTGTACCTCTTCAACATTCAAGGATTGAATATGACCGTTGCCATTAAAAAGCAGCTTGATGAAAGCCTGCGCGATGCGCTGTTGGCGCTGTATCTGAACAAAGTCGTACCTGCCGACGATACGACAAAAAACCTCACGCTCAAGACTGCCCAAGACCTTTACGAATATTGGTTACTGGATGTGCTGGTCAGCCAGGATGTACCTACCACACCCGTGGCCTGTGCCATTGCCAGCCTGCAGCAGTACATCAATCGCATCTTGCTGAACATGGAGCCCGGTTATGACTCGGCGACCATGACGGACAAACATGTGCAGACATGGCGCAACGAGATGCATCAGTACCCGAGCTGGGCCGCCCATCAAAACCTGCTGTACTTTCCCGCGATTTACCTGGAGCCCGGCCTGAGAAACAACAAGAGCGACAACTTCCAGCAACTGGAAAACGACCTCAACCAAAACCGGATTCAATCCGATGAAGTTCAGACCGCCGTGCTGGCCTACCTGACCCGGTTCGAAGAAGTCGCCAACCTCAACATCCTCAACGGCTATATCGATGGCGAGGACTTCGCCAACAGCACTTATTACTTCATCGCCAAATCCCGCTCAGAGAATACGTACTTCTGGCGTTCATTGAACATGGCCAAACGCCCGTTCTCAGGTCAGCCAACGAGCGACAAATCGCCAAAAGAGGATCAACCCGACCCGTACGCCTGGTCGGACTGGGAAAAAGCCGACGTTCCCATTCCTGACGATGCCATCGAGCACTCCATTCGCCCGGTCTGGTTCAACAATCGCCTGTTCGTGATCTGGGCAGAATGTATTTATCAGGAAGTTAATACCGTCGCCCACACCGACAAGACTTCACCGCAGGGTCAAAAAACCAATCTCTACCCTCATCTACGCTTGAGTCTCTGTTATAAAAAATCCGACAACAGCTGGAGCGCTCCGCGAGTCTGCCTTGATGAGTTCTGCAAGGAAGAAATAGTGCAGGGCAAGGAGACTAAAGAGATAAAGCGACTAATCGGCACCGTCGCAGTGCATTATCAAGAGGACTCTCAGAGTTCTCTGTTCATGGCACTCGCCTTGAATATAACGGCACCTAACACACAACTCAGCTACACCCCTCTAAAAACAGCCAGACTTGATAGACACCTAGCCCTTACATTTGTCGACCCCTCATCCGAGCACAAGCAGACAAACAAAATCTGTAGAAGTCATAAATTATTCGAAAGCAAAGATGAAGGCGGTCCAACTTACAATCTGCAGTCAAAATTTCACATACACAGACAATTTAAATCAACCCTTAGCCCTATTGATAAAACAATCAAAACCGGCAATGGAAACCACAAGTCTTTTGAACAATTTAAAATATCCTTTTCTGCGATCTACAATCGCAGAGAATCGGCAGTCAACATTTATTTAGAACCCGAAACAGACAATACCCATCCATCGGATTTCGACAAAAATAGTTGGATAGTTGATTATAAAATCCTGACTTACAGCTCGACACCCCAACTCGGTATCGGCAGCGGGTTCGGAGACTTAATACCAATGTTATCCCAAGCCCCCATTCCTGGATCTGCGTACGGGAAGCAGATATCCATCAACAGTACTACACTCATAGACAACCCTATAATCATTTACTCTGGAATTCATCTTTCTCCGATATATAAAGACCCCAACGCTCTAAACCCCTACCGCTACACTTTCTACGTAATGGAGGCCATGAAAATAGAATTTATTCCCTCCGACAACCACTATCCAAGGATAACTACTTATAACTCCACACAATTTATAGACTTCTCAAACTCGAAAATCTCAAACGACGACAACGACAAACAACCCCGCGCACCTATTAGACTCAATACCGTGTTTACGGCCGAGATGATCCGGCGTACCGAGGACAGTCTGGATGAGTTGTTCAGTTGGGAAACACAGCACCTGCCAGAACCCTCCATCCCCGGTGACGGCAACGCCAAGATGGATTTCCACGGTCCCTATGGCCGCTACTTCACAGAGCTGTTCCTCTACCTGCCATGGCTGATCGCCCATCGATTGAACGCTGAACATCAATACGACGAGGCAGAACGCTGGATCCAGTATGTGTTCAACCCTGGCCGCAAACAGGACAGTAACCACCCCTACTGGTGTGCGGTGCCCTTGACCGGTCCCGACGTTCCCTCCTTCTCCCTTCAGGCGCCCCACGATCCACACCAGATCGCCCTTAGCCATCCAGTTCACTTTCGCAAGGCGCTGTACTTTTTGTACCTCGACATTCTGATCAATCGAGGCGATGCCGCGTACCGGGAACTGACACCTGACAGTCTCAGCGAGGCCAAGCTCTGGTATGTGCGCACCCTTGACCTTTTGGGTCCGCGCCCGGAAGTTCAACGAGTCGATCAATGGTCGGCCATCAGTCTGCAAAAGGTGAGCGAGACAACCAGCAAGAGCCTGCGCACATTCGAGAAGACTATGGATAGCTCGTCACTGCTGATTCGTGAAGGCGATCCACAGGCATCGTTACCCGAAATCGACACCCCCTATTTGCATTTACCGTTCAACCCGGCGCTGCTCAAACGCTGGGACATTGCCGAGGGCCGCCTGTACAACTTGCGACATAACCTCGACATTGCCGGCAAGCCATTGCACCTGCCGCTATTCGCGACGCCGCTGGATCCCCGCGCCCTGCTCGGTACCCATTCACGGAGCGACTCGAGTAATTCGGCGTCGGGTTTGTCGAGCGCACAAATCCCGCCCTACCGCTTCACGGTCATGCACAGCCAGGCCATGAGTGCAGTGGAAAACGTCTGCCAGTTCGGCGCCACGCTACTGTCGCTGATCGAGCGCAAAGAGCAGGCTCACCTACAGGAACTGCAACAGCAGCAGGTTTGGGAACTGGCGAAAATGTCCGTCGACCTGCAAACCCAGGCACTGCGAATCGACCATCAAAATCGTCAGGCGTTGCTGGCCAGCAAGGCCATCGCCCAAGGGCGGGTCAATCACTACCGGCAATGGCTGGAAAAAGACGTCAGCGAAGCCGAGGCGCAGGCCACTCAGTTGTATTTGAGCAGCGGCTCAGCGGAGCTCAAGGCATCCACCGCTCAGGTCGCGGCGGGCGGCATGATGATGATTCCCAGCATTTTCGGCTTCAGCAATGGCGGCAGTCGTTGGGAAGGCGCCATGCATTCGGCCACGGCACTCGCGCAATGCAGCGCCGTTTCGGATCGCACCGCGGCGGCCAATATCGACCGTGCGGCGCAATTCGCTCGACGCCGTGAGGAATGGACCCTGAGCCGTGATCAAGCACAACTCGAACTGGCACAGATAGAGGCGCAACTCGCCCATTTCACCGAGCAGGAAACCGCCACGCGCCTGCAGGTACGCCAGGCCGAGACAGCCTTGAGCCAGACCCGGGCCACTTACGACTTCCTCAGCAAACGCTTTACCAAAGCGCAGTTATACCAATGGCTGAACAGCCAGTTCTCCACCCTGTACTACCAGGCTTATGACGCTGTATTGGCCCTGTGTCTGGCCGCAGAAGCCTGCTGGCGATACGAGCGCGCCGATTTCACCACGCGCTTTATTCACCCTGGCGCCTGGAACACAACCTATCGGGGACTGGGTGCCGGAGAGCAGTTGAAGTTGAGCCTGCTGAAAATGCAGTGCGACTATTTGCAACGTAACGAGCGCGAGCTGGAAATCCGCAAGACGGTATCGCTGCGTAATATCAAGGACAAGGACAGCTCGGTCAACAAGACCTGGACGCAGATTCAAGCTGACCTGAAAAGCGGGGTTTGCGTTTTCGAACTGACCCATGCCATGTTCGAGAACGATTACCAAAACCAGAACCATTACCTGCGACGCCTCAAGACCATCAGTGTGTCCTTGCCGGCGCTGCTCGGTCCCTATGAAAACGTCCGTGCAACGCTGACCCAGACCTCCAGCAAAGTGTTCATGTTGCCTGGCGACGAGACGTCAATCATGGAGAGCAAACGCGCCAACCAGCAGATTGCCCTCTCCACAGGAGTCGACGACAACGGCCTGTTTACCCTGAACTTCAACGATGATCGCTACCTGCCTTTCGAATACACCGGCGCCATCTCCGCATGGCGCCTGACGTTCCCGAACCCCGCAGCGCAGAAAATCCTGCTCGACTCTCTGACCGACATCATTGTGCACGTGAGCTACACCGCCAGGGTGGGAGGTGTGAAATGAGTGAACCAAACTCAGTGCCCGTCAACGCGCCGTCACTGCCCAAGGGTGGCGGAGCCATTCAAAGCATTGGCAAAGGCTGGGGAGCCATCGGCGCCCACGGAGCGGCGTCCTATGAACTGGCCTTGCCGATTTCTCCGGGGCGTGGTTTTGCGCCCGCCCTGTCGCTGAGTTATGGCAGTTCGGTCGGCAACAGAGTGTTCGGCATCGGTTGGGGGCTGTCGTTGCCCGTCGTTGCAAGGCGCACCAGCAAAGGTGTGCCGGCCTATGACGAGGATGACGAAATGGTCGGTCCCGGGGGAGTTGTGTGGCTGCCCGAGCGGGACGAGAAAGGGGCGATCGCCGTTACCGCCATCACGCATTACAACGACCTGAAGCTTGAAACGACTTACACCGTCACGCGCTATTTCCCACGAGTGGAAAGCAGCTTCGACCGAATCGAACACTGGTCTTGCGAGAGCGACAAACCGGGCTTCTGGCTGGTGCACGGGGCCGATGGCAGCCTGCACCTGTACGGAAAAAATCCGGCTTCGCGGCGTGTCGATCCACTTGATGCAAATAAGGTCGGCGAATGGCTGCTGGAGGAGAGCCTGAATGCTCACGGTGAACACATTCTTTACCAGTACAAGGCAGAAGCAGCCCAGCGGTATCTGAGCCGTGTGAGTTATGGCAATTTCAAGGCCGATGCCCAGCTTTATTCATGGACAGAGGACCGGCTGAAGGCTGTGCAATGGCATTTCGAACTGGTGTTCGATTACGGCGAACGCAGTACCGGGTATGACCAAAAACCCACCTACGATGGACAACGCTGGCAACCCCGGAGCGATGCGTTTTCCAGCTTCGCCTACGGCTTTGAATTGCGCACCGAACGCCTGTGCCGCCAAGTGCTGATGTTCCACCGTTTTCCCGACGAATTGGGCGCCGACCCCGTTCTGGTCCGGCGCCTGCTGCTCGAATACCGCGAGACTTCTCTGGGATATCAGCACTTGAATGCGGCCCATGAGCAGGCATTCGGCAGCGCAGGCGCCGCCGAAAACCGTCCTCCTGTCGAGTTCAGTTACGCTGAGTTCAAGCTCTCGCCTGATCCCCATGCCTGGCTACCCATTCAGGACATGCCCGGTCTGAACGATGATCGCGGTTATCAATTGGTAGACCTGTATGGAGAAGGGCTGCCGGGAGTGCTTTATCAGGACGACGCTGGCTGGCATTACCGCGAACCCCTGCGCGCCAGAAACAACAGCAATGAAGTGACTTACGGCCCATGGCAAGTGCTGCCCAAAATCCCCATGGCCGATCCTGCAAAACCAATGCGTCAAACGCTGAGCGACCTCACGGGTGATGGGCGCCTGGATTGGGTCATCGCACAGCCGGGATTGAGTGGTTTTTTCTCGTTGGGCCCGAACCGCGACTGGTCAAACTTCGCCACCTTCAATGCCGTCCCTTCGGAATTTTTCCACCCGCAAGGGACGCTGGCCGACTTGATGGGCGAAGGGCTCGGCGATCTGGCCATGATCGGTCCACGCAGTGTTCGTCTGTACGCCAATCAGCGAGAACAAGGTTTTTCGACACCCCGTGAAGTGCCTCGCAAAGAGGATGAGGATGCCCTTCCTCACCTCTCCTCCTCTTCCAGCGAGCTGGTGGCGTTCAGCGATATCCTGGGCACCGGTCAACAGCACTTGGTGCGCATTCGTCACGACGAGGTGAAGTGCTGGCCAAACCTCGGCCGTGGCCGTTTCGGTAAAGGTATCGTGCTGGGGTCACCAGGGCTTGCTTATGAAACGTTCGATGCCGCGCGTATTCGCCTGGCGGATCTGGACGGTTCCGGCGCTGCCGACCTGATCTATCTGCAAGCGGATCAGGCGCTGATTTTCATGAACCGCAGCGGCAACGGATTCGGTGTAGCCGTTGCCTTGCCTTGGCCGAGGGGCGTTCGCTACGACCGGTTATGTCAGGTGAGTATCGCCGACCTGCAAGGCCTCGGCTGTTCCAGCCTGGTGCTGAGCGTGCCGCACATGAGCGCCCGGCATTGGCGTTACGACTTTGTCAGCGCAAAACCGTATTTACTCGCCGCCACCAACAACAACATGGGTGCCGCCAGCAGCCTGCTCTACCGCAGTTCAGCGCAGGAATGGCTGGATGAAAAAGCGGAGCGGATCAAATCTGGCGCGCCCGTGAATTGCCATGTGCCATTCGCCCTGCATCTGGTCTCGAAACTGACGCAGCAGGACGAAATTACCGGCAACCGCCTGACCCAGGGATTTACTTATCGCCAAGGCTTTTACGACGGCATCGAGCGGGAGTTTCGCGGTTTTGGCCTGTTGCAGCAGACTGACAGCGAAGCCCATCCCAACAGTGCCGACTCGCAGGGCTTTACGCCACCGAGCCTGAAAAAAAGCTGGTTCCACACCGGTCAAAGCGCGGACCTGCCACGCACCGGTTACAGCAGCGCCGATAAAGCCGCCGTACCGCTGGGTAAGGCGCTGCTGGTTCAATACCAACCTGCGGGCGCGGACGACATTCCCGTCGCCTCCCCGGATGCAGCGACCCGCCTCGAAATGGCCCGCGCCTTGAGCGGGCATTTGCTGCGCAGCGAAGTCTTCGGCATCGACAAGCGCCTGAAAAAAAGAACGCTGTATTCGGTTCAGGAACACCGTTACCAGGTCCGTTTACTCCAGGCCCCTGAGGGCCAGCAGCGTTATGCCCGGTTGTTGCCCATGCGGCTGGAGACTCTCGATTATCAATACGAGGGCATCGTCGATGATCCGCAGTGCCTGCACACCCTCAACCTGCAGCACGACAGATTTGGCGCATTGACCCACAGCGTGACGGTCCATTACGCCCGCCGCAAAACCGCCAGCGACGCCCCGCCGTTCAGTGATCCCGACGAGCAACAATGGTGGCGTGATGCGCATGATCCGGCGCAACAGTTTCATTACCTCAACGAATCCCGCGCCGAATACATTCACCTGGACGCGCCTCAAGCCTGGAGACTGGCGCTGCCCTACCGTTTGCGCAGTAATGCATTGAAAAGGCTCAAGGCCCCCGACGCAGGGGGACTGGACAGCAAAGAGATATCGTTCGAAAAGCTCATCGCGCTCGTCAAGGAGCCGCAATGGGCAGCCGGGAGCGTCCTGGCCGGTATGTCCGTGCAACGCTACAAGCACACCTCGACCACCGAGACTCTGGCGGACGGCGTCGCTCACTTTGAAGCCTTGGCCGCCCCTCGGGAAACCGCCGAGCTGGACGAAGCGGCCCTGAAAGCGTTCGATGTTCTGGCGCAAGACGTTCGCCCCAAAGGGAAGCTGCTTGAGCGAATGGGTTATCACCGCATGGCCGATTTTCTGCCCGAATCCGCGTCGGCGCGAAAGCTCTGGTCGATCAAAAGCGGCTTCGTGACCTACGCCCCCTTGAGTGGTTTTTACAAACCATTGACCCTGCAGCCGAGCAAAAGCCAGGGTGTGAGCGAAATCAGCTACGACAGCTATCACTGCCACATCGCTGAATTCAAACTTCCCGATGGCTGCACCACAAAAGCCACCCACGACTATCACTCACTTGTCCCCCTGAGCATTACCGATCCGAACGGGAAAATCGAAGAAGGCCTCTACGACCATTTCGGCCAATTGATAGCCAGTAGCTTTCATGGCCACGAAGGTGACAAGTCACGGGGTTTCAAGCCGATAGTCGAGTACAAACGCCCACGGTTCACCCGCCCGAGCGACGCCATCGACGACAGCAAAAAAGCGCTTCAGAACGCTGCCAGCGCTACATTCAGCGCACCGTTCAGCTGGATGGGGCGCCTTTCGCAAACGGCGCTGAAGGACACCGAATGGCTGGCAAGGTGTGTCACGAAGGGGGACGTGCTACCCGGCGGGTTCATTCGTGCCCAGGGTCGAAAGCGGCTGGCGGATCTTGAGTCGCTGTCTGCTGACGAAGCCAGATTGAACACCGAAATCGACACGTCACGGCGTGAACCGGTACACATCGCCGTCTTCATCGCCGATCGTTACCCCGATGATGACCCGCAACATATCCACATCGCGATGACCTGTTTCGACGGCTTCGGAAGGACGCTGCAGAGCAAACAACGGGTTGAGCCAGGCACCGCCTGCGTCGTCAACACCCAGGGAGAACTGGAGCTCAAGGACGCAAAACCACTGGAGCAGATCGCATCAACTCGTTGGCGTATCAGTGAACGGGTGGAATACAACAACAAAGGTTTGGCGATACGCCGGTATCGCCCTTATTTCGCCGATCAGCATCGCTACATCAACGACGCGTCCTTGCGAGCGCATGGCCATTGCGACCTGCAGTTCTACGACGCGCTGGGTCGCCCTGTGCACACCCGCCTTGCCACACGCGATGGTTATTCATACCTGCGGCGGCAAACCCGTCATCCCTGGTACACAGTGGAGGAGGACGAGAACGACACGCTGGAAGAAGTCATGTCCGAGTCGTCGTTGACGACCGGAGGTGAAGCATGAGTGCTCGTCTTCACCGCAAGACCCCAACGATCCAAGCCTTTGACAGCCGCGGCCTGCCCGTGCGGCAGATTGCTTACTGGCGCGGCAATGCGGACGACAGCTCCCAGGCACGAATCACCCGTCAACAGCATGACGTTGCCGGACGCCAAGTGGCGCAATGGGATCCTCGACTATTTACCAGCGTGCCGAATGCCAACCTGAGAACGATTCATAGCCTGTCCGGCAAAGCGCTGCGGGTAGACAGCGTCGACGCCGGCTGGCGCGTGAGCCTGCACGGCGATGCCGGACAGATATTGCGCAGCTGGGATCAGCGTGGCAGCCACTGGCAAACTACCTACGATGACCAATTACGACCGACCGTCATTCGGGAACAAGCGGCTGATGAAACCCTGCGGGTGATTGAACGCCTCGGCTATGGCGACAGTTCCAGCGAATCTGCCAGACATAACCTGTGTGGCGCGCTGACCCGTCACGATGACACGGCCGGCACCGTGCTCACCGCGGAGTACGCCCTTTGCGGTAAACCTGCTCGCCAGACACGGCGCTATCTCATCGATACCCAGCAGCCAGACTGGCCGGAGGATGAAAAGGACCGCGATGCGCTGCTTGAAGCGGGGGATGGTCACGAAACGCGTTGGCACTACGACGCGCTGGGCGCAACGATCCGACAGATCGATGCCGGCCGGCACCAACGACGTTTCTCGTTTGATCGTGCCGGTCAACTCAAAACAATCAGCCTGCTCGTCAAAGGCTCGACCACTGAACAGGTGATCCTGAAGGACCTTCACTACAACGCGATTGGCCAGATCGAATCCCAGACCGCCGGAAACGGCGTTGTCAGCCGCGCCGTGTTCGATCCGGCCCGGGGTCGATTGACCTCGCTTCAGGCGTCCGTTTCGGGCAGCAACTTGCAGGACTTGCACTACAGCTATGACGCGGTGGGCAATGTGACGCGCATCAAGGACAAGGCCCAGCCCGTACAATTCGGCAGCAACCAGCGAGTCGAAGCGATCAGTACGTTCACCTACGACAGCCTCTACCAACTGACCAGCGCGACCGGCCGAGAGGCGCAGACACAGGCGAGCCAGCCGCACCTGCCGCTCTCCAGCAGGACACCGATCGACGCCCGGCAGTTGTTCAACTTCACCGAGCACTACGAGTACGACAATGGCGGCAACCTGACCGAACTGCGCCATGTTCGTGACCGCAACAACTACACCCGGACCTTCAGCATGGACAACGCCAGTAATCGCCTGCAGGCCTGGAGTAAGGGTGATTCCTCTATCCAATCCACGGCAGCCTTCGATGCCAACGGTAACCAACACGCGTTGAACCCCGGGCAGACGCTGCAATGGAACGCCCGCAATCAACTGGCCAGCGTCCTGCTGATCCCGCGCGAGGACGGGCGCAATGACGTCGAGCGATACAGCTACGACAGCAGCGGCCAACGTGTGCGCAAGGTACACACGACCCATGCCGCGTCGTTGAGCCATACCCGGGAAGCGCGCTACTTGCCCGGCCTTGAAATCCGCACCCGTCATAACGAACGCCTGGAAGTCATCACCCTGCAGGCCGGCCGTTGCAGCGTGCGTTACCTGCACTGGACCGAGGGTCGGCCCACGGGGGTTGAGCGCAATCAACTACGCTACAGCCTGGACGACCATCTGGGTTCCAGTTCATTGGAGCTGGACGATCAGGCGTGGCTGATCAGTCAGGAAAGTTATCTGCCTTATGGGGGAACGGCCTGGTCCGCCTCCCGCTCGGAGGTGGAAGCCGACTATCGAACCCTCCGTTATTCCGGCAAGGAGCGTGATGCCAGCGGGTTGTATTACTACGGGCAGCGGTATTACGCACCGTGGTTGCAGCGCTGGATCAGTCCCGATCCGGCGGGGCCGGTGGATGGGTTGAATTTGTATGCCATGGTGGGGAACAACCCTCTGCGCTACATCGATCGTCACGGCACTCAAAAAGATGAAGCCGCCATTCAGAATGAATTAGGTGCCTATTCCAGCGTTTTGACCGAAGTCACCAATAGAGTCGGCACGCTGAACCATCAGCTCTACAACAGCACGCGAAAAAGAGACGTCGTAAAAAGACTGTTTCAGAAGTACGCCTATAACGCGGTGAGGCACATAATCGCTCTGGGGGCCGGTCTGCTGGCTGCGCCGACCGGATGGGCAGGCATGCTAGCGGCAACCGTCACAACGTCGCTATCGACTGATGCGCTTGCCAGCAAACTCAATGCAACACGGCATCTGCCGGTCGCCATGTACCCCCAGACCCACCGACTGGACCCAGAAGACATAGAACATAAAGGCCGGACGGCTTTATATGATGTGAACGCCCATTGGCAGCACGCCAAAGCGGAGGACCTCAATCCAAGGCACGCGACCGGGCAGAAAAACCTGTCTGTGATGACGACGAGCGTCGTTCTGACGAAGGTGCTCGAGGTCAAAGGCGCGTGGGTTCCAAACTTTGAATCGTCGACCCAGGCGACCAAAGCCCTCGAAGGACTGCCGGGACAGAAAATCGAGCGGTTGAACAATGCGCTGATAGAACTCGACAACTACTTGGAACACGACACCCACGCGATCAATGCTGCCTTTGATGAATTGGGGGTGGAGGAATTTTACGCCCCGGGAGTGAAAGGCCGACTGGGTCATGTCGCAGATCGCGTGACCGATCGCATGGGGATGGACAGCTCCAATCTCATCAGCCGTAACTCACTGCAACGTGAAGTGACCGTCGCACGCGCAACGATACAACGAGGAAGAGAATTGTTGTTCAAGCTTAATGAACACAACAAATCACAAGGCAGGTTTTTTGTGTGAAGCGGGCCGGTGAGGCCTGTCGGAATGTCGACGGGCCTCGTTTCAACTCACTGGATCAAACACTGATCGCATTGGTAAACACCAACCGATTCCCGAACGGATCACTGATGGTCATGTCCTGGCTCCCCCAGGGCATGGCCTGGATCTGCGGGTGCGAGAACGTGTATTCCTTGGCCAGCAGTTGCTGCTGGAAGGCTTCCAGCTCATCGGTCTCGATGCGCAATGCCGAACCCGGCGTGCTGTCGCCGTGATGTTCGGACAGGTGCAGCACGCATTCGCCGCGGGAGACTTGCAGGTACAGCGGGAAATTCGGCTCGAAACGATGCTGCCAGTCGATCTTGAAACCCAGGAAATCGACGTAGAACTCGACGGCCTTGGTTTCATCGAAAATCCGCAGGATCGGGGTGGTTTTGCCGAAGCTCATTTCGTTGCTCCCAGACTGTTGAGGCCCGTAGTGTGTCGGGGCTAGTCTTAACGCTTCGGCTTGGCCGGGGCTTTCTTTAATTGCAATGTGCCACCACTGTGACACAGCACTCGAAACGTCATTGAAACCCGTCCCGCAAATCCCCTTCCCGCGCCAGAAACCGCCCTTCCCTTTTGCCGTTCGCCTGGCCCTCGCTGTAACTCAACACACCGTTGACCCACACGCCGTCGATGCCTTCGGCCGCCCGTTGCGGGTCATTGAAATCAGCGACATCGCGAATGGTTGCCGGGTTGAACAACACCAGGTCCGCCCAATGCCCTTCACGAATTTCGCCCCTGCCCTTCAAGCCAAATCGCGCCGCCGACAAACCGGTCATCTTGTGCACCGCCGTGTGCAACGGAAACAGCCCGATGTCACGACTGAAATGCCCGAGCACCCGTGGAAAAGCCCCCCACAAGCGTGGGTGCGGAAACGGGTCTTCCGGCAAGCCGTCGGAGCCGACCATCGACAGCGGATGCGCGAGAATGCTTCGCACGTCCGACTCGTCCATTCCGTAGTACACCGCGCCTGCCGGTTGCAGTCGGCGAGCGGCGTCCAACAGCGAAACGTCCCACTCGGCGGCGATGTCCATCAGGTCGCGGCCACCCAGTTCCGGGTGCGGCGTCGACCAGGTGATGGTGATGCGGTGCGCATCGGTGACCTGCTTGAGGTCCAGGGTCGAAGAGCTGGCCGCGTAGGGATAACAGTCGCAGCCGACCGGGTGGGTTTTCGCCGCTTCTTCAAGCGATGCCAGCAGTTGCGGGCTACGCCCCCAGTTACCGGCGCCGGCGCATTTGAGGTGGGAAATGATAACCGGCGATCTGGCATGACGGCCAATCTGGAACGCCTCGTCCATGGCCTCCAGCACCGGCTCGAATTCGCTGCGCAAATGGGTGGTGTACACCGCGCCGAACGCGGTCAGTTCTTCAGTCAGTTGCATCACTTCATCGGTCGACGCCGAGAATGCGCTGGCGTACGCCAGGCCTGTGGATAAACCCAAGGCGCCGGCCTCGAGGCTTTCGCGCAGTTGTTCGCGCATGGCACTGATTTCGTCCGCCGTGGCGGTGCGAAACAGGTCGTCGAGATGATTGCTGCGCAACGCCGTGTGGCCAACCAGTGCGGCAACGTTCAGCGTGGTGTTAGCCGCTTCGACCGCCGCACGGTAATCACTGAAGGTCGGATAAACAAACGCCGCCGAGGTGCCGAGCAGGTTCATCGGGTCCGGTGGATCGCCTTTCAAACTCACCGGCGACGCACTGATGCCGCAGTTGCCGACGATCACCGTGGTCACGCCCTGGCTGAGCTTGGGCAGCATCTGCGGCTGGCGGATCACCACCGTGTCATCGTGGGTGTGCACGTCGATGAAACCCGGCGCCAGCACCCGGCCGGCGGCGTCGATTGCTTCGGTAGCCATAGCGTCGCGCAAGTCACCAATGCGCTCGATGCGGCCGTTGCGGATCGCTACGTCGGCGGGATAACCGGGCGTGTTGCTGCCGTCGATGATCAGGGCGTTGCGAATCAGCGTGTCGTACATCATGTCAGTCTCCCAGCGGCAAGTGATCGTCGCCGCCGCGGTAATCGTCGAGGGCGAGTTTGATCCGCCGCAGACGCTCTTGATTGTCTTCAGGATTGGCCAGCGCCAGCTCGGTGGCAAGCACGTCGATGGCCAGCAGCATGCCGTAGCGCGCTGCCGTGGGTTTGTAGATGAACGAGGTTTCGGCGCTTTGCAGCGGCAGCACGATGTCGGACAGTTGCGCCAGCGGCGAGCCGGCGCGAGTGATGGCGAGAATCCGGGCACCGTAGTTGCGCGCCAGCTCAACGGTTTCGAGTAATTCGGGGGTGATGCCGGTGAGCGAGCAGACGATGACCACGTGCTCGGCACTGAGGCTGGCGGCGGTGATCCGCATCATCACCGCGTCGTGGCACACCGCAATCGGGTAGCCGAGCCGCACCAGGCGCACCTGCAGTTCGTCGCTGCACAAGGTCGAGCAACCGCCCATGCCGAACGCATGAATCATCCGCGCCTTACCGAGCAATTTCACCGCATCGGCGAAGCGCGACTCATCGAACGCCGACAGATGCTGACGCA
>Ga0182008_10001312_pt1 | contig 16986 bp, 13 predicted proteins | sample Sormic07211129_1_FD_120482 | JGI IMG/M metagenome (GOLD analysis project Ga0182008, IMG submission 120482) | Rhizosphere microbial communities from Sorghum bicolor, Mead, Nebraska, USA - 072115-129_1 metaG | ecosystem: Host-associated > Plants > Roots > Rhizosphere | place: USA: Nebraska...
CCGTCCACCGGGTGAACGAGTGCCTGCGGCTGTTGCGGAAGCACGCCTGCATCCGCTCGCAGGGTGCCACCGAGGACGGAGCACCGGTGTACGTGCTCAACCAGGGTTGACCGGTCCGGGATGAATGAAAAAAGGGGCGGCCGCAAGCTGATTTTGCGGCCGTCCCTTCAGTGTTCAACCTACCGTGTCCGGACCGTCACGCCCAACTGATCAGCCTCTTCGGCTGCTCCAGAATCGCCGCCACGTCCGCGAGGACCTTGGAGCCCAGTTCTCCGTCCACCAGACGGTGGTCGAAGGAGAGGGCCAGGGTCGTGACCTGGCGCGGCTTCACCTTGCCCTTGTGGACCCAGGGCTGGAGCTTGATCGCACCGACCGCGAGGATCGCGGACTCGCCGGGGTTCAGGATGGGCGTGCCGGTGTCGACGCCGAAGACGCCGACGTTGGTGATGGTGACGGTCCCGCCCTGCATGGCGGCGGGCGACGTCCTGCCCTCACGCGTCGTCGACACCAACTCGCCGAGGGACTCGGCCAGTTGCGGCAGTGTCTTGGCGTGTGCGTCCTTGATGTTCGGGACCATCAGCCCCCGCGGGGTGGCGGCGGCGATGCCCAGGTTGACGTAGTGCTTGAGCACGATCTCCTGGGCCGCCTCGTCCCAGGACGCGTTGACCTCCGGGTTGCGGCGGATGGCGACCAGCAGCGCCTTGGCGATCAGGAGCAGCGGGTTCACCCGCAGACCGGCGAACTCCTTGTCCTGCTTGAGCTCCTCGACCAGCTTCAGCGTGCGCGTCACGTCCACCGTCACGAACTCGGTGACGTGCGGCGCCGTGAACGCGGAGCCGACCATCGCGGCCGCCGTCACCTTGCGGACCCCCTTGATGGGGATACGGGTCTCGCGGGCCGTGTCGTAGGAAGGCACGGGCGCCGGGGGCGCGGAGACGGCCGGGACCGGCGTGACCGGCTCGGGTGCGGCCGCCGGTGCCGGTGCGGCCGCCGCGTGCACGTCCTCGCGGGTGATGATGCCGTCCGGGCCGGACGGGGTGATGGTCGCGAGGTCGACGCCCAGGTCCTTCGCCAGTTTGCGCACCGGCGGCTTGGCCAGCGGGCGCTCCTTCGGCGCCTCGACGGGCTCGGCCACCGGCCCGTGGCCGTTCAGCTCGGTCTGGATCGCCGTGGAGGCCTGGGGGACCAAGGCCTCGGGGCCCTTGCGGGGGCGTCGCTTGGTGGAGGAGGCGGCGACGCCGTAGCCGACGAGCACCGGCTGGCGGCCGGAGCCCTCGGGCTTCTTCTCCTCCTCGGCGGCGGGCGGCGCGGGAGCCTCGGCCGCCTGGGCGGGAACCGCGGTGCCGCCGGAGACGGCGACCGCGATGATGGACGTGCCGACATCCACCGTGGTGCCCTCGGGGAAGTGCAGGTCGCGCACCACGCCGTCGTAGGGGATGGGGAGTTCGACGGCCGCCTTGGCCGTCTCGACCTCGCAGACCACCTGGCCGTCGGTGACCGTGTCGCCGGGCTGGACGTACCACTTGAGGATCTCGGCCTCGGTGAGCCCCTCGCCCACGTCCGGCATCTTGAACTCGCGTACGGACGTTTCCGTCATCGTCGTCACGAACCCTCTCCTCAGTACGCCAGGGCGCGGTCGACGGCGTCGAGCACCCTGTCCAGGCCCGGCAGGTACTCCTCCTCCAGGCGGGCCGGCGGGTACGGGGCGTGGTAGCCGCCGACCCTGAGGACCGGTGCCTCCAGGTGGTAGAAGCAGCGCTCGGTGATCCGGGCGGCGATCTCCGCTCCGGAGCCGAAGAACACCGGCGCCTCGTGGACCACCACGAGCCGGCGGGTCTTCTCCACCGAGGCCTGGATCGAGTCGAAGTCCAGCGGGGAGATCGAGCGCAGGTCGACGACCTCCAGCGCCTTGCCCTCCTCGGCCGCCGCGTCGGCGACCTCGCGGCAGAGCTTCACCATCGGGCCGTAGGCGACCAGGGTCAGGTCGGTGCCCTCGCGGACCACCCGGGCCTTGTGCAGCGGGCCGGGGATCGCCTCGGGGTTGACCTCGCCCTTGTCCCAGTAGCGGCGCTTGGGCTCGAAGAAGATCACCGGGTCGTCGGACTGGATGGCCTGCTGCATCATCCAGTACGCGTCGGAGGCGTTGGACGGTGACACGATCTTGAGGCCGGCCACATGCGCGAACAGCGACTCCGGGGACTCGGAGTGGTGCTCGACCGCGCCGATGCCGCCGCCGTAGGGGATGCGGACGACGACAGGGAGCTTGACCTTGCCCAGGGAGCGCGCGTGCATCTTCGCGAGCTGGGTGACGATCTGGTCGTAGGCCGGGAAGACGAAGCCGTCGAACTGGATCTCCACGACCGGGCGGTAGCCGCGCAGCGCCAGGCCGATCGCCGTGCCGACGATGCCGGACTCGGCGAGGGGGGTGTCGATGACCCGGCTCTCGCCGAAGTCCTTCTGCAGGCCGTCCGTCACGCGGAAGACGCCGCCGAGCTTGCCGACGTCCTCACCCATGACGAGGACCTTGGGGTCGGAGTCCAGGGCGCGGCGCAGCGACTCGTTGATCGCCTTGGCGATAGCCATGTTCTGCACTGTCACAGCCTCGGCCATCTCACTTGCCCCCTTCATCCGCGAACGACGCCTGGTAGGCGGCGAATTCGGCTCGCTCCTCGTCGACGAGCGCGTGCCCGTCCGCGTACACGTTCTCGAAGACGGCGAAGGGGTCCGGGTCCGGCATGGCGCGGACCGCCTCGCGCACTCGTTTGCCCAACGCCTCGGACTCGGCCTCGAGTTCCGCGAAAAATCCCTCGTCCGCGTGGTTTGAGGCCTCCAGATACCGGCGAAGGCGCAGGATCGGGTCCTTCGCCTCCCACGCCAGACGCTCCTCCTCGCCGCGGTAGCGGGACGGGTCGTCGGAGGTGGTGTGGGCACCCATGCGGTAGGTGTACGCCTCCACCAGCGTGGGTCCCTCGCCGCTGCGGGCGCGCTCCAGCGCCCACTTGGTGACGGCCAGACAGGCCAGCACGTCGTTGCCGTCGGCGCGGACGCCCGGGAAGCCGTAGCCCTGTGCGCGCTGGTAGAGCGGGACGCGGGTCTGCTTCTCGGTCGGCTCGGAGATCGCCCACTGGTTGTTCTGGCAGAAGAAGACGACCGGGGCGTTGTAGACCGCGGAGAAGGTGAAGGACTCCGCGACGTCGCCCTGGCTGCTCGCGCCGTCGCCGAAGTAGGCGATCACGGCGCTGTCCGCGCCGTCCTTGGCGACGCCCATGGCGTAGCCGGTGGCGTGCAGCGTCTGGGAGCCGATGACGATCGTGTAGAGGTGGAAGTTGTTGCTGTTGGGGTCCCAGCCGCCGTTGTTCACACCGCGGAACATGCCCAGCAGGTTCGTCGGGTCGACCCCGCGGCACCAGGCGACGCCGTGCTCGCGGTAGGTCGGGAAGACGTAGTCGTCCTCGTGGGTGGCCCGCCCGGAGCCGATCTGGGCGGCCTCCTGGCCGAGCAGCGAGGCCCACAGGCCCAGCTCGCCCTGGCGCTGGAGGGAGGTGGCCTCGGCGTCGAAGCGGCGGGTGAGCACCATGTCGCGGTAGAGGCCGCGAAGCTCTTCGGGGGTGATGTCGGCGACGTACTTGTCGTACGCGGCGGTGTCCGCGTTCTTGACGCGCTTGCCCTCGGGCGTCAACAGCTGAACGAGTTCGGGCTTGGTGCTCGGGGACTTCCTGGTCCCGGCGCTGCGTCGCGGCTTGCGCGCGGCAGTGCTCTCCACGGTCACGTGTGCTCCTCCGTCGGTCCGGCCCCCGGGGTTGCCGGGTGGCCAGTGCGGCTCACCTGTATCCAGCACCCGTGCACGGGGTGGGTGCCACTCGGCCGGAACAGGCGTGACAGGTGCCCCGGCGAGCGCCCTGCAAGAATCACGTTACCCAGTGCGCCACATTTCTGTGAAACCCCCTTTGACCTGCGATTTTGCTTGGATTTCCAAGTAAATCGAGAAAGGGTGGAAGGGCCGCTGGTCACAGCCTTGCAGGAGGCCGGAGCAACGGCACGTTATCCCGTCCACCCAGGCCACCGGAAGGGTTTCCGTGTTTCACTTACCGCGCGCGAAGAAGGAAAAAATCAGGGTATTTCTCCTCGGCGATCACGAAGCGGTCCGGCGTGGCGTCCACCGCGCGCGTGCCGGAGCGGCTGCGGCATCAGCGGAAAGCAACGGCCCCGAGGACGTTCGCGCCCACCTCATGACCGAAAGCGACTGTCGGCGACTGTCTGTGACAACGCGCAGCTCACAGGCCCGGCTCGTGCCCTAGCATCTGGCGCGTGCCGCGCTCCCATGTACCACCCCACGTACCTCACGCGCCCCCGCTGGGCGCCCTGCTGCGCCAGTACGGCGCCGGTTCCGCGCTGGACTGCGAGCCCGTCGAGCAGGGCCTGCTGAACCGCGGCTACCGGCTGTGCACGACCCGCGGCCGCTACTTCCTCAAGCACCACTACGACCCCGAGACGGCCGACCCGGCCGCCATCGCCCGCCAGCACCGGGCCACCCAGCGCCTGGCCGACCTGGGCGTTCCCGTGGCACCCCCGCTGCCCGCCCGGGACGGCCGCACGGTCGCCGTCGTCGGCGGCCACGCCTACGCCCTGCACCCCTGGATCGACGGCCGCCACCGCCACGGCGGTCAGCTCAGCACCGGCCAGTGCGAGCGACTGGGAGCGCTCCTGGGCGTCGTACACGCAAGCCTCGAAGCCGTGATGCGGGGGCGGGCCGGAGCGGCCCCGGAGGGCGGGGAAGCCGCCGTCGCCGGGGATGCGGGCGAGGTACGGGAGGAGGAGTGGGGGGAGGAGTGGAAGGCGACCGGTGGCGCGGACGGCTCCGAGATGCCGGCGGATGCGTGGGGTGAGGCGGAGGTGGGGGCGGGCGTGGGGGCGAGGGTCGTGCCTCGGGCGACGGGGGTGCGTGGGCGCGGGTGCACCGAGCCGCCCGGTGCCGCCGACACTCCCGATCCCGCCGACACCTTCACGCTGATCGACGATCTGCTCGGTCGCGTCCTGCGGCACCGGCCCGCCGACTCCTTCGACGAGCTGGCCCGGCACCGGCTGCTGGAGCGGCGCGCGCTCCTTGAACGGTATGCCGATCGGCGGCCGCCGCACGGGGGCTCCGTGGGCTGGGTGCACGGCGACTTCCACCCGTTCAACCTGCTCTACCGGGGGGACGCGCCCGCCGCGATCGTCGACTGGGACCGGCTCGGTCTGCGCCCGCGCGCGGAGGAGGCCGTACGCGCCGCCGCGATCTTCTTCGTACGGCCCGTCGGGGAGCTGGACCTGTCGAAGGTGCGGGCGTACGCGCGCGCGTACCGGCGCGCGGCCGGGGCCACGCCTTCCCAGCTGGCGGCGGCCGTGCACCGCGTGTGGTGGGAGCGGCTCAACGACTTCTGGATGCTGCGCTGGCACTACGAACGCGGCGACACCCGCGCCGACTGCCAGTTCCCGGCGGCCTCGGCGCTCGCCGTGTGGTGGACACGGCAGTACGAGACGGTGTGCGAGGCGTTCGCGGGCTGAGGCGCGGCAGAGCTTCCGGCCTCCAGGAAGCGGCCGGCGTCCCGGAAACGGCACGCGCGCGTGGAGGTGTGCTCAGCCCACGCGCGCGTACTCCAGGGGAGCGGTCAGCCGGTCAGCCCACCGACCGTACCCGGTCCTCCGCTTCCGGTCGGGCCACCCGTCGGCCCACCCGTCGGCCCACCCGTCGGGTCCTGGCTCGTCGGCGCCTCGGTCGTCGGCGCGCTCGACGTCGGCTGATTGGTCGGCTGGTTGCTCGCAGTCGGGGACGGGGTGTACGACGGCGTCGCGGACGGCGTGAAGTTCCCGGAGCCCGAGCCGGTGGAGTTGTCCGTGGACGTGTCCGTGGGCTGGTCCGTCGAGCTGTCGGTGGGCGACTCCGTGGCCGTGTCGTCCTTGGTCGTCTGCGAGGTCGTCGGAGACTGGGAGGGGCTCGAACCGCCGCCCGAACCGCCGTTGTGCTGCAGGGCCAGCGCGACACCCGCGGCGATGGCGATCACCGCGAGGACGGCCAGGATCCACAGCCTGCCGCGGCCGCTGCCCCGGTTGCCGTGGCCCTCGAAGCCGCCGTCGTCCCCGCCGCCGTAGCTCTGGGGCAGGATCTGCTGCGGGATCTGGGTGGTGCCCGAGGCGGGGCCGGCCGGGTGGGACATCACGGCGGTGCCGGCGAAGCCCCCGGCCGGGGTGGAACGGCCGTCGTGCATGTCGACCGGGCCGGTGTTCCAGGTGCCGGTGTGGCCGCCCTGGTCGTAGAGCATCTGCAGGCCGTACTGGACCAGGCCGCGCATCTCCTCGGCGGTCTGGAAGCGGTCGTCGGGCTCCTTGGCGAGGGAGCGCATGACCAGGCCGTCGAGCTCCGGCGGGGACTCGCCGTTCGAGATCTGCGACGGCGGGACCGGGATGTCCTGGACGTGCTGGTAGACCACCGAGAGGGGGGTCTCGCCGACGAACGGGGGCCTGAGGGCGAGGAGTTCGTAGAGGAGGCAGCCCGTCGCGTACAGGTCGGAGCGGTGGTCGACGGCCTTGCCGAGGGCCTGCTCCGGGGAGAGGTACTGCGGGGTGCCCATGACCATGCCGGTCTGCGTCATCGTCGACTGCGCGCCGTGCAGGGCACGCGCGATGCCGAAGTCCATCACCTTCACCGCGCCGGTGTGCGTGATGATGACGTTCGCCGGCTTGATGTCGCGGTGCACGATGCCGTGCTGGTGCGAGTAGGCGAGCGCCTCCAGGACCCCGGAGACGATGATCAGGGCCTGCTCGGGGCCCGGTGCCTCGGCGTTGATCAGGAGGTCGCGGATGGTCCGCCCCTCGACGATCTCCATGACGATGTACGGGACGCTCTGGGCGCCGCCCGTGCCGTAGCCGCCCGGCACCGTGTCCTCGCCGGAGTCGTACACGGCGACGATCGCGTGGTGGTTGAGGCCGGCCACCGACTGGGCCTCGCGGGTGAAGCGTGCCTTGGAGACCGGGTCCTCGGCGAGGTCGGCGCGCAGCAGCTTGACCGCGACGGTACGCCCCAGGCGGACGTCCTCCGCGGCGAACACCTCCGCCATGCCGCCCCGGCCGAGTCTGCGGGTCAGCCGATACCGGCCGTCGCCGACCAGCCCGCCGTTACCCCACAGCTCCGGCGCATCTGACATACCGCCGCCAGTCGCCTCGGGGTCGGACGGGCCCTGAGCGCGCTGCTGCTGTGCCATCGGTCCTCGCCGTCGTTTCTGCCCGCGGTGCGCGCGGTGTTGTTACGGTCTCCGTCGGCCACGCTACAGCCTCGGCGCAAGCCGCCGGACCGAGAAGGGTGCCGGAACCGGCATGAGACGGACCGGCCATCAAACCGTCACCCGATGCCGACGTGCAAATTCTGTGTACCGGCCGTACAGCCTCTGTAACGCTCGCGCGACGCTTCTTTCGCGTACGGTCACGGATCGGGCACCTGGCTTGACGTGTCAGTGCCCTCGGGCAGACTTGGCCGGGAATGAGTCATTCGATCAACAACACGGCCGGCGCCGGAAGGCCGATGGGGGACGCGTACAGATGAGCCAGGACGGCGCGCAGGGCCAGTACGCCGGGCAGTCGCTCGCCGGCGGCCGCTACCAGCTGCGCGACTTGCTCGGCCAGGGCGGCATGGCCTCCGTGCATCTCGCCTACGACTCGGTGCTCGACCGCCAGGTCGCGATCAAGACGCTGCACACCGAGCTGGGCCGGGAGCCGGCCTTCCGTGAGCGCTTCCGCCGCGAGGCGCAGGCCGTGGCCAAGCTCACGCACACCAACATCGTCTCTGTCTTCGACACCGGCGAGGACACCGTCGGCGCTGCGACGACGCCGTACATCGTCATGGAGTACGTCGAGGGCCGCCCGCTCGGCTCCGTACTGGACGCGGACATACGGCAGTTCGGCGCGATGCCCGCCGACAAGGCGCTGAAGGTCACCGCGGACGTGCTGGCCGCGCTGGAGATCAGCCACGAGATGGGGCTGGTCCACCGGGACATCAAGCCGGGCAACGTGATGGTGACCAAGCGCGACGTGGTCAAGGTGATGGACTTCGGCATCGCCCGTGCCATGCAGTCGGGTGTCACGTCCATGACGCAGACCGGCATGGTCGTCGGCACTCCGCAGTACCTCTCGCCCGAGCAGGCCCTGGGCCGTGGCGTGGACGCCCGCTCCGACCTGTACTCGGTCGGCGTCATGCTGTTCCAACTGGTCACCGGGCGGCTGCCGTTCGACGCGGACTCACCGCTCGCGATCGCCTACGCGCATGTGCAGGAGGAGCCGGTCGCGCCCTCCTCGATCAACCGCGCGCTGCCGCCCGGGGTGGACGCCCTGGTCGCCCGCGCGCTGAAGAAGAACCCGAACGAGCGCTTCCCGAACGCGGTGGCCATGCGCGACGAGTGCCTGCGCGTGGCCGCGTCCTTCCAGGCCGCCCCGCCCAGCATCGTGCCGAGCGCCCCCGCGCAGAGCGGCGCGGGCGTCGGCGCCGCGGTGTTCCCGCCGGTCAGCCCGGCCACCCCGCCGCCGGCCCCGCTCCAGCAGCCGTACCAGCCCGCCCCGACCCCGAACCCGAACCCGTACGGCACTCCCGCCCCCGGCCCCGCCCCCTCCTACGGCTATCCCCAGCAGGGCGGCTACCAGACGCCGCCGCCGTTCCCCCAGCAGGCGCACACCCCGCCCCAGTTCCCTCAGCAGGCGCAGACTCCGCCGCCGTACGGCATGGGCCCGCAGCCGGTGACGGCCGTGCCCTCGGGCGGCGACAAGAGCAACAAGCCGGTGATCGTGATCTCGGTCATCGTCGGCATCATCGCCATCACGGCACTGCTGGCGGCCCTGCTGTTCAACAGCGGCAACAGCAGCAGCCGGGGCGGCAGCGAGAGCGGAACCAGCGGGGGAAGCGGCAGCGGCAGTGACATCACGTCCGAGGCGACCACGTCCGGCACGCACGTGACGGGCTGGCGCGGGCCGGACAAGTCCAAGACGATGGACTCGACGGAGTGCACGGAACCGAACGAGTCGTACACCGACGCGAACAAGATCGAGGTGCCCGACTTCCGGTTCAAGTACATCGACTCGGTCAAGGACTGCGCCGACGCCGCGGGCTGGACGGTGAAGACCGAGGACTACGACGAGAACACGTACGGCCAGGGCGCGGTGATCGATCAGAGCCCCGAGGCCGGCTCGGACGCCGACCCGGACAACGTGGTGATCACACTCCAGGTGTCGACGGGCAACCCGTCCTGAGCCGAACGAAGACGGACAGCCGAAAGCAGCGGGGCCGCGAAGGCAGCTGAAGACAGCCGAAGGGCCCGGCGGCCGAGTGGCTGCCGGACCCTTCGCTCCATGGTGTGCGGTGCGCCGTGCGGCTCAGAGGTACGGGCCGCCCGAACGGCCCGTGGGGTGTCCGTCCTCGCCCGCCTCATGACCACCGACGCCCGGCGGAAGGGCTCGGCGCATCTGCTCCAACTGTGCCCGCGCGGCCATCTGCTGAGCGAACAGGGTGGTCTGGATCCCGTGGAAAAGACCCTCCAGCCAGCCGACCAACTGGGCCTGCGCGATACGCAGTTCGGCATCGCTCGGAGTGCCCTCGTCGGTGAACGGCAGCGACAGCCGCTCCAGCTCCTCGACCAGCTGCGGCGACAGACCGTCCTCGAGCTCCTTCACCGAGCTGCGGTGGATCTCCTTGAGCCGGGCGCGGCTGGCCTCGTCGAGAGGAGCGGCGCGCACCTCCTCCAGGAGCTGTTTGATCATGCTGCCGATCCGCATCACCTTGGCCGGCTGCTCGACCTGCTCCGTCACCGGAATCTCGCGGGAGTCCTCGTCGCCGCCTACGCCACCAATCGCCATACCGTCCTGGCCCACGACCAGGATCTGGGGATTTTCCGGCGACCGTTCGTTCCTCGGCATCTCCATGCCGCCATTCTCTCGCACCCGTGCATCTCATCACCGTGGTGCCCCCCGTGAATGGTGATCCACCGTTTGAGCACGGAAGAATCCGGCACTTCGGTCGGGCGACGGTCCTGTCACTCCGGTCGGGGGCCGGTGAGGCGCAGTAGTCGGGCCTCGCAGTGGTCGAGCCAGCGGATCTCGGCCTCCGCGTGGCAGATCAGCTGCTCCAGGACCAGCAGCCGCGCGACCTCGTCCGGATGCCCCGGCGCCTCGGCCAGCGCCTGTGCCCGCTGCCGTACGTACTCGTGCAGCGCTTCCGCCACATGCCGGCGCTGGGCTTCGACGACCTTGCGTACGTCGACGCCGGGCGCCCCGACCGCCAGGGCCAGCTTGATCGCCAGCTCGTCGCGCGGCGGGCCGGCCCGCTCCACGGGCCGCGCGAACCAGGCCCGCAGTTCGGCCCGGCCCGCCTCGGTGAGCGAGTACAGCACCCGTCCCGCCGCGTCCTCCCCGTCCTGCGCGACCATCCCGTCCCGCTCCAGCCGGCCGAGGGTCGTGTAGACCTGTCCGATGTTCAACGGCCAGGTCCCCCCGGTCCGCGCCTCGAACTCGGTACGCAGCCGTGAGCCGTAACGGGGACCGCGTTCCAGGAGCACCAGCAGACCGTGGCGTATCGACATAACCGGATTGTGCAGTGCCTACGGGGCATTTGGCGGAACTCCGGGTGCCGACACCCTGGAGCGGCGTGACGCTGGTGGCGTGACTGAACGCGTGCGCAGAGTGAGGGCCACGGGCCTGGTGGGGATGTGTCTCGGACTGGGCACCCTTGGCCTGCTGTACGGGGCTGTCCCCCGCACGGTGTGCGTGGAGACCGCAGGACGACAGGCCCAAGCGGCACCTGCGGAGATCGCGGCACGGCAAGCCGGCACGGCCCGTATGGAGGCCGTCGCATACCGGGCCCGCACGGCAGTCGCGGCACGGCAAGCCGGCCCGGCGCAGGTGAAGACCTTCGCGCGCGGGGCCACCGCGACGCCGGGTTCCCCCCTCCCTCGCGCAGCCGTCGTCTCGCTCCCGGCAGTGCCGGCGGTGCCGACGGTCCCCTCACGCGGCGACGGGCCGACCTCAGCGGCCGGTGGGAGCCCCGCCCCCGGCCCCTCCGGCTCCACCTCCCCCGGTGGGCCCTCACGGGCCGGGAGTGTGGCCGGGGAGGGGCGGGAGCGGCCCGGGCGACCGGACAAGCCGACAGCCACGGCGACGGACGGGGGCGACGAACAGGCGGAGGGCGACGAGGACGGCACGTCCCCGGAGGACGACGGTGGGGCGGCCGAGAGCCCGGACGCCGTGGACTCGGCCCAGGCCACGCAGGCCGCCCCGACGGACCCGGCCGGGCCGGTGGGCCAGACCGTCGCCCGGGCCGGAACCCCCACCGAGCCCGTCCTGCGGATCCTCCCGCTGGGCAGCGGCCTGGTCCTGATCGGCCTCGGCCTGGGCCTCGCCTTCATCGGACTACGACTACGACGAGGCTAGGCCTGCTCCACCGAGCCGCGCCCATCGAGCCGCGCCGGAGCCGAGTGCCAAGGCCGAGTGCCAAGGCCGAGGCGTCCGGGCCCTACGGCACCACCAGGAGCACCTTGCCCACATGGCCGCTCTCCTCCACCACCCGGTGCGCGGTGGCAGCGTCGCTCATCGGGATTTCGCGGTCGACGACCGGACGGATGTGGCCGCTTGCCAGCAGGGGCCACACATGCTCCCGTACGGCCGCCACGATCGCCGCCTTCTCGCCGAGCGGCCGGGCCCGCAGCGAGGTCGCGCTGATGGCGGCGCGCTTGCCGAGGAGCGTGGCGATGTCCAGCTCGCCCTTGATGCCGCCCTGCATACCGATGATGGCGAGGCGCCCGTTGACCGCGAGGGTCCGGATGTTGCGGTCGAGGTACTTGGCGCCCATGTTGTCGAGGATGACGTCCGCGCCCGCCCCGTCGGTGGCCCGCCCGACCTCCTCGACGAAGTCCTGCTCCCTGTAGTTGACCAGGATGTCGGCGCCCAGCTCGGCGCAGTGGTCCAGCTTCTCCTTGGTGCCCGCGGTCACGGCGACCGTCGCCCCGACGGCCTTGGCCAGCTGGATCGCCATCGTGCCGATGCCGCTGGACCCGCCGTGCACCAGCAGCGTCTCGCCGGGCCGCAGATGGGAGATCATGAAGACGTTCGACCAGACCGTGGAGGCCACTTCGGGCAGCGCCGCCGCCTGCCGCAGGTCGAGGCCCTCGGGCACGGGCAGCAACTGCCCCGCGGGGACGGCGACCTTCTCGGCGTATCCGCCCCCCGACAGCAGCGCGCAGACCTCGTCGCCGACCGCCCACCCGGAGACCCCGGGTCCGATCGCGGCGACACGCCCCGCGCACTCCAGACCGGGATAGGGGGACGCGCCCGGCGGAGGATCGTAGAAGCCCTGCCGTTGCAGGATGTCGGCCCGGTTGACCGCGCTGGCCACCACCTCGACCAGCACCTCGCCCTCGCCGGCCACGGGGTCGGGGACCTCGTCCCACACCAGGGCCTCGGGTCCACCAGGTTCGGGAATCGTGATCGCATGCATGGGCCCGACGCTACTCCTCGGCCCTCGGCCCTCGGCCCGCCCCGGACCGACCTGTTCCGCCCCCGACCGACCTGCTCGCCGGCCGCCCACGGCCCGTTGCGCCGTCAGTCCTGCCGGAGCGGCCGGACATCGGGCGCGATCTGCGCCCCCGCCGACGCCCGTACGATCGTGATCAGACGGTCCGTCAACTGCAGGGTGCCGACGGCCGGATCGTCGTATCCGAGCACCCGATGCCCTCGTACGACGCTCACCACCAGGTCGTCCGTCTCCTTCGGCCGCCTGCCCACCTCGGCCTTCACCACGGGCCGTTCGATGATGTCGAGCCCGCTGCCCTGCTGGATGAGGTCCTCCATCACCATGCCGGCGGCGGGGCTGAGCACCGACAGCCCGAGCAGCCGCCCCGCCGCGCTGGCGCTGGTGATGACGGCGTCGGCGCCGGACTGCTGGAGCAGCGGCGCGTTCTCCTCCTCACGCACCGCGGCCACGATCTTCGCGCCGCGGTTGAGCTGCCGGGCCGTCAGCGTCACCAGTACCGCGGTGTCGTCGCGCTGGGTCGCGATGATGATCTGCCGCGCCCGCTGCACCTCGGCCCGCTTGAGCACCTCACTGCGGGTCGCGTCGCCCATGACCCCGGCGTAGCCTTCGGCGGTCGCCGCGTCGACCACCTTGGAGCTGGGGTCGACCACGACGACCTGCTCCTTCTTCAGCCCGGTCGCACAGACCGTCTGGATCGCCGAACGCCCCTTCGTCCCGAAACCGACGACGACGGTGTGATCACGCAAGGCGGACCTCCAGCGTTTCACGCGCCATTCCTCCCGGGTGCGCTCGGTGAGGACCTCGAGCGTGGTGCCGACCAGGATGATCAGGAAGAGTACGCGCAGGGGCGTGATGACGAGGATGTTGGTGAGCCGGGCCCCGTGGCTGACCGGGGTGATGTCGCCGTAACCGGTGGTGGAGAGGGTGACGGTCGCGTAGTAGAACGCGTCGACGAGATCGACCGAGCTGTCGGCGTTGTCGCGGTAGCCGTCGTGGTCGACGTAGACGATGAAGGCGGTCGCGAACAGGACCAGAAGGGCCAGCAGCAGCCGTTTGCCCACCTGGCGGATCGGCCGCTCCATCACCTTCCGCGGAAGTTTCACCTTATGGGTCACGAGATGTTCGTCCGCCTGGCGGGCGATCGCGTCATGGCCCGGTTGTTTCACGTGAAACACACCTCGATCCCTCCGGACGCCCAGGGCAGGTCGAGGAGTTCAAGCTCCTGACCGGCGCGAGCTCCGCCCGGGGGAACGACGGCGAGCGCGTCGGCGGCCGCGATACCGCGCAGCATCGCCGGCCCGTTGTAATGCAGCGCCACGGCCTGGTCGCCGCGCAGGACGACGGGGATGAGCCGGGTGTCGTACGGGTGCCCGTGCGCCTCGTCCCTCAGGGGCATCTCGTACGGCTCCGGCGCGGGGTGGGCGGCCAGGGTGCGCAGGAGCGGCTCGGCGAGCGTGAGCAGGCCGGAGACGGCGGCGAGGGGGTTGCCGGGGAGGCCGACGAGGTGCTGGTTCTCCTTGGTGCGGGCCAGCAGCATGGGGTGGCCGGGGCGCACCTTGACGCCGTCGACGAGGAGTTCGGCGCCGATGCTCTTCAGGGTGGGGTGGACATGGTCGACGGGTCCGGAGGCGGTGCCGCCGGTGGTGACGATCAGGTCGGCGGTGGAGGTGGTGATCGCCTTGTGCAGTGCCTTCGCGTCGTCGCCGAGTCTGCGGACGGCGGTGACCTCGGCGCCCAGTCCGCGCAGCCACGGCGGCAGCATCGGGCCGAGCGCGTCCCGGATCAGGCCGTCGTGCGGGCGGCCCTCGGTGAGCAACTCGTCGCCCAGGACGAGGACTTCGACGCGGGGACGGGGGACGGCGGCGAGGGTGTCGTAGCCGGCGGCAGCGGCGAGACCCAGGACGGCCGGGGTGACGAGGGTGCCGAGGGGAAGCAGTTGGTCGCCGGAGCGGCACTCCTGGCCACGGGGGCGGATGTCCTGGCCGTGCTGCATCTCGCGGGTGGCGTGCAGCCGGTCCTGGGCGTCGATGCGGCCGTGTTCGGTGCGCAGGACGGCGGTGGTGTCCGGTGGGATACGGGCGCCGGTGGCGATCCTGACGGCCTCGCCGTCGGTGAGCGGTCGCGGCTCGGCGTGTCCGGCCAGCACTCCCTCGTCCCGCACGTCCCAGGGGCCGGGGCCCGCGACCGCCCAGCCGTCCATCGCCGAGGTGTCGAAGGAGGGCAGGTCGGTGAGGGCGTCGAGGGGCGCGGCGAGAGTGAGGCCGAGGGCGGCGTCCAGGGGTACCGAGACGGGGGCGCGGCGGCCGCCCCGGGCGGCTCGGGCGGCGATCGCGCGGGCCTCGGGCCAGGGGGTGGCCCGGTGATGGGCGTGAGGCTTGTGAGGGGCGGCGGGGTCGCCGTGCGCGGCGGGCGGGGGCACGGACGCGGGGTCGCCGGGCTGGTTCGCCCGGCCACCGGGCTGGTTTCCGTGGCCTCCGGGCTGGTTCGCCCGGTCGCGGCCGCCGTGGTCGTTCACCAGGGCGAGCACCTCCTCGACGTCGAGGTCCTCGGCGTCCTCGCCGGTCCGGGCGGAGCGGGCGGAGCGGGGGGAGCGGGCGGTCATCCGGCGTCCGCGTCGGGCTTGGCTTCTTCGGCGCTCTCCCGCTCCCAGCGCAGGGCGAGGGCGACGGCCTTGCGGGCGGCCTCGGCGACGGCTTCGGGGCCGCCGCCGGCGCGCCCGGCCGCGTAACCGACGAGGAAGGTGGTCAGCGGCGCTGCGGGCCTGGCCACACCGTGCGCGGCGTCGCGGGCGAGGTCGAGCAGCACGCCGGTGTCGACGTCGAGATCGATGCCCAGCTCGTCCTTGACTGCGGAAATCCATTCATCCAACACGTGCCCATGCTCCCTGATACGTGCCCTGGCGGTGGCGATGTCGTCCCAGGTGTCGCAGTCGAAGGAGGCGACGGGGTCGGGGACGCGGGTGAGGTGGAGGGCGGCGGTGAGCCGGCGGAGGGGGAGACCGGTGAGGGTGCCGTGCTCCGCGGTGAGGTCGGCGAGCCCGCGGCGCAGCGCCCGTGTGCGGTACGCCGCCACCAGGGGCTGGTCACGGCCGTCGGCGTCGGTGAGCAGGACACCGTCGGCACCGCCCGAGCGCAGGGTCTCCAGCAGTCTCCGTACGGTCGCCGCGTCGAGGAACGGCAGGTCCGCGGAGAGTACGACGACGTCCTCGGCCCCGGTGCGGCGCAGCCCCGCGTCGAGCGCGGCCGAGGGGCCGCCGCCGGGCGGGTCCTCTCGGGCCCACAGCACGGCCCGGGCGGTGGGGCGTTCGTCGGCGACGACCACGGTCGTGCGCGCGTCGGCGCAGGCCGCGAGGACCCGGTCGAGCAGCGCGCGCCCGCCGATCCGCAGCCCGGGCTTGTCGGCGCCGCCGAGCCGCCGGGCGGCGCCCCCGGCGAGGACGACGGCGTCGTAGCCCGGTTCGCCGCCGGAGGTGCCCGTGGGCTCGTGCGAGGTCACCCCACGAGTATGCGTGGCCCCACGATCACAGGGAACGGCACGGGCGGTTCCCCGAGTGCGGCGTGCGCCCCGCGAGGGGTGCCGTCACAGCGTCCGCAGCAGCACCGCCGGCTGTTCCACGCAGTCCGCCACATACCGCAGGAAGCCCCCGGCGGTACCGCCGTCGCACACCCGGTGGTCGAAGGTGAGCGACAGCTGGACGACCTGCCGCACCGCCAGCTCGCCCTCGTGCACCCACGGCTTGGGGACGATGCGGCCGACGCCGAGCATGGCGGCCTCGGGGTGGTTGATGATCGGCGTGGAGCCGTCGACGCCGAACACCCCGTAGTTGTTCAACGTGAAGGTCCCGCCGATGAGTTCCCCGGGTGTGAGGCTTCCGGCCCGGGCCGCCTCGGTCAGCCGGGCGAACTCCGCGGTCAGCGACTCGGCGTCGCGGGCATGGGCGTCCCGTACGACCGGTACGACCAGCCCCCGCTCGGTCTGCGCGGCGAAGCCCAGGTGGACGTGGTCGAGCCGGACGATCTCCCTGGCCGCCATGTCGACGGTGGAGTTGAGTTCCGGGAAGCGGGCGAGGGCGGCGGTGGAGATCCTCGCCAGGAGGGCGAGCAGGGAGATCTTCGGACCGCCGGCCGCGTTCATGGCCGTCCGCGCGCGCATCAGCTCCGTCGCGTCCGCGTCCACCCAGCAGGTCGCGTCGGGTATCTCGTGCCGGCTGCGGGCGAGCTTGTCGGCGACGGCGCCTCGGATGCCCTTGAGGGGGATTCGGGTCCCTCCGTGGGCGACGGGGGCGACGGGGGCGACCGGGGCGAGTGAGGGTGCCGTTTCCGGAACGGCGACCGGTGCCGGAGCCGTCGCCGTAGCCGTCGCTCCCGACGTCTTCGCGGCCGTGCCGCTCAGCGCGCGCTCTACGTCCGCCCGCAGGATCAGCCCATCGGGTCCGGAACCGGTCA
>Ga0182008_10001313_pt1 | contig 16982 bp, 18 predicted proteins | sample Sormic07211129_1_FD_120482 | JGI IMG/M metagenome (GOLD analysis project Ga0182008, IMG submission 120482) | Rhizosphere microbial communities from Sorghum bicolor, Mead, Nebraska, USA - 072115-129_1 metaG | ecosystem: Host-associated > Plants > Roots > Rhizosphere | place: USA: Nebraska...
AGATCGATGTAGCCGGTGATGCGCTCATGCGCGGCGCGCGTGACGATCGGGCCCATCTCGGCCTCGAGGTTCTCGCCGTCGAGCACCTTCAGCGCCTTCGTGCGCTCGATCAGCTTGGGCAGCAGCCGGTCGGCCACGTCGCCCACCAGCACCGCCACCGAGATCGCCATGCAGCGCTCGCCGGCCGAGCCGTAGCCCGCGCCGATCAGCGCGTCGACCGCCTGGTCGATGTCGGCGTCGGGCATCACCACCATGTGGTTCTTCGCGCCGCCCAGGGCCTGCACGCGCTTGCCGTGGCGGGCGCCGGTCTCGTAGATGTAGTTGGCGATCGGCGTCGAGCCGACGAAGCTGATGGCCTTGACGTCGGGGTTCTCGAGCAGCGCATCGACCGCGACCTTGTCGCCCTGCACCACGTTGAACACGCCGTCGGGCAGGCCGGCTTCCTTGAGCAGCTCGGCCATGCGCAGCGAGGCGCTCGGGTCGGTCGGGCTGGGCTTGAGCACGAAGGTGTTGCCCGCGGCGATCGCCACCGGGAACATCCACATCGGCACCATCACCGGGAAGTTGAAGGGCGTGATGCCCGCCACCACGCCCAGCGGCTGGCGCAGCGTCCAGTTGTCGATGCCGGTCGAGACCTGCTCGGTGAAGTCGCCCTTGAGCAACTGCGGAATGCCGCAGGCGAACTCGACGATGTCGATGCCGCGGCTGACCTCGCCCTGCGCGTCGGTGAACACCTTGCCGTGCTCGGCGGTGATCAGGTGGGCCAGCTCGTCCTTGTGTTCGTTGAGCAGTTGCAGGAACTTGAACATCACGCGGGCGCGGCGGATCGGCGGCGTGTCGGCCCACTTGGGGAACGCGGCCTGCGCAGCGGCCACGGCGGCGTTGACCTGGTCGACGCCCGCCAGGCCGACCTGGGCGGTGACGGCCCCGGTGGCCGGGTTGGTCACGTCCTGGGCGCGGCCCGAGGTGTTGGCGACCGGCTGGCCTTGGATGTAGTGGGCGATGGCTGTGGACATGGACGGTCTTTCGCGTGGACGGGTGTCTGGGAGGGGAGAGTGCCCGCAGTTTAGGCAGCGGGTCGGCGCCCGCCTAGGCGCGAAAACTGAATTGATTGTTCGCAATGGTGAACAATGGCGGCATGGAAGACCAAAAGATCGAGTCGCTCTGGACCCACCTGCACTGGCTCACGGTGCTGAGCCAGCAAGGCAGCTTCACCGCCGCCGCGCAGCGCCTGGGCGTGAGCAAGGCGGCGATGAGCCAGCGCATCGCCGAGCTCGAGCGCGCGGCCGGCGTGCCCCTGGTGCAGCGCACCACGCGCAGCGTGCGGCTCACCGAGGCCGGGCAGCGGCTGGTGGAGGACATGCGCGCCCCCTTCGAGCAGATCGCCCACAGCTTTTCCGGCGTGCGCGACCTGGCGGGCGTGCCGCGCGGCCGGGTGCGCGTGACCGCGCCGGTGGCCTTCGCGCGCCAGCAGCTGGTGCCGCGGCTGGCCGATTTCCTGCGCGCGCAGCCCGAGGTGCGCATCGAACTCGAACTGTCGGACCGGCTCAGCTCGCTGGCGATGGAGGGCTTCGACCTCGCGGTCCGCCACACGGCGGCGCCGCCCGACACCCACGTGGCGTGGACGCTCTGCGAGACCCGCTCGGTGCTGGTGGCCAGCCGCGCCTACCTGCGCCGGCGCGGCGTGCCGGAGGCGCCGGCCGACCTGGGCGCGCACGACTGCCTGCACTACCCGCGCGCGCAGGACACGCCGGCCTGGCATTTCGAGACGCGCAAGCCCTCGGCCGCGCCGCGCGTCACGGTGCCGGTCTCGGGGCCGCTGGCCGCCAACAACAGCGAGGCGCTGCGCGACGCCGCGATCGCCGGCCTGGGCATCGCGCTGCTGCCCGACTTCAGCGCGCAGTCGGCATTGCAGGCCGGCAAGCTGGTCGAGGTGCTGCCCAAATGGCAGTCGGTCGGCGCCTTCGGCGACCGGCTCTATGCGATCCGTCCCTATGCCACGCACGTGCCGCGCGCGGTGACGGCCTTCGTCAGCTGGTTGCGCGCCGAACTGGCCGCGGGTTTTCCGGTGGAGGCCCGCTGAGCCGGCGGCTCGTTTCGTCACCCCCTGCGGTTAGGATGACGCGGCCGTCACAAAGAGCCTTTCCGGAACAGATCGCGTCCATGCCACCTTCAGCGCCGCACACCGCGCCCACCCCCGTCGCTGCGGCGCCGAGCGGGGTGGTGTCCGCGCCGCCGCGCATCGTGGCCGACGGCGCCGGCGCGGTCGTGGCGCAGGGCCTCTGGACGGTGCTGGCCTTCTCCTCGCGCAACGACTGGAACGCGCTCGCGCAGGGCCTGCGCGAACTGCCGCAGAAGACCGAGCTGGCCTGGGACCTGCGCCCGATCGAGCAGCTTGACCACATCGGCGCCCAGCTGCTCTGGAACCACTGGGGCGGTGCCTGGCCGCAGCGGCTGGAACTCGACCCCTCGCACAAGGCGGTGCTCGAGCACGTCGCCAAATTCACCTGCCGGCCGCCGGTCGAGCCCCGGCCCACGCTGGCGGACCGCTTCAGGTCCTTCGCCCACAACGGCCCGCGCGGGCTGGCGGTGGCGCGCGACTTCCTGCAGATGATCGGCCAGCTGGTGCTCGACATCGGCACGCTGGTCCGCGCGCCGCACCGCGGCCCCTGGCGCGACCTCTCGGGCCAGCTCTACCAGTTCGGCACCACGGCGCTGCCGATCACCGCGCTGGTCGGCCTGCTGATCGGCGTGGTGCTGGCCTACCTGACCTCGAACCAGCTGCGCAACTACGGCGCCGAGACCTTCATGGTCAACATCCTGGGCCTCTCGCTGATCCGCGAGCTCGGGCCGGTGCTGGCCGCAGTGCTGGTGGCGGGCCGTTCGGGCTCGGCCATCACCGCGCAGATCGGCGTGATGCGCGTGACCGAGGAGCTCGACGCGATGCGCGTCATGGGCATCCCGCCCGGATTCCGGCTGGTGATGCCGCGGGTGCTGGCGCTGGCCGTCGCGATGCCGCTGATCAGCATGTGGACCTCGATGGCGGCGCTGTTCGGCGGCATGATCGCGGCCGACCTCGCGCTCGACCTGTCGCCCGCCTATTTCCTGCAGGCGCTGCCACGCGCGGTGCCGCTGTCGAACCTCTGGCTCGCGCTGGGCAAGTCGGCGGTGTTCGGCATCCTGATCGCGCTCGTGGCCTGCTACTTCGGCATGAAGGTCAAGCCCAACACCGAGAGCCTGGGGCGCGGCACCACCTCCTCGGTCGTGACCTCGATCACCGTGGTGATCCTGGTCGATGCGCTGTTTGCCGTGCTATTCAAGGGCGTGGGCTTCCGATGATCGACGCACCCGCCGCCGACGCGCCCGCCGTGGTCGAGATCCGCCGGCTCTGGACCGCCTTCCCGTCCTCGAACGGCGGCGGCGAGCAGGTGGTGCACCGCGACCTCGACCTGACGATCCGGCGTGGCGAGGTGCTGTCGCTGGTCGGCGGCTCGGGCACCGGCAAGACGGTGCTGCTGCGCCAGATCCTCGGGCTCGAGCATCCGACGCGCGGCGAGGTCACGGTGCTGGGCCAGCGCCCGGGCCAGCTCGGCGCGCGGGACGCGGCCAAGGTCGGCATGCTGTTCCAGCACGGCGCGCTGTTCTCGGCCTTCAGCGTGCTGGAGAACATCGCGCTGCCGCTGCGCGAGCTCAAGCTGCTGCCCGACGCGCTGATCCGCGACGCGGCGCTGGTCAAGCTGCAGCTGGTGGGGCTCGATCCGGCGCAGGCCCACAAGAGCCCGTCGGCGCTCTCGGGCGGCATGATCAAGCGGGTGGCGCTGGCGCGCGCGCTGATCATGGACCCGCCGCTGCTGCTGCTCGATGAGCCCACGGCCGGGCTCGACCCCGAGAGCGCCGACGGCTTCTGCGACCTGCTGCGCAGCCTGCACCGCGAGCTCGGGCTCACGGTGGTGATGGTCACGCACGACCTCGACACGCTGTTCGACCTCAGCACCCGCATCGCGGTGCTGGCCGACCAGCACGTGATCGTCTCCGGCCTGCCGCGCGAGGTGATCGCTTGCGAGCATCCCTTCATCCGCGAATACTTCCTCGGCGGACGCGGCCTGCGCGCGATGGAAGCCCTGCATGACGCGCCGGCCCCCGCCGCGGCCGCCGCTTCGGAAAGATAGCCCCATGGAAAACAAGTCCCATGCCCTCGCCGCCGGCGCCTTCGTGCTCGGCCTGCTCGCCGTGCTGGTGGCGCTGGTGGTCTGGCTCACGCGCGACAACACAGTGCGCCACACCTACGAACTCTCCACCCGCGACGCGGTCAGCGGCCTGCAGCCGCAGGCCATGGTGCGCTACCGCGGCATCGCGGTCGGCAAGGTCACGGCGATCGATTTCGATCCCAAGGTCAAGGGCAACGTGCGCCTGCGCATCGCGGTCGACGAGCGCGTGCCGCTCACCACCTCGAGCTTCGCGACGCTGAGCTACCAGGGCGTGACCGGCCTGGCCTTCCTCGCGATCGACGACAAGGGCGAATCGCAGGTGGTGCTGGCGCCCGACGACGAGAACCCGCCGCGCATCCCGCTCAAGCCTTCGGCGCTGGCGCAGCTGCAGGACCGTGGCGAGGCCATCCTCAACCAGGTGGAGGAGGTCACGAAGCGCGCCAACACGCTGCTCGGCGACACCAACCAGAAGCGCATCGCCGACGCGCTGGAGAACATCGCGCAGGCCGCGGCCAGCGCCAACCAGCTCACGCGCCAGATCGACAACACGGTCAAGACCGGGCTCAACCCGGCGCTGCAGGCGCTGCCGCCGCTGATCGACCGCACGCGCGACACCATGGGCACGGTCAAGACCGCGGCCGGCGACATCTCGCGCGTGGCCAACAACCTCAATGCCACCGCCACCCGGCTCAACGCGCCCGACGGCCCGATCGACCGGCTGGGCGAGGGCACCAAGGCGCTGTCGCAGGCGGTCGACAGCTTCAATGGCGCGACGCTGCCGCGGCTCAACCGCGTGGCCGACGACACCTCTACCGCGGTGCGCCGCCTCGGCCGCGCGGCCGACGGCATCAACGACAACCCGCAGTCGCTGCTGTTCGGCAACGGCGGCACGGCCGCCGGCCCGGGCGAGCCGGGCTTCTCGGCGCCCGCCGCCGCACGTCCCTGATGAAGGCGATGACCATGAACCACGCACCCTCGCTCCCCACCGGCCTGCGCGCCGGCGCGCTGCTGCTCGCGGCCCTGCTGGCCGGCTGCGGCGCGCTGCCCGACCGGCCGGCGCGCGCCACGCTCTACGACTTCGGCCCGGTGCTGTCGCTGCCGCAGGCACCGGCCGACGCGGCCCGCCTGCCGACGCTGGCGCTGGCCGAGATCGACGCCGGCGCGCGGCTCGAAAGCCCGCAGATCCTCTACCGGCTGGCCTATGCCGATGCCAACGAGATGCGGCCCTACGGCCAGTCGCGCTGGAGCATGGCGCCCAACCAGCTGCTCTACCAGCGGCTGCGCGATGCGCTGGCCGTGCAGCGCACGGTGCTCAACCGGGAAGAGAGCGCCACCCTGGCGCGCAGCGCGGGACGCGTGCCGCGCACCTTGCGCATCTCGCTCGACGAGTTCAGCCACTATTTCGAATCGCCCACCCGGAGCTCGGGCCTGGTGCGGCTGCGCGCCACGCTGATCCAGAGCGCCGCCGGCGGCGACAGCGTGCTCGCGCAGCGCAGCTTCGTGGTGCAGCGCCCCGCGCCCAGCGCCGACGCGCCGGGCGGCGTGAAGGCGCTCGCGGCGGCCAGCGACGCGGCCATCGCGGAGGTGGTGGCCTGGGTCGACCAGGTGCGCTAGCTAGAGCGCGCCGCGCCCCAGTACCGGGAACAGCTTGCCCAGGCCGTCGGCCATGACCTCGACCGCCAGCGCGGCCAGGATCAGGCCCATGAGCCGAGTCATCACGTTGATGCCGGTCTTGCCCAGCACGCGCGCGATCGGCTCGGCCAGCGAGAAGGCCACGCCGGTCGCCAGCCCGATCACCACGCCGTAGCCCACCAGCAAGGCCAGCTCCCAGACGTGCTGCGTCTTCTCGGCATAGATCACCATGGTCGACATGGTGGCCGGCCCGGTCAGCAGCGGGATGGTCAGCGGCACCACCGCGATCGAGGCGCCCAGCGAGGCCTTGACCTCGGTGGCGCGGATCTCCTCCTCGTTGGTCTTCGATTCGGCCGGCTGCGCATTGAGCATGTTGAGCGAGCTGATCAGCAGCAGCATGCCGCCGCCGACCTGGAAGCTGGCGATCGAGATGTTGAAGAAGCCCAGCAGCTGCAACCCGATCAGCGCGCTGGCGGCGATCACCAGGAAGGCGCTGAAGGCCGAGACCCAGGCGGTGCGCCGGCGCTGGTCTTCGGTGTAGCCCTGCGTGTAGTGGATGAAGAAGGGCACGATCGCCAGCGGGTTGACGATGGCCAGCAGCGTGATCAGCGGCTTGATCAGGTCCATGGTGGGGCTGGCCATCTCAGCGGCCCCCGGTCACGTCGAGCAGCGCCATGGTGGTGTAGCTGGCCTCGGCCGACAGCAGCCACAGGATCGCGCCGGCGATCTCCTCGGGCGTGCCGGTGCGCTTCATCGGCACCGTGGGCGCCAGCGCCGCGGCGCGCTCGGGCATGCCGCCGGAGGCGTGGATCTCGGTCTCGATCAGGCCCGGGCGCACCGCGTTCACCCGGATGCCCTCGTCGGCCACTTCCCTGGCCAGGCCGACGGTGAAGGTGTCGATCGCGCCCTTGCTGGCCGCGTAGTCCACGTACTGGCCGGCCGAGCCCAGCCGGGACGCGCCGCTCGAGACATTGACGATCGCGCCGCCCTGGCCGCCGTGCCTGGTGCTCATGCGCCGCACCGCCTCGCGCGCGCAGACGAAGCTGCCGATCACGTTGATGCGGAACATGCGCTCGAGCCGCGCCACGCTCATCTCGTCGACCCGCGCCTGCCGGTCGACCACGCCGGCGTTGTTGACCAGCGCGTCGAGCCGGCCGAACCTGGCGTCGAGCTTGCGGAACATGGCCAGCACCTGGGCCTCGTCGCCCACGTCGGCCTGCACCGCGATGGCGGTGCCGCCGTCGGCGCGGATGCGCCGCACCACCTCGTCCGCCGCCAGCGAGTTGCTGGCATAGTTGACGGCGACCGCGTAACCGCGTCGCGCCGCGAGCAGGGCGGTGGCGGCACCGATGCCGCGACCGCCGCCGGTGATCAGAAGCACTTGCTGGTCCAAATCCCGCCTCCTGCACAAAAGCTGTGCCTCGGTTAAAAAAGCTGCCGAGCCGGATTACAGCACCGCCTACACCCCGAGGACCGCCATGCCCCGCACGATCGACTACTACTTCACCCCGCAGAGCCCCTGGACCTACCTGGGCCACGCGCGCTTCGTCGCGATGGCGCGGGCCGCCGGTGCGACGGTCCGGCTGCGGCCGGTCGACTTCGGCGCGGTGTTCCCGGTCTCGGGCGGGCTGCCGCTGGGCAAGCGCGCACCGCAGCGCCAGGCCTACCGGCTGGTCGAGATGGCGCGCTTCTCGCGTCACCTGGGCCTGCCGATCAACCTCAAGCCCAAGTTCTTCCCGGTGTCCGGCGACGATGCGGCCAAGTTCCTGATCGCCATCGACCTGCACGACGGCACCGAGACCGCGCTGCGGGTCGGCAGCGCGGTGTTCGCCGCGGTCTGGCTGCAGGAGCGCAACATCGCCGATCCGACGCTGCTCGAGGCGCTGGCCGTCGAATGCGGGCTGCCGGCCAAGCGGGTCGAGCAATCCCAGAGCCAGGCGGTGCAGGAGCGCTACGAGGCGTACACGCAGCAGGCCATCGACGCCCAGGTCTTCGGTGCGCCCACCTACGTGGTCGACGGTGAGCTGTTCTGGGGCCAAGACCGCCTCGATTTCGTCGAGCGCGCATTGAACGAACCGGGCTGAGCCGGCCCCAAGACATTTCCCCGCAACCTTGAAGGAGCACCGACCATGGGTCAATTCATCGATCTCACCGCCAAAGACGGCTTCACCTTTCCCGCCTACGTGGCCGAGCCCGCGGGCCAGCCCAAGGGCGCGGTCGTCGTGGTGCAGGAGATCTTCGGCGTCAACTCGCACATCCGCTCGGTGGCCGACGGCTACGCGGCCGAGGGCTACCTGGCCGTCGCGCCGGCGACCTTCCAGCGCGTGAAGCCGGACGTCGAACTGGGCTACACCACCGAAGACATGAACGCCGGCTTCGCATTGAAGACCGCGGTCGAGGCGCTGCCCGCGCCCGGCGTGCTGCAGGACCTGCAGGCGGCCGTCGAGTACGCGGCGCGCGGCGGCAAGGTCGGCATCGTCGGCTACTGCTGGGGCGGCCTGCTGACCTGGCGCGCGGCGGCCGGCGTGAGCGGGTTGTCGGCCGCGGCACCGTACTACGGCGGCGGCGTGACCACGCCCGAGGAGATCGCCCGCAAGCCGAAGGTGCCGGTGCTCGCGCACTTCGCCACCGAGGACCACTGGATTCCGCTCGACAGCGTCGAGGCCTTCAAGAAGGCCCATCCCGAGGTCGAGGTGCACCTCTACGAGGCGCACCACGGCTTCAACTGCGACCAGCGCGGCGCCTACAACGCCGAAGCCGCCAAGGTGGCACGCGAGCGCACGCTGAAGTTCTTCGCGCAGCACCTGGCCTGAGGCCGTCCGGCCGAGGCCGCGCCGGCGATCAGGTCGCCGCGACGGCCTTGGCTTTCGCCTTGGCCTTGGCGTCGGTCTTGGCGCGGGTGCCGATGCGGGTCTGCAGGAAGTCGACCAGCGCCCGCAGCGCCGCGCTGTTGTGGCGGCGCTGGAGGTAGGCGGCCGACAACCACATGTCGACGCGCACATAGTCCTGCAGCACCGGCACCAGCTCGCCGCGGTCGAGGTAGGGCTGCACCAGCAGCGCGGGCATGTAGGTCACGCCGAAGCCCTGCAGCGCCACCTCGATCAACGGCGCCCCTTCGGTCGAGTCCATGCGGCTCTTCACGTGCACGTCCAGCGGCTTGCCGTCGACCTCGAAGCGCCACTGCGGATGCGGTCCCAGGCGCGAATGCGTGAGCGTGTCGTGGGTGGCCAGCTCCGAGGGATGCTCGGGCTTGCCGTGCTTCTTCCAGTAGATCGGCGAGGCGCAGACCACCAGCGGCATCTGCAGCAGCTTGCGCACGATCAGGTTGTCGTCCTCGATCGGGCCGAAGCGCAGCGCCAGGTCCACCGCTTCCTCGGCCATGTCGACCGTGCGGTTGGTTAAGTGCAGGCTGATGCTGACCTCGGGGTAGTAGCCCATGAACTGCGCCAGCAGCAGCGGCAGGTCGCCCTGGCCCATGCCGTGCGGCGCCGTGATGCGCAGCCGCCCGGTGGGCCGGCTCGCATGCTCCTGCAGTTCGGCCTGGGTCAGCGCCACCATCTCCATCACCGGCTTGCTGCGCTCGAGCAGCAGGGCGCCGGCGTCGGTGAGGCTGACCGAACGCGTCGAGCGGTTCAGGAGGCGCACGCCGAAGCGCGATTCGAGCTCGGCCACGTACTTGCTGACCGTGGCCTTGGACATGTCCAGGCGCTTGGCGGCGCCCGAGAAGCTGCCGAGTGCAGCGACCTCGCGAAAGGTCTTGAGTAGGTCTAGGCTGTCCATGGTCTTCCGTGTTGGGGCCGGGGAGGGCAGGAGCGCTGTGAAAAACGATACAAAGCCCCGGGTAGAGGCCCGGAAATGCCCCATTGTTTCGTTTTCGTGAACACCGTGGTTCCGTTTCCTGCGGGTTTACCCCATATTTTCGCAGCACAATTCATCCCACGGGCCAGCCTTCCAAGCAAGCCCGAGTGAACAGGGCCTCGAGGGTGCCGCGCGTCATTCAGGACCGCCACCACTCCCGACCGGTTCGATAGCTCTCTTGAACACTGAAGGAAATGAAAATGAAGACCACCCAAATCATCGCTGCTGCTGCCCTGTCGTTCATCGCCGTTGCCGGCGCCCACGCTGAAAACTACCAAGGCGTGCAACAAGTCAACTCGGTGAACAGCCGCGCCACCATCGAAGCGCAAGGCGTCGCCGCTGCTCACGCTCCGAACCAGAACGTCACCAACGGTTCGCGCGTCACGCCGGCCCTGGTCTCGTCGACCAGCCGCGCTGCCGTTGCCGAACAAGCCGTCGCTGCCGCCCACGCACCGAACCAGAACCTGGACCGCAAGGCTTTCGTGAACAGCACCATCCCCGCTGCCTACACGAACGGTTCGCTGGCCCGCACCAACCAGGCCGGCCTCTGATCCACGGCCGCCCGAGCGGCGGTTGAGATCGAATCCGGAAGAACCGGGCGATGCGCGAGCGTCGTCCGGTTTTTTCATGGGCGCCCGGTTTCAGCGCCCGGTGCGCGCGAGGTAGCGCTTGCGCCAGAACACGACCACCAGCGACAGCGCGATCACGCCCATCGAGGCCATCGCGATCCAGAAGCCGTCGGCCTTGTGCACGAGCGGGATGAACTCGAAGTTCATGCCGAAGATGCCGGCGATCAGGTTCAGGGGCAGGAAGATGGCGGTCAGCACCGTCAGCACCCGCATGATGTCGTTGGCCCGGTGGCTCTGCACGCTGAAGTGCATCTGCACCGCGGTCTCGGCGTTCTGCTCGAGCCGGCGCACGTGGTGCACCACGCGCTCGATGTGCTCGAGCACGTCGCGGCTGCGCACCATGAGCAGTTCGCGCTCGCGCAGTTCGGGCGCGGTGTCGGGCGTCGGCAGGGTCTCCATCGCGTCGATCCAGTCCTGCACCGCCGCGCGCTGGTCCTCGCAGATCTCGTCGAGATGGTGCAGCGACTGGCGCGCTTCCATCAGCGCGCTCCAGTTGGTGAAGCGGCTCTTCGGGTCGATCAGCTCGGCCTGCCAATGGTCGAGCTGCCGCGTGAGTTCGCGGCGCAGGTCGAGGTAGGCGTCGACGATCTGGTTGACCACGCGCAGCATCAGGTCGGCCGGGCTGGTGGGCACGCGGGCGCTGGTGGCGCGCACGTCGAGCGCCGGCGCCGTGCCCTCGGGCCGGTCGCTGCGCGCTGCGGCCAGCAGCTTGGCCGCATAGGCGTCGCGCACCGCGCCGTCGTCCGGATGCACCGACAGCAGCACGCGGTCGAACACCGCGAAGCCCACCGGCCGGGTGTCGACGCGCCGCAGCACCGGCGGCCCGCCGCGCGCCAGCCGCGGCTCGCCCTCGGCGCGCGGCGCGGCGGCACCGGCCGCCAGGCGCCGGAACACCAGCACGTCGTAGAGGGAGGTGTAGTCGTAGTGCGACGGCAGCTGGTCGTTGAGCAGGTCGCTCACGTGCAGGTCGACCAGCTGGGTGCCGCACAGCGACTGGAGGATGCCCTGCACCTGGGCCAGCGAGGCACGGAATTCCTCGCGCGTGAGCGAGATCCAGAGGTAGCCCAGGCGGCAGGCGCCCGGCAGGGCGAGCGGTGCCAGCGCGTCGTGCTCCTCGACCTGGGAACCGGTGATCTCGAAGAGGCGCATGCCGGGCCGGGGGGGGCGGACTCAGCGCTGCTGCTGAAGCAGCCGGGCCGCGTCGAGCGCGAAATAGGTGAGCACGCCGTCGGCACCGGCACGCTTGAAGGCCAGCAGGCTCTCCAGCACCACCGCGTCGTGGTCGAGCCAGCCGTTCTGCGCGGCCGCCTTGAGCATCGCGTACTCGCCGCTCACCTGGTAGGCGAAGGTGGGCACGCGGAACTCGTCCTTCACCCGGCGCACGATGTCCAGGTAGGGCATGCCGGGCTTGACCATCACCATGTCGGCGCCTTCGGCGATGTCCAGGCCGACCTCGCGCAGCGCCTCGTCGCTGTTGCCCGGGTCCATCTGGTAGACCTTCTTGTTGCTCTTGCCCAGGTTCGTCGCCGAGCCGACGGCATCGCGGAACGGGCCGTAGAAGGCGCTCGCGTACTTGGCGCTGTAGGCCATGATCCGCGTGTGGATGTCGCCGTTGGCCTCGAGCGCGGCGCGCACCGCGCCGATGCGGCCGTCCATCATGTCGCTCGGCGCCACGATGTCGACGCCGGCCGCGGCCTGCACCAGCGCCTGCTTGACCAGCACCTCGACGGTGGGGTCGTTGAGCACGTAGCCCTCGTCGTCCAGCAGGCCGTCCTGGCCGTGGCTGGTGTAGGGGTCGAGCGCCACGTCGGTCATCACACCCAGTTCCGGGAAGCGCGACTTGAGCGCGGCCACCACGCGCGGGATCAGGCCCTCGGGATTGAAGGCCTCATCGCCGGCGGGTGTTTTGAGGCCCGCATCGATGACCGGAAACAGCGCCATCACGGGAATGCCCAGTGCCACGCATTGCTCCGCGACCGGCAACAAGGTATCGAGGCTGAAGCGCTCGACGCCGGGCATGGAGGCCACCGCATCGCGCTTGCGTTCGCCTTCCTGCACGAAGACGGGATAGATCAGGTCGTAGGAAGTGAGCGCGTGCTCTCGAACCAGGTTCCGTGTGAACGCATCGCGGCGAAGGCGGCGCGGACGGCCGGCGGGGAAGGGGGCATGCAACGTCATGCCGAAAATTGTGCCTGATGTCCCAGTGTGTGTTGAAAGCACGCGCCGTAGACCTTGGCGGCACCGCGCACATGCCTGCAAAGAATTAGTATTTTGGAATTCAGTTCGAACCGTCAATTGTTAAAAAATAATGGTTCACGTGCTTGATACGTTCCTGTCGCTTTGTTAAATTAGCTCCGGGCGGCTTGCCGCTCCCCGCTTTTCCTCCCTGAGCGGGTGCCTTGATGTGTGACAGCAAAAGGGCTTCCCAGCCCGGCGTTCGACGCCGGGCTTTTTTTTAGGCATTTCGGGTTCACCGCCGGGTCGCGCTCACAGCCTGCAGCGCGCCCTGCCGGGCGCAACCCATTCCGCGGTGATCCACGAAAGGGGCGCGCTTCCCGGCGCCGGCTTTGGGCGCCCACTAAACTGCCCGCCATGCTCTGGATCAAGTCGCTGCACATCGTTTTCATCGCCAGCTGGTTTGCCGGCCTCTTCTATCTGCCGCGCATCTTCGTCAACCTGGCGATGGTGCCGCCCGGCTCGGAAGCCGAACGGGCCCGCTTGCTGCTCATGGCGCGCAAGCTGATGCGCTTCACCACCTTCCTGGCCGTGCCGGCGCTGGTCTTCGGCGTGTGGCTCTGGATGGGCTACGGCATCGGCCGCGGCCCCGGCAATGGCTGGATGCACGCCAAGCTGGCGCTGGTGCTGCTGGTGCTGGGCTACCACCATGGCTGCGGCGTGCTGCTGCGCAAGTTCCTGGCCGGCGCGCCGATGCGCAGTCACCGCTGGTACCGCTTCTTCAACGAGGTGCCGGTGCTGCTGCTGCTGGCCATCGTGGTGCTGGTGGTCGTCAAGCCCTTCTAGGGTCCGGCGCACCGTTCCTGCCGCCTGCACGGTGAACGCTCCGCACAAGTCCGCCGCGCTGCCGCTGACGCTCGCCTACGCGGCGCTGATCGTCTACGCCAGCCTCTACCCCTTCGCCGATTGGCGCGACCAGGGCCTGGCGCCCTGGTCCTACCTCGCGGCGCCCTGGCCGCGCTACTGGACCGGCTTCGATTTCGGGATCAACGTGGCGGGCTACGTGCCCTTCGGCTTCCTGGCCGCGCTGGCGGTGCTGCGCACGCAGGCGGGCGCGGGCGTGCTGCAGGCGGTGCTGCGCGCCACCCTGGCCGGCGCCGCGATCGCCTTCGCCATGGAAACCCTGCAGGGCTACCTGCCGATGCGCATCCCCTCCAACGTCGACCTGGGCCTGAACGCGCTGGGCGCGCTGATCGGTTCGATGCTGGCGGCCGGGCTCGAGCGTCTGGGCGCGGTCGCCCACTGGGGGCGCGCGCGCACGCAGTGGTTCGTCGACGACGCGCGCTACGGCCTGGTGCTGCTGGCGCTGTGGCCCGTGGCCCTGCTGTTCCCGGCCGCGGTGCCCTTCGGCCTGGGCCAGGTCTTCGAGCGGCTGGAGAACGCGATCGCCGAGTGGCTGGTCGACACGCCCTTCCTCGACTGGATGCCACTGCGGGAGTTCGAGCTGCAGCCGCTGGTGCCTGGCGTCGAGCTGCTGTGCGTGATGCTGGGGGCGCTGGTGCCCTGTCTGCTGGGCTTCATGGTGACGCGCTCGGTGCCGCGCCGCGCGATGTTGATGGCCGCGCTGCTGTGCGCGGGCCTGGCCGGCAGCGCGCTGTCGGCGGCGCTGAGCTGGGGCCCCGGCCATGCCTGGGCCTGGTTCAGCCTGCCGGTGCAGATCGGCACCGTGGCCGCGGTCGTCTTCGGCCTGCTGCTGCTGGCCGCGCCGCGCCGGCTATGCGCGGCGCTGCTGCTGATCGCGCTGGTGCTGCAGCTGAGCCTGCTGAACCAGGCGCCCGAGAGCGCCTACTTCGCCCAGACGCTGGCGACCTGGGAGCAGGGGCGCTTCATCCGTTTCCACGGACTGGTGCAATGGCTGGGCTGGCTGTGGCCCTTCGCGACGCTGGGCTACGTGCTCGTGGCGCTGTCCCGGCGCAGACGCCAAACCTAGAATGGGCCGATGCCCCGTTCCCCGACCCCAGCCGCATCCGCCGCGCCCGTTGCGCCTGGTTATTACGAGCGCCACATCTTCTTCTGTCTCAACGAACGCAAGGGCGGCGAGGACTCCTGCGCGCTGCATGGCGCGCAGCAGGGCTTCGACCACTGCAAGGCCAGCGTCAAGGCCGCCGGCCTGTCCGGCGCCGGCAAGGTGCGGGTCAACAAGGCCGGCTGCCTGGACCGCTGCGCGGGCGGCCCGGTGGCCGTGGTCTACCCCGAAGCCGTCTGGTACACCTTCGTCGACCAGGCCGACATCGACGAGATCGTCGAATCGCACCTGAAGAACGGCCAGGTGGTAGAGCGCCTGGTGCTGCCGGCCGACGTCGGTCGCTGAGCGCGGGCGCCGTCATGAATTCGCAAACGGAAAAGCTCCGGCTCGCGGGCGCGGCCGGTGTCATCGAGGTGCAGCGCGACCTGCCGGCCGACGGCCAGGCTTCGCGCGGCGTGGCCGTGATCGCCCATCCCCATCCGCTGTTCGGCGGCACCATGGACAACAAGGTGGTGCAGACGCTGGCGCGCGCCTTCGTCGCCAGCGGCTGGACCGCGGTGCGCTTCAACTTCCGCGGCGTCGGCGCCAGCGAGGGCGTGCACGACGAGGGCCGCGGCGAGAGCGAGGACTACCGCGCGGTGGTCGCGCAGCTCGCGCCTTCGGGCCCGCTGGCCGTGGCCGGCTTTTCCTTCGGCGCCTTCGTCGCGATCAATGCATTGCAGGAACTCTGGGCCCAGCGCGAGGTCGCACACCTGACGCTGGTCGGTGCCAGCGTTGCGCGCGTGGTGCCGCCGGTGCTGCCCGAAGGGGCGGTCGAACGTACGTTGATCGTGCATGGCGAAGCCGACGACACCGTCGCGCTCTCGGCCGTGATGGATTGGGCTCGCCCACAGTCACTTCCTGTCACAGTCGTCCCCGGAGGCGGTCATTTCTTTCACGGACAATTGCCGCTCTTGAAAAATCTTGTCGTCCGCCACCTGCGCGCGGACCTGTAGCTGGTCTTCCATCCCCATGAATCGTCTGTCTGTCGCGCTCCGCGCGCTGGTGCTGTTTTTTTCGGCATCCTTCTGCATGTTGGCCGCGGCGCAAATGCCCGTTCCCCCCGAGGTCGCCGCGCGCAGCTACCTGCTGCTCGACGTCACCGCCAACCAGCTGCTGGCGCAGAAGGACATCGACAGCCCGGTCGAGCCGGCCTCGCTGACCAAGCTGATGTCGGCCTACCTGGTGTTCGACGCGCTCAAGGCCAAGAAGATCTCGCTCACCCAGACGCTGCCGGTCAGCCCGCGCGCCTGGAAGATGCCCGGCTCGCGCATGTTCATCGATCCGAAGATGCAGGTGCCGGTGGAGGACCTGATCAAGGGCCTGATCGTGCAGTCGGGCAACGACGCCACGGTGGCGCTGGCCGAGGGCGTGGGCGGCACGGTCGAGCACTTCGTCCAGCTCATGAACGAGCAGGCCAAGGTGCTCGGCATGAAGAACACCAGCTACAAGAACCCCGAGGGCCTGACGGCGCCGGGCCACACCACCACGGCGCGCGACCTCAGCATCCTGGCCACCCGCCTGATGCACGACTTCCCCGAGTACGTGCAGTACTACGCGATCAAGAAGTACCGCTACCCGGGCACGCCCTCGACCAACGACACCAACCGCAACCTGCTGCTGTTCCGCGACCCGACCGTCGACGGCCTCAAGACCGGCCACACCGACGCCGCCGGCTACTGCATGATCGTCACGGCCAAGCGCGACTTCCCGAACCTGGGCGGCGGCCGCCGCCTGCTGTCGATCGTGCTCGGCGCGGCCAGCGAGAACGCGCGCGCCAACGAATCGCAGAAGCTGCTCAACTGGGGCTACACGGCCTTCGACGCGGTCAAGCTGTTCGACGCCGACCAGCCGGCCGCCACGCCGGCGGTCTGGAAGGGCAAGGCGAACACGCTCAAGCTGGGCCGTCCTGAAGCCATCGTGGTCTCGGTGCCCGCGGGCTCGGCGAGCAAGATCAAGACCCAGGTCGCGCGCCCCGAACCGCTGGTCGCGCCCTTCACCAAGAACCAGCAGGTCGGCACGCTCAAGGTCACGCTGGGCGACGAGCCCGTGACCGAGGTGCCGCTGGTGGCGCTCGAGGCGGTCGAGCAGGCCGGCATCCTGGGCCGCGCCTGGGACGCCGTCCGCCTCTGGATCAAGTAACAGGGCTGGTCAAGCCGCCAGCCTGACTGCTATACTCGCGGGCTTTTCGGAAATTTCCGAAGGGTTTCACGTTTTCGTCAATTCCCGGCTTCCCATGTCACGGTGGGGCCCAAGGTCGGGATGTTTTGGGATTCATTCATTCATGCCAACCATCAATCAACTGGTGCGTCAGGGTCGAACGGTCGAAAAGATCAATACGAAGAGCCCTGCCATGCAGAACTCGCCGCAACGCCGCGGTGTCTGCACCCGCGTCTACACCACGACGCCCAAGAA
>Ga0182008_10001316_pt1 | contig 16944 bp, 13 predicted proteins | sample Sormic07211129_1_FD_120482 | JGI IMG/M metagenome (GOLD analysis project Ga0182008, IMG submission 120482) | Rhizosphere microbial communities from Sorghum bicolor, Mead, Nebraska, USA - 072115-129_1 metaG | ecosystem: Host-associated > Plants > Roots > Rhizosphere | place: USA: Nebraska...
AAAAGTTTCGCAATACGCTCTTTATCTTGTACACCAGGCATTTCGATTAAAATCCGGTTACTGCCTTCTTGTTTTTGCATATTCGGACTAACTACACCGAAACCATCAATACGTGAACGCAAAACTGTAAATGAACGATCGATAGCACTGGTTGCTTCTTTTTCTAAGAAAGATTCAACTTCATTATTGCTCGCATTAGGTTTTAACTGAGAAGCGTTATCCTGATTAGAAAAATAATCTGCAAGTTTTACCCCAGGGCTTAATTTTTCGAATTCATCAACAAAAATTTTGATGTAATCTTTACCGCCGGCATTTAATTTGATCTGTGCGTTTTGAATTGCTTTGTTGAAGTTCGCATCAGCCGGGTTACCTGCCAATGATTTTACCAACTCGGCTAACGATATCTCCATCGTTACATTCATTCCGCCTTTTAAGTCCAGACCCAAATTAATCTCTTTCGCTTTTACCTCTTGATAAGTAAATCCAACAACTGGATAAACTTTCACAGTACTCATCGAATCTAAGTAAGCCTTTTCTTTGGCTAAGTCACCTTTCGCATAGTTTTTTGCGTCTTTTTCTACCTTGGAAGCTACCAAAGTAAAAGAAAGTGCATACGCACAAACGATAGCCAATACTATCGCTATAAACTTAATAAAACCTTTTCCTTGCATTGTTTGTTTAAAATAATTTGTCTTTCGCTGTTTTTTAACAAGTCGGCAAATCTAATTAAATTTTTAAATTATAGAACCCCTTAATTGATAATTTATTAACATTAATTTTTACGGGGCAATAATCTTTCTGTATTCATCATGCAGAATTCATTTCGGAGGACTAAATTTAGAATGAAATAGATTTGGAAAGCAATTACAATAGCTTTTGGGCTTTGTTCCATTCCGCTAATGCTTTGATCTTTTTCTGTTGTGGTGCTGAGTGCCGAAGCATCTTTTCATGCCTGGGAGCTTTTAAAAATAGATAAATGATAGATCTTTTATCGAAAAGCAATACCCGTGTTTCTTCGGCTCAGATAGTCCCCGCTGTTCGTTTTATTTCGCTGCGCTTCATGCTCACTGCCATCGGGTTTAGCTGGCAAGGGAAGAAGCAAATAGCTTATAAATAAAATAAACTTTGCGCTCCTTGCGAAGTTCTTTGCGTCCTTTGCAGTTAAATGGAGTTAAATCCTTTCTAAAACCTCAAAAGTATAATCGTACTTGTTCTTTTCATCCGCTTTGTGTGTTTCGCTGCTAATCACTTTCCATTCTTTCCTGCCAATTTCAGGGAAAAAAGTGTCCGCGTCAAAATTATGGTGAATAGTGGTTAAATAAAGCGTCCGCGTTTTAGGCAATGCCTGTCTGTAAATCTCCGCTCCGCCCACAATGAATACTGGTTTTTCTTCTTTTTGGGTGATTGCTAGAGCTTCATCTAAGCTATTTACCACTTCAACACCTTCAATTTTTAATTCGGTATCTCTTGTAATCACAATGTTCCTGCGGTTTGGCAATGGTCTGCCTACGGAATCAAACGTTTTACGGCCCATTACAACCGTGTGGCCAGATGTAGTTTGCTTAAAAAACTTTAAATCGGCAGGCATGTGCCATAAAAGCTGGTTGTTTTTGCCGATTGCGAGGTTCTCGCCTACGGCTACGGCTATTGAAAGCGAATGGCTTTCTGGTTCATTAGTCATTAGTCATTTGTTTATTAGTGTCTGCAAAGTGCATTAGGCATAATTTCTAAGTATGCCCCCAGCATGCGTCGACAAGTTAAAACTTGTTTAAATTTTTTCCAATATATTTTATGTAAGCATTCAGCTTTAAATGGATTGTTTGCAATTCGGTATAAAGTTCTGAATAACAATATTCAGATATCAAATTTCTGTTTTTTGATTTCCGAAGAAATGATTTTACTTCTAGAATCGAACCGCGGCTATAATAACAAAAGTTTTTGTTCTCTTTGAAATGATACCTCCCATATCCTTCTGCAATATTTGCACTAATAGAATCTGCTGCTCTGCATAATTGTTTACCGATGGTATCTTTAGCGAAATATTCCCATCCCATAACAATATCCCAGATTTTATCTGAAATTACCTCAGACAAATTATATACTTCTAAATCCTCTAATTTATAATTCATGATTTCTCTTGATTAAGTAAATTAAAGGGATGATTTTTTAAATAGGGCATTCAATCTGCATCCAAACAAATGAACTAATGGCTAATGACCTATGAACAGCGATTATACTGCCACAACACCTTTTATATGCGGATGCGCTTCGTAGTCCTCCAATGTAAAATCCTCAAATTTAAAATCAAAAATGCTTTTTACCTCTGGATTGATTTTCATGGTTGGAAGTGGTTTCGGTTCGCGACTTAATTGAAGATTGGCCTGTTCAATATGGTTATTGTATAAATGGGCATCGCCAAGGGTATGAATGAAATCTCCAGCTTCTAAATTGCAAACCTGTGCCACCATCATAGTGAGTAGGGCATATGATGCAATATTAAAAGGTACGCCAAGGAAAATATCGGCACTGCGCTGATACAATTGGCAACTTAACTTTCCGTCAGCAACATAAAACTGAAAAAAAGCATGACAAGGGGGCAATGCCATATTTTCGATTTCTGCAACGTTCCAGGCAGAAACTATAATTCTGCGCGAATCTGGATTGTTTTTAATCGTATTGATAATATTTGTAATCTGATCGATATGCTGCCCGTCTGGTGTTGGCCAGCTTCTCCACTGCGAACCATACACCGGTCCGAGGTTACCGTTTTCATCGGCCCATTCGTCCCAGATCCGGACACCATTGTCTTTAAGGTATTTGATGTTGGTGTCGCCGCTCAAAAACCAGATCAGTTCGTGGATAATAGATTTTAAGTGCAGTTTTTTCGTGGTTACCATCGGAAAACCCTCTTGAAGGTTAAAACGCATCTGATAACCAAAAACACTGATGGTACCGGTACCGGTACGGTCATGCTTTTGCGCGCCATGATCCAGCACATGCTGCATTAAATCTAAATATTGTTTCATACTGTTCTGATAATCTACAAATATCTAAAATTTATCAGGTGTTATAAATCATTTTTATACACACTGTTCACTTACTAACATTGCAATGATAATTCTGTAAAATCAGATTGAAATTTAATGTTTTGAGGATTCAGGTACGAATAGAAGCAGGAAAAGGCCGCTCATACCAGGATGAAGCGGTTAACCCTGCAGCAAGAGGGTACGACGATTGAAGCGTACAAGCGCAATATGGCGACAAATGAAATACAATTGCACTCCAAAAAAGCTTCAACAGCATGAGATGAAAAAGAGATGTGGCCTGATTTTAAACGATTATTAAATGATTATTTTCTGCATCTTAAACCCCAGCCTGCAATTCAAAACTCATGACTTGTTTGTATGTTTGCAAAATGAGCCGCTACCGGTTTCGGCATCAGGAACTCACGACTTAAGACTTACAACTCAATACTAAAATGCTAGCTTTCCCCAATGCAAAAATAAATCTGGGTTTAAACATCACAGAAAAAAGGACTGATGGTTACCATAATCTGGAAACTGTTTTTTATCCGATCAATATTAAGGATTCGGTCGAAATTACTGATGCTGAGGTAACCTCTTGCAAAATTCATGGCATTGATATCCCGGGAGACCCAAACGAGAACCTGTGTTTTATAGCTTATCAATTAGTGAAAAGGGATTTTGATATTCCGGCACAACAAATTAATTTATTAAAAAACATTCCGGTTGGTGCAGGTTTGGGTGGCGGATCAGCAGATTGTGCTTTTCTGATCAAACTTTTAAATAATAAGTTTGGTTTGGGAATGTCTGTTGAGAAAATGGAGGATTATGCCCGCCAATTGGGTGCCGACTGTGCATTCTTCATCGCAAATGAACCAGTTTATGCCTTTAATAAAGGCGACGAATTTGAAAACTGTGAAATCGATTTGTCAGCCTGGTTTAAAGTTTTGGTAAAGCCACCGGTACACGTGAGTACGGCAGATGCTTATGCACATGTAAAACCGCAAAAACCTTTGCAATCATTAAAAGAAATGATACATTTGTGTCCAACAACATGGAAAAATAAGGTTATCAACGATTTCGAGCCATCGGTATTCGCAAAGTATCCCCAAATTCGTCAAATAAAAACCAGTTTATACGATGCAGGCGCAACATTCGCTTTAATGAGTGGTAGCGGTTCGTCGGTTTTTGCAATTTTCGACCAGCCGGTTAAATTGCCTGAACTGGAAAAAAACAACTTAGTATTTTATAGTATTTAAGCTGAGCGCATGGCGCATGGTGTTCGAATAGCAAAATGTTAGGGGATTAAATAATAAATTTAAATTAAGGTAGAAGGTTGGAAGATAGAGGGTTTAAGGCGTTTGAAATGTCTCATATCTAATATCTCAAATCCGACATCTCGATACGATTAATATGAACATAAATCTGATCCGCAAGAGCGGTAAATTTAATTTTGAAGCAGAAAACGAGAGCGGTTTTACTGTTGAATTGGATGCAAAAGCTGCAATTGGCGGCGAGGGGAAAGGTTTCAGGCCAATGGAGATGCTGCTAATCGGTTTGGGTGGTTGCAGTGGTATAGATATGGTAAACGTTCTTACGAAGCAAAAAGAACCGTTAAACGACATTAAAATTGCCATTAACGCTACGCGTAAAGAGGAAGAAATGCCCCCGATTTTTGATGTAATCAATATACACTTCGATTTATTCGGCGATTTAAGTATCCAAAAGGTTGAGCGTGCATTGGCCATGACTTTTGATAAATATTGCTCAGTGTCTAATATTTTAAGCCGCTCTGCAAAAATTAACTTTACATATGAAATAAATAGTAGCAAGTAGAAAGGTATCGGGTAGCAAGACAAGTTCTTGACACTCGGCACCAAATCTTGATACCTGATACTCAAATCTCGATACAGAAAAAATGAAATCCGAAAATTTTGAAACCATAGCTATACGCACACAAACGGAACGCAGTTTACATAAAGAGCATTCATCTCCGATTTACCTCACCTCGAGTTATAAGTTCGATGATGCGGAAGAAATGCGTGCATTGTTCGCCAATGAAAAAGAGGGGAATGTTTATAGCCGTTATTCAAATCCAAATACTTCAGAGTTTATCGAAAAAATGTGCCTTTTAGAAGGTGCAGAAGATGGTTTCGCTACTGCAACTGGTATGGCGGCAATTTTTACCACGTTTGGCGCGTTTTTGAAAAGCGGCGATCACCTGGTATCAAGCCGTTCTGTTTTTGGTTCTACGCACCAATTGCTAACCAATGTTTTTTCCAATTGGGGGGTAACTTTCGATTATGCCGATCTGGATAAACCACAGGATTGGGAGGCATTGATTAAGCCTAATACTAAAATGATTTTTGTTGAAACCCCATCCAATCCCGGTATTGATATCATTGATCTTGAATTTTTGGGAAATTTGGCCAAAAAACATCATATTTTGCTGGTTGTTGATAATTGTTTTGCCACACCATATCTGCAACAACCCATCAAATTTGGTGCACACATTTCCATTCATTCAGCTACCAAATACATCGATGGGCAAGGTCGTGTATTGGGCGGTATTATTTTAGGTGCTAAAGAACTGATTGCAGATGTGATTGGTTTTGCCCGTCACAGTGGACCCGCATTATCGCCTTTCAATGCATGGATATTATCTAAAAGTTTAGAAACTTTGGCCATCCGTATGGACCGCCATTGCGAAAATGCTTTAAAAGTTGCAGAGTATTTAGAAAAGCACCCTAAAATTAAATTGGTCAAATATCCGTTTTTACAATCTCACCCTCAATATGATATTGCTAAAAAGCAAATGAGACAGGGTGGGGGCATTGTTACCATTGTAGTTGATGGCGGAATAGACGCTGCACGTAAATTTATGGACGGTTTACAACTGTTTTCAATCTCTGCAAATCTGGCTGATACCCGTTCCATAGCCACACACCCGGCTACCAGTACACACAGCAAATTAACCGAAGAGCAACGTAACGAGGTGGGAATCGAGCAAGGATCTATCCGTTTATCGATCGGTTTAGAGCATATCAACGATATTTTGGCTGATATTGAGCAGGCTTTGGCTTAATGGTTTTAAATTTTAAGAATTAAGTGAAAAATTTTTCAGTATCTGCCCTATAAATGAACATTATAGGTTACCACGAGCGATATTACTTTTATTCTTTCTGAAATTGAATCCATTAGTGAGCATGGGTATTTAAAGAAGATGGCCCATTTTGGGATCCATAATTCCAAAACTTTTGGTGTTAAAGTGCTAACATCCGAAAGCCGGCCAAACAGATCGGGTATAGATCAGGAACTGTCTTTTGCGTCTTTGGGAAACCGGGTTTCACGAAGCCCGGCTTTTAGCTCCCTTTATTGGGCGCTGTAAAGAGGTCGGAGAAGCGCAAATAAATGTCTGGGCGGAAGATTTCAACTCCTGGGATATGTGTGGTCAGGTTTGTGGAAATCTTTTTGTTAAAACACCTTATTTTAAGTCGAAGGTTTTTGAGTTTACGCAGGCCAAAGCAGAATTTGTGAAACGGAGCGGTTTTGTATTGACGGCTGAAGCTGCGGTAAACCTTTAAAAAGAACCAGATGAAACTTTCCTGGGTTTACTTACGGTAATTGAAAGAGAAGCTTATGATAACCGCAATTTTGTTAAAAAGGCGATCAACTGGGCCTTGAGGCAAATTGGCAAGCGTAATACTTTTCTGCATGGGCAGTCCATCCAAACTGCAAATAATATTCTTGCCAGGAAGAATGAAAGAGCAAACTGGGTAGCTTTAAATAGGCTGAGGGAATTAAAAAGCAATGTGGTAATTACTAAAGTTAAGCTTTAGATACATTGAACGCTTAGCGCCCTCTACCCCTCGCTCTCCGCCCCACGCTTATCGCCCTCCGCTCTCTCACTTCTTACCCTACATCAATGCACAGTAAGCTTCACGGTATTAATTTTGTATCATAAATAAGAAAGGAAATTTATGTCACAGTTTATTTTGCACAAAGAAAACACCCGCGGTCATGCTAATCATGGCTGGTTAAATGCACATCACTCATTCAGTTTTGCTAATTATTACAATCCGGAAAGGATGCATTTCGGGGTTTTAAGGGTTTTAAATGATGACTTGATTGACGGTGGTATGGGCTTTGGCTCCCACCCGCACGATAATATGGAAATTATTACCATTCCGTTAGCTGGTGCAATTGCACACAAGGACAGTATGGGTAATTCGGCTGTTATTAAAAACGGAGAAATCCAGGTGATGAGTGCCGGAACAGGTGTAAGCCATAGCGAGTTTAACGCTAATGCGGATGAGCAGTTAAATTTGCTGCAGATCTGGTTATTTCCAAACAAGAAAAACGTTACGCCGCGTTACGATCAGCAAACCTTGGATGTTGAAGCCAGACACAATAATTTCCAACAGATCTTATCGCCGAATGCGGATGATGCTGGCGTATGGATTCATCAGGATGCCTGGTTCTCATTAGGTAAATTCGATGCCGGATTTGAAACTGAATATAAAATCAAAAAAGCAGGAAATGGTGTTTATGCTTTTGTCATCAATGGTGAAGTAACCATAAACGGACAGGTATTAAGCAAAAGAGATGGTTTAGGTGTTTGGGATACCGATAGTATCCGTTTTAAAGCCAATACTGCAGGTGCAGAGGTTTTGTTAATGGATGTGCCAATGGACTTGAGCTAAAATAATTTAACCAAACCCCGCAGGTTTTAAAGCCAGCGGGGTAATTTATGTAAAGAATATGCAAACTACCATACTTTATATCGGCAGGGATACTGAGATTACGACTGTGATGACCCGACTATTAAATGCCAGAACAGAGTGGAAGGGTATCTGTGTATGCACGGATGAAGAAGCTATCAATATTTGCCAAACCAATGAAATAGATTTGGTACTCTTGGGAAATGGTATCGATGCCGCATGTGAAAAAGCATTAAGAGTAAGACTGACCGGGCTTAAACCAAACCTGAAAATTATCCAGCATTATGGTGGGGGAAGTGGACTTCTTTATGGCGAAATCATGTCAGCACTACATTAAGTAAAGAAATATTTTTTGCACTTTGATATTACTCCCTCAAATAGCAGCAGTTGCCAATCCACCTAAACGGGATTGCAGCGACATCCTTTTAAAATTAGCATCTGCTTCCGCTTCACTGTGATGCTGAGGTACGAAGCATCACAATTGCATTTTAAAAGATTTAGCGAAAAGCCCGACTATCAATCAATAGCGCTGTAGGACTTGCTTTTCAAAACACTTTAAGCTAATCTTATTAAAACTAGTTGTACGCAGGAAAAATAAATCTTGATGGTCTGTGAGACACAGACCATGGGATTTTTGGGCCTTAGCTAATGTAATCTCTATCCTCGTCGCTTAAGGTATTTTTATTTTCTATCGTAGGTTGATTTCTCTCGATCTCATCATCATAACTGCTAACTGTTTTTCTGGGCCTGCCGGCAACAAAGCCAATAATAAAACCGATAATAATACAAACACCAATCACCAGAAGTTTAGAAACCGGAACCGTAGTCACCAGAAAATCGAAATCAACGGGTTCGGTATTTACCATTAAAAATATGGTCAGCAATGCAGTAAGGATAATGATCGAAATTGTTTTTGCACTCATGGTTTAAAAGCTATAATTAAATGAAAACTCTAATATCGGATTTTGATTGTATATCTGATTAACAAAAACCAATCTCGCTCCTAAATCTACAACAGGTTGATAGCGCAAAAGGTTTACGCTGGTGTTCAATTCTATGCCATAAGTTTTAGGATCATTAAAAGTTGTGCCCTTACCTATGTTCTCATAATGGCAAAATAAACCTGCCCTAAAATTTCTTACATAAGCCAAAGGACCTAACTCCCAATCCGGAAAAGCAAACGGGAAGCGGTAGTTAAAGAGCAGACTGTTCTGTAGTTTGTTTTTAGCCAAAATATTGTTGTATCCATAAACCGTTGCGATCTCTGTGGCGTACTGATTTACCCCGGTTGCTTTTTGATAATTGAAGCTGGCCAGGAAGGAATGGTTTTTGGCAAAGCCTGGAAAGTACAGGAAGCTTTCGAGTGCCAGAATTTCTCCTTTTAGATTCCTGTCGAAAGGCTGGTGATTATATGTGGCCCTGAACACCTGTGCCCATCTCGGCGCAATATCCCTTTCGGTAGTACGTACACTGTGGTTGAAAGTAAAATTATATTCCATTGGAAATTTAAGCTCCCGGATAAAACCAGCAGGCATATTTTCCGGCATGTATCGTTGTGTAAAACTGGTTGCCGTATTTAGCGTAAAATTATAGGTGTTATTGCGCGCATTAAATGATAAAGGAAGTGATGCATTTAGTTTAACATAGTTCTCCCGCCAATCGCCTTGCTGTACCGCATTTTTAGCACGATAGAACGTGCGTTTAGGTCTGTTCCGGTATAAGATGCTCAATACAGGGTAAAGTGCTTTATAGCTAATATCTGCAGTGTACTCAAAGCGCTTTAAGTCGCGGTGGTATTTAGCCCCGGTATAGAAGTCCATCGTATTCAATAAATTGTTCGATTCCAGTTGCAGTCCAAAAATGTACTCATTGTCTATAACCGGAATAATGCTGTGTACACTGAAAAGATTTAATGCGGTATGGTACCGTTTAGTTGGGTAGATGCTGTCGGGAATATTTTCAAAAACATTTCCAACATTTTCCTGCTTTTCCGCCGCTGCGGAGAAATCGATAAAGCTATTTTCTCCAACTGGTTTTTCTCTAAGCGTAGCTTCGGCAATCTCGTAACCGTTGATTTTGTAATCGTTAAAAATAATTTTTCCATCGGTACTTTCAGTTGGGTTAAAAGCACCATATCTGGCTGCGCTTAGTGCGCTAATTTTTTTTGAAGTTGGATCAATTTGGTAAATGTTATTGATGCCATTGAAGTGCGCATTAAAAACAATTTTGTCCTGAATAAAAACCGGACGGCTCAGCTGCTGGCGACTGTTCGAAATCAATGCTGTTTTTCTTTCTCCATCTATCAGCCATAAACTTTTTCCTTTTTCCGTAACGCCGATGTAGGCAATTCTATTTCCTGATTGATCGAATGACGGTGTTTGCAGAATTTCGTTTTCAGGATTTGGATAAGTCTTTAAAATTTCTCCTGTGCCTGCATCCAGTTCGACCAGATTGAACTGGTTATTTAGTTCTACTTTCGAGGCAATGATTTTTTTGCCATCATTTGATAAGCTGGGAGAAAAGAGTCTGCTTTTGCTGCTTAGTTTCTTGAATTTTTTAGTCTTTAAATTATAGGAGCAGATTACGCTATAACTCCGTTGTTTGTACCTCGGATCGTAGCGGATTTCGTCCCAAACCAACAGGTCGTTTTTTAAGCTAAACCAAGGTTGTTCCTGGTAACCGATTCCGAATAATTTTTGCTCCGATTTATCTTCATTAATAATCGTGAAATATCTGGCATTTGTCTTGCTTTCTTTTAGTGCTAAAATCTGGTTTTTATTGAGCCTTACAGGAAGGAAATAATCGGTTGCTAAATTTGTTTTTTTGTTTAAGCTTTCATAGTCCGCTGTAACTGATTTCTCCTGTTGTATTTTCCATTCCTGAGCGAGCTTATTTTGAATAGAAAGAAAGTAATTTCTGGAGTTTTGTTTTGTGAATTTTTTTAAACTCTGTGAAAAAGGATAAAGTCTTAGCGGTCTTTTTCTAATGTCGCTAAGTATGCTGTCGGAAATGAACTGCCCATATTTTTCCTTCATATCCGATACCATTAAATATCCGGTTTGGTAATAGCCAGGCGTGACATCTTTGTTCGAACCAAAATAGGCTTTACTGTAAGAGATTTTTCGGCCCGCTAAAATTGAAGCCCGATAAGGCATGATCCAATTGGGCTGCCTGCCTCTGCCCGATTTGGTCAAAGCAGTTTCGTTCACAACTGCATCTCCCTCGAAAAACCAAATTGGGATCCCCGCGCCAAAGTAAGCGAAGTAAACGAGTTCAGGGAAGGGATGGGCTTGCGTTCCTGTCAATTTGTCAAACTGGGCAATGTGCCTGAGTTCATGCACGGCGAGGTTGTTTAACCAATCCTGACTATCGAAGAACTGAGGTGGAGTAGCATAGAATTCAGACTTCTTTGGAGCAAGCTGTACAAATCCATTTGCGATGGTTCCGCGGTTCTGAAGGAGGAGTGGAATGGACGTTTTTTGCTGCCTTAAACCAAGGCCTGTTTTGGGGTAAATGTAGGGTAGGGTATTGGCCATTCTTTGCGCTTCTTTCTCCAGTTCTTGCGGGTAGATGATTTTAAAGCCACCTGAATAAATGTAGTTCCATTTTACACTAAGTGGGTTTTGTGCAGTGCTGAAAATCTGTGCAGAAACAGATAGTGATGTAATACTTAAACTTATTGATGCTAAGTATTTGATAATTAGTTTTTTGTTTGATATTATAAGGTTCATCTAAATTATTTGCTAAAATATTTAGTTTTTTAAATTTTGTTGACTTTGTTTTTTGTGAATATTTAATTTATAACTTAACGCTTAATTAATTGATTTATAATAATTAATAAATTATAATTAAACTTTATTTTTGTTATTTAAATCGGTATTTTATATTCAAAATTGCGGCGTATTAACGCTTTGATCGTTATTATTAATCACATTCGTATAATTGATTTAATTTACACTTATTAATCGATTTTCTCCAAAAAAAATTAGCCAGATTGAAGTCTTGTATAGTTTTAACACGTTATACATTTTAGGTAAACAAATACATCACGGCTTGCTTTAGTGCTGATTTTCCGGGTATTTTTTGGAGCAGTATTTTTTGTCAGCGTTTAAGAATTTTAATCTGGATTGACCTGGTTTGAAAGTCGATTTAAATGCGTTGAAATCTTATTCACGAAAAGATGCTATGTGTAACTTTTAAATCAAAACAGCTATCGTAATTAAACCTAAATAAATCCTGGAGTATATGTTGGATTTAATTTTAGTGACAAAATGTCGTTCATTTTTTCTGGTTATTTATCCCGATCATTTACCCTGTCTCTCATTATATTTAGATTTTTCAGTCAGTTTATTTGTTCATTTTTCCCTTGATTTGCCCGAATCAGATCGCTTTAATGGGGCGTTTTGAACGTGTTTTTCAGTATATTTTGTTGTGTCAAGCAGTCATCGGATACCTATAATTGTATATTTTTAACGTTTTTACCCCCTAAAATTTGTGAGAATTTGACCTGATAACGCCATTTCCTGACGATATTTGTGAGTAAAGGTGCATTTATAACTTTTTATCATAATTTCTATTCGGTGGTAAAAAAGTGGGTCAAATGGTATTTAAAGGCTGTTTTTCGTTCAATATGGGTTTTTTCTTTTAGAAACTGAAATTGATTGATTTTCCCGCTTTAGGGATATAAAAGCATCCGATTAATTGGCTTTAAGGGATGAATTTTATCGGTTTTTTTTGATGTCGACTTACGCTTCAAAATGAATTTTGGTTGTATATAATCTAATCTTTTTTGCTAAATTTTAAAGCTGTGTTAAGCCTAACATTAAAGCATTTTGAATTTTACATTTTGTTTGGTGTGTACATACTAATTCCAAGCGTGGTAGATTTAGCTATAAAATAGCTCAGGTTTAGCAATGTTTTAGGATAGCTTTTTTAATGCTTTTGCCTTTATTTTGTTGCATTTTTTTCTATGTTAAGTTTCGGTTTTTTAGCTGTTTTTAACTCCGATCAATAGTTGATTTTTGCAGGCTTTTCAATGTTGTATTTCACCTGATTTTGATTGCGTTTTTTGATTAATTTTAAAATCAATTTTTTAATAAAAATGAATTTAAATTTCGTTTGGATTCGGGCCTTTTTATAGGCCTGTTTATTGTCAATATGAATTATTTTTCTTGCTTGTTTTCATGTTTATAATTTAGTTCAGGTTAACTTCGTTTTTTAGCTTTTCATTTAACGTTTTTAAATTATAAATGGCTAATATTTCTTCTGCAGATTTTCTCTTTTTGTTATAAGGTTTTGACCTGAGATATTAACTTGATTTTAATAAGCAGAATCCGATTAAATTAAACATATTGTTGTCAATTTCTGTTCCCTGTATTCATGCAATTGTTTGACAGAACTTGTTTGGTTAATTTTTTTCTATTGCGGTTTTTTAAGACCTCATAGTGACTGTTTTGAAGTATACCTGCTGTTTATGACCCTGAAGTTAAATCCCTTTGTTAAGCTTGATAAGGCTCGGTTCAGTACGACTTTAAAGCGTAGATAGCTGATGAAGATTAGCTGGGAAATTGATATAAATACAGTTGCTCATAATCCCCAGAGAGATCGTTTTGCTATTGCGTTTTTACCTGATATACTATACTTTTAAGTTCTGCAGGAGCGCTTGTAAAAATGATCGGATCCTGTTGATCTATTGACTATCTGATAAGCATCAATCAGGATCTTTTTCAGTAATAAAAGCCTTGAAGTAAACGCTCTTTTGCGGTCATTGAAGGCTAGATTTTGTCATCCGCTTTGCTCTTCTCTAGTGGTCATCATACCCCCATTGCATTAATTAAAAGTACATTGTTATCATACTCAGCAGATGCGTTTCCTGGCCTCAAATTTATTATGTGATCGTTAGTTTTTGGTAAGCTTGTTTAGATTTTCAGGATGATTGATAAGGTTAATTTTTATCTGGACATTCGGTTCATCTTTACGATCTGTTGGAGAGAAAAGGGCTTCCTGGTATCTGCTAACAGAACCGAAAGGATAAGGTGATATTGTTAAAATAAGCAGATCGCTTAGTCCAAGCTGTCTTGAATTCCTGGAGCTATTTTTAGAGCTGGTTTTTTCTCTTTTTATAGATCGGATACAGAAAAATAGATGCGAGGATAATGGTTGCACCGATATAAAATCCACCTGTCATTTGTTCTTTACTTTGAAAGAAAATGAATGCCAATACGATTCCATATACAGGTTCCAGGTTGGTAATTAAAGCTACTCTAAAGGCAGATAAAGTTCTCATTACAGCAACGCCTGCAACGTAAGCCACAGATGTGCAAAGCGTGCCAAGAAGAATCAGGTAGAACCAGTTTTGAGCACTTAGGTTAAACGCTGTATGCAATAGGGAGCCATCATACAAACGGTATAGAGTAATCCAGAAGAATGCACCAACAAGCTCGTAAAAACTGATGATAGAAGGTTCACTTTTTTGCACCAATGTAGAATTTATAGTCGAAAAAAGACTGGATGCGACCGCTGCTAACAGACCGAAAATAATTCCAAGAGTATATTGACCTTCGAATTTAAAGATCATATATATGCCAACAATGATTAGTAAACCGATTAAAATATCGCCTAATTGTATCGGCTGTTTTTTTATCAGCGGTTCTAAAATGGCCGTAAATAGCGTAAAAGAAGAGAGGCATACCAGGGTTACGGAAACTGTTGAAACTTTGATGGCATGGAAAAAAAATATCCAGTGAATAGCAACAATTCCGCCTGTTAGAAAGAATTGGATAAACTGCTTTTTGCTGATCTTGATGCTCTTTTTAGTAATTAAAAACCATGCTAAAAGTGTAACTGCGGCAATCATTACCCTGTACCAAACCATGGGTACTGCATCTATGGAAATTAATTTGCCGAGCACACCCGTAAAGCCCCAAACAAATACAGTAAGATGGAGGATGAGTAAATTCTTTTTGGTAATGTCCATCGCTATTTTGGGGCTTTTCTTAACAGGTAGAAACCTAGTAAGCCGAAGAATAATGTGGGCATCACAACAGCTGCAAAAGGCGGTAATCCCCCTTTAGTAGAGAACATTTGTGTAAACTGATTGAATACGATGTATGCAAAGCTAATGAAGATTCCGATACCTAAGGATACACCAACTCCTCCACGAACTTTACGAGACGATAGCGCCACACCAATTAGTGTTAATACGAAGGCAGAAAGTGGATGTAGATAACGTTTGTACTTTTCAAACTCAAGATCGTTCATCACGCCTGTTCCCCGGATTTTTTCTTTTCTGATCTTATCCGAAAGTTCTTTTGTCGTTAAATTTTGCACTACATTATCATAGGCCGAAAAATCATCCGGACGCATATCCAGTATGGTATCCTTAAGCTTGCCGTTACCATAAATCATGGTTTCTTTCAGGCCATCGATCTTACGGATGGAGTAGTTGCTCAACTGCCATTTACGCTTAAGCGAATCCCATTTTATATTTTCTGCAACGATTTTTTTGGTCAGTACATCCCCATTAAAATTATCCAGAGAAAACCGATATCCCGAGTTCGTTTTGTTGTCGAAATTATCAATATAGATATAGGTTTTGTCATCCAGTTTCATATGGATTTTTGATTTTGAGGAAGGGTCATTGCGCTTTACGTAGGTATTCTCGAAGCTATTTTTTAAAGTATTGGTGTATGGTAGGAGATAAAGATTTGAAAGTAGGTTGGCTGAAAAAATAATGGACGCTGATACCAGGTAAGGAAATAAAAACCGGTTAAAACTTACGCCTCCACTTAAAATTGGTACAATTTCGGTCTGATCGGCCATTTTAGCCGTAAAGAAAATTACAGCAATAAAATTAATCAGAGGCGAAAGCATGTTCACATAGAAAGGGATGGAGCCAGCATAATATTTGGAGAGAATTCCCCAGAAACTCAAACCGCTTTTCATAAAATCATCCATCTTTTCAGACAGGTCGAATACCACAATGATGATCACAAAAATGGCAAGGGTATAAATAAATGTACCCAGGTATTTCCCGATAATATACTGATCGATGATTTTTATTCTCCCTTTTAACAAATTCATTTTATAGCTTGTTGCCTAACACTTTAACCATTTTATTTTTCCACTCGTAAAATTCACCTGCAATGATTTTTTCTCTGGCCTGTTTTACCAGCCAAAGATAGAAATGCAGGTTATGTAAGGTAGCAATTTGAGCGCCGAGCATTTCATTGCTGTGTACAAGGTGCCTTAAATAAGCTTTAGTTGTTACCTGATCGGCATGCAGGTCGCTTTCTGCATCTAATGGAGAAAAATCATTCTCCCATTTTTTGTTTCTTATATTTATTATACCATGTCTGGTAAACAGCATGCCATTTCTCGCATTTCTGGTTGGCATTACGCAATCAAACATATCAATACCCAGGGCAATATTCTCCAATATATTGATGGGCGTACCAACCCCCATTAAATAACGTGGTTTTTCGGCTGGTAATATATTACATACTACTTCCGTCATGGCATACATCTCTTCGGCAGGCTCACCTACCGATAAACCACCAATCGCATTACCCTCACGATCCATACTGGCAATAAATTCTGCCGATTTAATTCTCAGATCTTTATAAACAGAACCTTGAACGATAGGAAAAAGGGTTTGGTCGAAACCATATTTGGGTTGAGTATTATCGAAATGGGTGCAGCAACGCTCGAGCCAGCGGTGGGTCATTTTAATGGACTTGGCTGCGTAAGTGTAATCGCATGGGTATGGTGTACACTCATCAAAGGCCATAATGATATCCGCCCCGATGGTGCGCTGAATATCCATGGCATATTCAGGTGTAAAAAGGTGTTTTGAGCCATCAATATGCGAACGGAAGGTAACACCTTCCTCCTTAATTTTGCGTACTTTACTTAATGAATATACCTGATATCCACCACTGTCGGTTAAAATAGGGCGGTCCCAGCCTATAAATTGATGTAAGCCACCTGCTTTTTCAAGGATATCGAGACCTGGCCTTAAATAAAGGTGGTAGGTATTTCCAAGAATGATTTTTGCGTCAATATCATCTTTAAGCTCGCGCTGGTGTACGGCTTTTACTGTTCCAGCTGTGCCCACAGGCATAAAAATTGGGGTCTGTATTTCGCCATGGGCAGTGGTTACCGTTCCGGCCCTGGCTTTAGATAGTGGATCGTTAGCCTGT
>Ga0182008_10001319_pt1 | contig 16900 bp, 10 predicted proteins | sample Sormic07211129_1_FD_120482 | JGI IMG/M metagenome (GOLD analysis project Ga0182008, IMG submission 120482) | Rhizosphere microbial communities from Sorghum bicolor, Mead, Nebraska, USA - 072115-129_1 metaG | ecosystem: Host-associated > Plants > Roots > Rhizosphere | place: USA: Nebraska...
ATGTCCGTGCCGGCAGTGTCGAACCTTTGCCAAATCGCTGCCGGATTTGTTGCCGGATTCGCTGCAACAGCGCCTCTCGCCAGTCAGCACGCAAACCCAAAGTCAGCGCCGCGATCAGCAACAGCAGCACAATAGGCATCACCCAGGTCACGCCTTTCCAGAAGCCAAGGTTCTTGCTGTCGAGCAGAAAAGGACCGAAATTCACCAGCCGCTCGGTGTCCTGAAATTCAACGGCGGGGACGAACACAATGGAAAGCTTTTTCGAGTCCTGAGATTCCCCGGACATACCCGGAATGCTGCTGGCCACCATTTGTCGGATCCGGCCACGCACACTGTCAGGATCAAGCGCCGTCGTATGTTTGATAAACACCGCGGCCGATGCCGGCTGCACCGGTTCACCGGGTGCAATGCGTTCGGGCAATACCACATGAACCCGGGCCACAATCACCCCATCGATCTGCGACAAGGTCGCTTCCAGCTCCTGAGACAGCGCATAGATGTAGCGGGCACGCTCTTCAAGTGGGGTGGAAATCACTCCTTCCTTCTTGAAAATCTCACCCAGGCTGGTTCGCGAATGCCTCGGCAGCCCGGCCGCATCGAGCACGCGCACCGCGCGATTGATGTCACCGGTGGCCACGACAATTGCCACGCCAGTTTTTTCAGAGCGCTTGTGAGCATCAATATGCTGATCGGCGAGCTTGGCCACCACATCATTGGAGTCCTGCTCGGACAAGCCTCCGAATAGATCGGTTTCATCGCTGCAACCACCGAGCAACAGGATGCACAGCAACAGGCTCGAGCCAATAATTTTCACGAAAACCTCTACTGCAGATTGGTCAGCTTATCGATCGCCTGAGCACTCTTGCTCACCACCTTGGTGGTCAGCGCAATTTGCAGCGAGTATTGCGATAGAGAACGACTCATTTGGGCCATGTCCATCGGGTCTCCGGAAGAAGACATCGCTTTCATGTTGCGCATCGTTTGCTGCGAGAGCTTATCGGTGGATTCGAGGCGCTCTGACACCGCCCCCGCAACCTCATCGCTCAGACTGGACGCTGGCGCGTCATCGAAACGCATGGCGGAACTGAAAAGGTCGACATCCGCCTGGGAAGAACTTGTCACCAGACTCTGCTCCATGTCCAGCGACGGGACTTTAACGGCATTGACAGTGGAAATGCTCATATGAACTCTCCGGAAGGCTGTGTCGATTCAGATGCGATGAGGCATCAAACAAGGGCGTTGCTGCTGGAACCTGGCGTCAGGGACCGATGAGACTGCTGTCTGTGTCTGTGGCGCTGCTGAGCAGATCGCGTGGAACAAGCTGAGGCTCCAACCGGAAAACCAGATAGGCCAAACCATTGCCCTGCTCTCCGGAACCGCCCTGGATCACCCCAAGGCCTTTTTTTTTGCGCAAGGCCACTCAAGAATTGCGCGAGATCCGAGGGATTGTCGCCATCCCTTGCAGCAGCGGGCGAGCCCGCACCATTAGCCGCGCGGCTACCGGACAGATCGCAGTCTTATGGAGTGTCAACGTTCAAAAAAACCATGACACCTCCAAGACAAGATGTGTGCCCCCTTGCAAAGCAAAGGGGGGGGAAACATCAGAAGTTGATGCCTGTCGCGTTCTTCGCTAACGCACTCAGTTCCTTGTTAGTAGTATCCATTTGCATGGAGTTGATAGCGTTCATTGTCGACTGCTGTTGGTTCGCAATGGTCGCGTCAGACATCAACTTGGTCATTTCCGCACCGTTCTTATCTTGGTCCCTATTGGCTTCGCGCTGAGCATCCACGGACTTAGCGGTTCCGGCGGAGCGGGTTAACTCCGCTTGCGTTTCGACAGTCCCTGCGACGTTAGCGGCGCCCTTAGAGACGCTGCCGACCTGCTGGAGGAAGGTGCTCGCGATGGTAGTTGGAGTGATAGCCATGAGAATTCCCTTGATTGAAAGCCCGCATTATTGCGTGGTGAGGATAGGTGGTCCCGACGGGCTTTTCGGTTCCGTCCCGTAGCGGATTAAAAAATCGAGTTAAACGGCAGACGAGTGAAAACCTTGCCAAAAATGCTCAGGGATCTACGAAGGGCTATTTGCGAACACTAACGAGAGACCTGTAGATACGACTTAAACGTCAAGGTCCTTCATGCGGTGATAGAGGGTACGCCGGGGGATACCTAGTTCTTGACTGACCGCCTCGATGCTATTTTTATGTCGCCTGAGTGACTCCTGAATCAACACCTTTTCGATCGCCCGCAATTGAGACTTGAGACCGGAAGAGTAGTAGTAGTCATCGATTTGATCGATACCTAACAAGTCAAATCCCAGCACGAAACGTTTCGCCGCTGATTTCAACTCGCGAATGTTGCCAGGCCAGTTATGGTTCTGCAGGACCTGACACAAGACAGGACTCATGCTTTTGGCACCATGACCCAATTCCTGCGCTAAGGCTGCGACGAACCGACTGAACAAAGGAACGATTCTGGCCGGGTGTTCGCGCAAGGCGGGCAAGTGCAGGGTAAAGACATTAATGCGAAAATACAGGTCGCGACGAAACATCCCCAACTCCACCAGCTCATCGAGCTTACGCTGCGAGGAAGCGATCACGCATAGGTCGAGGTGGATTGCCGTCGTGGAGCCCAAGCGCTCCAGGCTGCGGGTTTCAAGCACTCTGAGCAGCTTGGCCTGTAGACTTAATGGCATGCTGTCGATTTCGTCGAGATACAGTGTGCCACCCTGAGCCGCCTCGATGTATCCCATGCGTGAACTGTCAGCCCCGGTATAGGCGCCGCTGACCACACCAAACAGCTCGCTTTCGGCGAGAGATTCAGGGATAGCAGCGCTGTTCATCGCCACCAACCGGCCCTTTCTTCCAGACAAGGTATGGATTCGCATAGCGAGGGTGTCCTTGCCAGTCCCGGTTTCTCCCCAGAGCAGCACATCAATACCCAACTGCGAAATATTCTGGGCAATGGTCTCGAGGTTAGGCCCGTCGTTATCTTCGTACCGTTGATAATCGAATATATCCATCCACGACCTCTAATGCGCTGGAGTTGCCAGAGGACGGCAATTCGCTACGTCAAGAATGAAACCCAGGGTGCAGGCGGTGCGGACTCAAACGCCCAATTCCTTCATGCGGTGATACAAGGTGCGTCTTGGGAGATCGAGTTCCTGACCTACCGCCTCGAGGCTGTGCTTGTGCCGTTTGAGCGCATCCTCGATCAACATTTTCTCGATCACCTTCAACTGCGTCCTCAGGCCAGACACTGGAACTTGCTTCTCGATCAGATGAGCTCCCAATATCGGGAAGCCGAGCACATAACGTTTTGCGGCGGACTTCAGCTCACGGATATTGCCCGACCAGTCATGACTCAGCAGCACCTGTATCATGTGGCTGTCCAGCACCGGAACTGGCCGTTCGAAGTGAGCGGCCACGGAATGGGTGAATTGGTCGAACAGGGGCAAAATCTGCTCGCGACGCTTGCGCAAGGCGGGCAACTGGATCGTCAGCACATTGAGCCGAAAAAACAGATCGCGTCGGAAAAGTCCCTGTTCCACCAATTCATCCAATGGCCGTTGCGCCGAAGCGATCACGCGAAAATCCAAGGGTACGAAGGTGGTCGAACCCAAGCGTTCAATGCCACGTGTTTCAAGGATGCGCAGCAGCTTGGCCTGCAAGGCCAGTGGCATGCTGTCAATTTCATCGAGATACAGCGTACCGCCCTGCGCCGCCTCGATGTAGCCCATTCTTGAGCGGTTGACCCCGGTATAGGCCCCGTTCACAACGCCGAAGAGCTGACTTTCAGCAAGTGTTTCAGGGATCGCGGCACAGTTTATGCCCACGTAAGAACCTTTCCGATCAGACAAGTGGTGAATATGTTTGGCCAGGGAATCCTTGCCGGTCCCCGTTTCCCCACACAAGAGCAAATCCAGTTTTACATGTGCGGCGCTCATCGCAATTTGATGAACATCCATTGCAGTTGTGTCGCCCTGCAACTCCAGGGTGCTTACAACGATTCCCTCTTTCATCGAAATTTCTCGCGTTGGGCAAGCCGGACTATTAATAGCATGCTTATCAATGGCAGTAATATCTAATTTTAGTTCAATGGCGTCAGGGGTTCACATATCACGAGCATGGCATCACTTTGACACCATCCCGAGGTATTTAAGTTGAACGCTTATTCAAGTTAATTTTCAGAATCAGCATAAACATCTAATTTATTAAATTATATTTTTCTTTAAAAACAATGATTTATCAAAACAAATAAACAGCCCATACAATTATCACAATACCCGGATCAAATTCATTTTACCTCCTACACTGGAGGAGCTACCGACAACTACAATTCAGCTAAAAACTTATATCAATGCCTTATAAATTCTGCTTAAACAGAGTCAGTTTCACGACCAAGGCAAAATAAAAACCAGAGCGTAACGCTCGATGATTTACGGACCCTTAGTTACCTAAATTCAATTTTTTCTGCAACAACCAACGCTGACTTACAAGGCATCCATTACCTACTCACCAACACTTTCTTGCTCATATTTTTATTTCAAACGTTTAGCTCAAATAGTTCCTTCTGTTCCATTCAACTTACTGCTGAATCCAATACCTGTCTGCTTGTCCCGTGTCAGCGAGGGGCTGCACGCCTTGGCTTCCGCCCCCCCGTGACAGCGACCTGGCGACTTTCAGATTTTTAACACGCAACTACGCTCTTTAAATTTTCCAGATCAGGTTACTGGGTAGGCGGCGAAAATATTCACAGCCATTTATTTGGAAGTCCCTGGGCCTAAAGGAACTATTGTGAACATAATCGAATATTGAAATCCGTATGATCATGTGTCTTAGCAATGTTACAACCACCCGCCACTGCATCAAGATAGCCGTCCTTTGCTTGGATCCAGTTTTCGCTCAAAAAGTTGGCGTAAGAAAGACTCGAAAAAAAGCTCAGGGCGTCTGGCGAACGGAATAGACGACCACCGCCACAGCTGCTTTCGAAGCATTCGGCCTGTCGTATCTTGGCGTTTTTGCTGCAACTGCAGGTCGCTTTTGAAGGGGCATCAACGGCTTCTGCACACTGACAACCGGTCTATCCATCTGCTTTTGCGGAAAGTGTTGAAGCGCCAGGTCCTCGTCATAAATTTTTGCCAGACTGACGGACAATGTCTGTGCTTTCGTTCGGGGTACCAGCAAATATGCAGGACCATCGAGCGTTACATTCTTGAGAAACGCTGGGTTAAGCCCCAATAGTTCGGCTTCCTCGATCCCGGCATCGACAGCGACTTTCGCCAGGTCCACCGGATGACTGAGTTCGACCACCTCGAAATAAGGCTTATTGGCTACCGGACTCAACTTTATGCCATAGGCTTGCGGCTCTCTCACCAGGAGTGACAACGCCAGGAACCGGGGCACATACGCCTGAGTTTCCCGAGGAAGCGTCAGGTGCCAATAGTCGATCGGCAGGCCCCTTTTCTGATTCCATGCAATGGCGCGACTGACGGTCCCTTCACCAGAGTTGTATGCAGCCAGTGCCAACAGCCAGTCACCACCGAACCGGTCGTGCAGGCGCGTCAGGTAGTCCATGGCCGCATTGCTGGAGGCCAGAATGTCTCGTCGGCCGTCATACCACCCGGTTTGATACAGATTGAAATCCCGTCCGGTCGAGGGGATGAATTGCCAAAGCCCTACCGCCTCGCGGTTTGAATTGGCCATGGGATTGTAGGCACTTTCAATAATGGGCAGCAGCGCCAGCTCGGGTGGCATCTTGCGCTCATCAAGACGCTGTGCGATGAAGTGAATATAGCGGCTTGCGCGACCGCTGGCGCCACCCAGGAAAGACGGATTACTGATGAACCAGTCACGCTGCTGCTCGATCCTGAGGTTAGTTCCGTTGTTATCCAGTAACGTGAACCCTTGGCCCAAACGCGCCCATAGATCTTGCGTGGGATCGCCCGTAAAAGCGCTCGGGTTCAAACCGGCGACGGGCCTAATGCCTGTGAGTACCCGGGGAGACCGCATACTGCCGTGGTCGTCCATGCGGCCTATGGATTGGCAGCCCGCGCACAGAGCACTCAGCGTGAGGGCGAGTACCTGCATCGAGCGCAAAATTTTCTCGCAATCCATCACGTGGGGTAAATGCGGCAGCATCGGAGTCGTCGTCCTAGAGGGTTCCCTCATGGGTGTCCAAAACGTCGAGCGGGTTCCGTTGATAGTTGGATGATTTAGACGGTTGAGTCGATAGCTACCAGAAAAAACGCCAACATCTCCCACCAACACAAATCCGTCTTGTGTGCGAATGGCTTTTTGCGGATACACAACACGATTGGGCGCCAAGAGAATCTCGTGTTCGTCGAAAGCCGGAGCTTCCCCAATTCCAAGGTTTTGCCTATCAAATATGACGCCTTTGGCTTTTTTGCGGCGCAGTACCCACTGGCAACTATCGGCCAGAAGTCCGATTGCGAAGGGCCATGGATGACTGAAAGCCGGCTCTTGCCGGAAACTTCTCGATCAACGAATTTTTTACTTCGGATTTACAATCTCTAAAGGAACGTTAGATGTAACGGATACGGGCTGAGAGGACGGGCGTCCTTGCGAAGGAATGGCTGTACGGTCATCAGCTGATAGGCTGTGGGCGTTCTGGGGCGGAATTGATGAGAGGCGTGTAGTAGAAGCATGGGTTAATGTCGCTCAGACTTGGGGATGACCAAGGGCAAGTCTTTACCATCGGTGGCCGGTGAGTGGTGTCGGCCGAACGTTAAGTTTCATGACGGTTGGATAAAGTTGTGACGGAATAAGCACTGCTGGGGTGCGGTCATCATGGAAAGTGGGCCGCCGGTGAACGCGAGGGCCCTGCCCCGCTCAGAAATTCAGGCGGAATAGGGTAAGCCTGGAGTGCCGTCGGAAACGGCAGGCGAACCGCAAGAAACGCTGTGGGTGCTGCGGGCAGTGGGGGTGCCGATTTAACATAGCGAGTCACACGTTAAGCCGCATGCCAGCTATATAGATAGGCAGGTTGTGGATATGTGTAATCCTGCTCCGTTGCTCCCCAAGGACCTCGTTTTTCGTCGTCTAATTTGATTTATCTGCTTAGCTTGCTCGGCATAAATGCAGTAGAAGGGCGTCCGCGAACCAAGAAATCAAGCCGATACCCAACTGACTGAGTCAGCAAAACCGGCCCCTGCAAGCGACAGATCAGGGCAGTGCAGTGGAGTCATAATGAATCTCGGCCTGGTCATGGAGCTGGGCAAAAAAGTGCCGTGGAACCATTATCTGTGGCCTGAACAAGCCATTGACCAAGCTGTTGATATCCTCGTTGTCGAGCATTGTCTTCGCTACCTGGGGCGGGACATACTCGCGCAGCGTACTGACGATGTGCAAGCCGATACCTTCGAGAATGTGCGGGCCGTGAAAAGCCGACTCGTCGGCGCTGAAGAAGCGATTATTGAGACGTTCGACTACCGCCTCCTCCTGCTCAGAGGAGTCATCATCCGGGTCAGTTCGAAAGTGATTCATGATGGCGTCAAAACGCTCATACGCCGAAGGTGGTAATCCCATAAGAGGGTCCACCAAGGTCATGACACCGGTCTTGACGAACGCAGGATGGTTAAGGTCAAAGCGCATCATCCGATCACCAAAGCGACTTTGACCCTTTTGCGGCTCGTGCCCAGACTCCAGCGAGAAGTAGACTTGATCATCACCACCCACTTCAGAAATATCCTCGCCGGTGGAGTGCATCTCCTTGAAGGAGATATTGCGCTCTTGAAGCTTGACCCTGGAAAACAGCGAAACGCTGCCATCGGGCCGGTCAATGGGCACGTCATGGGTGGTGACGTGGGTGGCAAAGAACGGCTGACTCAAGAGCTTCGACATAAAGGCACGCTCGTGCTGTTCCAGAGGCCATAGTTTGGCTTTGACTTCGTTGATATTTCTTAACGAAATCTCTTTGAAGTTACTGACGCGCTCGTCCTGGCCCCACGCCGGGCCAGCAGCCAACATCGCCGCTTGACTCTTTAACGCAGGCACTTCCCTGAATTTATCTGTGAACGTGTTTAACGGATTCAATAACACTGTGAATGTGGGCTGATGACTGTCCATGACGGCTCCCGCCGCACCACGAAGGCTGCCCTGGCGATCCATTTCGAAAGTGATGAACTGGTTGGCGTTGTCGATATTGGCAATGAACGATATCGCCCGGTAACCCTGGTGAAGATTATCGCTGACCACCGTCTTGGGCTCGGCAAGCAATGCTTGCAGAAGGTTGGGTTGTAGTTCAGGGTCGAGCCTCTTGCGCAACGGGCCCACATGGAACTGCTGGCCCGCCACATGTACCGACAACGGCAAACGACTTTCGTGGATCGATGCCGGATCAGAAGCCTGCGCCCCCCTTGACCGCGAGCTTTGGGCAACGTCACTGTCGGGAGAAGAGCTACTTCTTGGGTGTTTCCCCAGGGACTGGGCGGATAGATCGCGGGCATCGATTTCAACCAGCGTCTTGCCTCCCCTATCACGCACGGCCAGTTTGGTGATGTTTTGTCCGTCGTGTTCATACACCACGTGATGAGCGCTGCCCAACCCCGCAGCGAACTCGAAGGTGCCACCGTTCGGTTGCTGGGTTTGCCTCATGATCGGTTCCTGGGCAACCAGGGCCCGCGCGGCCTTTTCCAACATCAGCCCCTGGTCAGGCGAAAACCGTCCCTTGCCCGCGCTCACCCATCTGTTGGAGATACCCACCGCCCGCCCCTGACTGCGCACAAAGGTAGGCACAGCATCGTTATCCGCGTGTTTTTCATCCACGGGTATGGCCAGCGAAGTCGACGCAGCCGACAGGTGCGAAATGTTGAGCGAAGGAATCATAAGCGTAGGCTTACCAGGACGAAGGGAGATGGCGGGTAAGTGGTCATTGAGCGCGAATAGGTTCCCTCCCTGCACTGGATGATACCTAGCGGGCTGAGCTGGTCACTGCCCGGTGAGATGCCAGCGACTCGCGCCATGCTTCGACAGCTACCACGAGATTGACCTATACGCGGTTAAACTACTTGCCAAATAACTCGGATTAGCACCTCTGGTGGTGCTTACGCCCGCTCGCTGGCTTGTCGATCAAGCCGTCTAGTCGCTGTTCTCGAAACACTGACACCAAAGAGTGACCGAGCGCATAGAGAATCCAACCAAGTGCGCTATTTCAACCCGCGAACAACCTTGAGCGGCCAACAGGATCACCCGAACGCGACGACCGCCGGCGGCTTAATCTTTCGGGACTCAGGACAATATCTTGGGAGCTCATCTGTTCGCCTCCGATAGTGTGATGATCGAGAAAGCGTAGCCAATTTTTTGGAGAATTTATTTTAGAGGCAGGACACTCTGTTTTCATACAGTATTGATAGCACCTCTGTCACCACTGCCAAGACCATTGGTCTTGTAGATTATATTAGCTCCAATGCTAAATATTTCTATTTAAAGTCTCTGATACAAAATAGTGCAGCAACACTCCGTTAGTATTAATCGATTCCAAAGAACTCTTGCCACGCTGAAACAAACGGTAGAAGTCTAACAAAACCAAAGCACACATTAAGGTCCGAGTTACCGTTCCGCTGGTCTTCCCGCCCTTTCCAATTTTTTTGGCGTATCCGTGGAACCGTAACTGTAAAGATGCCACTCATCGATTAACTGGAAGTCCTCGACCTCCAGAATGATTGATGCCATCAAAAGTTTTTTCTATTCTTGTCACCTATTTCAAAAGAAACCCAATATGAATAATCTGACAAACGCTACGAATATAACAGAACTTAGTGACTCCACCGAACCTGAGGCAGTCGATTCAAGTGTCGAAGATTCAGTATCGTTGCGTGGCACTGGATTGTCGATCGCTGACCTCATGCGCGTAGCGCGTGACCAATGTTCAGTTGGTTTATCGAAGGATCCGGTTCTCCATGAACGTATTGGCCGCGCTCATGCGCGCATGAAACAAGCTGTCGCCAACAACGAAATGATCTACGGTGTTACCACAGGATTTGGCGGCATGGCTAATGTGCTTATACCAGCCGACGAAAGAAATTCTCTTCAAGACAATATGTTGTGGTATCACAAAGCTGGCGCCGGACGAAACCTGCCTTTTCCCGACGTCCGTGCAGCAATGGTATTGCGCGCCAACTCACATTTGCGTGGTGCATCTGGGCCTCGACCTGAACTTATCCAGCGATTGTTGACGTTCGTCAACGCCGGCGTTACGCCGCATGTCCCTGATCTGGGATCAATCGGGGCAAGTGGAGACTTGGTACCATTAACCTACATCGCCGGCGCCATAATTGGCCATGATGCGGGTTTTTTGGTTGACTTCCAAGGTGCCACGATGGACTCCACCGCTGCATTACAAAAACTGGATTTGCCGCGGCTACGCTTAGAACCTAAAGAAGCGCTGGCAATGCTGAACGGCACCTCGGCGTGCACTGCTATCGCGGCGGGCTGCATTCATGAGGCACGCAAACTGGTAGAACTAGCGATTCAGGCTCACGCGCTCATGATCCAGGGGCTGCGTGGGACTGATCTGTCGTTTCACAAGTTCATTCACGATCATAAACCTCATGCAGGCCAAGGCTGGACTGCCGCTTGCATGCGCAATCTTCTTTGCGGCTCCGGGCTGATCCGAAGTGCCAACGGAAAACATCGCAATCCCAAAGAAGGTTTAGTGCAAGATCGCTATTCACTGCGTTGCCTTCCTCAGTTTATGGGGCCTATTGTCGATGGCCTCGAGGAGGCGGCTCGTCAGATCGAAGTGGAAATGAATTCGACTACAGACAACCCTTTGGTGGACGTTGAGAATGGTGACATCTTCTATGGAGGCAACTTTCTCGCGCAGTATACGGGCATGGCAATGGATCGCTTGCGTTACTCCCTGAGTCTCGTAGCCAAGCACCTCGACGTCCAGATTGCCCAATTGGTAGCACCCGAGTTCAACAATGGGTTGTCACCATCGTTGGTAGGTAATCGTGAGCGGAAGGTCAATATGGGCTTAAAAGGCTTGCAAATTTCTGCAAATTCAATAGCGCCACTTGTAAGCTTTTTCGGAAACTCTTTAGCAGATCGGTTTCCGACACATGCCGAACAATTCAACCAAAATATTAATAGCCAAGCATTTGGATCAGCTAATTTGGCGAGGCAGTCTATTGATCTACTGAGGCAACTTGTATCAGTGTCATTGATTTTCGGATTGCAAGCCGTAGACCTACGGACCTATGCAATTGCAGGACATTACGACGCAAGTCAACTTTTGGCACCAGCAATGTTGCCACTCTATACCGCGTTACGCGAAATAACCGGCACACCAGCTTCCGAAGCACGCCCATGGCTATGGGATGATAATCAACGGACGCTCGATCGCGATGTCGCTTTAATATGCGCAGATATCGAGAGCGGAGATCTAATTGCGCGTGCTAGCTCTGTCCATTTCGGAAAAGTGTAAGTCGCGTGCAAGACAGCACGCTAAATTTTAGGGCTGGGATCTTCGTTGTAGTCTATCGATTCGTTAAGTAAGAAGCCCCCAATATGCTTGAGAAGCCCTTCCCCCCCCAAAAAAAATGGTGTACGCTCTGTTAACGCTCACAAGTAGCCACATGACAAATCTAATTTATTTTTGCAATTATGCCTTCCCCACTACCTGAATTTTTTCATATTGGCAGAACGCTAAATTAAAAATATCAGCATCGAGAGACTGCTAGCAAAACGCTTTATATTTCATGCAAACCAATTGCAATTCAACTCCAAGACTGCTTGGCAAATATACCCCTCAACGTCCTGATTTCATTATTGGTATCACGAAAAAACGTTAATTTTATATACTCCGACAGCGCGGTACTATTTTCACTTTCAGAAGGTATCTTTACCAATCTCGACATAAGCAATCCAGTGATTAACTTTATAATTTCGCAGCAGACTTGAATAGAGGCGATGGCATTATGTCAGAATCCCGGTATCTTCTTGGTCATACAGAATCCGAAATACGACGGCTGGTATTTCAGTCAAAGATGCTCAGAGCCATCACCACTCGCCTGCTTTTGTCTGCCGGCATCAAACCTGGGATGCGGGTCCTAGATTTAGGCTGCGGTCCAGGGGATGTCAGCATGCTGGTCGCCAAACTGGTTGGCCCCGGGGGTTCAGTCATCGGCATTGACCGCAGTCTTGCGGCCATCACAATCGCCAGGAAACGGGCGACTGATTCCGGTCTGAAGAACGTAGCATTTTCTCCAGTATCCCTAGCAGATTTTACCGACGAAGGTGGCTTTGATATGGTCACGGGCCGGTATGTGCTGATGTACCAACCTGAGCCTACAGTTTTTCTCCAGTATGCAGTAGCCCTACTGCGTCCCGCAGGAAAACTGGCATTCCATGAGGTAGATATCACCCGCCAACCGGTAAGCACCCCATTTCTTCCGTTATTCGACACTGTCTGTGCCAGAACACTATCCGCGTTTAAAGATGCACTATGCCATCATGAGGTAGCGGTTAGTCTGGGATCATTACTCCACTCCATCAACCTTACGGCTACGGGCGTTTTTTGCGAAATACCGGTCGAATGCGGCCAAGCAGTAAATATTTGCAGATGGGTGGGGGAATCATTCTGCAGTGTCTACCCCCAGACCATTGAGATAGAAACGACCGGTGGGAAAAAAATTTCTACACAGACTCTTGTAGATGAGCTGATCAAGGAAAGTCATGAGGCGAATGCTCAGATTGAATTCCTGCGTCAGGTATGTGCCTGGGGGACAGTATCATAACTAGTGCCAGATTTAGTTCGGAGAAGATAAACAGCCAACGAGATATTAGCATGCTTGCTAATGCTTATAAACATCCATCTTATAGCAACGGACATGCAGATTACGACTGAGGAAGTTTATGATAAGAATGCCTGCACCTCCCTGTTAGTTATATTTTTGCATAGCCGTCATCACATCACCACATCTAAACACGCGTAAAATCTTAACATATCGTCAGAAATCACCGCAAGAACTGACGATCAGGTACAACCAGTCACGAGCATTCTCGCCCACTACGCAGAGGTGTAAATATAAACTAAGGGCTTGCACGAGAAACCCAATTGCAAGGCAATATGAAGAAAACGATTCGAGGCTTTTTCGGACCTCGAGACCAATAACCGCAGAGCCTCCGTCTCAAATTCAAACTTCATAGCCCATTTCGTTGTTTTCGCTTTGCGCCTACCTTCATTGCCGATCCCTCGCGCGCTTGATGAAAAAGCTGTGGTATCGATCAACCATTTTCCCTCCACCATGCGTGCAAAAAAGAGTTGGCAGTTGGCTAAGTGCAACGGAACGGGGATCGCACGGCTCCAACACAGACGGCCCCTTGGGTCATTGGGGCTGTACTGAGGCGTATCTGATCGTTGGCGTCGTCACGTATTTATCATGGAACTGAACGGTCTGACACACCACTCACTCACTGTCGATGAATTGGACGCTGGCAATAGACGCATCGACAGACTACTGAAATAGGAAAAAGGCCCTGCATAGCCCGAATGACGAAAAGTTCAGGAAACGATCCAATTAAGATCGTACGAGGAGAAGACCAATGGATAAAGCTTATGAGGGTAAGGCGGTTTTCATTACAGGCACTACCGGCTTTATCGGTTCGGTACTGCTCAAAACCATGAGCGAGAAGCTTAAAGGTATTGGACGAATCTACTGCCTTTACCATTCAACAGCCCCTTCCCTGGCCTATGCTCACGACGAACGAGTTGTTTGGATAAAGGGGGACGTCACGCTGGAGGACTGGGGGATTTCTGATGGCTGGCTGTGGGAAATCAGGGAGAACGTAGAAATTATTTTTCATCTGGCTGCCTATACCCGCTGGGACACAACTATACAGGATCAGGTGCACGCTAATACCTTCTCCGCGCTACATGGGGCTGACCTGGCAGCAACTTGTAAAAAACTAACTTTATACCTGGTAACATCAAGCTATTGGGCGCTGTGTAATCGCTCGACACCTGAAAACTTCCAAGAACGAATTTATCAGGATTTCACAGCAGAATCCGAACTTAGCGAGATAGTAGAAACAGGTTGTAATGCAAGAGTCAATGAGTGGCCTAATGCCTATTCCTACTCTAAAAACCTAATGGAGCGCTTGTTGCACCACCGCTATCCTAATTTGCCTGTAATGGTCGCACGCATCACATCTGTAACAGGTGCGTGGGCGTATCCCAATAGAGGTTACTGCGACTTCTCTATTTCCTTGCCAGCGTTTGTAAGAGCGATTGCGCTGGGAGGCGCTAGGTATTTCCCTGCATCGATGAAGGCGGCAGTCAATGATATGATCCCTGTTGATATTTGCGTTAACATGTTGTTGGCGAATGCCGTTGACCCATCGAATACTACATTCCAGGTGATCCATTGTTCTTCTGCTACACGCAATATCCCTACGCTTGGCGAGGTGGCTGAGATGGCTGGAGATATAATCTACTATTCTAGTCAAAATGAGTATAGCGAGGTGTTATCTAATCTTACCGATAAGCAGGCACAGCTTAATAAGCTTATTGTCGGCGCATACGGATTTGCTATGGCAAGCAGCTTTATCTTTGACGATGCGCAGGCCCGCCGACCGTTGCAGTGGATGGCTCCGGAGACCTTATCCATATTCCCTATTGATGTAGATGCGCTGGTGTGGCCGTCGATTATCTCTGCGATGAAGAAACAACTTTTTAAGCCGGTAGACGGCTGTTCTAACCGCTGAAATCATACTGCGTATCTGCCTATTAAGCTACGAGTACTCGTTGAGCGGCGCGGTGATGCATAGTAAGCAACCAACATCATGCATAATAGATATTATTATAATTGCGACTGCCGCACTTATACCGCTTATATGATTTGTGATTAATACAATTTATGAGACTTCTAGAGAATAGATGGCCTTATGCGCAGCACTATTGCATTTCTGGAGACAATTATGAACACATTCGATGGACCCATAGGTCTTCGCGATGCAAAAGTGGCGATCATTGGTGCGTCATGTCGCTTCCCCGGCGGCTCTGATTCACCGGAAGCGTTTTTCGACAATTTGCTGAAAGGCGTCACCTGCGTCGGCCAGGTTCCCGAAGATCGTTGGTCGAGCGACAAATTCTTCAATGAGCGCGATGTTGCCGGTAAGACCTATGTCAATCAGGGCCATTTTCTCGAAGGCTATGACTATAAGTCCTTCGATGCCGATTTCTTCGGCCTCTCCCCGCGCGAAGTGGAGTTTATCGATCCGCAGCAGCGCCTGCTTCTCGAGCTGGCGTGGGAGGCTCTGGACAATGCCGGGCTGGATATCGAAGCCCTGGCAGGTTCCTCGACCGGCGTCTTCGTCGGCGGATTCACGGTCGACCATCTTCTGAACCAGCTGGGTGCGGGTGCCCGCGAGGCGATCGGAACGCACAGCGCGGCCGGCGCGACGCTGACGATGCTGTCGAACCGCATCTCCTACGCGTTCGATTTTTACGGGCCTAGCCTGTCGATTGATACGGCCTGCTCATCCTCGCTGGTCGCCTTCGCACAGGGCGTGACCGCGATCCTGACGGCACAGTGCGACGTCGCGCTGGTCGGCGGCGCCAACTTTATTCTCCGACCCGAATATATGGTGGCGATGTCGAAGGGCCGCTTCCTGGCCAAGGATGGCCGGTCCAAGAGCTTCGATGCGCGTGCCGACGGCTATGGCCGCGGCGAAGGCGGCGGTGTCGTCGTGCTGAAGGCATATGAGGTGGCGCTGCGCGATGGCGATCAGATCCTTGCTGTTGTCGATGGCGCCGGCGTCAATCAGGACGGCCGCACCAGCGGCATCACCGTGCCCAATCCGGAGGCGCAGCGTGCGCTGATGTTCCGCGTGCTCGCCGAAAGCGGCTGGGCGGCTGCGGAGATCGATTATATCGAGGCGCACGGCACCGGTACGCCGGTGGGCGATCCGCTCGAGACCCGCGCGATTGCCGATGTCTACGGCCAGGGCGGCCAGTGCGTCGTCGGATCGGTCAAGGCCAATATTGGCCATCTCGAAGCCGCGGCCGGGATCGCAAGCATCATCAAGTCGACGATGATGCTGCGGCACAATCAGGTGCCCCCCGTCGCCGGGCTCGAGGAGATCAACCCGAGCATCCCGACCGAAGTATTCCTGCCGCGCGAGCCTTTGATTCTGAACTGGGGCGAGACGCCACGCAAAGTTGCGATCAATTCCTTCGGCTATGGCGGCACCAATGCGCACGTCATCCTGAGTTTGCCGGATGTCGAGCCCGCTCGTTTCACGGTCGAGCCGTCGGACGCATCAATGCTCCTTCTCCCATTGTCGGCGCGTGACCCAAAGGCCCTGCGCGCGCGCGCCGAACAGTTCGCCGACCTGCTCGAGACGAGTGATGGCGCGGCACTCGAGGATATCCTGTTCACGGCGGGCGCGCGCCGGACCCATCTCACGCACCGCCTCGCCGTGTGGGGTGATAGTCGGCAGGAACTTGCGGCCGCGCTGCGTGGCATATCCGCCGACGCCGAGACCTTTGCGGGGATCGAGGGTAGTCGGCTGTATAATGGCGATTCGCGGATCGCGTTCGTCTACACCGGCATGGGGCCACAATGGTGGGGCATGGGGCGCGAGCTCCTGCGCGACAACCGCGTATTCCGCGAAGCCTTGGAAGAAACCGACGCGCTGTTCACGCGTATCGCAGGCTTTTCAATTTTGGCGGAGATGATGCGCGACGAAGCGGATTCTCGGATCAAGCGCACCGAGTTTGCGCAGCCCGCGAACCTGATGATCCAGATCGGCCTGACGATCGCGCTTAGGGCCGAGGGGATTACGGCGGACGCCGTGGTCGGCCATTCGGTAGGCGAGGTCGCTTCGGCCTGGGCCTGCGGCATGCTTTCACTGGAAGACGCGTTGCTTGTCAGCC
>Ga0182008_10001320_pt1 | contig 16896 bp, 15 predicted proteins | sample Sormic07211129_1_FD_120482 | JGI IMG/M metagenome (GOLD analysis project Ga0182008, IMG submission 120482) | Rhizosphere microbial communities from Sorghum bicolor, Mead, Nebraska, USA - 072115-129_1 metaG | ecosystem: Host-associated > Plants > Roots > Rhizosphere | place: USA: Nebraska...
CCCCCTCGTCCGGTTCGATTCGTTTCATTCGTGTCATTCGTGTTCAGCAGTTGGCAGGTCCTACACCCCGAACCGCTCCCCCACATCGATCCCTCGACCGCGCATCCATTCATCGGGATCGACGCGCCGGCGCCCCGCCGGCTGTGCGCACGTGACCAGTACTGTGCCCGCTCCGCAGGCGACGAGCATTCCGTGCGAGTCGATCGTCACCACCGTCCCTGGCGCGTTGCTGCCGTGTTCCGCCATGGTCGCCGCCGCCGCGCCGAATAGCTTGATCTCGCCGCCGCGATGCGTCGTGAACGCGCCGGGCTTCGGATCGTACGCGCGGATATGGCGAGCTACCGCATCGGACGGATCGTTCCAATCGATGCGCGCCATCTCACGCAGGATCTTGGGCGCGTACGTCGCCTTCGAGTCGTCCTGCGGAGTTTCGGTGAGCTTGCCGAGCGACATGAGCGTGAGCGCCTCGACGAGCGCCAAGGCCCCGAGCTCCGACAGCCGAGCCTCGAGCTCACCGGCGGTTTCCTCGCGGACGATCGGCGTTCGCGCCTGAAGCAGGATCGGCCCTGCATCGAGAGCGTGGACCATGCGCATGATCGTGACTCCAGTCTCCGCGAGCCCCTCGCGCACGGCCGCCTGGATCGGTGCGGCTCCGCGCAGCGCGGGAAGCAGCGATGCGTGCACGTTGATCGTGCCGAGCGTGGGAAGCGCGATCAGTGAGGACTTGAGGATGTGCCCGTACGAGACCACGATGTTGAGCTCGGGCCCAAGCGCGCGAAGCTCGGCGAGAAACGACTCATCCGCGGGCGACTCGGGCTGGAAGAGCGGGATCTCCTCCTCGAGCGCGACGTTCTTCACGGGTGGCGGCACCAGCGTCGAGCGCGAGCGCCCCACCGCGCGATCGGGCTGCGTCACCACGCCGACGACGTCGAAGCCCTCGCCCAGCAGCGCGCGGAGGGAAGGGACCGCGAAGCTCGATGTCCCCCAGAACACGATCCGCACTAAAGCTCCTCGTCGCGCTCGTGATGCTCCGCCACGTCACGCGGCTCGATCTTGCGCGTGAGCGACTTGTCCTTGCCGCGCAGCTTTCGCCACTTCTTGAGCGCAGCCTGACGTTTCAGCAGGCTCAGATAATCGATGAACAGTCGCCCGTGCAGATGATCGATCTCGTGCTGGACGCAGCGCGCGAGCAGATCGGTGGCGTCGATCTCGATCGGCTTCCCGTCTCGATCCAGCGCGCGCACCACCACGTGCTGCGCGCGCGTGACGTCACCGTAGATCTCCGGTATCGACAGACAGCCCTCCTCACCCGTCTGCTCGCCCTCGCTCGCGATGATCTCGGGATTCACGAGCGCGTACTTCGCCTTCTCGACGTCCACCACGCAGATTCGCTCGGTGCGCCCCACCTGCGTCGCGGCCAGGCCGATCCCGCGCGCGGCGTACATCGTCTCGAACATATCGTCGATCAAGCGGCGGTGCTCGTCCGTGACCTCGGTGAGCACCGTGGTATCCTGGCGGAGGATCGGCGCATCCAGCACCCAGATATCCAGCAGCGTCACGCGCCGGCGGCTCCTTCACCCGTTTTGGACAGCACCTTCGCGATCCGCCCGCGCTCGACCACGAGCCGCGACTCCGCACTCTTGATCGTCACCCGATCCTCCATCGTCACGACCGGGGCGCCGTCCTTGATCGTTTCCTTGATGTGAATCACATCGCCGATGATTCCGCCCGCCGTCACCACTTCGTCGCCCTTCTTGATCTCGCGCAGGCTGCGCTCCTGCTGCTGCCGCTGCTTCTGCTGGGGACGAAAAAGGATGAAGTAGAAGATGGCCAGGATGAGCACCATCTGGAACGCGAATCCATACATCGGATTCGAGCCCGGCGTGGGCTGCATCAACAGAACGGCGTGCACGAGGGTCATGGAGTGGACAGAGGTCGAAGATGATAGCGCTCGAGCCACCGTTCGCTCCACGCATCGAGCGACCCTTCGGCGATGGCGCTGCGCACATCGCGCATCAGCGCAATCATGAAATGTACATTGTGCAGGGAGAGAAGATGCATGCCGAGTGCCTCGTCCGACACGAAGAGATGGCGGATGTACGCACGGGTGAAGCGCTTACACGTCGAGCAGCCGCAGCGCGTATCGAGCGGGAGGGGGTCGGTGCGAAACTTCACGTTTCTTACGTTGAGCCGGCCATCGCTCGTGAACGCCGTTCCGGTGCGTCCCATGCGCGTGGGCGCGACGCAGTCGAAGAGGTCGACGCCGCGACGCGCGCCCTCGATCAGGTCTTCCGGGAATCCCACACCCATGAGGTATCGAGGACGGTCCGCGGGAAGCGCGTCGCTCATCACGTCGAGCATCTCGTACATGGCGGGTTTGGGCTCGCCCACGGAGAGCCCGCCGATGGCGATGCCATCCCAATCGTTCATCGAGCTGATCGCTCGCGCCGCCGCCCGTCTCAGCTCCGGCTGTGCGCCCCCCTGCACAATCGGGAAGAGCGTCTGCGCATCGCCCTCTTCACCCTCCAGGTCCTGCAGACGTCTGTGCTCGCGCAGACATCGCTCCAGCCAGCGTATCGAGCGCTCGCTCGCATCGAGTGCATCGGCATGCACCGACTGGCCGGGAATCACGTGATCGAATTGCATGATCACGTCGGCGCCGATCGCGTGCTCGAGCGCCATCACGCTCTCCGGTGTGAAGAGGCGGCGAGACCCGTCGATGTGCGACTGAAAAGCGACCCCGTCCTCGCTCACGGTGCGCATTCCCTCGAGCGAGAACACCTGGAAGCCGCCCGAATCCGTCAGCAGCGGTCCGTCCCACGCCATGAAGCGATGGATGCCGCCCATTGCGCGCACGACGTCCTCTCCCGGCCGCAGATGCAGATGATACGCGTTGGCAAGAATCATCTGCGCGCCAATGGCGCGGAGGTCGAGTGGATCGAGCGCCTTTACGCTCGCGGTGGTACCGACGGGCATGAACGCGGGAGTCTCGACGTCGCCATGCGGCGTGCGAAACACTCCCGCACGCGAGCGCCCGTCGCGCGCGTGGATGGTGAATCCGAATCGCGAGCCGCTCACGCGGCGCTCCTCACCCATGCGCGGCAATGCGTTTCGATCACCCTATATGATCGCCATCGCATCCCCGTATGAGTAGAACCGGTACCCCGCATCTACGGCCTCCCTGTACGCGCGCATCGTGAGATCATATCCCGCGAGCGCCGCCACGAGCATCAGGAGCGTCGACCGCGGAAGATGGAAATTCGTGATCAGTCTGTCCACGCCGCGAAACGTATAGGGCGGACGGACGAACAATCGTGTCTCCCCTCCCGACTCGGCGAAGCTTCCATCCGCGCGCACGGCGCTCTCGAGCGCGCGCGCACTGGTGGTTCCGAGCGCCCATATTCTTCCGCCGCCGGAGCGCACCTCGTTCAGCGCGACGGCGCTCGCATGCGAAAGCTCGTAATGCTCCTCGTGCATCGAATGCTGGGCAGGATCCTCCACCTCCACCGGCTTGAACGTTCCGGCGCCCACGTGCAATACCACATCCACACGCCGGACGCCTCGCGCTTCGAGCTCCCCGAGCAGCGCGTCGGTCATGTGCAGCCCCGCCGTAGGAGCGGCGACCGATCCCTTTTCGCGCGCGTACACAGTCTGGTAGCGATCCGCGTCCGCGCTCGTGTCCGCTCGGGCGATGTAGGGCGGGAGCGGAACGTGACCGTGCCGCTCGATCGCTGCGGCGATATCCTCGTCCGTCTCGAGCCGCACGATGCGCGTGCGCCTGTCCGTCAGCGACACGATATCCACGTCGAATCCGGGCGCGATGTGTACACGTCGTCCCGGGTGCAGCTTGCCGCCCGGACTCACCATTGCCTCCCACGTGCCGTCGGGTAGTGGACGCAACAGCAGAATCTCCGCGGGCGCGCCCGAGTCGCGCGTGCCGAGGAGTCTCGCGCGAAGCACCTTGGTGGTGTTGAGCACGAGCGCATCGCCGGGAGCGATGATCGATGGAAGCTCCGTGAACGCGCGATGCGCGAGCGCGCCGGTCGCGCGATTCACCGTGAGCAAGCGGCTTGCGTCGCGCCGTGGAAGCGGCAGCTGCGCTATCTGCGCAGCGGGAAGGTCGAAGTCGTAATCGGACGTTCGCGTCCCGCGCACATGGGCGCCGGGCTGGGTCACTCCACGATCGTGAGCGGCCGCTCGCGGGACACGTGACGATTGGTGGCGAGGTCGGTGACGTCCACGTCGATCAGATAGTTGCCCGGCGATGCATCTCCGAGGTCGAGCGTGACGTAATCCACCGCCACCGGACGCGCCGGCGCCTGCCGCGGAAACTTGAGCGAGATGTGATCGCTCCCGTTTCCGGAAATGCCGATCGCGCTCTTCACGCCACCGATGATCCTCGCCGCCAACGCGCCGAGCCCTCCGCCCTTCTCGCGGCGCAGCGTGATCGTCACGTTGTACGACGAAGTCCCGTTAGCCAGCTTCTGCAACTCGTACGTCTCCCAGAGCATGGCGAAGGACTTCCCACGCCGTACGTGCCCCACGTTCGGTGCGATACGGAAATCCGACCAGCGCTCGGTGCTCGAATTCGCCGGTGACAGCGAATCCGCAACGAGAATGTCGCTCAGCCCGAACCCGCCCCCCGGCACGAGCTCGATCCGGCTGGCGGATCGCGCGCCGCGACCCGCATCCGGCTGCAATGCCTCCACGCGATAGAGGAAGGTTCCCGCCTGTAATCGCGTGCGCCACGAGTGCATCTGATTCAGGTCCGGGTGCGCGAAGTCGATCGTTTCATGCGCGACAGCCGTGAAGACGGGCTTGGCTCGCCACGTGTACGCCTCCAGCTCCACATCGAGCGCACCACGCGCGAGGTCGACGTCCTGCACCATGCGCTTGACCGGAAGCTCGGCCGCGAAGTACACGTCGGAGGAGTCGGACGACGCACGAAAACGCGTGAGCGCCACGTCGATCGAGTCGGCGAGCGGCTTCGCGCCGGCGTTCGTCCACGCGACCGGAACCGTATCCCTGAGACGCTGCGTCTCTCGCGCGTCGTCCGGATCGAGTGTCGCCACGCCATAGGTGGGCAGCTGACGGAAGAGGAAGGTCTCCTCCGTGCTGTACCACCAGAGAATGCGAATGCGATGCTCGCCCTGCTTGAGCGCGTCGGGCGGAAACGAGATCACCGCAGGGGGCGGCCCATAGCGTACATAGACGTCGCCACGATCGGTGTCGACGCCATGAATTCCGAACTCCTCTACCGAGAATCGGAGCTCCGCGAACACGACTCGACTCAGGAACTCGTTGCGCCCCTCGTTGTCTGTCGTCGCCCACAACGGGTCCGCCATGAGCCAGTACATCCGCTCATCGTTCTCGAGCTCGGAGGTCGGCAGGCGATTACGGCTGATGCTGTCCTTCGGCGTGACGATGCGTGAGAGATTCGTGAGTCGCGCCCGGTCGGTGGGCGGCAGATACCCGAGCGCACTGTCGAATGCCGTGCCCGACTGATGCTCATCGCCAAGCCGATGCGCGGCGAGGCCGAGTGCGAGCCACGCCCACCCATCCTTGTGATCGTCAATGAGGCGCACGCGTGCCAGATGCTCGAGCTCGATCCAGCGCTGGCGATCCACCAGCGCGCGATAGATGTGTCGCGCCGCGCTCGGGTTGGAGGGTTGCGCCCGCAGCGCCTCGGAGAAGAACTCGTAGGCCTTCAGGTATTCGAGAGAGCCCGACCAGTCCTGCGCCGCCGCGCGGATCGCCTGTCGGTCGACGAAATACGCGATCGAGCGTGGGTCCCTCGTGAACGTGCGGTCCTTCACGTTCTTGATGATGGCGCTGTAGATGTTTCTGTCGGCGATGTCCTCGTAGTGCCGCCACCACGTCATCCCCATCTCGTCGGCCGCGCGCGAAAGCACGGCGGCATCGTTCCCTTTGCGCGCAGCCTTGAGCGCCTCTTCAAACAGCGCCTTCGCGCGCCCGCGTACGGCGGCGGAGTTGGACGTGAGATCGAATCGTCCGAGATCGACGAGATATCCCGGCGATCCGGGCGCGTAACGAGTCGCGAGGCGCAGCGAAGAATCGGCGACGTTCAGAAGCGCCTCGTTCGCGCTTCGCTTCATGAAGCCCGTACGTTTCTCGGCGCCCGACATTCGCCACGCGAGCACACCGCGACGATGCCACGCCTCGCCGTCGCTGGCATTCGCGCGCACGGCGGCGTCCAGCAGGCGAAGGGCGCCCGCGGAATCACCTTCGGATGCCAGAGAATCGACAGTCGCGAAGCGATTCTCCTGGGCACTCGTCTGCGCCGCGAGCACCTTCGCGGCAAGCAAGAGAACGAGCAATGCGTACCGCATACTGCATAGTTCCGCAGCGTGCGCGATGCTGTCAAGAGACTCCCCGCGGACTCACCAATTTCGAACGCGGGGACCACCCGGCGTCAGGTCAGCGGCCGAACAGCCTGGACCACCAGGGGCGGCGTTTTCCTCGCTGCATGCCCGCATCCGAGATCATCCGAGCATAGGTCCGGATCAGGCCGAACGTCGAGTGCGCCCCCGGCGTAGAGGGCGTGCTCGGCACATTCGGCGACCGCGCCTGAGTCGGGGTACGCGGCGTGGCGCCCGATGCAGCATTCGAGGGGGCACTCGATGACGCAGGTCCTGGCGATCGGGGCGACTTGGACTTGCTCGCCGGGGACTGATTGGCCACGGACTGTGCCGCGCGAGGCCGCGCGGGTGCCCCGCCATCGACGGAAAAATCCGGCGTGTCGCGGTCGAGTCGCGCGCGCGTGTTCCGCGTTCGCTGCACCGCCCCGATTCGCTTCTGGCGCCTCGCAGCCTTATCGGCGAGCTCCGTGCCCAGCTGCGTCTTGCCGCTCGCCAGATAGATCTTGGAGAGCATGGACAGCGAGCGAACGATGTCCGCTTCTCCGGCCTGCGCGCGCTCCTGCAGCACGAGCGCGCGACGCACCAGCTCCTCCGCCACCTCGTGCTCGCCAAGCGAGCTCCTTGCATTCGCGACTGCGAGCATGAGTGAGATCGCGTGAGGATGCGACTCACCGACCGCGCGCTGCTTGATCGCGAGCAGGCGGCCGAGCAGCGGCGCGGCGGCACGCCAGTCGGCGCGGCGCTGGTGCAGGCGCGCGAGGTTGCTGAGCGAGACCGTCAGGTCCGAGTGCAGCTCGCCGAGATGCGTCTCGCCGATGGTCAGGGCCCGTCGGTAGAGTCGCTCCGCCTGCTCGAGCTCCCCGCGCGAGTAGTAGGGCGCCGCGAGATCGTTCAGCGCCTGCATGAGCTCCACGGATTCCGTCCCGAGCGCCTGCTCGCGAATGGTCAGCGCGCGCCGGAAGTAGCTCTCCGACTGCTGGAAGTCTCTGAGGGAGAACGCGACCTGGCCCAGTTCGGTCAAGGTGACCGCACCAAGTAACGTTGCTTGCCGGAGTGCGGCGATGTAGGCCTGCTCGGCCTCCGCGAACTCCGCCCGGTCGAAGTGGCGACGTCCGCTCTCGTTATGCTCTTTCCAGCGCTCTTGGGTGGAAACGGCCATACGACTCCCGGAATGTCCTGGCAAGTGAGCTCAGCAGCTCACGCACGCGGCACACCGTGAACAGTGTATGTATGGACGATTCAGAAGAGCGTCGGTTGTCCCGGAAGGGCAGTCGGAGGCGAAAATCCGAAATGGCGGTAGGCCTGAGGGGTCGCGGTGCGGCCGCGGGGGGTACGTTGGAGAAACCCATTCTGCACCAGGAACGGCTCGTACACCTCCTCGATCGTGAGCTCGTCCTCGCCGATCGCCGCGGCGATGGTTTTCACGCCCACGGGACCGCCGTCGAACTTCTCGATGATCGTCTTGAGGATGCGTGCATCCATGTCGTCGAGCCCGAACTGGTCGACATCGAGCATGGCGAGCGCCGCATCGGCCAGCTCGCGCGTGATGCGTCCGTTCCCCTTCACCTGCGCGTAGTCCCGCACGCGGCGCAGTAGCCGATTCGCGACACGCGGCGTTCCGCGCGAGCGGCGCGCGAGCTCCATCGCGCCACCTTCGTCGATATCGACCTTCAGCACCTCGGCCGACCGGATCACGATCTGCTCGAGATCCTCCATCGGATAGAAGTTGAGCCGCAGCGGAATCCCGAAGCGCGCGCGCATGGGCGACGTCAGCATGCCGAAACGAGTCGTGGCTCCGATGAGCGTGAACGGCTCGATCTGCATCGTGATCGTCTGCGCCTTGGGTCCGTCGCTCAACCGGATCTCGATCTTGTAATCCTCCATTGCAGGATAGAGAAACTCCTCGATGATGGGGCGCATGCGATGGATCTCATCGATGAAGAGAATGTCGCGTGCGCGCAGATTTGTGAGTGTGCCCACGAGATCTCCGGGCTTCTCGAGCGAGGGCCCGGAGGTCGTATGGATGTTGACGCCCAGCTCGCGTCCAATGAGCTCAGCGAGCGTCGTCTTGCCGAGTCCCGGCGGCCCGTAGAAGAGCGTGTGGTCGAGCGACTCGTTGCGCGCCCGCGCCGCCTCGATGTAGATCGCGAGCGAATCCTTCACTTTCTGCTGGCCGATGAACTCGGCCAGCCGCTGCGGCCGGAGCGACAGCTCCACCACCGATTCTTCGGCGATGACTTCCGGGGTCGTGATCTCTGCGCGGGACATCGTTTGCATCACACTCGGGCCTGAAGGTTCGCGAGCCGCTCACCGGCGGCGATCAACGTTTCGTGCCTCTTGCAGAAGGCGAAGCGAACGAGCTTGCTGCCGCCATCGCCCGCCCGGAAAAAGCTTGAGCCTGGTACTGGAGCCACACCGACATCGCGCGTGAGCCACTTTGAGAACTCCACGTCGCCCATGTCGCTCAGCTGGGAAAAATCGGCGAGCACGTAGTAGGCGCCTTCCGGTACGGTGAAGGTGAAGCCTCCCTCGCGCAGGGCGTCGCACATGATGTCGCGGCGGGCGCGATACTCGAGCGCGAGGTGGTTGTAGTAGTCGGCGTCGAACGCCATTCCAATCGCGCCGGCCTCCTGCAGCGGCGCAGGTGCGCCAACGGTGAGGAAGTCGTGCACCTTCCGGATCGCGACCGACTCTGCTTCGGGGGCGATCGCGTAGCCGAGGCGCCAGCCGGTGCAGCTGAAGGTTTTCGAGAGGCCGGAAATCGTGATCGTGCGTTCCGCCATCCCGGGCCACGTCGCAAGCGCATGATGATCGCCGGCGTAGCGGATGTGCTCGTAGATCTCGTCCGTGAATGCATATACATCGTGCTTGACGCAGAGTTCCGCGATCAGCGAGATCTCGTCGCGCGTGAACACGCGCCCTGTGGGATTGTGCGGCGTGTTGACGATGATCGCCTTCGTCCTGCTCGTGAATGCCGCGCGAAGCCTGTCCGCATCGATCGCCCAGCCCGGCTGCGTGAGCGGCACGAACACCGGCGTCGCTTCGGCGAGAATCGCATCCGGGCCGTAGTTCTCGTAGTACGGCTCGAACACGATCACCTCGTCGCCCGGATTCACCAGGGCGAGAAACACGCTCACCATCGCTTCCGTCGCACCGCAGGTGACGGTGACGTTGCGCTCCGAATCGACATCCATCCCGTACCACCGCCGGTACTTTCCGGCGATCGCGAGCCTGAGGGAGGGCGTGCCCCAGGTGATCGCGTACTGGTTAATGTCGGCGTGGATGGCCGTGCACGCCGCATCCTTCATCGGCTTGGGCATGGGAAAGTCGGGCATTCCCTGGGCGAGATTGAGGGCGCCGTGCTCGTTGGCAATGCGCGTCATCTCACGGATCACCGATTCGGTGAACGTGCTGGTGCGGCGGGCTGTAGTCATGCTCGAAGTTGCGCGCGCTGCGCCATCAATGCAACCGCGATCACTCGCTCGCGGAGCTCGGGCTCAGCGTCCCCCGATCTTCGCGAGCGCGGAGCGAATGAGCTCGGGAGCGGTGAGCTTCGTGCCTCCGGCGTCCAGCACCGCGCGCACCGCCTTTTCGGCGTCCACGGTCGCGTATCCGAGCGACACCAACGCCCGAATCGCGTCCTCCGCGCTCGCGCCTTCGGGTCGTGCGCCGGTGGAGAGCGCCGATCCCGCCACATCGTCCAGCTTGTCCGACAAGTCGAGCACGAGCCGCTCCGCCTTCTTCTTTCCGACGCGCGGCACGCCCTGAAGCGTCGCGATGTCGCGCTCGCGAATCGCGCGGACGAGGCGTTCGGCGGAGAGCGTCGACAGCAGACCGAGCGCCAGCGAGGGGCCGACACCGTTCGCGCTGAGCAGCCGCTGAAACACGCGCTTCTCGTTCGCGGTCGCGAAGCCGAAGAGGAGCCACCCATCATCGCGCACCACGAGATGCGTCTGCAGCTCCACCTGCTCACCGATGCGCGGGAGCGTCTCGTACACGCCGAGCGGAATCGCGAGCTCGTAGGCGACGCCGCCGCTCGTGAAGATCTCGACCCGATCGAGCTCCTTGGCGACGAGCTTTCCGGCGACGCGTGCAATCAATGGCTATCCGTGGGCGGTTAGTGAATAAACGGCAAGAAACGGCAAACGGCTTCAAACGAATGACACAAATCAAAACGAATCGAACCTGAGCTGAGCGCGCATCGATGCTCTCGAAGGGTCCGATTCAATTCGTTTCATTCGTGTCATTCGTGTCCAGCCGTTGCTTTCGCTCAACGCTTTGGCACCGCAACTCCCTCATCGCTTCAACCCCGCCAATCTTCCGCCCATGATGTGCGCGAGCGCCGCCGCCGTGCCATCCGCCGCATCGCTCGGCTGCGGCGCGCTCTTGAGACGCAGCAGACGCGTGACCATGAACTGCACCTGCTCCTTCGTAGCCGAGCCGGTGCCGACCACCGCCTTCTTGATCTCGGCCGGCGGATATTCGTGGATCGCGAGCTCCGCCTGCTGCGCCGCGAGCAGGATCACGCCGCGCGCGTGGCCCAGCACGACGGTGGTGCGCACGTTCTTGGCGTAGAACACGTCCTCGATCGACAGTGCGTCCGGGCGATGGCGCGTGATGAGCATCGAGACGTCGTCGTAGATCTCGCGGAGGCGCGCGGGAAGCGGATCGCGCGCGTGCGTGCGAATCACCCCGCACTCGATCAGTGAGAGCGAGCCGAATGGCTCGCCCTGAACCACACCATAACCAGTGGCAGCGGTGCCGGGATCGATCCCGAGGACGATCACGGCAGGCGGCTCACGCCTTCGTCATCTCGGCCACGTCCATGTCGAAGTTGGCCTCGACCTTTTGCACGTCGTCGAGCGAGTCCAGCTCTTCCATGAGCTTGAGGAGCGACTCCGCCGTTCTCCCCTCGACGTGCACGGTGTTCTTCGGAATCATCGAGATCTCGGCCTCCTGTACCGCGATCCCCTTCGCCTCGAGGGCCGACTTCACGTGGTGCAGCTCCGTCGGATCGGTGCTCACGACGAACTGATCGCCTTCCTGCGCGAAATCCGTGGCGCCGCCCTCCAGGGCGGCCTCCATCGCCGCGTCCTCCGGATACTTCGTCGCGTCGACGTAGAGTTGGCCCTTCCGCTCGAACATCCACGCCACGGAATTCGTTGCGCCGAGGTTGCCGTTGCCGCGGGAGAGTTTGAAGCGCACTTCGGCGACGGTGCGGGTGGGATTGTCCGTGACCGCGTGGATCAGCAGGGCGACGCCACCCGGCCCGTACCCCTCGTACGTCACTTCCGAGTAGTCGACGCCTTCCAGCTCGCCCGTGCCCTTCTTGATCGCGCGCTCGATGTTGTCCTTCGGCATCGATGCCGCGCGAGCGGCCTCGATCGCCGTTCGAAGGCGCGGATTACCGGCGGGATCGCCGCCGCCCGCCTTCGCAGCCACCGTGATCTCGCGAATGAGCTTCGTGAACTGCGCGCCGCGCTTGGCGTCCGTCGCGGCTTTGTAATGCTTGATCTGCTTCCACTTACTGTGACCAGCCATCTCGATTTTCCGCGCGCTTGGGCTAGTGGAATATACGACGGCATTCGACCGCGGCGAGCGCCGAGTGCGGCGTCAGCGGTCGGGATCGACCATATCCTCGAATCTGAGCCACTGCTTGTAAAAATACAGATCGATGTACGTGGTTGGACCGTGCCGGTTCTTGAGAATGGCCAGCTCCGCCGCACCCTCGGAGCCGGGCACCGGGTGATAGACCTCCTCGCGAAACAGCCCCAGCACGACATCGGCGAGCTGCTTTATCGCGCCCATCGCACCGAAGTCGTGCAGCTGTGGGCGCAGATTCTCGCGCTTCGGAGGCAGGTCGGGGAGGTGCGCCGTCACGAGCACCGCAACGTGATTGCGCATTGCGATCTCCTTGAGCGCGAGCACGGCCTGCGCATTGTTCTCCGCCGGCGCGCCCGCACCGTGCACGTGCTGCAGCGAGTCGATCACGAGCAGCGACGGCTTTGGCTCCTGCCGTGCCTCCGCATCGAGCGAATCGTTTCCATCGTGAGGCATCGCGCGCACCACCGGCAGTGTTCCGGGTGCCCTCAGCGCGACGACGCCGAGCGAGACGCGCGTTTCCTCATCCATGGTGCCGGAACGAAGCGCATCGATGGACGCACGCCCCTCGATCGCCAGGAGTCGCTCCTGCACGCGCGTGGGCGACATCTCACCGCTGAGATATGTCACCGGGTACCCCGCTTCCGCCGCGCGCAGCGCCATCGCGAGCGCCAGCGCCGATTTTCCCGTGCCCACGTCGCCGCCCAACACGATGAGATCACCCCGGCGAAGCCCCCCGCCGAGCAGGCGATCGAGGGTTGGGAATCCGGTCGGAACCGTGTCGGCCACGGGAGCACCATCCGCGATGGCATCGGTGCGCCGAAGCAGCTCGGCCAGCCGCGGCTCGTCTTCGTGTCGCGTCATGTGTGCCAAGTTATGCGATTGCCATGAGGCGGCAACAGAAGGCGGTGCCACAACGCGTGGGTGAGATCCCTCGATCGCGTAGATTCACGACTGCGCGGCGGCGAGTCGCTGCACCACGGCATCGAGCTCGGCGACACTGGCTTCGTCCAGATGCTTTCGCGCGGCGGCGACCACGGCGCCGAGGGCATCGGCAAGCGCCGAAACGCCATCGCGCGCGCTGGCGGCCGCCACGCGCCCGAGCGCGGTGCGCAGGGGTGCGGGAAGCGCCAGCGACGCGAACCAGCGGCTTGCGCCGGCGGCTCTCGCCGCGCGTACCGATGCGGGTAGTGGCTCGGCGAATCCGGGGGACGAGAGCCGCGCGGCCATGAGGCAGGCGAGAGCGACTTCGCGTCCGCGACCGAGCGGCGCGCGACCGGCGTATGCCGCGAGCGCGTGAAATGGAAACGTTATTGGAGGTACTGCGTACCTCGGAACGGAAGATCGCATGTGAAGAGTCGAAGGCTGCCAACGTACGCTGGCCGTCACTTTTCCGTCAAACTACATTGCACGAACATGGCACAGCAGCCGAAGTCCGTACTCTGGATCGACGATGAGGCCGATCTTCTCGAGTCGCACCGCATCTTCTTGCGGGAGAAGGGTTTCGAGGTAGAATCCGCCACCAACGCGGACGACGCCGTCGAGATGCTCCGCCGGCGCGCATACGGCATCGTCCTGCTCGATGAACAGATGCCGGGGAAGCGAGGTCTCGAGGCCTATCGCGAGATACGCGAGCTCGACCCGCTGCTGCCCATCATCATGGTCACGAAGAGCGAGGAGGACGCGACGCTGAAGGAGGCGATCGGCGTCGACGTGCGCGACTACCTCGTGAAGCCGATCAACCCGCGCCAGGTGCTCGCGGTCATTACCCGCGTGCTCGATGGGCCGCGCATCCGGCAGCAGGCGATCGCGCGCTCCTTCGTCGAGCGCTTTCGCGCAATCGAGCTCGATCGGCAGGCGCCGCTCGACTGGCGCGGATGGGTGTCGCGGTACGCGGAGCTCGTCGAATGGGATGTGAGTCTCGCGGAGGCGCGCGAGCAAAGCCTCTACGATTCGCTACAGTCACTCTATCCCGACATGCGGCGCGAGTTCGCCACCTTCATGCGCGCGTCGTACGCGGGGTGGCTCGCGCATCTCGAGGGTGACCGGCCGCCGCTGTCCATCGATGTGGTGAGCGAGTTCCTTCTTCCGATTCTCGAGCGCAATCGCGCGGCGGTGTTCGTCGTGATCGACTGCCTGCGCCTGGATCAGTGGGCGGTGTTGAGCCCGCTTCTCGCGCCGTTTTTCGAGATCGAGATGACGCATCACTTCTCGATTCTGCCCACGGCGACTCCGTATTCGCGCAACTCCCTTTTCAGCGGACTCTTTCCGGCGGAGATCGCGGCGCGATTCCCCGACTGGTGGGGCGAGCGAGAAGACGAGTCGCTGAATGCCCACGAGCGCGGGCTGCTCGAGGCGCAGCTGGCCGAGCTGAAGCGCCCGATCCCGGTTCGCTACGAGAAGATATCCAGCACCGCGGACTCCGCCGACCTCGAGCGCCGTGTTTCGAGTGCGATCGCGCGCGAGGGCGTGAGCGCCTTCGTCTTCAACTTCGTGGACCTGCTCACGCACGGGCGCAGCGAGTCCGCGATCCTGTACGAGGTCGCTCGCGACGAGATCGCGCTCAGACAGATCACGAAGCAGTGGTTCGAGCGCTCGGTGCTCTTCACGTTGCTCAAGGATGCCGCTCGAAAGAACATCCCGGTGCTGATCACGAGCGACCATGGCTCGATTCACTGCCTCACCCCGGCCACGGTGTTCGCGAAGCGCGACGCGACGGCCAACCTGCGATACAAGTTCGGCGAGGATCTGCGCGCCGAGCGTTCGGAGTACGCGTTGTCGTTCGGTAACGCGGACGATCTGAAGCTGCCGCGACGCGGCACGGGTGCGAACACGCTGCTCGCCGTCGGCGACACGTTCTTCGTCTACCCGACCAAGCTGCGCGAGTACCAGACGCGCTATCGCGGCTCGTTCCTGCACGGAGGAGTGACACCGGAGGAATGCATTCTGCCCGTGGCACTCCTCACGCCACGCCGGTAGTGGACCTCCGCTCGTACAGGCGAATCACCCCGTTCCTGCGCCCGCACGCGTGGCGCATGGCGGGGAACATCTTCTTCAATCTCGTCGGCGCTGCGCTCGACGGGTATGCGTTCGCGCTCCTGATCCCGTTCCTGAACGCGCTCTTCGGCCTGCCCGCTCTGCCGATCAAGAGCGGCTGGGTCACCGATTTCCTGACGTGGACGATCGGATCGCTGCTCGATCCCACGAATCAGATGCGATCGCTGCTGCACGTCATCTTCATTCTGCTTGGCACCGTCGCGCTGAAGAATCTGTGTGTGTGGATCGCGGGCACACTGGGCGCGCAGCTGCAGGAGTACATCACGCGCGATCTGCGCGACGCCGTGTACCGGCATCTGCAGTCGCTTCCGATCGGATGGTTCACGCGCACGAAGGTCGGACAGATCATCTCGCGCGTGCTCTCGGACACCGAGCAGACGAAGACGCTCGTGACGCAGCTCGTGACGCAGGCGATTTCCGCAGCGGCGATGGTGACGATTTACGTCGCGTATCTGTTCGGCATCTCCTGGCGTCTCACGATCCTCGCTCTCGTCGTGGCGCCGGCGCTCACGTTCGCGCTCCAGCCGCTGCTCCGGAAGCTGCGCCGCGGCTATCGCCGGCTGCGCAACGATCACGGCGAGATGATGAGCGTGCTGCAGGAGAGCGTGAGCGGCATTCGCCTCGTGAAGTCCTTCGCGGCCGAGAACTACGAGGAGTCGCGCTTCATCGGCGCGAGCCATACGTACTCGCGCGGGCTGGTGCGGATGGCGAAGTTCGCGCTGATCGGCCAGCCGATCACCGAAACGCTGGGGACGCTCATCGTCGTGCTGCTGCTCTGGACGGGGGCGCAGTGGGTGCTCGTCGATCACACGCTTCAGGCATCGCAATTCCTCGTGTTCCTCACGTTCGTCATGCGCATGCTGCAGCCACTCAAGCAGCTCTCGCAGATACCGGCGATCGCGCAGAACGCGTTCGCGAGCGCGGATCGCCTGTTCGAGGTGCTCGACATGCCGACGGAGAAGTCGCTCGATCGCGGCACGCGCGTGGCCGCGAGCTTCGAGCGGGCGCTCACGTTCGATCACGTCTCCTTCGCGTATGAACCGGGAGCGAACGTGCTCGAGGACATCACGTTCACCGCGCGCAAGGGCGATGTCGTCGCGCTGGTGGGAGCGAGCGGAGCGGGGAAGAGCACGCTCGCGGATCTGATTCCGCGCTTCTACGAGCCCACGTCCGGTCGCATTCTCCTCGACGGCGTAGACACGCGCGACATCGTGCTCCCGTCCCTGCGCGCGCTCACGGGGATCGTGAGCCAGGAGACGGTACTCTTCAACGACAGCGTGCGCGCCAACATCGCGTACGGCCGTGCTGCCACATACACCGATGCGCAAATCGAGACGGCCGCGCGCGCGGCGAACGCCCACGGATTCATAACGGAGCTGCCCGAAGGCTACGCCACCCTGCTCGGGGAGCGCGGCGCGCGGCTCTCGGGCGGACAGCGCCAGCGGATCGCGATCGCGCGGGCGCTGCTCGTCGATCCGCCCATCCTGATTCTCGACGAGGCGACGTCCGCGTTGGACACGGAATCGGAGCGGCTGGTGCAGGAGGCGATCGACCGCCTGCTCGCCGGACGCACGGTCATCGTGATCGCACACCGGCTCTCGACGATCGTGAACGCGACGGAAATTCTGGTGCTCGACCGCGGCCGCATCATCGAGCGCGGTGCGCACGAGCTTGACCGCCTGCAGCATCACATCGAGCCGCTTGCCAACGGCGGCGAGACGCGCCGATGGCGTGGCCGATTCGTCGATCCGGCACGATGTGGCCAGCATGTCGGCTGCCTTTGCGCTGGCGTTCTGCAGGGCGGCAAGGCCGGTGCGTTGCGCCTCGGTCGGATGCAGCCGCGCCTCGATCTCCTCGG
>Ga0182008_10001322_pt1 | contig 16890 bp, 18 predicted proteins | sample Sormic07211129_1_FD_120482 | JGI IMG/M metagenome (GOLD analysis project Ga0182008, IMG submission 120482) | Rhizosphere microbial communities from Sorghum bicolor, Mead, Nebraska, USA - 072115-129_1 metaG | ecosystem: Host-associated > Plants > Roots > Rhizosphere | place: USA: Nebraska...
ACGCGGAGCGCTGGCTGCGGGGCCAAGAGTGGGAGGTCGGCCTGGTCGACCGCTTCGTCGTCGACCCGGACGACTAGACGACTCCCTGCAAGATCGCCGCCGTGCCGGCGGCGAGGAGGATGACGCCGACGGCGAGGAGCAGCCCGCGTGTCGAGAGCCGGCCGGTGAGCCGCGCGCCGAGCAGCGCGCCCGGGACGGAGCCCGCCGTGCCGACCGCGAGCAGCGTCCAGTCGATGCCGCCCGGCAGGTGCCCGATCAGCCCCGCGGCCCCGACCGCGACGCCGACTACGAGGTTCGTCCCGATCGCCCGGCTCGGCTCCTCGCCGACCCAGCGGATCAGAGCCGGCAGTCGGAGCGAGCCGAGGATCAGGCCGATCAGCCCGCCGAGGACGCCGATCAGGAGCCCGCTGACGGCCGCCGCGCGGAGCGAGAGCTCCGCCCGCTGCTCGACCGGCGCCTTCGGCCTCAGCAGGTCGATGCCGAACGCGAGCAGCGCGGCGCCGATCACGATCCGCAGGGCGTCGGCGGGGACGTAGGAGGCTGCGACGCCGCCCGCGACGGCGCCGGCGACCGACGGCGGGAGCATCCAGCGGACGAGGCGCCAGTCGACGCGGCCCGACCGGACGTGGGCCTGGGCCGCCGCGGCGGCCGCGAGGCCCGAGACGGCGATATTCGCGCCGCCCGCCGCCGCGGGGGAGACGGCGGCGAACAGGAGGACGGGGAGCCGGATGTTGCCGAGAACGAGCCCGGCGAGGCCGCCCGCGACGGCGACGACGAAGCACCAGACGCCCACTCCGACCAGCAGCAGTGCGTGCATCGCTTGAATAAGACCGGATGACAGGGCGGATGAGACGTGTGAACGAATCGCTGCGCCAGGTGCTGGCGGAGGCGCTGCCCGAGCTGAAGGACCCGCGCATCGGCCTCGTGACAGTCACGGCGGTCGAGACCGCACCGGATCTCCGCCACGCGGTCGTCTACGTCAGCGTTCTCGGCAACGAGAAGAAGCGCGCGGCGACGCTCCGCGGCCTCGAGGCCGCGCACGGCGTGCTGCAGTCGCGGCTCGCACGCCAGCTGAGAATGAAGCGAACGCCACAACTGACCTTTGAATACGATCCGTCGGTCGAACGCGGCGTACGGATGAGCCGGTTGATCGACGAGCTCGCATCCGAAGATGAGTGACCTTGAAGCAATAGTCGCCGCGCTTCGCGACCACGACCGGTTCCTCGTCGTCACGCACGAGAATCCGGACGGCGACGCGCTCGGCTCGATGCTCGCGACGACGCTCGCGCTGCGACGGATCGGCAAGGACGCCGCGATGCTGCTGATGGGCGAGGCGCCGCTCCCGGGCGAGTACCACTTCCTGCAGCTCGACGGGCTGCTGCGCGAGCCGCCGTCCGACGCGGGCGCACGCGTGCTCGTCGCCGTCGACTGCGCGAAGGCCGACCGCATCGGCCACGGCTATGTCGAGCTGCTCGCGCAGGTGCCGCTCGTCCTCGACATCGACCACCACCACGACAACACGCGCTTCGGCACCGTCAACCTGATCGTCGCGAAGGCGTCGTCGACCGGCGAGGTGCTGCGGGACATCTTCGGCGAGCTGGGGGTCGAGCTCACGCCGGAGATCGCGGAGCCGCTCTACGTCGCGCTCGTCACCGACACCGGCCGCTTCCAGTATTCGAACACGACGCCGAAGGCGCTCCGCCTCGCCGCCGAGCTCGTCGAGTCGGGCGCGGACGTGCACGCCGTGTTCCAGGAGGTCTACGAGTCGGTGCAGTTCGCGAAGCTGAAGCTGCTCGCGCGCGCGCTCGAGCGCGCGAAGGTGCTCGAGGGCGGCCGCATCGTCGTCTCGTATCTCCTCCGGACCGACTTCTCCGAGGTCGGCGCGGCCGAGCCGTACTCGGAGGGGATCATCGACTACCTCCGCGCCGTGGAGGGCGCCGAGCTGGCGGTCCTCATCCGCGAGCCGCCCCGGGACAGCGGGCCGACGCACCGCGTCTCGCTGCGGGCGAGCATCGACGAGCTCGACGTCTCGCAGATTGCGCGGAGCTTCGAAGGTGGAGGCCATCCGCAGGCGGCAGGCTTCTCGAGCGAAAAGTCGGTTGACGAGATCACCGAGCTCGTCCGGCAGGGGTTCCTCGCGCAACGTGCGGCCGCGAGCGCTTGAGCCGGCCGGCGTCGCGCTCGTCGACAAGCCTGCGGGGCCGTCGTCGTTCGCGATCGTCGCGCAGATCCGCCGCATGACGGGCGCGAGAACCGGCCACGCAGGGACGCTCGACCCGTTCGCGACCGGGCTGCTGCTCATCCTCTCGGGCCGCGCGACCCGGCTGCAGCAGTCGCTCGTCGGACTCGACAAGCGCTACGTCACGGAGATCGACCTGACCGCGACGACGACGACCGGCGATCCGGAGGGCGAGGTCGTCGAGCGGCACGAGGCGCCGGGGCCGCTCGAGCTCGACCGGCTGCGCGGTGAGATCGAGCTCCGCGTGCCCGCCGCGTCCGCGGTCAAGATCGACGGCGAGCGCGCGTACAAGCTCCACCGCCGCGGCATCGACGTCGAGATGCCGGTGCGGCGCTCGACCGTGTACGAGCTCGACGTGCTCTCCCGCGACGCGACGTCCGTCACGCTCGACCTCCGCGTCTCGAGCGGGACGTACATCCGCTCGATCGCGCACGCGCTCGGCGGCCACTGCCGGACGCTCCGCCGAACCGCGGTCGGGCCGTTCACGATCGACGAGGCGACGCCGCCGGACGAGTTCACGCTGCTGGGCGAGGCCGAGGTCCTCGCGCGGCTGTGAGCGTCGCCCGCAGCGTCCACGAGCTCGAACCGGCCGGCCGAGCCGCGGCGATCGGGACGTTCGACGGGGTCCACCTCGGCCACCGCCGCGTGATCGACGCCGCACGCGCCGCCGGCCTGCGCTCCCTGGTGGTCACCTTCGACCCGCATCCACGCACGACGTTCGGTGCGCGCGTCGAGCTGCTCGTGCCGCTGCAGCGCCGGATCGAGCTGCTGGAGGAGGCCGGGGTGGACGACGTTCTCGTCCTCCGCTTCGACGAGGAGCTCGCGGCGGTCACGCCCGAGCAGTTCGCGGACGACGTGCTTCGCGCCGCCGGCGTCGAAACCGTCGCGGCGGGCGACGGCTTCCGCTTCGGGCGCGGGCGTGCGGGCGATCTCGGCCTGCTGGCCACGCTCGGCTTCGACGTTCGCCACGTGCCGCTCGTCGAGAACATCTCGTCGAGTCACATCCGCAAGCTCCTGCAGGCGGGCGACGTCACGACCGCGGCCCGGCTGCTCGGCCGGCCGACGGAGGTGGAAGGGATCGTCGTCCACGGGGACCATCGCGGCCGCCTGCTTGGGTTTCCGACGGCGAACCTCGAGACGCCGTCCGACGTCCTCGTGCCGAAGCTCGGCATCTATGCGGGCGCGACCCTCGGCCACCGGGCGGCCGTCTCGATCGGGACGAACCCGACGTACGGCGGGACGGAGCGCCGGGCGGAGGCGCACCTGCTCGACTTCGACGACGACCTCTACGGCCGGCGGCTCGTGGTCGAGCTCTGGGAGCACCTCCGGGACGAGGCCAAGTTCTCCTCGGAGGCCGAGCTCGTCGAGGCGATCGCCGCCGACTGCGCCCGGACCCGCCAGACGAAAAGTCCGCTCTGAGCGCAAGTTTTTTTCGCACAGGGCGTCCTTCCTTGTATGGAAGCCGCCCACGTCGCCTTCCGGCCCCTCGTCCTCGAAAGCGTCCGCTGCCTCGAGTGCGGCGAGGTGTACGCGAAGCCGAGCGCCGGCGGCACCGTCCAGAAGAACCCGGGCTGCCCGTCCTGCGGCTACGTGGGCTGGATCCCGGTCAGCGTGCCGCTCGAAGCGCTGCACCGCTCCGCCGCGGATCTGCCGCGAGTCCGGCACTCCCGATCCCGCTGACCCCGCCGAAGTAGTGGTGCCGCTCGAGCCAGCGGCGCACCGTCCGGCCGCGCGACTCGAGGACGGCGAGCGTCGACTCGTCGGCCCCAGGCTCGGCGTTCACGACGTCGCCGGCCGGGTGGATCCGGGGCACCTCGACGGCCGCCTGGGCCTCGAGCCCGTCGTCCACGATGCCGGCCAGCACCGTGAGGAGCGCGGTCCGGAGCCGGGTTCCTCCCGCTGCGCCGACCGCGAGCTCGAGGCCGTCGCCGGCTACGACGAGCGTCGGCGCCATCATCGAGTGCATCCGTGCGCCGGGCTGCAGGTCGCCCCGCAGGAGGTCGGCCTCCCCGAGCATCGAGTTGAGATGGAGGTCGAAGCCGGGGAGCCAGTCGCCCGAGCCGAGGCCGAGGCTCGTCGTGATCACACAGGCGTTGCCGTCGGCGTCGACGGCAACGAGATTCGTCGTGTGCGTCTCGGGCGCGTGCGCCTCGTCGAGCGCGTCCACGAGCGCGAGCGAGCCCGGCGAATCGAAGCGCTCCAGAGCGTCGCGGATGCCGGCGAGGCCGCCGCGCGTCAGGACGTCGCGGCCGCGCCAGCGCACCGACAGCGGCGCGAGCCACTCGGCGCGGTAGGACTCGAGATCGGCGTGTGTGAGCAACCCGCCGCGCTCGTCCGACAGCGCGAGCAGCGCGTCGGCCAGGGTGCCCGTGTATGCGCTCGCCGCACCCTCCGCGGCGAGCGCCTCCAGCGCGCGTACGAGGCCGGGCTGCTGCAAGAGCTCGCCCGGCTCGAGGAGATGGCCGTTCGGCGCATACAGCCGTGCGCCCTCGCGGAGCGTCATCACCGGCTCGAGCATCACGAGGCACGCCACGTGTGCGGGCGGCATCGGCACGCCGGTGCGCGCGAGGCGGAGCGCCGGCTCGCACAGCCGGCTCCATGGCAGGCGGCCGTGACGGGCGTGGAGCTCGCCGAGCAGTCCGGGGACGCCGGGCACCGCGCACGACGCCGGCCCGATCGCGTAGTGCACGAGCTCGGCCCCGAACGGGACTTCGAGGTGCACGAGCTCCGCGCCCGTGCCGCTCGGGACGGCGCAGAAGCCGTCGACGTTCTCCGCCGTGCGCGTCGCCGCGTCCCAGTGGATCGCGTGCCCGCCGCCGAGGAGCCCGGTCATCACCGTCTCGGCGACGCAGGACGCGAGCGACGCAGCGACCGCCGCGTCGGCGGCGCTGCCGCCCTCGCGCAGGATCTCGACACCGGCGCCGGCGGTCGCCGGATGGCCCGCTGCGACGCCCGCGATCATCCGACGCGCGGCAGTGCAGTCCAGCCGATGCGCGCGACGCCGTCGCGCGGGAAGTCTGCGCGCCAGGACATCAACGTCGCGTCCGTGCTGAACGGATAGCGCCGCTCGATCCGCGTGCCGGTGACGGGATCCGTCTCGCGCTCGGTGACGCGGCCGTCGGCCACGACGGCCTCGAGGTCGTCGAGCGCGTAGCGGCCCTCGACCGGAGCGACCGGTGCCTGCTTTGAAGCAGGCACCAGTCCTAGGTCCTCCACCACGTGGCGAATCAGCGCGGAGCCCCGCCACGAGTTCGTGAGGACGGCGAGGACGAGCTCACGCTCGGGGACGAGCAGGAGCAGCGACTGGAACCCGCCGATCGAGCCCTCGTGGTCGAGGATGCCGCCGTCGCGAGCCCACCAGCCGCACGCGTACTTCGCGCCGAGCGCGTCCGCGACGGGCTCGTGCAGCTGGGAATAGCCGCGGCAGTGGGCGAGGCCGTAGGTGACGAGGTCGTCGACCGTCGACCAGAGCCCGCCGCCGGGCCGGCGCGCCTCCGGATACGCGGGATCGGCGGTCGACCCGTCGGGGAGCGTGCCGAGGACGGCGTCCGGCGGCGGCTCGAAGCCCGTCGACGCCAGCCCGAGCGGCTCGAGCACCGTCTCGCGCAGCGCGGCGGAGTAGTCGGGGAAGCCGGAGCCCGCTTCCCAGTACCCGGCGTTCGAGTACGACCAGAGGCCCGTGCACTCGGGCGGCAGCGGCTCCGCCGACTCGGGCCGGTAGCCGGCCGTGTGCGAGAGGAGCGCGCGGGTGCGCTCGTCGAAGCGGCCGGTCTCCCAGAGGAGCGTCGCCGTGAACGACTTCGTGATCGAGGCGATGCGGAACGGCCGCTCCGCGGCGCCCGCCGACTCGGTCTTCCCGTCGACGTGGAGCGCCGCGGCGACCTCGGCGATGCCCGTCCGTTCCTGCGCCGCGGCGACCGATGCCCGCATCGAAAACATCGGTTCGCTACCCTACTGGCGACCCAGTCTCGGCTCGACGTGTCCTTCCTTCACGCGGGCGGGGGCTCGGGGGACGACAATCAAGGAGGCACACATGGCCCTCACCAAGGAAGCCAAGCAGGACCTGATCAAGAAGCACGGCCGCACCGAGTCCGACACCGGCTCGCCGGAGGTGCAGATCGCGATGCTCACCGAGCGGATCAACCAGCTGACGGAGCATCTGCGCACGCACAAGCACGACCACTACTCCCGCCGCGGCCTGCTCAAGCTCGTGGGGCGGCGACGCCGCTTCCTCAACTACCTGCAGAAGCACGACCTCGAGGGCTATCGCGCCCTCATCAAGGAGCTCGGCCTACGCCGCTAGCTCGAAGAAAACGGAGGGCGGAGGTTTGAGCGAGCTCCCTCGCACGGGAGCTGTCTCAAACTCCCGCCCTCCACAAGCACAGTGGAGGACAATCGAATGAGTATCGCGACCGAGCGCCGGGCGCAGGTCTCCGTTCAGATCGGGAACGAGGAGATCAGCTTCGAGACCGGCAAGCTCGCGAAGCAGGCGGACGGCGCCGTCGTCGTCCGCTCGGGCGACACGATGGTGCTCGCCACCGCCCAAGGACGCGCCGATGCGAAGGAGGGCGCCGACTTCTTCCCGCTCACGGTGGACGTCGAAGAGCGGATGTACGCCGCCGGCAAGATCCCGGGCGGCTTCTTCAAGCGCGAGGGGCGCCCCACGGAGCGGGCGATCCTGACCGCGCGCATGATCGACCGCCCGATCCGGCCGCTCTGGCCGAAGGGCTACCGGAACGAGGTGCAGTGCATCGCGACCGTGCTCAGCGCCGACATGGTCGTCGGGCACGACCTGCTCTGCATCAACGGCGTCAGCGCCGCACTGATGATCTCGCCGATGCCGTTCCTCGGCCCGGTCGGCGCGGTCCGTATCGGCCTGAACGAGGACGGCGACCTCACGGTCAACCCGACGCTCCAGGAGCAGCAGGAGTCGCCGCTCGACCTGCTCGTCGTCGGCACGAAGGACGGGCTGACGATGGTCGAGTGCGGCGCGAACGAGGTTCCCGAGGGGCGCCTCCTCGAGGCGTTCGAGCTCGCGCACAGCGAGATCCGGAAGCTGTGCGAAGCGCAGGAGGATCTCGCGCGGCAGGCCGGCAAGCCGAAGTGGCTCGACCTCGAGCTCGTCGCGGAGATCGAGCGCGACCACGGCCATTCCGTCTGGGAGCGGATCCAGCAGGTCGGCCTGAAGGAGGCCGGCGGGATCGTCGAGGAGATCCTCGACCAGCTCTGCCCGGCGCTCTCGATGGACTCGACCGACGAGGACATCACGAAGCAGCTCCAGGTCCGCGCCGCGCTGCAGACGCTGCTCGAGAAGCAGCGGACGGTGGCCGTCGAAGGCCAGGTGCGCGAGCAGTTCGAGAGCGAGTTGCGCGCGCTGACCGACGCAGAACAGGACTCGAAGCAGCTCAAGTCCGCGAAGCGGCACCTGCTGTTCGAGCACGTGGCGGAGACGGTGGAGCTGTCGTTCCCCGTCGGCCAGACCGTCGAGATCGGGATCGCGCCGGTGAAGGACTCGACGACGAAGTCGTACGTCAAGAAGGCGTGCGAGGCGATCTACAAGGACCTCGTCCGGAAGAAGATCGCGGTCGAGAAGCGCCGCCCGGACGGCCGCGGCACGGAGGAGATCCGTCCGATCGAGGTCGAGGTCGGCGTCAACCCGCGCTCGCACGGCTCCGGCCTGTTCACGCGCGGCCAGACACAGATCCTCTCGTCGCTCACGCTCGGCACCGCGAAGGAGGGGCAGCGGATCGACGACCTCTCCCTCGAGGAAGAGCGCCGCTACATGCACCACTACAACTTCCCGCCGTACTCGGTCGGGGAGACCGGCTTCATGCGCGGCCCGAAGCGCCGCGACATCGGCCACGGTGCGCTCGCGCAGCGCGCGCTCGAGGCGGTCATCCCACCGGCGGACGAGTTCCCCTACACGATCCGCATCGTCTCCGAGACGCTCGAGTCGAACGGCTCGTCGTCGATGGGCTCGGTCTGCGGCTCGACGTTGTCGCTGATGGACGCCGGTGTGCCGATCAAGGCGCCGGTCAGCGGCATTGCGATGGGCCTCGTCAAGGAGGGCGACGACTACGTCATCCTGACCGACATCCAGGGCGCGGAAGACCACCTGGGCGACATGGACTTCAAGGTCGCCGGGTCCCGCAACGGCATCACGGCGCTCCAGATGGACATCAAGATCACGGGCGTCACGCAGCAGATCATGAGCGACGCGCTGTCGCAGGCGCAGCGGGCGCGCGAGTTCATCCTCGACAAGATGCTCGAGGTGATTCCCGAGTCGCGCAGCGAGCTCGCTGCGAATGCACCGCGGATCACGTCGGTCAAGATCGACCAGGAGAAGATCGGCCTCGTCATCGGCAAGGGCGGCGAGACGATCCGCGGGCTCGAGTCGGACTACGAGGTGCAGATCGACATCGAGGAGGACGGGACGATCCTCATCTACGCGACCGACGGCACGAAGGCGGACGCCGCGATCGCCGCGATCAAGTCGCTGACGAAGGAGCCCGAGGTGGGCGACACCTACACGGGCAAGATCGTCAAGACGACGCAGTTCGGCGCGTTCGTCGAGCTGAAGAAGGGCACAGACGGCCTGCTCCACGTCTCGAACGTCGGGCCGGGCCGCGTCGCGCACATCGAAGACGTCATGCAGCGCGGCGACGTCGTCGACGTCGTCGTGCAGGAGGTCGACAAGGCCCGCGGCCGGATCGGCCTCAAGCTGATCAACAAGCACGAGGACGGCGGGCTCGTCTCCCCGGAGGAGCTGATCGAGCGGGCGAAGAATGCACCGCCGCGGCCGCCGGAGGAGGAGCGCCCGCGCCGCGACGGCGACCGTCGCGGCGGTCGCGGGGGCCGAGGCGGCCCGCGCGGCCCCCGCCGTGAGGGCGCGGGCGACCGGGAGTAACACGAAAGGGCGGTCGAGAGACCGCCCTTTTCTGTCGATAGCCCCGGTAATGGCTGCGGTGCCGCCCATCTCACCCCTGCGCGGCTTGCTCGAGGTCACGAAGCTCGTGCGCTCCGTCGAAGAGGTCCAGGAGCTGCTCGATGCGATCGCGCGGACGATCTCCGACGCGCTCGGCTTCCGAACTGTCGTCATCAACCTCTACCGGCCGGCCTGGGACGACTTCGTCGTCACGACGGTGTACGGCAACGACGCCGCGCGGGAGATGCTGCTCGGCACCCGGCGCATGCTCGCCGAGTGGGACGACCTGATCAGCGACCGCTTCAACCGCCGCGGCGCCTACGTCGTGCTCGCGGGAACCTACGACTGGAGCGCAGACTCGGAGAGCTACATCCCCGAGCTCGAGCCATCCGACGACGACGGCGCGTGGCATCCCGAGGACGCGCTCTTCCTGCCGATGCGGCACTCGAGCGGCCATCTGCTCGGCATCCTCTCCGTCGACGAGCCGGTCAGCGGCCGGCGCGCGACGGACGAGGAGCTGGACGTTCTCGTGTCGTTTGCCGAGCACGCGGCGCTCGCCGTCCAGTCGGCGCAGGAGCGCGCGGAGGCCGACAGCCATCAGATCGCCCTCGAGCAGCTCCTGACGGTCTCTTCGTCGCTCGTCTCCGAGGCGAGCGTCGACGAGATCCTCCGGCTCGTGTGTGCCGGCGTGCACGACGCGCTCGGCTTCGAGAACGTGATCGCATCGCTGCGCGAGCCGTCGGGGCGGCTGTCCGTGCGCGCGTCGCGCGGCTTCAGCGAGACGCAGATCGCGGCGGCCGACAGCGTGATGTACGACGAGATCGTCGGTCTGATCGATCCGGAGTTCGAGGTCCAGGGGTGCTACCTGCTCCCGAGCGACGCCGCGCAGCACCGCCTGCGGCGCGCGACGAAGCGTCCGCTCTATCTCTCGCAGCTCAACGGGAGCGGGCCGTGGGCCTGGAACCACCACTGGCTCGTCGTTCCCCTGCGCGCCGAGAACGGCGACGTCATCGGCGTGCTCTGGGCAGACGAGCCGCGGGACCGGCTGCTGCCGTCGCCGGACAAGCTGCAGGCGCTCCGGGTCTTCGCGAACCAGGCGACCGCCGCGGTCCTCTCGTCGCAATACGTGAACGAGCTGCGCTTCCTCGCCGACCACGACCCGCTCACGCGCCTGCTCAACCGGCGCGCGTTCATCGACCGGCTCGACGGCGAGGTCGGACGGGCGCGCCGGTACGGCCGCAGCTTCGGGCTCGTGCTCTGCGACCTCGACGGCTTCAAGGAGCTGAACGACCGCCACGGCCACCTGGCGGGCGACGAGGCGCTCCAGCGGTTCGGGCAGACGCTCATCGCCTCCCTGCGGAAGGGCGACGAGGCCTTCCGGATCGGCGGCGACGAGTTCGCCCTCATGCTGGCCGAGGCGAGCGAGGACGATGCGCGCGAGGTCGTCGACCGGATCAACGCGCAGGTCGAGGGGCTGCGGGCGAGCTTCGGCGTGGCCTCGTGCCCGGAGCACGCAACCGACGCGCAGACGCTCTTCAGGCTCGCCGACGAGGCGCTCTACGAGGCCAAGCGCAACGGCAGCGGCCTCCAGTTCGTGGCCTAGACTCGCCTGATGCAGAAGTACGTGCTGTCGGAGCTCGACTCGGGCGAGCGGGTGATCTCCGAGAAGGTGCCGAGCGTCCGCTCGGTCTCGATCGGCTTCTGGATCGGCGCCGGGTCTCGCGACGAGAAGGACGACCGCGCAGGCGTCTCCCATTTCATCGAGCACCTGCTGTTCAAGGGATCGCGGAACTACGACGCGCAGCAGATCGCCGAGACGTTCGACGCGATGGGCGCCGAGCTGAACGCGGCGACCTCGCGCGAGCACACCGTCGTCTACTCCCGCGTTCCGGATCGCCACGTCGAGGAGGCGATCGCGGTGATGACGGACATGGTCTTCGCGCCGCAGTTCTCCGAGCTCGACCAGGAACGCGAGGTCGTGCTCGAGGAGATCGCGATGTACGAGGACGCGCCGCAGGATCTCGTCCATGACCTCTTCTCCGAGGCGGTGTTCGGCCGCCACGCGCTTGGTCGGCCGGTGATCGGGACGGCCGATGTCATCTCGACGATCTCGCGCCGCTCGATCGGCGCGTACCACCGCGCGATGTACACGGGCGCGAACATCGTCGTCGCTGCGGCGGGGAACGTCACGCACGACAAGCTCGTGGCGCTGCTGCAGCGCTTCGAGCACAACGGCACGGCGCACGGCCGCACGCCGACGCGCCGTCCGCTCGTGCGCATGCCTGCGCCCGGCCTGCGCTTCCAGCGCAAGGACACCGAGCAGTACCACCTGTGCGTCGGCGCTCCCGGCATCTCGCGCTCGGACCGGCGCCGCTTCGCGGCGTCGCTGCTCGACGGCATCCTCGGCGGTTCGGCGTCGTCGCGGCTCTTCCAGGAGATCCGCGAGAAGCGCGGGATGGCGTACTCCGTCTACTCGTTCGCGTCGCAGTACACCGACACCGGGCTGATCGGCGTCTACGTCGGGACGCGCGAGGAGAACCTCGCGCAATGCGTGGAGATCTGTGTCGATCAGGTCGCCGACATCGCCGGCGGCAACCTCCGCGCGGGCGAGCTCGAGCGGGCGAAGGAGTCGCTGAAGGGCCGGATCATGCTGTCGATGGAGTCGACCTCCAACCGCATGAGCCGGCTCGGCAAGTCGGTGATCACCGAGACCGAGCTGATGACGTTCGACCGGATCTTCGCGGAGATCGACGCGGTGGAGCCGGACGAGCTCGCCGAGCTCGCCGGCGTGCTGCTGAGCCCGGCGGGGCTGTCCGCGGCCGGCGTCGGGCCGGACGAGGACCGGTTCCGGAATGCCGTCGAGCGCGCGAACCCCGTGCTGCTCGTCGCGGCATGAACATCGCGTTCTTCGGTGCGGAAGGGAAGGTCGGCCGTGCGCTCGTCCCGGTGCTGGAACGCGCCGGCCATACGGTGCGTGGGATCGAGATCGGCGATGCCGTCGACGTCGCGGGCCTCGACGCGTGCGTCGACTTCACGACACCGGACGCCGCGGCGGAGAACACGCGCGCAGCGCTCGAACAGGGCGTCTCGTGCGTGGTCGGGACGACCGGCTGGGACCCGCAGCCGCTCGACGCCGTCGCCCGCGAACGCGGCGTGACGCTCTTCGTCGCGCCGAACTTCTCGATCGGAGCCGTCTTGATGATGCGCTTCGCCGCCGAGGCGGCTGCGTTTTTCCCGCGCGCGGAGATCATCGAGCTTCACAACGAGGCGAAGAAGGACGCGCCGTCGGGGACTGCGGCCGCGACGGCGAAGCTGATCGGCAACGACCCGCAGGTTCACTCGGTGCGGCTGCCGGGCCTCGTCGCGCACCAGGAGGTGATCTTCGGCGGCGAGGGCCAGCTGCTGACGATCCGTCACGACACGACGGCCCGCGAGTCGTTCGCGGACGGCGTCCTGCTCGCGTTGGCGAAGCTGCCGGAGCTGCCCCCGGGACTAACGGTCGGGCTCGACGCGTTGCTCTAGGCATGTCGCTCACCACAGGCCAAGGCCCGTTCTCCAAGGAGCCGGCCGGCCGCTTCAACGTGGAGATCGAGCCGCCGACCGGCGCGGTCATCTACTTCGATCCGGTGCCCCAGCGGATCCGAGCGCTCTTCGCCGGGGAGACCGTGGTCGACTCGACAAACGCGAAGCTCCTGCACGAGACGGGGCACCTGCCCGTCTACTACTTCCCGCTCGGCGACGTCCGCGAGGACCTGCTCGAGCGAAGCGAGAAGCGCACGCGCTGCCCGCACAAGGGGCAGGCCGGCTACTGGTCGCTTCGCGTCGGCGCGCGGACAGCGCCCGACGCCGTCTGGGGATACGAGGACCCGATCGAGCCGGCGAGCTTCCTCCGCGGGCACGTCGCGCTCTACTGGCACGTCGCCGACGAGTGGTTCGCCGAGGACGAGCAGCTCTTCGGTCACGCGCGCGACCCGTACACGCGCATCGACGTCTACCGCACGTCGCGGCGTGTGCAGGTGAGCGTCGGCGGAGAGGTCGTCGCCGACAGCGTCCGCACCCGGGCGCTCTTCGAGACCGGGCTGCCGACGCGGTACTACTTCCCGCCCGACGATGTGAGGCTCGATCTGCTCGAGCCGAGCGCGAAGCGGACGCGGTGTGCGTACAAGGGCTCCGCGTCCTACTGGCACGTCCTCGCCGGCGGCGAGCTGCACGACGATCTCGCCTGGACGTACGCGAATCCGCAGCACGATGCCGAGCGCGTCCGCGACTCGATCGCGTTCTTCAACGAGCGCGTCGACCTGGACGTCGACGGCGTGCGCGAGGAACGGCCGCGCACGCAATGGTCACGCTGACATGATTCCGGCATGGCGGGCCAAGCGGCCGAGCTCGTCTTCGACGAGGCGACGAAGCGCTACGGTGACCACCCGCCGGCGGTCGACCGCCTCTCGCTGACCGTCCCCGCAGGCGAGATCTGCGTCCTCGTCGGGCCCTCGGGCGGCGGCAAGACGACCGCGCTGAAGCTCGTCAACCGGCTGATCCCTCTCACGAGCGGCGACATCCGCATCGACGGCCGCAGCATCGAGGAGCAGGACGTCACGCAGCTGCGCCGGGGCATCGGCTACGTCATCCAGAACGTCGGCCTCTTCCCGCACCAGACGGTCGAGGCGAACATCGGCACCGTGCCGCGCCTGTACGGCCGCGACCGGAAGTGGATCCGTGAGCGCGCCCGGGAGCTGCTCGAGCTCGTCGGCCTGGATCCGTCCTACGCGAAGCGCTATCCGAGCTCGCTCTCCGGCGGTCAGCGGCAGCGCGTCGGCCTCGCGCGAGCGCTCGCCGCGGACCCGCCGCTGCTCCTGATGGACGAGCCGTTCAGCGCGATCGACCCGATCGTGCGCGCGCGGCTCCAGGACGAGTTCCTCCGGCTGCAGCGCGAGGTGCGGAAGACGGTGGTCTTCGTCACCCACGACGTCGACGAGGCGATCAAGGTCGGCGACCGGATGGCGATCCTCCGCGAGGGCGGGAAGCTCGCACAGTACGACTCTCCGGCATCGATCCTCCAGCAGCCCGCGGACGAGTTCGTGGCGCAGTTCGTCGGTGCCGATCGCGCACTGAAGGCGCTCTCGCTGCGCACGCTGGCCGAGCTGCCGTTGCAGACGGCGCACGACGGCGCGCCGAGCCTCCCGGGCAGCACGACGCTCCGTGACGCGCTCGCACTCCTTATCGCCGAGCGACGCGAGACGCTGAACGTCACCGCCGACGGCGGCGAGGCGATCGGAAGCGTTGCGCTCGAGGATCTCCTCCGGTGATCATCGCGACGCCGCCAGTCATCCCGAACTTCGGCAGCGCGTCGAAGTGCGAGCAGGACAACGGCTGGTGGTGCACCGACTGGCTGCACCAGCACTGGGGCGACACGCTGCAGCCGGCGCTCGTCCAACACGTCGAGCTGTCGGCGATCGCCGTCGGCATCGGCTTCGGGATCGCCTTCGTGCTCGCGCTCACGGGCTACCGCTATCGCTTCCTCGATCCGCCGATCGGCGCCGTCGCCGACTTCCTCTACACGATCCCGAGCCTCGCGCTCTTCCAGCTGCTCGTCCCGATCACGGGCCTGACCGTGACGACGGTCGAGATCGCGCTCGTCAGCTACACGCTGCTCATCCTGTACCGGAACATGGTCGCCGGGCTGCGCTCGGTTCCCGACGAGGCGCTCGAGGTCGCGCGCGGGATGGGGTTGACGCGGACGCAGACGTTCTTCCGCGTCGAGCTGCCGCTCGCGGTGCCGGCGATCGTCGCCGGCCTCCGGATCGCCGCGGTCTCGACGATCTCGATCGCGACCGTCGCCGCCTTCGTCATCCCCAAGGGCCTCGGGCGGCCGATCTTCATCGCACTCGAGCAGAATCTCTTCAAGACCGAGATCCTCGCCGCCGGCGCGCTCGCGATCGCGCTCGCGCTCGTGTCCGACGTCGTGCTCGTGCTGATGCAACGCGTCCTGACGCCGTGGAGCCGCGCGTGACGCTCGCCGCGCAGTTTCACCCGGGCACGTTCATCGACGCCTTCCGCTTCATCGGCGACAACGCCGGGCTCCTGCTGAGCAAGACCGGGCAGCACCTCGAGCTCTCGTCGACGGCACTCGGCATCGCCCTCGTGCTCGCGTTGCCGCTCGGGCTGTGGCTCGGCCACAAGCATCGCGGGCTCTTGCTCGCGCTCGGCGTGTCGAGCGTCGGACGCGCGCTGCCGAGCCTCGTTCTGATCGCGTTCGGCCTCACCGTTCTCGGCATCGGCTTCTGGAACAACACGGCCGCGCTGACGGTGCTCGCGATCCCGTCGATCCTCACGAACGCGTACTTCGCCATCGACGGCGTCGATCGCGACGTCGTCGAGGCGGCGCGCGGAATGGGTCTCTCGGAGCGGCAGATCCTCCTGCGCGTCGAGCTGCCGCTCGGTCTGCCGCTCGTCATGGCCGGTATCCGCATCGCCGCGATCTTCGTGATCGCGACCGCCACGATCGCGGCGATCGCCGGCGGCGGCGGCCTCGGCGAGATCATCGTCAACCAGGCGAGCTACGGCCTGGAGGGGGTCGTCGGCGCGGCGTACTGCGTCTCGGCGCTGACGCTGCTCGCGGCAGTCTTGCTCAGTCTCGTAACGAAATTCGTGTCGCCCAGACCTGAACCGAAGACATAAGGTCCGCGAAGGAAGGCAAACCGTCTTCGGACCGAAGGGAGGGCAAGTGGTACGGAAGCACACGCGCCGCGCGGCAAAGGCCGCCTACGCGGTCTCACTGGCAGTCGCGATTGTCATCGGCCTTACCACCGCTGCGGCAGGGTCCGCGGCAGGCAAGCCGACGGTGACCATCGGGACGAAGAACTTCACCGAGCAGTATGTGCTCGGCGAGCTCTACAAGCAGGCGCTGCAGGCGAAGGGCTACAAGGTCGTGGACAAGAGCAACATCGGCAGTTCCGAGGTGATCGACACCGCGCTCAAGAGCGGCAAGATCAACTTCTACCCGGAGTACACGGGCGTCATCGTCACCGACCTGGCGAAGGAGCCGTTCCCGAAGAGTGCATCGGCCACATACGCGGCCGCGCTGAAGTGGGAGCAGAAGCGCGGCTTCACGCTCCTCCAACCGACGCCGTTCTTCGACTCGGACGGCTTTGTGATGTTGAAGTCGACAGCGCGCAAGCTCGGTGTCAAGACGATCGCCGACATGAAGAAGGTCAAGTCGTTCTCGTACGCGGGGTTCCCCGAGTGCAGGACGCGCATCACCTGCCTGCTCGGGCTGAAGAACATCTACGGCCTCAAGCAGGTGAAGTTCGTGCCGCTCGCGAGCATCAGCGTGTACACGCTGCTCGACGACGGCAAGATCACGGCCGGCGACGGGTTTTCGACCGATCCGCAGCTGCAGACGGGGAAGTACGTGACGCTCACGGACACCAAGCACATCTTCGGCTTCCAGAACGTCGCGCCCGTGCTGACGAAGGCCTTGGCCGCCGATCCCAAGCTCGTGAAGATCGTCAACGCGGTGTCCGCCAAGCTGACGGTTCCCGCGATCGCGGCGATGAACAAGGCGGTGGCGGTCGACAAGAAGTTGCCGTCGGCGGTCGCCAGGGCGTTCCTGAAGGCGAACGGCCTCGGCTAGGAAGCTCATCGTCCTCGGCGGAGGGTCGCCCGGCGAGCATTTCGTCGGCGCCCTCCGCCGGCTGGACCAGGACTCCGAGGTCACGCTCGTCGA
>Ga0182008_10001323_pt1 | contig 16876 bp, 14 predicted proteins | sample Sormic07211129_1_FD_120482 | JGI IMG/M metagenome (GOLD analysis project Ga0182008, IMG submission 120482) | Rhizosphere microbial communities from Sorghum bicolor, Mead, Nebraska, USA - 072115-129_1 metaG | ecosystem: Host-associated > Plants > Roots > Rhizosphere | place: USA: Nebraska...
GTGGAAGAAGGCGTCGTGGCTGGCGGCGGCGTGGCTCTGCTGCGTGCCAAGCAAGCCGTGGGCGACTCGATCAAGGGCGACAACGCCGACCAGGACGCCGGCATCAAGCTGGTGCTCAAGGCCGTCGAAGCCCCCCTGCGCGAAATCGTGAACAACGCCGGTGGCGAAGCTTCGGTGGTGGTGAACGCTGTGTTGGCCGGCAAGGGCAACTACGGTTTCAACGCTGCGAACGACACCTACGGCGACATGCTCGAACTGGGCATCCTGGACCCGACGAAGGTCACCCGCACCGCACTGCAGAACGCAGCTTCGGTCTCCTCGCTGCTGCTGACGACCGAAGCCATGGTCGCCGAAGCACCGAAGGACGAAGCTGGCGCCGGCGGCGGCATGCCCGACATGGGTGGCATGGGCGGCATGGGCGGCATGGGGATGTAATTGGCTCGCCCCCCGGGGCGGCGGCGCACTTCGTGTCGCCTTGCCCTCCCCCCTACCGGGGGGCAACACCTGCGGCCCGGCGAAGCCGGTTCCGCGGTGTTCCACGAAGGGGGGCGAACTGATTGCGGTCTTCCGACCCGAAAGCCCTGCAGCGCAAGCTGCAGGGCTTTTTCTTTGGTCATCGCCAAGGCGAGCGCGGTACTTCGTGTCGCCTACGCCCTCCCCCTTCCGGGGGCAACACCAGCGGCCCGGCGAAGCCGGTTCCGCGGTGTTCCACGAAAAAGGGGGCAGCTATTGCGGTCCTAGCGACCCGAAAGCCCTGCAGCGCAAGCTGCAGGGCTTTTTTCATGGGCGCGCGGATCGGGCATCGGGTTGCGGGACACTTCGCATTCCAACGACGGAGACATGCTCATGAACGCCAGACCGATTCCTTCGCTTCCACGTCGACGCTCCGTGCTGGCCGCTCTCGCGCTGGCCGCCGGCGGCGCGGGCTGGCTGTTCGCGCGGCCGGCACTGGCCGCCGAGGCGGCGACCGTGGTGCCGGCACCCATCACCGACCCGGCCGTGGCCTCGGGCGACACCGAGGCGGTCGCGGTGCTGGCGGGCGGCTGCTTCTGGGGCGTGCAGGGGGTGTTCCAGCGCGTCAAGGGCGTGAGCAGCGCGGTGTCGGGCTATGCGGGCGGCGCGGAGCACACGGCCAAGTACGAGGCCGTGGGCCTGGGCGACACCGGCCATGCCGAGGCGGTGCGCATCCGCTACGACCCGCGGCAGATCAGCTTCGCGCGGCTGCTGCAGATCTTCTTCTCGGTGGCGCACGACCCGACGCAGCTCGACCGGCAAGGGCCCGACACCGGCACGCAGTACCGCTCGACCGTGTTCGCGCAGAACCTCGAGCAGGCGCGCATCGTGCAGGCCTACATCGCGCAGCTGACGCAGGCCCGCACCTTCGGCAACCTGCCGATCGTGACCACCATCGAGCTGCAGAAGCGCTTCTTCCCCGCCGAGGCCTACCACCAGGACTACCTGACGCGGCACCCCGACGATCCCTACATCGTGGCCAACGACCTGCCGAAGATCGCCGATCTCAAGCGCCTGTTCCCCCAAGCCTACCGCGCGCAACCCGCGCTGGTCGGCAAGAGCGCCTGAGCCTCTTCTTGCTCAGCGCGGGAAGCAGGGCCTGAGCGCGCGGTAGAGCGCCTGGAAGCGCGCATGCCGTGCGCGGTGCCCGGCCTGCTGCGCGGCCTCGGGGACGAAGCGCCGGCGCAGTTCGGGCGCGCGGCACACCGCCTCGACGCGGCCGCCATCGGCCAGCCAAGCCAGCCGCGCGGCACCGAGGGCGCCGCCGGCCTCGCCGCCTTCGCCCAGCGCCAGCGGCACCTCGAGGATGTCGGCCAGCAACTGGGCCCACCAGGCGCTGCGCGCGCCGCCGCCGACCAGCGCCAGGTCGCCCTGCGGCGGCTGCAGCGTGTCGAGGCCGTCGCGCAGGCCGAAGCTCACGCCCTCGGCCACCGCGTAGGCGATGTCGGCCGGGCCGTGCGCATGCGTGAGGCCGAAGAGCAGGCCCTGCGCCTGCGCATCGTTGTGCGGTGAACGCTCGCCCGACAAGTAGGGCAGGAACAGCGGCGCCGCGGCGCGCGCGGGGGCATCGAGCCCGGCCGCGGCCGCCAGCAGCGCGGCCTCGTCGGCGAAACCGAAGGCGCGCACCGCCCAGCTCAGCGCGCTGGCGGCCGACAGCATCACCGACATCTGGTGCCAGCGGCCCGGCAGCGCATGGCAGAAGGCGTGCACCGCCTGTGCCGGGTTGGGCGCGAAGCGATCGGTGGCGACGAAGATCACACCCGAGGTGCCCAGCGAGACGAAGCCCTGCCCCGGCGCCACCACGCCCATGCCGATCGCGCTGGCCGCGTTGTCGCCCGCGCCGCCGGCGATCGCGACCCGCGGGCCCAGGCCCCAGCGCGCGGCCAGGTCCGGCGACAGCACGGCCGACACCGCGCTGCCTTCGACCAGCCGCGGCATGTGCGCGCGCGTGAGCCCGGTGGCGGCCAGCAGTTCGTCCGACCAGTCGCGCGCGCCCACGTCGAGCCACAAGGTGCCGGCCGCGTCGGACATGTCGCTCGCCATCTCGCCGCTCAGGCGCCAGCGCAGCCAGTCCTTGGGCAGCAGCACGTGGGCGGTGCGGGCGAACAGCGCGGGCTCGTGCGCGCGCACCCACAGCAGCTTGGGCGCGGTGAAGCCGGGCATCGCGAGGTTGCCCGCGATCTCGCCCAGACGCGGCACCGCGGCGGCGAGTTCATCGCACTGCGCGGCGCTGCGGCCGTCGTTCCAGAGGATCGCGGGGCGCAGCACCTCGCCGGCCGCATCGAGCAGCACGGCGCCGTGCATCTGGCCCGACAGGCCGATCGCGCGCACCCGCGCCAGCGCCTCGGCATGCGCGGTGCGCAGCGCCTGCATCACGGTCTCGAGCGCGCCCCACCATTGCGCAGGGTCCTGCTCCGACCACAGCGCCTGCGGCCGGCTGACGGTCAAGGGTGCGCGCGCCACGCCGACGATGCGGTGGTCGTCCGCGAGCAGCAGCGCCTTCAGCTCGGAGGTGCCGAGGTCGAGTCCCAGGTACATCGAAATTCCTTGGGCCACCGGGGCCCTGTCATCCTGTCTGTTCGTGAAACACCGCGGGTCCGGCTCCGCCGGCCCGCCGGTGTTGCCCCCGGACGGGGGAAGGCGAAGCGACACGCAGTGCGCGAGCCCTCGGGGGCGGGCTAAGTGTTGCCTCCAAAGCGGCTGTCCGCCTGGCGGCGGAATTCGCTCGGCGTCATGCCCTTCACCTCGAGGAAGCGCCGGTTGAAATTGGCGACGTTGTTGAAGCCCACCTGGTAGCAGATGTCGGTCACGTAGTGGTCGGTCTGCATCAGCAGGTGGCAGGCGTTGTTGATGCGCACGCGGTTCACGAAGTCGGTGAAGCTGTTGCCGGTGGCGCGGCGGAAGTAGCGGCTGAAGCGGCTCTCGCTCATGCCCAGTTCGGCCGCCACCTCGGCCATCGCGATCGGCTCGGCCACGTTGTCGGTGATGCGGTTGACGATGGCGTTGATGCGATCGACCTCGGCGTCGCCCTCGGCGCCCTTCATCTGCACGCTCGACAGCAGCCGGTAGTCGGTGCAGTCCGCCAGGTCGGCCAGGAACTCGCAGAAGGCCGCGAGCCGGCGCAGGCCGTGCGTGGCCTTGACCTGGTGCCAGTGGCGCTCGGCCTGCTCCGACAGGCCGAAGAACTCGATGCCGTGCCGCGCGCGCTCGAGCAGCAGCTGCACCTCGCCCAGCTCGGGAATCTGGCGCGCGGCCTCGGCCACCGGGTCGTGGCGGAACTGGATCACCAGGTCGCGCGTGGGCACGCCGGCATCGGGCGTGTCGAGCGAGATCCAGTTGTGCGGCAGCCGCGGCCCGCACAGCACCAGGTGGCCGGGCTGGAAGGGGCCGATCCAGTCGCCGACGAAGGCCTTGCCGGAGGTCGAGGTGATCAGGTGCAGCTCGTACTCGTCGTGGCAGTGCCAGCGCGCCAGCGGGCTCGGGTAGCCGTGCGCCAGGCAGCGCACCCAGCCGGCTTCCGCGGGCGCCTCGTAGCCGAGCGCCGGCGAGCGCGCGAGGTCGTGCTCGAGTTCGGGTTCGCGCTGACGGGGAAGGGATCGCATAGGTTGCGGGGCTGCCGGGCCGTGCTCAGCTCATCACACTACCACCGTCGACGTTGAGCGTCTGCGCCGTGATGTAGCGGGCCTCGTCGCTGGCCAGAAACACCACCGCGCCCGCCATGTCGCCGGGCGTGCCCATGCGGCCCAGCGGCACCGCCAGGCCGACCTGGCGCTTCTTCTCGCCCAGCGGCAGCTTCTCGTAGCGCGCGAACAGCGCGTCCACGCCGGCCCACATGGGCGTGTCGACCACGCCCGGCGCGATGCCGTTGACGCGGATGCCGTGCGGTGCCATCGCCAGCGCCGCGCTCTGCGTGTAGCTGATCACCGCGGCCTTGGTCGCGCAGTAGTGCGACACCAGCGCCTCGCCGCGCCGCCCGGCCTGCGAGGCCAGGTTGACCACCGACGCGCCCGGCGTGCCGGCCTCGACCATGTGCTGCAGCACCGCCTGCATGGTGAAGAACATGCCCTTGACATTGACGGCGAACAGCCGGTCGAAGGAGGCTTCGTCGCTCTCGAGCAGCGGCGCCATGTCGAACACCGCCGCGTTGTTGACCAGCGTGTGCAGCGCGCCGAAGCGGGCCTGCGCGGTGGCCAGCATGCGGGCCACGGCCGCGCGGTCGGTCACGTCGGCCGCAATGTAGGCCAGCGTGTCGGGATGACTGGCCGCGAGCGTGCGCACCGCCGCGGGCGCGTCGGCCTCGCGGTCGACCACGCTGCAGCGCGCGCCTTCGGCCAGGCAGGCCTGCACGATCGCGAGGCCGATGCCGCCGCCCGCGCCGGTCACCAGCACATGGCGGCCGGCCAGGCGGCCGGAAGTGGAATTCGTCATGCCTGTTCCTTGGAAGAATGATTCAGCGCCGCGTCGAGTTCGGCCCGCGTGGGCGGCGCCGCGCCCGCGCGCGTGCAGTTGAGCGCGGCCGCGGTGACCGCGAAGCGCAGCACGGTGTGCCAGGCTTCATCGCCCAGCGCATCGAGCTGCGCGGCGTGTTCGACGCCTTGCGCCAGCAGCGCGACCGACAGCGCGGCCGCGAAGGCATCGCCCGCGCCGATGGTGTCGACCACCTGCACGGAAGGCGGTCGGACGTCGACCGGCGCCCGGCCCGCGCGGTACAAGGTGACGCCCTCGCCGCCGCGCGTGAGCAGCACCGCGCGCGGGCCCGGGCCCTCGTTAGATGCCAGAAGGCTCGCGGCCGAATCGCCCGGCGCGCGGCCCGGCGCGATGTGCGCGGCGTCCTCGTCGCTGAGCTTGAGCAGGTCGCAGGCCGCGACCCAGCGCGGCAGTTGGGCACGGTAGCCCGCCATGTCGGGGATCAGGCTGGGCCGCACGTTGGGATCGAAGAGCACGATGCGCTGTCCGCGCTGGGCCTCGACCAGCGCCGTGATGCGGCCGGCCGCGGGCTCGGTCAGCAGCGAGATGGCGCCGAAGTGCAGGTAGCGGCAGCTGTCGGGCAAGGCGGGCAGCGGATCGGGCGCCCAGCGCGTGTCGGCCGTGCCCTGGGTGTAGAAGGCGTAGCGGTTGGTCTCTGGCGTGCGTTCGACGAAGGCGAGTGTCGAGGGCGCGTCGCTGCGCAGCACGAAGCGGGTGTCGACGCCGTTGCGCTGCAGGTGCTGCAGCAGCCGCTCGCCGAACAGGTCGGTCGAGAGCTGCGTGATGAAGCCCGTGGGCTCGCCCAGGCGCGCCGCGGCGATGGCGCCGTTGGCGGGCGCGCCGCCCTCGTGGCCTTCGAAGCGCAGGCCTTCGATGGCGGTGAAATCGATCAGGGCTTCGCCGACGAATGCGATGCGCATGGCTCAGCCCTCCTGCGCGACGAAGGCGTCCACGCGCCGGCTCGCGCGCCGCAGCGCATCGACCAGCCGCGGGTCGCTGGCCAGCGGGCCCCACAGCGCGCGGTCGGCGCCGAAGGCGGCCACCGGGTCGGCCGCGTCGCAGATCGCATGCGCCAGCGCCGGGTCCATGCCCTGGTCCTGGTAGACGTAGGGCAGCTGCCCCGCATGCCAGCGCTGTAGGAAGGCCAGGAACAGCGCGGGCAGCATGGCCACGCTGTCGATGGTTTCGCCGCGCGCGAGCCGCTCGCGCACCGTGGGCGCGATGAAGCCGGGGATCTTCGAGAAGCCGTCCATCGCGACGCGCTGGTTGGTGTCGCGGATGGCGGGGTTGCCGAAGCGCTCGAGCACCACGTCGCGGTAGGCCGGCAGGTCGACCGGGCTCGGTGCGCCGGGCGCGCCCAGCACCGGGATCACGTCGTCGGTCACGTAGTCGTAGGCCATCCGGCGGATCGCGGGCCGGTGCGTGCCCTCGTGGATGAACTGCAGCCCGACCAGGGTCCCGGCCCAGGCGATGCAGCTGTGGGTGGCGTTGAGCAGCCGGATCTTGGCCTCCTCGTAGGGCTGGACCGAAGCCACCAGCTCGACGCCCACCCGCTCCCAGGCGGGCCGGCCCGCTGCGAAGTCGTCCTCGATCACCCACTGGATGAAGCTCTCGGCCGTGACCGGCGCGGCATCGTCCATGCCCGTGGCCGCGCGCACGCGTTCGCGCAGCTCGGGCGGCGGCCGCGGCGTGATGCGGTCGACCATCGCGTTGGGGCAGGTGGTGTTCGCCTGCACCCAGTCGCGCAGGGCGGTGTCGCCGCTGCGCGCGATGAACTCGAGCAGGCCGTGGCGGAAGCGCTCGCCGTTGTGGCGCAGGTTGTCGCAGTTGAGCAGCGTGAGCGGGCCCGCATTCGCAGCCCTGCGCGCGCGCAGCAGGGCACAGAGCGCGCCGTAGACCGTCTGGCCGGCTTCGCCCTGGCGTGCGCGCTCGATGTCCGCGGCCAGTTCGGCGAAGGACAGGTCGAGTGCGCCCTTGGCATCGAGGTAGTAGCCGGCCTCGGTCACGGTGAAGGACACGATGCGGGTCGCGGGGTCGGCGCCGCAGGCGATCACCGCGGCCAGCGTGGGCTCGTAAGGCAGCACGCGGCGGATCGCCGTGATGCGTTCGTAGTGGTAGGCGCCGGCCGGTGTCACGGTCTCCAGCGTGTAGGCGCCACCCTGGGCCTGCAGCGCGGCCAGCACCTCGGCCATGTCGGCGCGCAGGTTGGCGCCGACCAGCGACCAGCGCGTGTCGCCCTGGTCGATGAGCCGCTGCAGGTAGACCGCCTGGTGGGCGCGGTGGAAGGAGCCCAGCCCCAGGTGCAGCACCACGAGGTCGGTGTCCGGCACGGTTGCGAGTGTCACGTCGAGCTTTCGGATGAAGAAGAAGACAAAAGGAATTCAGGCCGCGAGCGCCTGGCCCTGGCGGTCGAACAGATGCAGCACCGTGGGGTCGAGCTCGACGCCCACGTCGTCGCCCACGCGCAGCGGCGTGCGCTCGTTCTGGCGCGCGATCAGCGGCACGCCGTCGACGTCGACGTGGATCAGCGTGTCGGCGCCCAGCGCCTCGACCAGGTCGACCCGGCCGGGCACGCCCGCACCGTGGCCCGGGTGCACCTGCAGGCCCTCGGGCCGCACGCCGAGGAAGCCGTCGGTCGGCAGCCGGCCGCCGGTCTTCGAGGAGAAGCTGGGGATGGCCGCGGCCGGCACCATGTTCATCGAGGGCATGCCGATGAACTGCGCGACGAAGCGGTTCACCGGATGGTCGTAGAGCTCCATCGGCGTGCCGACCTGCTCGATCACGCCGTCCTTGAGCACCACCACGCGGTCGGCCAGCGTCATGGCCTCGACCTGGTCGTGCGTCACGTAGATGCTGGTGGCGCCCAGGGCGACGTGCAGCTTGTGGATCTCGACCCGCGTGTTGCCGCGCAGCGCCGCGTCGAGGTTGGACAGCGGCTCGTCGAACAGGAAGACCTTGGGCGCGCGCACGATCGCGCGGCCGATGGCCACGCGCTGGCGCTGGCCGCCCGAGAGTTCCTTGGGCGTGCGGGCGAGGTACTGCGTGAGGTTGAGCTGCTCGGCCGCATGCGCGACCTTCCTGCGGATCTCGTCCTTGGGCACGCCCGCCAGCTTGAGCGCGAAGGACATGTTGTCGGCCACGCTCATGTGCGGATAGAGCGCATAACTCTGGAACACCATCGCCAGGTCGCGCTTGCCCGAGGCCAGGTTCGTGATGTCCTTGCCGTCGAGCATCAGCTGGCCGCTGGTGGTGGGCTCTAGCCCGGCAATCAGCCGCAGCAGCGTGGACTTGCCGCAGCCCGAAGGCCCGACGAAGACGATGAACTCGCCCTTCTGGATCTCGAGGTTCACGCCGCGGATGATGTGCGCGTCGCCGAAGCTCTTCTGGATGTTCTTGAGTTCGAGGTAGGCCATTCAAAACTCCTTGATTGCGGATGAGCAGGCTGACGAGACGCCTGCACGGATCGCAGGCGCCCAGCCCGATGCGGGAGCTGCCGCGGAACCGGCTTTGCCGGGCCGCTGGCAGCGCCCCCTCGAGGGGGTTGGCGAAGCGACACGCAGTGCGCGAAGACTGGGGGTGTTCATTTCACGGCGCCGAAGGTCAGGCCTTGCACCAGTTGTTTTTGGCTGAACCAGCCAAACACCACGATCGGCGCGATGGCCATCAGCGAGGCCGCGGACAGCTTGGCCCAGAACAGGCCTTCGGGGCTCGAGTACTGCGAGATCAGCGTGGCCAGCGTGCCGGCCTTGGCCGAGACCAGGTTGAGCGCCCAGAAGGCCTCGTTCCAGCTCAGCACCAGGCACAGCAGGCCGGTCGACGCGAGGCCGCCCACCGAGAGCGGCAGCACCACGTGGCGGAACTCGGTCCAGAGGCTGGCGCCGTCCATGCGCGCGGCCTCGAGGATCTCGTTGGGGATGTCCTTGTAGCTGGTGTAGAGCATCCAGACCATGATCGGCAGGTTCGACAGCGTGAACACGAGGGTCAGCGCGCTCAGCGAATCGAGCAGGCCCGCGCTCTGCGCCAGCACGTAGATCGGCACCAGCGCGCCGACCGCCGGCATCATCTTGGTCGAGAGCATCCACATCAGGATGTCGCGCGTGCGCCTGGTGCGGAAGAAGGCCATCGAGTACGCGGCCGGTGCCGCGATCAGCAGCCCGAGCACGGTCGAGCCCAGGCTGGTGATCAGCGAGTTGCGCGCGTACAGCAGGTAGTCGCTGCGGCGCTGCACCTCGGCGAAGTTGTCGAGCGTGGGCTCGAACACGAACAGCGGCGGCACCGCGATGGCCTGCAGCTCGGTCTTGAAGGCCGTGAGGAACAGCCAGCCCAGCGGGAAGAACAGCAGCAGCGCGGCGGCCCAGGCACCGAGGGTGCGCAGGCTCTGGAGCAGGGGGTTGGGTTGCATGACAGAGCCTTTCAATGGCGCCGGAGCACCTTCGTGGAACACCGCGGAACCGGCTTTGCCGGGCCGCTGGTGTTGCCCCCGGCGAGGGGGTTGGCGAAGCGACACGAAGTGCGCGAAGACTGGGGGAGAGCCATGTCTAATCCAGGTTCTTGCCGACGATGCGGATCAGGAAGGCCGCCACGATGTTGGCCAGCACCACCGCGAACAGCGCGCCGGCCGAGGCCACGCCCACGTCGAAGTTCATCAGCGACTGCTTGAAGATCATGTAGGTGAGGTTGGTGCTCTCGTTGCCCGGACCGCCGTTGGTGGTGATGGCGATCTCGGCGAACACGCTGAGCAGGAAGATCATCTCGATCATGATCACCACCGCCATCGGCCGGCCCAGGTGCGGCAGCGTCAGGTAGAAGAAGCGCTGCGGCGCCGAGGCGCCGTCCATGCGCGCGGCCTCCATCTGCTCGCGGTCCAGCGACTGCAGCGAGGTGATGAAGATCAGGCAGGCGAAGGGCAGCCACTGCCAGGCCACCATGATGATCACCGACAGCAGCGGCACATCGGTGAGCCAGTCGATCGGCGTGGCACCGAAAAGGCGCCACAGGTCGGCCAGCACGCCGTAGATCGGGTTCATCATCATGTGCTTCCACAGCAGCGCGTTGACTGCCGGCATGACGAAGAAGGGCGAGATCAGCAGCACCCGCACGATGCCGCGGCCCGGAAAAGGCTCGTTGACCAGCAGCGCCAGCAGCACGCCGCCCACCACGGTGATGACGATCACGCTGCCGATCAGCAGCAGCGTGTTCGAGACCGCCGGCCAGAAGTCCGGATCGGTCACGAAGTAGTGGAAGTTCTCGAAGCCGGCGAAGGGGTGCTCGCCCGGCTGCATCAGGTTGTAGCTGACGAAGGAGAAGTAGATCGTCATCGCCAGCGGCACGATCATCCAGAGCAGGAGCGTGAGCACCGCGGGCGCCATGAGGGCGCGAGGCAGGAGTCGGTTCATGAGCAGGTCCCTTCTTGTTGTCTCTGGCTCCTTCCCCCTTTGGGGGAAGGCGGGGATGGGGGCTGCCCATCGATCACTGCAGCGATCGATGCGGCGCGGGCCCCCACCCCGGCCCTCCCCCGGCGGGGGAGGGAGAGGGACGGCTTACTTGTAGTACCCGGCCTTCTTCATCTCCCGCTCCGCCGCCGTCTGCGAGGTCTTGAGCGCCTGGTCGACCGTGACCTTGCCCGACAGCGCCGCGCTCATCTGCTGGCCCACCGCCACGCCGATGGCCTGGAACTCGGGGATGGCCGCGTACTGCACGCCCACGTAGGGCGACTTGGGCAGCGTGCTGTCGGTGAGGTTGGCGCTGTCGATGGCCTTCTTCTCGGCCTCGGCGAACTTCGCGACCTTCTGGAACTCGGGGTTGGCGTAGGTCGACTTGCGCGTGCCGGTGGGCACCGAGGCCCAGCCGGTTTCCTTGGCCACGAGGTTGATGTAGTCCTTGGAGGTGGCCCACTTGATGAACTTCTGCGCCGCCTCGTCCTTGGTCGAGCTGGCCGGGATCGCGAGGTTCCACGACCACAGCCAGTTGGCGCCCTTGGGCGTGCTGGCGGTCGGTGCCTGCGCGAACGCCACCTTGTCGGCCACCTTCGACTGCTTGGGGTCGCTGATGAACGAGGCCGCGATGGTCGCGTCGACCCAGGCCGCGCACTTGCCTTCGTTGAACAGCGCGAGGTTCTCGTTGAAGCTGTTGGCCGAGGCGCCGGGCGGGCCGTCCTTCTTCATCAGGTCGACGTAGAAGGTGATCGCGTCCTTCCAGGCCTTGGTGTCGATTTGCGGCTTCCACTGCATGTCGAACCACTGGCCGCCGTTGGTGTTGACCAGCGTGCTCAGGAAGGCCATGTTGTCGCCCCAGCCCGGCTTGCCGCGCAGGCACATGCCGTAGACGCCGGCCTTGGGGTCGTTGGCCTTGTCGGCGAAGGCCTTGACCTCCGCCCAGGTCGGCTGGTCGGAGAACTTGATGCCGGCCTTGTCGGCCAGGTCCTTGCGGTACATGAGCATCGAGCTCTCGCCGTAGAAGGGCGCGGCGTAGAGCTTGCCGTCGGTCGACAGGCCGGCGCGGATGGCGGGCAGCAGGTCGTCCACGTCGTAGGCCGCGTCGGTGGCGATGGGCTTGAGCCAGCCCTTCTTCGACCAGATCGGCGCCTCGTACAGGCCGATGGTCATCACGTCGAACTGGCCGCCCTTGGTGGCGATGTCGGTGGTCACGCGCTGGCGCAGCGTGCCCTCCTCCAGCGTCACCCACTTGAGCTTGATGTCGGGGTTGGCCTTCTCGAAGAAGGGCGTGAGTTTCTGCATCTCGATCATGTGGCCGTTGTTGACGGTGGCGATGACCAGCTCGGTGGCGGCGTGCGCGAAGCCCGCGCCGGCGATCGCGAGCGCAACGCCCGCCTTGAGATAACAACGCTTCATGACTTGTCTCCTGTGGTGCTCGCGGCCGTCTGCCGCCGAAGCCGATTCTGTAGAGACGGCGCGTCGGTATCGGTACGCCAAAGAAGGCCATTGATACTTTTATGCATCGAATGGCTAGTGGATTCCCTATATCGAGCAAGACAGCATTGAATCAACGCTGAGACAGTACAGCCCTGGACGCAAAAAAGGCCGCTGTCGCGGCCTTTTCCGGTGGCGCTGGTATCGCCTCAGCGCAGGCGCTGCAGCAGCCCCGCGGTCGACGGGTCGAGCCCCGCCACGTCGCCCGAGGCCAGCCGCGGCTCGATGTCGCGCGCCAGCACCTTGCCCAGCTCCACGCCCCACTGGTCGAAACTGTTGATGCCCCACAGCGCGCCGCTGGTGAACACGCGGTGCTCGTACATGGCGAGGAAGGCGCCCAGCGAGGCCGGTGTGAGCTGGTCCAGCACGAAGAAGGTGCTGGGCCGGTTGCCCGGGAAATTCTTGTGGCCGCCGGGGTCCACCTGCCCGACCATCAGCGCCTGCGCCTGCGCCAGCGCATTGGCCAGCAGCTTGGGATGGTGCCCTTCGAGCTCGTGCGTGGCCTCGCGCACCGCGACGAACTCCAGCGGGATCACGTCGGTGCCCTGGTGCAGCATCTGGAAGTAGGCGTGCTGGCCGTTGGTGCCCGGCTCGCCCCACAGCACCGGCGAGGTGCCGAAGGGCAGCGGCGCGCCGCTGGCGTCGACCTGCTTGCCGTTGCTCTCCATCTCGAGCTGCTGCAGGTAGGCCGGCAGGCGCTTGAGGGCGCTGTGGTACGGCGCGATGCTGCGGCTGGTGAAGCCGTGGAAGTTGCGGTACCAGACGTCGAGCAGGCCCAGGCGAACCGGCAGGTTCTGCGCCAGCGGCGTGGTGCGGAAATGCTCGTCCATCGCGTGCGCGCCGGCCAGCATCTGGCGGAAGCCCTCGGCGCCGATCGCCAGCGCGATGGGCAAGCCGATGGCCGACCACAGCGAGTAGCGCCCGCCCACCCAGTCCCAGAAGCCGAAGGTCTTCTCGATGCCGAAGGCACGCGCGGCCTCGACGTTGGTGGTGAGCGCGGCAAAGTGCCGCGCCACGTCGACGCCGCCCGATTGCGTGAACCAGCGCTTGGCCGACTGCGCATTGGCCAGCGTCTCGGCGGTGGTGAAGGTCTTGGACGCCACGACGAACAGCGTGTGCTCGGGCGCCAGGCCCTTGAGCACGCCGGCCAGCTCATGGCCGTCGACGTTGGAGACGAAGTGGAAGCGCTTGCCCGGCGCGGTGAAGGCATCGAGCGCCAGCACCGCCATCTGCGGGCCCAGGTCGGAGCCGCCGATGCCGATGTTGACCACGTCGGTGATCGTGTGGTCGGCCCGCACCGCTTCGGCGTACGCCAGCATCGCATCGAGCGTGGCGTGCACCTCGGCCAGTTCGGCCTTGCGCGTGGTCACGGCATCGGCCGGTGCGCGCAGCAAAAAGTGCATCACGGCCCGGTCCTCGGTGCCGTTGATGGGTTCGCCGGCGAACATCGCGTCGCGGTGGGCCTCGAGGCCGGACTCGCGCGCCAGCGCCAGCAGCAGCTCCTCGGTGCGCGCGTCGATGCGGTTCTTCGACAGGTCGGCGAAGACGTGCGGTGCCGATTCGCTCAGCGCCTCGAAGCGCGCCGTGCCTTCGGCCGCGAAGGCCTCGCGCACGTCGAAGTCACGGCCGGTCTCGGCGTAATGCGCCTGCAGCTGCTTCCAGGCCGCGGTGCGATCGCAGCGCGTGCCCGTGCGGGCGCTCATTGCGCCTCCATCAGCTTCTCGAGCTTGACCGCGTCGACGGCGAAGGCGCGGATGCCCTCGGCCAGCTTCTCGGTCGCCATCGCGTCCTCGTTGAGCGCGAAGCGGAAGGCCGGCTCGTCGAGCACCACGCGCGGAATCTCGCGCGCCTTGGCGGCTTCGGCGTCCAGCGCATGGGCCAGCGGCGCGTCGCTGGCGGCCAGTTCGGCCAGCAGGTCGGGGCTGATGGTCAGCAGGTCGCAGCCCGCGAGCGCGGCGATCTGGCCGACGTTGCGGAAGCTCGCGCCCATGACCTCGGTCGCGATGCCGTGGTGCTTGTAGTAGTCGAAGATCTGGCGCACCGACTGCACGCCGGGATCTTTGGCGCCGGCGCTGGCGGCCTCGTTCCAGGTGCTGCCGGCGGACTTCTTGTGCCAGTCGTAGATCCGGCCGACGAAGGGCGAGATCAGCTTCACGCCGGCCGCGCCGCAGGCCACGGCCTGGGCGAAGGAGAACAGCAGGGTGAGGTTGGTGTGGATGCCCTTCTGCTCGAGCTGCTTGGCGGCCTCAATGCCTTCCCAGGTGGCGGCGATCTTGATCAGCAGCCGCTTCTCGGGGTCGATGCCCTCGGCGCGGTACAGCGCCACGATGCGGTCGGCGCGGGCCAGCGTGGCGGCGGTGTCGAAGCTCAGGCGGGCGTCGACCTCGGTCGACACGCGGCCGGGCACCAGCGACAGGATCTCGGTGCCGAAGCGCACCAGCAGCCGGTCGATCACCTCGTCCACCGGACGGCCCTTGTGGGCGCGCACCGCTTCGTCGAGCAGCGGCCGGTAGTCGGGCTTCTGCACGGCCTTGAGGATCAGCGACGGGTTGGTCGTCGCGTCCTGCGGCTTGAACTGGGCGAGCTGATGAAAGTCACCGGTGTCGGCAACCACGGTGGTCCATTGGCGGAGGGCATCGAGTTGGTTCATGCGGCCATTATCCCGCCGCAAAACTACAGACCGTGTGGTCCATGGCTGACGAAAGGCCGGTGAGTGGGCGCTTAGGGTCGAAGGCTGCTTTTATGGAGAGTCCCATGCCGCTTCGCCCTCCCCGCACACCCGCGGTGCCCGCCGCCTTCGACGACCGCCGCTTCAGCGCCTCGGTCGGTACCCTGGCCACCGCCTTCCTCGTGGGTGGCGCATTGGCGCTGGCGAGTTTCGGCGTGGCGCGCGCGGCCCGGGCCCATGCCCGGGTGCCGGCCGGGCCCGCCGACGGCGCACCGCTGATGCGCGCGCCGCTGCAGGCCGTGGCGCCGATCGACCTCAAGCGCTATGCCGGCCTCTGGCACGAGCAGGCCCGGCTGCCCAACCGCTTCCAGAAGGACTGCGCGGGCCCGGTCACGGCCGAATACACGCCCCTGTCCGATGGCACGGTGGAAGTGCGCAACCGCTGCATCCGCGCCGACGGCAATTTCGACGAAGCCGTGGGCAGCGCCCGCGTGGTGCCGGTGGCGGGCCAGCCCGGCGCCGGCCGGCTCGAGGTGCGCTTCGCGCCGGCCTGGCTCAGCTGGCTGCCGGTGGTCTGGGGCGACTACTGGATCCTCAAGCTCGATCGCGACTACCGCGTCGCGCTGGTCGGCACGCCCGACCGCGACTACCTCTGGGTGCTGTCGCGCGATCCGGTGCTGGACGAGGCCTCGCTGCAGGTCGAACTCGACTACGCGCGCAGCCTGGGTTTCGACGTCGACAAGGTGGTGCGCACGGGCGCACCGCTGATGAACTAGGCGGAAGCGAGCGAGGGCACGAAGCGCGCCACCTGCGCCGCCAGCGCCTTGGGCGCGGTGCAGTGGATGGCGTGCCAGCCCAGGGCCCGCGCGGCCTCGACGTTGGCCGCGGTGTCGTCGATGAACAGCGTCTTCGCCGGGTCGAAGCCATGGCGCCAGGCCAGCATCTGGTAGATGTCGCTGTGGGGCTTGATGAGCTTCACGTCGCCCGAGAAGATGCCGCCGTCGAACCACTCGAAGAAGGGCAACCGGCGCTGCAGCGCGCGGGCATAGGGCACGGGCATGTTCGACAGGTAGTAGAGCCGCACCTCGGCGCCCGCCTCGCGCTGCGCACGCAGGTCGGCCAGCAGCGCCACGCTTTCGGCGATCGGCTCCAGCCGCTCGCCCAGCGGTGCCACCATCGCATGCACCCGGTCGGCCGGCAGCGCCAGCCGCGCCGAGGTGCGCGCGACCACCTCGTCGACGCTGCGGATGCCGCAATCGAAGTCGAGCCAGTCGGCGTGGTGGAAGAAGGCCTTGGCCAGCGCGCGGCCGGCTTCGGCGGTGGCGGCGCGCTCGGGAAAATGCGCCTGCAGCAGGCGGCCGGGCTCCCAGCCGACGAGCACGGCGCCCAGATCGAATACGACGTTCATGGCGCCATTGTTCCACGGCACCCTGACAGCTCTCTGTCAGCGCCCCTCAGCCGCCCGGCACCACCGACACGCCGTGCCGCCCCAGGCCCAGCACGGTCTGCGCCCCCGCCGCAAGCGGCCGGGCCAGGTCGGACGACACCGCGAACACCGGCCCGATGGGCGTGTCGAAGCCGTATTCGTAGAAGCTGCCGAGGTAGGCCGCCTTGGTGCAGGTGGCGGGCAGGCCCTCGGCCGTGCCGATCTGCCAGGCCTCGGGCCGCACCGCCACCTTGACCGCGCCGGCCGCCACCGCATGCGGCGGCGTGAGCAGCAGCGGCCCCAGCGCCACCTGCCCGTCGGGCCGCGCGGTGGCCGGGAACACGCTGGCCTCGCCCATGAAGCCCGCCACGAACTCGCTCTCGGGCCGCGAATAGAGCTGCTGCGGCGTGCCGCGCTGCGCGATCACGCCGTGGTCCATCACGATGATCTGGTCGCTCACGGCCAGCGCCTCGCTCTGGTCGTGCGTGACGTAGGCCACCGTGAGCTTGAGGCGCTGCTGCAGCATGCGGATCTCTTCGCGCATTTCGCGGCGCAGGCGCGCGTCCAGGTTGGACAAGGGCTCGTCGAACAGCAGCACCGCCGGCTCGAGCACCAGCGCGCGCGCCAGCGCCACGCGTTGCTGCTGGCCGCCCGAGAGTTCGCTGGGCAGCCGGTGGTCGAAGCCGACCAGGCCCACGCCCTTGAGCGCCTCGCGCGCGCGGCGCCCGACCTCGTCCTTGGCCACGCCGCTCATGCGCAGACCGTAGCCCACGTTCTGGATCACGTCCATGTGCGGGAACAGCGCGTAGCTCTGGAACATCATGCTCACGTTGCGCTCGGCCGGGCCCAGCGTGGTCACGTCGCGCCCGCCCA
>Ga0182008_10001324_pt1 | contig 16875 bp, 15 predicted proteins | sample Sormic07211129_1_FD_120482 | JGI IMG/M metagenome (GOLD analysis project Ga0182008, IMG submission 120482) | Rhizosphere microbial communities from Sorghum bicolor, Mead, Nebraska, USA - 072115-129_1 metaG | ecosystem: Host-associated > Plants > Roots > Rhizosphere | place: USA: Nebraska...
AGCAGTCCGCCGTTTCGCTGATGAACGAAATGCAGGCCCTGGAAAAGTCGCTGTCCACCAGCGCCAAAACCACCCAGGACCTGGCTAAGCAGCGTGAAGCGCTAACCAAGCTGACCAAGACCGGCGCCTATGGCGAGGCCGAAGCGGCGAAGATATCCGCTCAGCTCGATAAGCAGCAGGTGGCCCTGGCCAAGTCTGCGATGGATGAGCAGAAAGCCTTGAACAGCTTGCTGGGGGCGATTGACCCGGCCCGTGCTGCACTGGCAAAGCTGGACACGCAGGTTGAGCAACTGGGCAAGCACCTCGACGAGGGTCGAATCAGTCAGGACCAGTACAACAGCGCCCTGGCCAAGATCGACAAGGATTACGGAAAGCTCGAAAAGACCACCACCGGCTTCGACAAGCTGCGTCTCGGCACACGCCAGGCACAGGAAAATGTCGTACAACTGGGGAACGCCCTGTCGTCGGGTGACTGGGGCAGCGGTGTGCGCGCCGTGGCTCAGTTGGGCGCAGGAGCCGGTGCAGGTGCTGCGGGGTTGCTTGCCATCCTGGCACCTCTGGCCCTCGCTACCGCAGCCGTGGGCGGCCTGGCGTACGCCTACCACAAAGGAAGCGAAGAGCAGGACAACTACAACAAGTCGCTGATCCTCACCGGCAACTACGCTGGCGTGAGCGCGGGGCAGTTAGGTGACATGGCGCGCCAGGTAGGCGCAACCGTAGGCACCACTGGCCAGGCTGCCGCTGTCCTTGAAATGCTGGCGGGCAACGGCAAGATCGCAGGCGAGAGTTTCGCCAGTATCACCCAGGCCGCCGTGTCGATGCAGGAAGCTGCCGGCAAGGCTGTCAGCGAGACGGTATCCGAATTCGTCAAGCTGGCCGACGAGCCGGTCAAGGCTTCCGCGGCGCTGAACGAGCAGTATCACTACCTAACCGCCTCGGTTTTCTCTCAGATCGCCGCTCTGGAAGAGCAACGCGATCACGCTGGCGCCGTGAAGCTGGCCACCGAGTCCTATGCCGACGCTATCAACGAGCGAACGCCGAAGATTCTGGAGAACCTGAGTTTCTGGGAGAAGGGTTACAACGCAGTCGCACGGGCCGCCGACAGCCTCAAGAATATCGGCCGCCCGGACATCGGCGCCGATATCGAACAGGCCCGCCGAGACCTGGCAAGTGCGCAGTCCGGCGACGTTGGTCTGTTCCAAAACAAGCAGGAGATGATTGATCTCTATCAAAACCGCTTGAATATGCTTGAGGACCAGAAGGCGGCACAGGCTGAAATTGCAAAGCTGGAAGGCGATCAGGCAAAGGCTCAACAAGCCGCCATCACCTCAATGCAAAAGGTTGACGCTCTCACCAAGTCCTCGTGGACGAATGAGCAAAAACGCGCCGACGCACTCAAGGACTACAAAAAACAACTCGACGATATCCGCAAGGTAGCGCCGAACGATCCTCGCCTGGCTCAGGCAACGGTCGACAAAAACATCGCTAACATCAATGACAAGTTCAAAGACCCGAAAGCTACTGGTACTCAGGTCGATCTGACCAGCTTCAACAACGCCAAGAACGACCTGGCGTCCATCACCGACACGTACAAAAATTATCAGAAGGAACTGGAGGCCTTACAGAAGGCTGGTCTGCTTTCCGAGGAAGATTACCTGCTGCGGCGCCAGGCCCTGATCGGCAATGAGTTGGACCAGGTGACGGCAGCCTACGAGGCTGAAATTGCAGCGCTGGAGGCCGCCAAGGGCAAGAAGACAACGTCGGCTGCGCAGAGCATCCAGCTCGACCAGAAGATCGCCGACGCGCGCGCGGGGATGGCTAAGGCGCAGAAGGATGCTGAAAGCCAGCTTGAAGTGCTTGCCACCAACGAGACCGGTCGCCTTGCCAAGCAGGAACGGGCGATCAGCTCGTATGTACAGGCGCTGGGTCAGCAACAGCGCGCGTTGGAGCTTGCGGGGCAGCGTGCCGTATTGGGCGTTGGCCAGGGCGATCGCCAGAACGCATTGAGCGGACAGCTGAACAGCCAGCAAGACAGGTTCGCCCAGCAGTCGCTTGAACTGGAAAACCAGCGTTCAGACCCGTCGCGGAACATGTCGGAAGAAGAATTCAAGCGGAAAGCGCAGGCGCTCGCAGACGCGAACAAGGCCGCTACCGACCAGATCCGGCAGAACTATGCGGATGTAGAGAATGCCCAGGGCGACTGGACCAAAGGCGCAACGGCTGCTTGGGAAAACTACCTCGACTCAGCGAAGGATATCGCCGGGCAGACCAAAAGCCTGTTCGGCAACGCCTTCAGTTCCATGGAGGATTCCATCGTCAACTTTGCCATGACCGGTAAGGCGTCGTTCTCGGACTTCGCCAAATCGATCCTGGCCGACATGGCGCGTATCGCTACCCGCCAAGCCAGCTCGGCACTGCTGGGCAGTTTGGTCGGTGCGGCGGCGAGTTACTTCGGCGGTAGTGCTGCTGGTGGAGGCAACGGGCTGGCGGCGGGATCTGCAGGAGCAACGTCCTCTAACTTGGGCGCTTCCGCAGCCGGCTACTCCAGTTCCTACTTTCCGCAGGCAACGGGCGGCGCCTGGTCCGGCGGCGTGCAAATGTTTGCCGACGGTGGGGCGTTCACTAACTCCATTGTCAGCAAGCCAACTGCTTTTGGTATGGCCAACGGCAAGACTGGAGTGATGGGTGAGGCTGGTGCCGAGGCAATCATGCCGCTGACCCGGACATCGAGCGGCAAGCTCGGGGTTATGGCCATGGGCGGCGGCGGGACTGGCGGAACACAGATCAATGTCGAGGTGCATATCGACGGCGACGGAAACGCATCGTCAACCGCTGACGCGCCTGGCTATGACCTGTTCGGCAAGGAGCTGGCGACGTTCGTAGAGCAGAAGTATCAGGAGCTGCGGAGCAGGGACATGCGCCAGGGCGGCGTCATCAACAAAGCAATTAAGGGGCGCTGATGGCTATTGAACGATTCAGATGGGCGACGGAGAAGGGCGCGGAGGGCGATATTGCCCAGCGCGTCCGCTCCAAGAAGTTCGGAGATGGCTACGAGCAGTCGGTCGAGGATGGTCTCAACAACCGGTCGCAATCCTGGCCGGTAACATTTACCGGCCTGAAGCCGCGCATTAAGGAAATCATGGACTTCATCGACCGACACAAAGGCTCGAAGGGCTTCCTCTGGGAGCCGCCCCTGGGTGAGCTTGGTCTCTACAAGTGCAACGGCTACAAGCCAGTGCACCGTGGCGGCCAGGTCTACGCCATCACCGCGACCTTCCAGCAAACCTTTCATCCCTGAGACAACCACCCATGGCACTGATCACGGACATCCAGAAACTGGAGCCCGGCGGCGAGATTCGCCTGTTCGAAATTGATGGTACCGAGTACGGCGCCGATTACTTGCGCTTCCACGGTCACGCTATCCCGCACACGCCACAAGAATTACTGGCCTATGAGGGCTCGGAAGAGGATCTGCCCGCCAAGTCGATTATCTGGCAGGGTCAGGAGTACGCGGCCTGGCCGGTGCAGATTGAGGGTATTTCCTCAAGCAGCGATGGCACCGCCTCTCGGCCGACTTTTGCCGCCGGCAACGTCAACGGGCGCGTCACGGCGCTGTGCCTGGCTTTCGAGGACATGCTCAAGTTCAAGCTCACAGTCCGCGAGACCCTGGCCCAGTACCTGGATGCGGCGAATTATCCGGAAGGCAATCCAACTGCCGACCCAACCCAGGAGGCGTTGGAAATCTGGTACATCGACCAGAAAACCAGCGAGGACGGTGAGGCGGTGGTCTGGGAGCTGTCTTCCCCGGGTGAGATCGATAATCACGGCCTGCCAGGGCGCCAAATGACGACGTTCTGCCACTGGGCCATGACCAACGGCTACCGTGGCCCGGATTGCGGCTATACCGGTGCGGCCATGTTCGACGATGAGGATAACCCCACGGATGACCCGGCCCTGGACCAGTGCAAGGGATGCTTGTCGTCCTGCAAGTTGCGCTTCGGCGAGAACAACGAGCTCAGTTTCGGTGGATTTCCTGCAGTTTCTCTCGTGAGTAGGAGCTGACCATGCGTAAGCACATAATCGCGGCCATCCAAGCGCACGCGGCGGCGGAATATCCGCGTGAGTGCTGCGGCCTGCTGGTAGCCGCCGGGCGAGCACAAAAGTACTTCCCGTGCCGGAATATCGCTACGGAGCCGAACGAAGAGTTCCGGCTTGACCCAGAGGATTACGCCGCGGCGGAGGACTTGGGAGAGGTGATCGGCATCGTTCACTCACACCCGGACGCCACCAGCAGGCCGTCATCGCGTGACTTGGCCATGTGCGAGGCCACTGCATTGCCCTGGCACATCCTGTCATGGCCCGAAGGCGACATGCGAACGATCACACCGAATGGCAGGACACCGTTGCTCAATCGTCCGTTCGTACATGGTGCTTGGGACTGCTGGCAGGTCTGCGCTGACTGGTATCAGCGGGAGTGGGGGCTGGAGTTCGAAGCCTTCCAGCGCGCCGACGGCTGGTGGGAGAGAGCGGAGAACTCCAGCCTGTACGAACAGCACTACAAGGCCGCCGGCTTTGTTCGCGTCGATCGGCCGCAGCGCGGTGACATGATCGTTATGCAGGTTGGCCGGACAGTTCACCCGAACCATGCTGGCGTTTATCTCGGCACCGATCCGTCGCTGCCTGGTGAGGATTCAGGCGTTTTCGGCCCAGGGCCGTTCATGCTGCACCATCTGTACGGCAGGCCGTCTGAAATTATCGTCTACGGCGGACCCTGGCATGACAGGACGCGCCTGATCCTCAGGCACAAAGACGCGAAACAATCAACATGACGCGGCAGCGCCACCCGGTTGCCACTGGCATTCCATCCACGCTGACCGCTAGGACAGCGGGTAGACTACTTGAAGATGCGAGGGAACTTTTTCTTGCGATAATGTCAATTTGACATGTGTCTGTGCAGCTCGCCAGGGATGCCGACGATGCCGGTCGGATTTCCGGCAAACCAAGGAAGAAAACGATGAAATTGATTTTTGTAGTACTGCTGATGATTAGCGGCTACGCCTTTGCCGGCTGCGCCACCATTGGTGATTCGGACCAGCGCGCTTATTGCAGAGCTAAGGAGGGCAGTGGTACTTGCGGTTCGATCAGTAATCGGGACCTGCGTCATGCCTGCAATGCGGAAACGAACGGAGGTAGCTGCAATAGCATTGATGATCACGATCAGCGCTATTTATGTAATGCAAGAACCAACCATGGTAGCTGCAGTTCGATCAACGATCGGGACTTGCGTCGTGCCTGCAATGCGGAAACGAACGGAGGCAGTTGTAATAGCATTGATGATCACGATCAGCGCTATTTATGTAATGCCAAAACCAATAACGGTACTTGCGGTCCAATCAACGATAGGGACTTGCGTGCGCAATGTGAAGCATTGAAACATTGATTGAAGATCACGAGAGCGGTCTTGGTGCACGAACAATATAAAATACGCCCTCTAATACATCAGTTTTCAGCAGCGACGATGCATTGGAAAAGTCACTTTGAGAGATTTCGACGTCGGAAATGCTACAGTCCCGCCAAATCAAAGGGGGAACGACATGCGGATTTTGATAGCGGCTGTAGCGGTGGCGATGCTGGCAGGGTGTGCCTCATCGGCGATCTCGGTGCAGGATGCTAAGCCGGTGCCTTCGGATGAGATTTATGCCTTCCAGGCAAAGCCGGCCGGTGAAAGCGGGAAGATCACTGTTGTACGCGACTCCGGCGCTGTTGGCTCGGGGTGCGATATCGTGGTCTATATCGACGGGCGCAAGGCTGCGAAAATCGGTACTGGGCAACGAGCTACCTTTTATCTCCCCCCAGGCTCGCCGAATATCGGCGCCGGTCTCGCCGGATCAGGGCTTTGTGCGGGCGCTGCAATTAGAACCATCTCTGCAACTGTCCAGTCTGGTAAGGAAAGTCTATACCGCATCAGCGGCGATATGTCCGGGTTCTACATTGGTCCCTACGTCGATTACAACTGACAAACGAAAACCATAAAGCCGCCTTCGGGCGGTTTTTTTACGCCTGGAGAAATTGATGCAGACCTCAGCGATCAACTACCAAACAATGACGACCATTCGCTTGCATGGACAGCTCCGGCAGTTCGGGAAGTCGTTCAGGCTTGCGGTGAAGTCGCCAGCCGAGGCCATCAAGGCGCTGTGCGTCCAGATCCCCGGCTTTGAGCGGTTTCTATCGAATGCTAAGTCACGCGGGCTTGAATTCGCGGTATTTCGCGACAAGCGCAACATTAGCGAGAAAGAACTGGCCTACCACGGCGCCGGGGATATTCGCATTGCCCCCGTAGTGGTAGGTAGCAAGCGTGGCGGCATTCTTCAGACGATTGTCGGCGCGATTCTGATTGTGGTTGGGGTGGTCTTTGCGGCCACGCCATTCGGTACTCCTCTTATTGGCGCCGGCATCGGGCTCGTTGCTGGCGGTGTTATCCAGATGCTTAGCCCTCAAGCCAGCGGCCTGAAGACTAGTGCTGCCCCCGAGAACACGCCCGGCTATGCCTTCGGCAGCGCCAAGAACACCACCGCATCCGGTAACCCGGTTCCGCTCTGCTATGGAAAGCGGCGAGTGGGCGGGGCGATCATCAGTGCTGCGATCTACGCCGAAGACCAGATGTAAATCACAACTGCACCACCCGAGCCGGCCATGAGCCGGTCTTTTATTGCCTGGAGAAAAGCATGGGCGCAGCACAGAAGCTCGATATTTACGGCGCCAAGGGTGGCTCCGAGAAGCCAAAAACGCCCACCGAGGCCCCTGACAGCCTGCGCTCTATCGCCATTGCCAAAATGCTAATCGCTATCGGCGAAGGAGAATTCGAAGGCACGCCCACCGCGCGCGATATCTTTCTCGACAACACCCCGCTGCAAGATCCCCAGGGAAACATGAACTTCCCGAACGTGAAGTGGGAGTGGCGCACCGGAGCGGTGGATCAGAGCTATATCCAGGGCATCCCCTCGATCGAGAATGAGACCACGATCAGTACCGAGCTGCGCAGCGGGACGCCATGGGTTCGCGCTATCAACAACACGCAGCTCTCTGCTGTTCGCGTGCGCTTCGCCTGGTCGGCACTTCAGTCTGTGGACGCCAGCGGCAACATTAACGGTTACCGGATTGAGTACAAAGTTGAGTTGGCCACCGACGGCGGCGCCTACCAACAGGTGCTTAGTGAAGCGGTCGACGGCAAGACCACCAGCCTTTACGAGCGCACCCGCCGCATTGATCTTCCCAAAGCAACAACCGGTTGGTTGATGCGTATCACGCGGCTGACCATCAACAAGAACAACAACAAAATCTCCGACACTATGCAGATCGCCGGCTTCACGGAGGTGATCGACGCGAAGATCCGCTACCCAAATACTGCGCTGCTCTACATCGAATTTTCAGCCGAACAGTTTCGCAGCATCCCAGCGGTGACCGTCGAGACAAAGCTGAAAAAGATGCAGGTACCGAGCAACTATGACTCGGTGTCACGCACCTACTCGGGCGTTTGGGACGGCACATTCAAGCAGGCTTGGACCGATAACGCGGTCTGGATGACCTACGACATTACAACCGGAGACCGCTTCGGCCTCGGCCGTCGCATCAAGCCGTGGATGGTGGACAAGTGGGAGCTGTATCGCATCTCGCAGTACTGCGACCAACTGGTGCCGGACGGGAAGGGTGGCCAGGAGCCGCGCTTCATCTGCAACCTGAACCTGCAGAGCAAGGCTGACGCCTGGTCGCTACTACGCGATATCTCGACCATTTACCGGGGTATGACCTATTGGGCCCAAGGCCAGGTTTTCACCTTGGCGGATATGCCGCGCGCCACCGACTTCGACTTCGCCTACACCAAGGCGAACGTCATCGATGGCAAGTTCACCTACTCCAGCGCATCGGAGCGCACCCGGTACACCAGAGCGCTGATCAGCTACGACAACCCACTGAACAATTACGACACAGACGTCACGGCGGTGACCGATCAGAAGCTGCAGCGCCGCTACGGCGACAATCCGCTGGAGATCAGTGCCATCGGCTGTACCCGCGAATCCGAGGCCCAGCGCCGAGGTAAGTGGGCGCTGCTCACCAACTCCAAGGACCGGGCCGTTACCTTCAAGGTCGGCCTGGACGGCCGTATCCCGCTGCCTGGCTACGTGATCCCTATCGCGGACGAATTGCTGGCGGGGCGCCCCGTGGGTGGGCGTATCTCCGCAGTGAATGGCAAGGTCATCACGTTGGATCGGGATACCCAGGCCAAGCCCGGTGATCGCCTGATCCTCAACCTGCCAGACGGCAAGTGTGAGGGCCGGACCGTGCAATTTGTCAGCGGTCGGCAGGTCACCGTGACCGTTGCTTATTCCGTGCCGCCCGAGCGCGAACTGGTGTGGGCGCTGGATGCTGACGACCTTGCCATCCCGCTTTATCGCGTGGTCAGCGTGGCGCGGCCGGAGCCTGGCGTGTTCGAGATCTCGGCAGTTCAGTACGATCCGAGCAAGTTCGCTCACATCGACACTGGCGCGCGCTTGGAAGAGCGACCCATCAGCGTGATCCCGATCACCGTGGTTCCGGCGCCGGCAAGCGTCACGCTGACGTCGAGCTATGCCGTGAACCAGGGTATCGCCATCAGCACCATGAACATCTCATGGCCAGCCGTTACTGGCGCCGTGGCGTACGACGTGGAGTGGCGCAAGGACAACGGGAACTGGATCAAGGTGCAGCGCACGGGCTCGACGAGCGTCGACGTTACCGGCATCTACTCGGGCGCCTATCTGGCCCGTGTGCGCGCGGTGAGCGCGTTCGACATCTCGTCGGTGTGGAAAAACTCCGTCCTCACCGACCTGCAAGGGAAGGTTGGCCTGCCGCCGGCGGTGTCATCCCTGACCACCAAAAGCGAACTCTTCGGTATCAGCATCAAGTGGGGCTTCCCCGCCGGTGCCGAGGACACCCAGCGTACCGAGCTTTGGTATGGCCCGGCGAACAACCTGGCGGCGGCGACCAAGCTGGCCGATCTGGCGTATCCGCAGGCCGATTACCGCATGCAGTCGCTGCTGGCGGGCGCAACGCTGTTCTTCTGGGCGCGCCTGGTGGACCGTACCGGCAACATTGGGCCGTTCTATCCGGTTGTGAATGGCGTTATGGGCCAGGCCAGTTCGGATGCTGGGCCCATCCTTGAGCAGATCAAAGGGCAGATTGACGAAACCGCCCTGGGCCAGCACCTGAAGGACCGAATCGACCTGATCGACGGAAACGGACCAGGCTCGGTGAACGGTCGCATTGACGCGGCCAAGGATGAGCTGGAGCAGCTGATCGGGGAGGTGGTCGATGCGCTGGAGTACGTTCCATCCAAGGCGTACGCGCTGAACGACATCGTTCGCGTGGGCCAGCACTTGTACCAGGCCAACGGCGCGGTGCCGGCGAACAACCCGCCGCCGAACGCCACCTATTGGACCGACATTGGCACCGTCACGCAGACGGTCAACGCCCTGGTGACCCAGGTTCAGCAGAACTCGGCGACGATTAACCAGCAGGGCCAGGACATCACCGCCCAGGCCTCGCAGCTGAACGCGGTGAAAACCACGGTGAACGATCCTGTCACCGGCGTCACCGCCACGGCCAGCGGGCTTAGCACGCTCAAGACCTCGGTGACCACGCTCGACAACAAGGTCACCACCACGGCGCAACGGGTGGACGGCATTTACCTGCAGGTCAACCCGCCGCTTCAGGGTGACGACAGCGCGCTGATGGGCTCTGAGGCCAGCTACGTCGGTGTGTGGTCCACTCAGTCCGCGCTCATTGAGGGCGACCTGGCTCAGGGCCAGCGCACGGATGTGGTAGAGGCCAGCGTCGCAGCAAACGCCGCCGCCATCGTCAGCGAGCAAACTGCACGCATCAATGCCGACGGCGCCCTGTCGTCCAGCATCGAAACCGTTAAGACAACGCTCAACGGTAATACCGCAGCGATCCAAACCAACGCCACGGCTATCCAAGCCGTAAACGGAAAGGTGACGCTGAACTGGTCGGTGCGCATGCAGTACGAAACCGCCACTGGTATCTACAAGTATGCCGGCATCGGTCTCGGGCTTGAGAACGGCCCAGGAGGTCTTCAGAGCCAGTTCGTCATTAGCGCCGACTTGTTCGCTATTGAGCAGGCCGGCTCAGTTCCTTTCGCGGTGAAGGGGGGGCAGGCGTTTCTCAAGTCGGCGTTCATTGAGGACGGAACGATCACGAATGCCAAGATCGGTAACTACATCCAGTCTAACAACTATGTCGCAGGGCAGACGGGATGGAAGTTGTTCTTCGACGGAACGTTTGAGATCAACAGTTCATTGGGAGTTGGCCAGGCTCGGCAGGTGATAAATAACTCGGGCGGCAAGGTCTTCGATGCATCTGGCGTGAAGCGCTATCAGTGGGGGGATCTTGACGCATGAGTTATGGAATCAGGATCTGGGGAGCTACTGGCGCGCTTGAACTTGACGAAACGTCATTCACGGTTGGTGTTACTTACTCCGCACTTGTTGCTAAAACAGCCGGAAGATACGTAGACATCGCCGTGCCTGGCGTTGAGCCTACCAAGTATTCGGCAGTTTGCGTGCCAGTTGGTGCTTACGATACGGGCGCGCAGTTCAACAGCGCTATCGGTTTTATTCCTGAGGTATTGAATGGGGTAGTTAGGGTTTGGTTCGGCAATAGACAAAGCTCAAACGGTCCTCTTGGTACTACTACACAAAGATTACTCGTAATGAGGTATCGATGATGTCGTCATACGGAATGAGATTTACCAATGGCTCTAACGTTGTCACCCTGGATTCTGAGTTTTCCAGACTCACAACGCTTGATAAAGGAACTTGGAGTGGTGTGGCGTCCGGGGTGTATGTGCCGTTTTCTGCGACTATCACTACTGCAGAGCCGCCGCTGGTTTTTGTAAGGCCTGATCAAACAAACGTATTTTGCTTTTGCTTGGTTAGGGGCTCTGCAGGCGCATGGACTGGTTTTTCATTCTTAGGAGGAAGATCAAACACTACATCCGGTAAATGGTTTGCTGCGGCATTTACTTCAGCGCCCACCGCTAAGTTCGGGTTCAGACTATGGGATCAGAACGCTAAACTAATTTTTGATAATGGCACCCCGTGCGCTCAGTTCACCAGAACCATAACAAGCTGGACCTATTTAGGTGCGGGGCAGGATGCACAAGGGCAAACAATGCTTAGCTGGACGGCACCGTCTAGCTTGGCTAGTGGCGATTATATGCTGTTGAATAACATTGCGATGGATGTCGCTGGTTTGATTTCAAGGCAGGGAAATATGTATGCGGTGTGGGAATACAACAATGACCGATTAGTAATGCAGGTCGTCGGGGTTGATATATCGACCACGCTATATAATCCGGTAGTTTTCGCCAAACCAATCAATTGATAGTTTAATTTACTGATTCCCGAGGTGCATTAATGGCAAGACAAGAAATCAACCTCGGCACGACACCAACCGGTGCCGGTGGAGATACCACGCGCAGCACTGGCGTGAAGATCAATGCGATGACAACAGAGCTGTATGCGCGCAATGCTTTGTTGGGTACAGCTTCAAATCGCAACGTGGGTCTTCTGGTAGGCAATATTCAGGACGTGGGCTCGCCCGCGCCGATGGCTGGTAACTCTGCGTTTGCCGAGCAGGGCAGCCATTTTATTAACTACGGCGACAATACTACCGTGGTGCCGCCAGGCGGCGCCTATTGGTCGGGCATTCGAGCGCAATACCCATTCCAGAATTGTGCGATGGACCTGGTGGCTCAAGTGGTCACAGGAAACAGCATGAACCTGATGTTTCGCACGATTGCTCCGAACGGTGGTGGCGATCCATGGCGCAAGATCTACCACGACGGCAACACTACCAGAGGCTCGGGTGGCGCGCTTTCAGCAGCATCGCCAATCGTGCGCATTGCAAACGTTGCTGACAGCGCTCGCCTTGATTTGCAGGAAAGCACCTTTGAACCCGCTGGCAGCTGGGGAGTGGCGAATGATCAGGCTTACGGCGTTTCGGTTGAACGATTGAGCGTCGGTGAGTACCGCGTAACCGGAAGCCTGGGGCTTGCCCTGGAAGGCTGGCGAACGCACGACCCAAGCTCGCCAGATGGCGGCCGCATGCTGGGCATCACGGATAGTCAGCAAGCGGACGACGGTTCCATTGTGGTCCGGCTCTTCAAGCAGCGCTGGACGCTCACCGAAGACGGCGAGATGGTGCCGGGCCGCGGCGCACCTATGGACGTGCCTCTCAACAGCTGGATCGATGTGCGATTGGAGATGCCCAAGGCTGAATCGCCCCCGCCCATGACCGCAACCGAAGAATAGTAGCCCGCCACTGAGCGGGTTTTTTTCGCCTGGAGAAAGCCAATGCCGACCACCGAAACCCGCGGGGTACGTAACAAAAACCCCGGCAACATCGACTACAACCCGGCCAACCAGTGGCAGGGCCAGCTCAAGCCAGACCCTGCGATCGAGAAGCGGTTTGCCAGGTTCGACAGCCCGGAGAACGGTATCCGCGCCCTGGGCAAGCTGCTGCTGACGTATCAGCGAAAACATGGGCTGAAGACCGTGAAGGCGATCATCAACCGGTGGGCACCCTCGGCAGAGAACGACACCGCCGCGTACGTGCGCGCCGTTGAAGCCAACACCGGCACCCGGCCTGGCGCCGAGGTCGACCTGGGCCAGCCGCCGGTGATGACTGGCTTCGTCAAAGCGATCATCCATCACGAGAACGCAGGGTACGCGTACCCTGACGTGGTGGTGGTGGAAGGCGTGCGGCGGGCGCTGGCATGACGCCAGTGCAGAAGCTGGCCGGCCTGGCGGTGCTGATCCTGGTGATGATGGCCGGTGCCGCGGGCACCGCCTGGCAGGTGCAGGACTGGCGCATGGGCGAGAGGCTGGCCCATCAGGCCGGGCTGCATCAGGACGACCTCATCAGGATCAGCAATGCCGCCGCCGCCCAGGCCCGCGCCGAGCAGGACAAGCGCCTGGCCACCGAGCAGCAGCTCGCGACCCAAGACCAACAACACACACGAGAATTGTCCGATGCCCAACGTACCCAGGCTGCTCTGCGCGATCGCCTTGCCACTGCTGATGTGCGGCTGTCAGTCCTTGTCGACGCAGCGGATACAGCCAGTGGCTGCAACATGCCTACCGCCGCCGGCGCCGTCGGCGTGGTTCATGCAACGCGTCGAGCCCAACTTGACCCAGCGCATGCTCAACGAATTATCGCCATCACCGATGCCGGCGACCAAGGATTGATCGCGCTGCGGGCGTGCCAGGCGTATGTCAGGGCCATTGCGCCCTGACATAGATTCCCGGTCGCAAAAATTAGCATGACCCCAACAAACACCCACTTTGCAAAGGATTGCAAAAATGACAAACCCAATTGTTCCATGGATGGGCGGCAAGCGTCGCTTGGCTGATCGCCTTATTCCTCTGTTCCCACCGCACGAATGCTACGTTGAAGTGTTTGCTGGTGGTGCTGCGCTTTACTTCATGCGCCCTCAGGCCGCCCCGGTCGAAGTTCTCAACGATATCAATGGCGACCTGGTGACGTTGTACCGGGTTGTGCAGAACCACATGGAGGAGTTCGTACGCCAATTCAAATGGGCCCTGAGCTCGCGCCAAGTGTTTGAGTGGCAGAAAATGACCCGACCGGAAACCCTCACCGATATCCAGCGAGCTGCCCGTTTTTTCTACTTGCAGCACCATGCCTTCGCCGGGAAGGTCAGCGGCCAGACCTTCGGCACTGCCACTACGGGCCCGGCTATTAATCTGTTGCGGATCGAAGAGAACCTTTCCGCAGCCTGGCAGCGCCTCTCCGGAACCTATGTCGAAAACTTAGGATGGCTCGAATGCGCCGAACGCTACGACCGGCCCCACACCTTCCACTACATGGACCCACCTTACTGGCAGACCGCGGGCTACGGGGTGGACTTTCCGTTCGAAAACTATGAGCGAATGGCCGACTTCATGCGTCGTTGCAAAGGCAAGGTCATGGTGAGTATTAACGATCATCCTGATATTCGGCGGGTGTTTGAAGGGTTCCACTTTGAAACGCTGGAAATCCGCTACAGCACCGCCAATCAGCGCCAGGGAAAAGCCGAGGTCAGCGGCGAGCTTGTGATCATGAATTGGAAACCCTCCGACCTCGGCGGGCTGTTCTAGGGTGCAGGCTGTATCAGGTTGGGCCCCTTGTTCCGGACGTTTCCCACGGCCGTATCGACCTTGAACCATTCGAAGGCCTCGGCTGGCTCGCCCTGGTGCAGTACCATCTGTTCGGCGCGCTCCTTGGGCGTGGCCGGGTCCAGCCATTCGCGGGCCAGTTCAGGATTCAGTACCACGGGCCGCCGGTCGTGGATGTCCACCATGCCGCCGGCACTGTCCGCGGTAATGATCACGAAGCCGTCATGCTCACCTGGGCCTTCCTCGGTGCTGGGCAACTGACCGATAGCCGCGCAGTAGATCGGCGCCCCGTCGCGACGGCGGATCAGGTAGGGCTGCTTCTTCGAGCCTCCTTCATCGACCCATTCAAACCAGTTATTGATCGGTGTGATTGCTCGGTGCGGCCAGATTGCACGGAAGAAAGGGCCGTGCGCCACCTTCTCGACACGGGCGTTGATGGGCGTGGCGCGGTCCTTGGCCCAGTGCGGTCGCCATCCCCAGCGCACTGGATCAGCAAGTAGCAATTCGCCCTGTACATGGAGCAGGGCGACCTGGGTGGTGGGGGCGACGTTGTATCGCTCCAGGGGCAGCTCGCCAACTGAGTTGACCATGGCGTTCGGTATGCCCAGGGCCGCGACGAAGTCATGAATGCCGCTGTACTGTGAAAGGCGTCCGCACATGACTGTCTCCGCTCGTCGGGCTTGATGAACAGCCGCGCGCCGGCCGATCTCTAAAGCGTAGACACCGGAGTCGGAGATTCGTCATGACAACCGATATACAGCAGGTCAACGAGATGGAAGCGTGGCACGCGCTGCTGAACGATTCGGAGTTTGAAGCCGGCTCACCAGAATATCGTTATGAAACGCGCCTGGCCCTTGCTGACAATATGCTTGAGCGCAGGGTGATTGATTGCGCTGAATGGCGAGAGCTGGTCGAGGAGGCCGTTGCTGGTTATGCGGGCGACGTCGGCTGAGTGCCAGCTGTACTGACAAAGCCGTTACCTGCGCAGTTGCTGCAATCCTCGCGCTGTCCGAATCGGTCCAGGCAGGCATCGCACTTGGTGAACTGGGCAGAGAGGAGTAGGGGGCGGGCCTTTCGATAGCTCTCAAAATCGCGGCATTCCAAGGCAACCTGTGCGCAATCTACCAGCGCACGATAGGTGTCGGTATCGCAGATGACTGGGTAGACCTGCCCATAGATAAATTGCGCCGTCTGTACCAGATCGTATAGCTCACCAGATGGCGCGGTAAGCACCAACCCATTTATCGGCCAAGTCTGGTTGTCGTTGCGGAAAACCAAACGCAGGTCATTCTTATCGCGAAATACCTTTCCATCAAACCCATCAGCACCTGGGCCGATGGCTGAGTAATAAGTGTTGCTTCGGATGTAACCGACGCACTCCGCCGTCCCTCGTTGAATGACGTCATAGTAGCCGCCATACGTGTACCCAGCGGGCGTCGTGACCAGCTCTTCAACGGCATGCCAGTAAGCCGCGTCGGCCAGCTCATCCATCTCAAATTGTTCCATCTCATCAATTACCCCTGCCTCCAACATGTCACGAGTCTCCCACCGGCACATCGTCCGATGAGCCTCCGGGTTACCCATCCGGGACGCGTTGTCGTCGAGGATTCTCCGCCATTTGGCGAGCCATTCCTTTTTGAGTTCTGTAGGGAGCATGTGAGTGACTGCTTATTTTTACTGTATGTGTATACAGTAATCGAGGTTTGTCACTGATGCGATTCGAGGCGACGAGCTGTAAGGCATCACTCTGGCGACATCAACACCGCCAATGTGAGCTTGATGAATTCCTCATTGTGACTGAGCGTGTCCAGTGCGCCGCGTACATTCGCAGCAACCTCAGCGGAGCCGCGCTGCTCCACCCAGTTTGATAACTCCATGATCGATGCTTCGAGTGCCAGCTGATTTTCATAGAGCTTGGAAACCAGAGAGGGGAGTAGGTCTGAATTCGGCATGCTTTTTCCTCTTTTGAGTGACCAGCTTAGCAGTGGGGCTTTGGGTTGGTTTAGGTTCGGCCGGCAGGACGCCGAGGAGGGTATGCACCACCGGCATATCGGTGCAAGAAGCGCCAGATTTGATTGTCCTGTTCGCGAGAACGAAAAAGCAATTTTATGCCCATTATATGGGCCGCAACGAACTATAACTATCTGAATACATTGAGGTAAATTAGGCGTAAAATTAATGGATTGCGGACCGGAAAATAGAGTGCAAGCCGCAGCCCGCTTGATTTCGGCCCGGGACTTAAAATCCCCCGCTCGTAAGGGCGTGCCGGTTCGATTCCGGCTTCGGGCACCATCTTGCATTCCACTGAGCGCTTTTGAGTTCTTGGAAGTCTTGAAAAACCTGCCTTCTGGCGGGTTTTTTCGTTTCAGCATTCCGTCGGATTCTTGTCCATTCTTCTGGAATCCAGTCATTTTGAGGGTAAAGTTAGGGGTAGTCTTTGGTTCGATTAAGGATAGTACCCTTATGTCGCGCACAACTGCTCCGCTTACCGACGCTGCTTGCCGTTTAGCCAAGCCAACAGACTGTAGTGGTCAACTAATCCCGGACACGACGTTAAGTTTTTCCTCGGCCCGCGCTGGTGCCAACCCATCGTTGAATTGATGAGGCCGAATCCAGTTGTACCGATGCATCAAAAAATGGCTGA